>Ga0315288_10011987_pt1 | contig 10904 bp, 7 predicted proteins | sample YL17G11_20_MG_FD_203454 | JGI IMG/M metagenome (GOLD analysis project Ga0315288, IMG submission 203454) | Sediment microbial communities from Yellowstone Lake, YNP, Wyoming, USA - YL17G11_20 | ecosystem: Environmental > Aquatic > Freshwater > Lake > Sediment | place: USA: Wyoming | collected...
GCCTCGGAGCTATTCGAAGAAGCGAGCTTTCGAGAAAACTCAAAGAACTGGCAGAAAAGATAGATTCCTATTATGCCCAGCTCGACGCCACTATGAAAACATATGATGCCGAGAAGCGGAAATATAGTGACTAATAAATGTAGCTTTGTGCCCATCCGAGTCCAAAACATCGGAGAACAAAAAAAATAATCGAGAAACATCCAGACACCTTAATTCCTTGGTAAATTTTCGTCCATGACCCATAAACAATAAGTTGTAACTTCTTGTAATGCAAGTGGTACAAATAATTTGCTATGGTGTATTAAGACATTTTGGTCATTTTCTTACAATAACTAAGGGTTGATTTTATAGTTTTCTTGCTTACTCCTAAGCTCTTAGTTATTGCTTTATATGGTATTCCCAAGGTATGTAATTCCGCTACCTTTTTTGCCAGCTTTTGGTATAATGGAATTCGTTGAAGTGGTTGAATAATGATCTTTGCCTGGACCTCGGATGCGGTTCGAATTGGTTGCAGACAGGTCCGCCATCCGCCTTCGTCGTCATCAGTCAGACGACCGAAGGCTTCGGCGGATGTGCCCGCCGAAGCACCGGGTAGCTTAACGGTTGATTGCGAAGGCGGGCCAGTATTAACAAGTGGCTATCGAAAATTTTTTTAAACGGAGGTAAAAAATGAGTGGCGTTTTCGGAGTTGTATCGGATAAAAATTGTTCCCAAACCCTTCTCTATGGAACGGATTATCATTCGCATCTAGGCACGGAATATGGCGGCATAGCCGTCCTGGGCGACCGTTTCTACCGGCACATCCACAATATAAGTCAGAGCCAGTTCAAGTCGAAATTCTATGAAGACTACAGGCACATGAGCGGCACTAAAGGCATCGGCGTTATCAGCGATTCAGACGAGCAGCCGATATTCCTCAATTCCAAATTCGGCGCCTTCTGCGTAGTCACCGCAGGTTTTATCGAGAATAAGGATGAGCTTGCGAAGGATCTTCTGAAGAAAGGATCGTCTTTCAGTGAGGTCAGTAAAGATAAGGTGAACAGCACTGAACTTGTCGCTAAACTTATCGTAGAGGGAGATAATCTTATAGACGGCATAGAGAAGGTGTTTGACGTGATAGAGGGTTCGTGTTCACTTCTTCTCCTGAATGAAGACGGCATCTACGCAGCCCGCGACAGGATGGGGTATACACCGCTTGTAATAGGTAGACGAGACGACAGTTGGGCCGTTACATCGGAGAGCTGTGCCTTCGCCAATCTGGATTTTGACATCGCCAAGAACCTGGAGCCGGGCGAAATAGTGCTTATAAACGAAACAGGGCTTGTTCCGCAGCGCGCAGGAGGAGCGCAAGAACAGATCTGTGCTTTCTTGTGGATATACACAGGTTTCCCGGCATCAAGCTATGAGGGGATCAATGTCGAGACCGTGAGAGAAAGATGCGGCAGGGCCCTCGCTAGAAAGGATAAAGACGTCGAAGTCGACGTCGTATCGGGCGTGCCCGATTCAGGGACCGCGCACGCAATCGGCTACGCCATGGAATCCGGCAAGCCATACCGCAGGCCGCTCATTAAATATACGCCAGGCTACGGCAGAAGCTATACGCCTCCGTCGCAGGAGACCCGCGATCTGATAGCGAAAATGAAGCTTGTTCCTATGCACGACATCATATCCGGCCACAGGATAGTGGTCTGCGAGGATTCGATCGTGAGAGGAACACAGCTAAAGAACTTTGCCATAAATAAGCTCTGGAGCTGCGGGGCGACCGAGGTACACGTGCGGCCGGCATGCCCGCCGCTTATGTTCCCGTGCAAATTCTGCCTCTCCACCCGAACAACTAATGAGCTGGTTGCGCGCAGGGCGATCAGGGCCCTTGAAGGCAAGGATATAGACGATGTTTCGGAATACGTCGATCCATCGACCGATAAATACGATAAGATGGTAAAGTGGATCGAGCGCGACCTCGAAGTTACGACACTGAGATACCAGAATATCAACGACATGATAGATGCGATAGGTCTGCCGCGCGAGAAACTCTGCCTTTACTGCTGGACAGGGGAGTGTCCGAAGGCTCAAGCCCCCTCCCTACAGAAGAAAGGGGTATCCTCAAAAACACAAAAGGAAAGGCAGGTGGCAAAAAAAGTTTTGTCCAGCTAAAACGAATATCGAGCTTAGTCTAAGCAAACCCTCTGCCAACAATACTAATTTGAGCTTCAACGTTTTTTATCAAAAATAAGGTTTCGATAAAAGAAGGTGGAACACATGGAAAAAATTTTGGTGGCAGGCGCAGGAGGTTTCATTGGGCATCACCTTGTTAAGTTTCTAAAACAGAAGCACTGCTGGGTAAGGGGGGGGGGTAGATATAAAATATCCTGAATTCGAAGACACCTCAGCTGATGATTTTAAAATATTAGATTTACGCGAGTTTGAAAACTGCATGCAGGCCTGCCAAGGGGTCGACCAGGTTTACCAACTTGCTGCTGATATGGGAGGGATAGGTTATATTACAGTTTATCACGCCACTATTTTTAGAAATAATTCTTTAATCAATTCACATATGCTTGAAGCAGCGCGCCAAAATAACTTAAAAAAATATCTATTTGCAAGTAGCGCATGCGTTTACCCGCAATATTTACAGGATAAAACAGATATTAAGCCTCTGAGGGAGGAAGATGCTTATCCTGCAGATGCAGAACCTGGCTATGGATGGGAAAAACTTTTCGCAGAACTTGCTTGTCAGTATTATATGCAAGATTTTGGACTAAATACTTATTCCGTTCGTTTCCACAATATATTTGGTCCTTTAGGTGTCTATACAGGAGGGAAAGAAAAGTCGCCCGATGCCATTTGCCGGAAGATTGCTTTAGCAAAACAAGAAGATGAGATCGAAATCTGGGGAGATGGACAACAGACCAGATCCTATTGCTACGTCGATGACTGCGTCGAAGGTATTTACAGTCTAATGCAATCCAACTATCACAAACCCATTAATCTGGGTCAGGACAGGATGGTTACAATCAATGAGGTGGTAGACATAATTGCCCGAATTGCCGGGAAAAAGATAAATAAGCGGTATAATCTAACAAAGCCTCAAGGCGTTAGAGGCAGGAACGCTGATATCACCTTAATAAGAAAGACGCTGAGCTTGGAACCGCGCTTTTCATTAGAGAAGGGATTAGAATTGACCTATAATTGGATACAGAAAGAATTGGCTAAAAGATGATATGCAAGGATATTTTTAAAACAACATAAGAAGGTCGTATTAATGCTTACAATTTTTACTATACCAAAACCTTTCGCAGAAGACTTTAATGTTATTCAGCGTAATGCTATACAAAGTTGGATTAAGGTTTACCCAGATTGCGAAATCGTCTTATTTGGAGACGAATTAGGAACAAGTGAGATTGCGCGTGAGTTTAAGGTAGAACATATTCCTTATGTTAAATGTAACGAATATGGTACGCCTTTAGTTGACTCAATGTTTGAACAAATCCAGCAGGTAGCAAAATATGACCTGCTATGTTATATAAATTCGGATATTATTTTAATGAAGGATTTTGCGGATACGTTGAGACGCATAAGATTTAAAAGATTTCTGGTTATTGGCCAGCGTTGGGACCTAGACTTAAAAGAGGCGTTGGATTTCGCATCTCCGGACTGGGAAAAGCGGCTACGCAGATTAGTCTCTGAGCATGGTAAGCTTCATCCTCCATGGGGTAGTGATTATTTTGTATTTCTGCGGGATAGAAATGTCTTGAAACTGCCTCCGTTTGCCGTTGGTCGCACAATATATGATAACTGGCTTATTTGGTGGGCACGTTCTTTAAATATGCCTGTTATTGATGCAACAAGAACAATAACCTGCATTCATCAAAATCATGTCCGGACCTATAGTTCAATTAAAAAACAAACGGTGGAAGGCGTAGATAACCTTCGAGAAAGCGTAGAGGCACAGATTAATTACGCATTAGCTGGCAATGCGCGTATATTTATTCTCTTAGATGCAACCCATATAATAACGCCGCGCTTGATATTACCGGCATTTGAAGTGAAGTATTTGATAAGACATCTGGAGACCCAGCCGATACTTTTTCCCGAAAGACATATACGTAATCTTTTTTTTAAGATAATAGCTAGATTAGGGTTAATGACCTATCATTTTTGGAAATCAAAAAAATCTGCCCGTCCTACTTCGCTCAAAAGCCTTTTTTAGTTTTGAGCTTCGTAGAGATAGGTCATACATAAAGCAATGTAGACCCAGACGTTACGATATTTCGCCAGGGAAAAATGAGTTATGAGCTCGCTCTCAAATTTTTTTCTAAATGCAAGGTTTTATGGTTTTCAGACAGGACCTTCCAAGCGGCGGATATTTATAAAATAGATTCGGCGTGCAAACAAAAAGTGCCATATAAAAATCAAGGGCGATGTATCTTTAATATGTGGAGGTGATCAAGCTTATGAAATTATCGGTAGTGGTCCCATTCTTAAATGAGGAAGTATATATAGAACAATGCATAAGGTCGTTTCTAGAGCAGGATTTCGATAAGAACGATTATGAAATAATATTTGTTGATAATGGGTCCACGGATAGATCGTCAGAGATTGTCCGAAGTTTCCCGCAGGTGATACTGCTTCGCGAAGATAAAAAATATGAATATGCGGCGCGCAATAAGGCGCTTCAGACGGCCAAAGGCGATATTATAGCTTGTACAAATGCCGATTGCGCAGTTGCCAGAGACTGGCTAAAGCAAATAGAGCTCGGCATGAGGGACCCGAATGTTATTATCATATTAGGGAATGTCTATTTTTCTCCGAATTGTTCTACCTTAGTTAAAATGGTAGAAGACTACGAGAATGCAAAAATGGAGATCGTCTTTGCTAAATACGATCCTGATTATTATTTTGCAAATGCCAATAATATGGCTATCAGGACAAAGGCGTTTAAAGAAGTGGGTCAGTTTACCGAATTGCATAGAGCGGGTGATACGGGATTCCTTCATAAAGTTATTTCCCAATATCCCCACGCTAAGATCCTTTATCTGCCTGAGATGGTGGTGAGGGATTTAGAGATCTTAAGCGTGTTCATATGGCTTAAAAAGATAAGCGTTAACGCAAGGCCCAACCCCCTGATTAAAAGATCATCTAACTATAAGCCTTTGGGGTATGGGATGAAATATAGGGTATATAGATACTGCATTAAAAAGAATAATTATAATTTCAGGAAGAAAATAGTTTTATTTTTGTTATTGGTCATCGGCAATATATTTTATATAAAAGGCGAACTCGACGGCAGCATCAAGTATTTATTACTGCGTAAATATTGAAGCATGCAGAAGCTCACCAGAATTTCCGGGATGGCGGCATAATAGACGAAACACGCGCTGCGGAGGCTTATAGAGTGGAACGTTTTTTGCGTGTTTACATAGATATAAATAATAAGTGTAACCTCAAGTGCAGGATGTGTTATTTTTCGCTCGATCTTTCAAAAGAGCGCTCCGTGGTCATGGGCCTCGACCTTTTTAAAAAAATTGCCGCAGATATATTCCCCCGCGCCATCTCTGTCAATCTATCCTGCGCCGCGGAACCGCTGCTAGTGCCAAACTTCCCCGAATATCTTGCCATCGCAAAACAATATGCTATTCCGCAAACGCTTATCGTGACGAACGCCTTTTTCTTAAATGAGAAGATGATAGAAGCGCTCATCGACGCAAATATCACACAGATCGACGTGTCGATAGATGGCGCTACTAAAAAGACCTATGAGACGATCAGGCCGGGAAGCGACTTTGGCCGGGTTATTGGCAATGTAAAATTACTTCAGGAAACGAAGAAGAGATCCGGAAGCGCGCATCCGCTTCTCTATCTTGACTATGCGCTCATGAGGTCGAATTTCCGCGAGTTTCCATCGTTCTTGCGTCTCGCCAAGGAACTAGGGGCAGATTCGGTCCGCGCCAATCACCTCATCCCTTTCAAGGAACTCGATATCATGAAAGAATCGCTCAAGTATTGTAAAGAAGAGGCCAATGCGATGTTCGCCGATGCGCGAGGGCTAATTAATGAATTAGGGATTGATGCTAAGATCCCTGCTGATTTTCCACTTGGCGCCGGTCAAAATAAAACTTGTTTTAATAAACCTAACTGCCGCGTGCCGTTCGAATCGCTCTTCATTGTCTCGGACGGCCGCGTGATACCATGTACATGGTTTTCCTTCAAAAGGATGTGCGCCGGCGACTTTAATACACAGATTTTCGAAGAAATATGGAAAGGACCTGTCTATAAAAAATTGCGCAAAAGTTTTGAGATGCGTTCGTATACGGAATACTGCAGGAATTGTCCTATCTACGGCGATGAGGACGTTGCCACTTACATATTCAAGGAACGCGACCGCGAGGATGTCGTTAATATCTCCTCGGATCCGGTCTGACCTTTACTTCTTACCTATAGCGTCCGTTTCATCTTAGCCCCTTTACACAGCTATCGTTTCGCGATATAATTAATCAGCTATCAGAAGTAATATTGCCATAATATCCATATACGCCCGGAGAGGTGGCTGAGTGGTTGAAAGCGCACGCCTCGAAAGCGTGTTACGCCTTACGGGGTACGAGAGTTCGAATCTCTCCCTCTTGCGCCATTCTACTTCGCTCGAGAACTTTCGTTCTCGAGCTTCGTAGGAATTGGCGAAGGAGAATGGCGGCGTCGATAGCTCTACGAAGCATACGGTTGATTGATAGGTGAATGCGAAGTAGGCTTTCCCTCTCCGCCAAATTTAGTCAGTATAACTTTTGGATTATTAGGCTGCATGGTAGGGGATTCGAAGCCAAATTGCGCTGACAAATAGGAAGAAAAGGGCTATGCCCGACAGCAATTTGGCCGGCCCGAAGCGAACTATGTGAGCGAAGGAAGAATCCCAGTCTCTCCGCCAGTTTTCCCCTCGATCGACAGTAGAAAAACTGTCCCGAGGAGCATATGATTTGACTGTGGTACGACGAGGGGCTACCTTTTAAAAGACTTTTTTGATGGCACCCGCGTCCGCCATTATTGACGCTCAGGCGAACCCTGTTCCAAAAGGACTTGTATGATTTTTTAGGCTACAAATTAGCCTGCATAAGAATAGGTACGTTGTATGTCAGCAAATTTTTCTTTTCGGAAGTATAGCAACCCTGTTTTTATAGAGACTGGGACTTTTAAAGGGGAAGGTGTGAGACGGGCAATTAGCGCCGGATTTAAAAAAATATATAGCATCGAACTTAGTGAGAAGCTGTATAGAGGCGCATCGGCTAAATTTAATAAGGAAATCAAGAGCGGGCAAGTCGTGCTTTTTAATGGAGATTCTACAAAACTCTTGCCGGTTATTCTTGAAAAGATCGAAGTACGGGTTACGTTTTGGCTAGACGCTCATTTCTGTTTCGGAGAAACAGCCAGGGGCGATGTGGATGTGCCTTTATTGAAAGAACTCGATTCTATAGCAAGGCATCCAATAAGGACACACACCATTTTGATTGATGATGTTAGATTGTTCGGAACAAAACGAGATAATTCGGATTGGTCAGAGATAATGCTTAGTGAGGTTATCGCTAAGATCAAACAAATAAATAGCGGTTATTTGATTCATTATGAAAGAGGCGCTGTTGCAAATGATGTTTTAGTCGCTGAAATACCGTATATTTAGTCGGGCCAAGTCGGTTCTATAAGGCCTGCGTTGGAAATTCGAACTTTATATTAAAAGAGCGCCGATTAAATTTCGCGACGGAAGGAACCTTCCGTCTTTATCTTAACAGCGCCCCGTATCTCATGCGGTGGATAACACACCGCCATTCTGCTTCGCCATTCAACGAGGAAAGCTCGGGTATGGCTTCGCAGAAATTGCAGCACGCAGAAAGCAGAATGCTAGCAAATCATCATACAGTCGTAAATATGATCCATGGGAATTAGTAACGTATATAACTTTCAGCCAGAAGACAAAAGCTCTCAAATTTGGGAAGTACTTAAAGTCGGGATCAGGATTCGCTTTCATAAAAAAAACGGTTTCTTTGATATAATAGCCGGATGACCGAATCCTTCACTCTCCGCCATCCGCCTTCGCCGTCATCAGTCAGACGACCGAAGGCTTCGGCGGATGTGCCCGCCGAAGCACCAGGTAGCTTAACGGTTGATTGCGAAGGCGGGCCATATTAACTAGCTAAAAATCAGTACCACACTCGGATTACAGGTTGGCACCGCTAAGCATGGCACCGATACATCCCAACAAATTTTCGCCAGTGAATACCCACGGATCAGAACCGCCCTTTCTTGTCCCAGATCAATAGCATAACTCGTTATTTAATATAATGTTTCATATTTGTTAAAGCATAAAAAAGTAAGAATATTACCCTTCCTTTATCAAGATTATCAGGTATATTTTATATATAGACATATTATTATAAAAAGAGATGAAATTATATGAGAAGAGACATATTTTTTATTAGTAAGGCAATTTTTTTTCCCCACTTAGTTATGATTTTTAGAAAGATAGCTAGCATAGGTAATAGGGGTAGAACAGCTATGGCAAACTTATATTTGATAAAACGATACGTCTTTTGCCTCATAGTAATGTTAATGCAAACATTATGCGTAGAGGTTGTCTTCAGTACCGATAATTCAACCGACCTGGCAATACGTAATCAAAGCCGAGAACAGACTTTCCGATTTGCGCCGAATTGGGTCATAAATTCTGTCCTGAACAATACCAGCCGTTCCGATACCATTGAAAATACAAACAGATACAATGCGATGGAAGAGAGTAGATTACACAATAACATCGAAGCAGAAAAATTGGCTGACGGTAATGTTAGGCAAGATCTGCAAATGAGAAAGTCATTTGATGGTATAAGCGGGCCCCCTTCAAGAAAAATTATTAAGGTCGACGATCCTAATTTTATAGGTCCTGAAGAGGCCGACAAAATAATGCAAGACGCAGCTGCAATGGGGACTATAACAATGCCCATGATTGTCGGATATGGCGCTGGATTTGGTCCGCGTACTTATTCTGCAAAATACGCAGTGAATGCGTGGAATTTGGATGGCAAGGCATATTTCAATATAATTGATATGGATGGTAATCTTATTGGTGGAAAGGCCTACGAATTCACTGCCGATAACACTTCATCTAAAAGTTATATATCAGATATATTCAATGTCGGCGGCGGGAAATTTGCGGCCATAGTAACAAGTTATAAATACGAACTTAACGATGATTATTATAGATATGATTCGACGCAATATTTGAGGGTCTATGATACTATGACGCTAGCCGCTCAGTCTACAGCATCTGCTGCAGACGGATTGGTGAGCACAGAAGGTCATTCAAGCTATTCGTATTATAATTTTAAGACGGGAGAATACTCATATGATAATAGCCGTATAAAAAGCGCTGCCTCTTTGGACATTGATAAAAACGGCTCCGTTACACCCTCTGACATGGACTATTTCATAACAGCCTTTCGAGAGGGAGTTGCGGGGACACCGACGGCAGCGGATGTCAACGGCGATGGTATAGTCGATGCAAAAGACATAGACGTATTTTTAGACGGTTTGAATAAAAATTCGTATGTTGCGAGCGACGTAAACAGAAATAATTTCACCGGCAATGAGCCCATTGTAAAGATGACCTCGAATAATTTTCCCTCATATGCCAAATATGACGCATTTGATGACCATATAATAAATAATGATGAGATCTTGGCACTTGATAAGATATATAAAGATCCTCCGATGGCCGGCACCCTAAACGATGAGCATAACGATTCACCGCTATCATCCGAAGACGAAAGGATCTCTCAGGCTGGCAAAGAAAAAGAACATCCCGTCGATGATAAGCATTTGGAGCGCACAAAAAAATCTACCACCTCACCTATGTTCTCCGATCTCCTTAGCGGCCCCACAAACGGGAAGGAGGGCCTTAAAAATATACTGACTTCTTTACAAAATAAAAAAGACAGGACGAATATCGAAGATAGCGTTCTTGATATCGCCAAGGCCATATTGGAAGAGGGTGAGCGCATAGATAAGGATATCTTAAAAGAATTCGAAGAGGTCGTGTATATCGTAATAGCCTCCGAGAGCATGAAAGGCGCGATAAACAAAAGAGACCTGGCCATCATTAAACAAGCCTGCTCGGACCTTGTTAAAGATCAAACGCAAATATACGAGGACTACCTAAAGCTGACCGATAAGGCTTATGAAAAACTGGAAAAATTACTCGGCGTAAATATCGAAAAAGATCTGCCGGAAATGTACTTATCGTTGGCCAGCATATCTATCCAGGCCAAGAGAAAGATCCTGGTGGATCTCGCATTAGAGACTCTAAAGGCAAAAGAGAAATCGGCTCTTTCGGATAATGAAAAAGAGGCCCTCGATATAGATAGAAACTCCCTTCAGGCCCCACGGGAAACCTACCTAAATAAGCTGAGGGATTTAGTTAAAAATTTTATATCCACAGTTCGCCAAACCTTTAAAGACAGGGATCCTGTCGCCATAGAGAACGACAAGGATAGCCTAAAAGCAGTCTTTCTCCTCGACAAGGATACAGTCAGCCCCCGGTAGTTCTTATTTCCTTTCCAAGACACCTTTATGATATAATCTATTATTAAATAAATGAATTTCGCCCCCTCAAAAAGGATTATATTAAGAGAGGGACTTATATCCAAAGGCTGACCTATGGACCCCTCGGATGAAATACTAATAGAAAAAGCTAAATCTGGAGATAAACAGGCTTTTACAGAGCTATTTGATAAATATAGCCATAAGATATTAGGCTATCTTTATAGGTATGTCGGTGATTATCAACTAGCTGAAGATCTGACTATTGAGACATTTTTAAATGTCTATAGCAGTCTAGGTACCTATAAAGAGATAGGCAAATTTTCATC
>Ga0315288_10011990_pt1 | contig 10903 bp, 10 predicted proteins | sample YL17G11_20_MG_FD_203454 | JGI IMG/M metagenome (GOLD analysis project Ga0315288, IMG submission 203454) | Sediment microbial communities from Yellowstone Lake, YNP, Wyoming, USA - YL17G11_20 | ecosystem: Environmental > Aquatic > Freshwater > Lake > Sediment | place: USA: Wyoming | collected...
GAGTACACCAGCATCATCTAATGCTTGTTCAAGGTCCATAGTGATAGAAAGGTGAATAATGGGGAATGTTTGTGGAAAAAAATGAAATGCAAAAAAGTATAACAAACCTGATAGGGCTGTTGCGCTGATCCACAAAAAAGGTGAACGTGAAGAAGTTTTCATCATAATTGATCCAGTTGTGAGAAAGTTACTACGATACTCTAATGATAATGGTACCAGTCTCTTTAACTAAGAGCAATTGCGCGTTTTTGAACCTATTATTGCAGGGTTATTGCTATTTTTTGAACAAAATGATACAATTGTAAATAATAACAGCTTTGTTTTGATAAAATTGTTCAAAACTCAATATAACTGGAGTGATTATGAAACGTTATATAGCTATGTCGATATTCGTTCTTTTTGCACAATGTGGATTATATACAGGGCCTGTTTTTGGGGCACCAGTGAAAATAGTTCCTACCACAGAGGGAGAAAACTCTATTGTTGATGCTGTAAAATACTATTCTAATATAACTGAATCAGATGTGAGTAAATACAAATTACTAGCCTTGGGTAGTGTTGGTACATTTGGAGCATTTGTTTTGGGAGCAGCATCTACGGTTGGAGCAGGAGTAAAAGTATACCAAAAAGCAGGGATAGTACAAGGTGTAACCCCAGAACGTGTTCCAGGTTGGATGACAAATGCTTTAGTTTTAGCCGGATTAGGATCTACTGGTGCTGGGTATGTGAGTTACAAAATGTTGTATCCACGTATTCGTGAAGGTGTGCTTGATAAGGTTCAAAGCTTTATTGATGTTTGCCAAGGTATACATGAGGATAGTCCGGCTGATACAACTAGTATAAAGTATAGTATAGTCAACTGGTCCTTTAATAATTTACAACTGTTCCAAAGTTATCTTCCTTGTAGTTGGCCAGAGGGGGATGATGTGGCAACGTATAATGCTCTTTATAATTTAGCTCAGCAAGCAAGACGGGCGCAATTATTATTAAATCAAATCGGGTCAGATGAAGATGAAATCATTCAAAAAAGAAACTTGATTAAATTTTATAGTACTAATTTGTTGAATAATACAAAATTGTACGCTTCAATCATTAGTACAGAAAATCAAAAGAAGCGTGAGGCGGCTGAACTTGCTGGTATAGAAGCAGGTACTAGTTTGATAAGAGCAAAAACAATAGAAACGTACGGTAGTATGCTTACAAGTACTATTAAAAATATGCGAGATACATTCAATTATCTTTATGATCATAAAGGAACAATAACAACAGCACTGACTACTATTGGAGCTGTTAGTCTGATGTCTTATGTAAAAGGTAAATTAGGTTATGGACAATAAGTACTGAGTTTATTATTGCCCAAAGAGTGAGAGTAACTCATAGACGTTATGAAACCGTTTGACGGTGCATGACGTCTTTTCAATTGTTTGATTTTTTGCAACCAAGAGTGTTGTGATGCCAAATTTTTCAGCCTCCTTGATAAGATGGCCAATGTTGTTAATTGGCTTTATTTGTCCGGTGAGGCTGATTTCACCTAAAGCGATTGATTTTTCAGGCAGGGGTTCTTGGAAGTAGCTTGATAGCAGTGCAAACGCTGTACCAAGATCGCTTTCACTTCCTTTTATCTTAAAGCCACCACTTACTTTGAAGAAGATATCCTGCATGCTTAACTTTATTTTTACGTACTTTTCTAAAATTGCTGCAATGAGTACCACTTGCTTGTGATCCAAGCCAGAGACCACTCGTTGCGGCATAGTGAGTTTTGATGCATTAGTCAGCGCTTGTAATTCCAACAGAATGGGACGAGAACCTTCCATAATACTTACAATTGCTGATCCGGGAGCGTGTGATATTTCACTAATCAGGTGAGCATTAATGTTGGGTACTTCTTGCAGTCCATTTTGTTCCATACAAAAAAAGCCAAGTTCATTAATTGCGCCAAATCTATTTTTTACTGCTCTGAGCATGCGTGTTTGCCAACGGTCTTCACCTTGCAGGTAAAATACTGCATCAACCATGTGTTCCAATGTTTTTGGTCCGGCTATGATACCTTCTTTGGTAATATGTCCCGTGATAATGACGGTAATATTATATTCTTTGCTTAATCGCATGAGCTGGAATGCAGCTTCTCGTAGTTGCCCAACGCTGCCGGGTAATGTATTGGCATTATTGATATAGCAGTTTTGTATGGAATCAATCACAAGCAGATCAGGTTTTTGTTCCCTCGCTGCGGTGATGATGCTGGTCAGTTCTGCTGCATCGGAAAAAAGAAGGTTGTTGTCAGTTGTTTTTAGGCGGGTTGCCCGACCTTTGAGTTGTTGTAAAGATTCTTCAGTAGAAAAATAAAAAACCCGTTTTGTTTTGGCTATTTCATACGCAACTTGGAGTAATAAGGTAGATTTACCAATGCCAGGATCACCGGTAATAACAATGAGAGATCCGGGAACGAGTCCGCCACCAACAACGCGATCCCATTCTCCAATACCTGATAGTACGCGTGGCAGTTCTTGGGTGTCTATTGAATCCAACGACCTCAGTTGTGCTGCGTGAGTATGGGTATACATTTTTGTAGCGTTACTTGTTGCCGTAATTATATTTTCGACTAGTGAGTCCCATTCTTTACATTCTGGACAGCAGCCTATCCATTTGATAGTTGTGTATGTACAGTTTGAACATTTGAATGATGATTTTGTTTTATCCATGCTTTTAGCATAAGATACCATCACTTTTTTTGCAAAATATTGATTGTAAGGATCTGCTTGTTGCATGATCAAAAAACAATAACGTAAAGTTTGTTTTTTATTGGAGAGTATGTATGAAGTTTTATAATGGATTGATTGTTGTTTTATTGATGTCTGCGCATATAATTGTCGCGCGATTAGATGTTCTTGATAATGATCCCCAAAAAGTAGAGGTATTGACTATTTTGGAGATGCGATTTTGTTATATCAGTTTTGTCAGAATTGATGGTAAAAAGTACATAATTAAGCAAAAAAAATCTAATTGTTTACGTAAGCTTGTTGGGGTGGTGCGTGATGCAATAATGGCTCATTATGCAGAAAATTTTATCAAAGCACATCAAGTCGATATAATTCCTGCAGGTAGAGCATTTCCAGGAAAATTACGTACAGATTGGCCAGCAACCATTCACACCATTGCGCCAGGGAGAATGATTAAAGATCAGGATAGTCGTTATAATAGTATGAATATTAAGCAGGCTGATGTTGGATTCAGGCGTGATATGCTGCCATGGATGGTTAAAGATCCAGTATTAGTAAAAATTGTCGCGTTTGATACATTTTTGTGTAATCATGATCGCCATCGGGGCAATCTTTTTTATGATTCAAAAACTGATTCATTTTGCGCAATTGATATGGATTCGGCTTTCAAACATAACTTATGCGCGCTTGCCTGCCAAAATTTTACCGCAATGCTCAGCAATAAAAAACTGCAATTGAGCAATAAAGAACTGAATGCTCTTATTGAGTATAAGGGTCATCTCCAATTTTTAATTGAAAACTACCGTCCAGAAGATACATTAGCAATGTATGACTATTTTGTCCAAAAGGCAGGGTTTGTCGAAGGCTCTGATTTATATCTGGAAAAGTTTGCTTTGGAGATGGAGCATAATAGACAAACGATCGTTCAGAGCTATCAAGACGCCAAAAGGTTGGTAAAAATAGTGGGGCAATTGATAGAAAAAGTACAAAAAGGCCTAAGATAATCGTTAATTTACTATAAAAAATTAATGGATCTGGTATACTCATAATATGAATATACAAAAAACCCAGTCCGATTCTTTAAGTAAATACCTTGCCCAAGCAGGTGTTGCTTCTCGTCGTAAAGTAGTAGATGTCATTAAATCTAAGGTTGTAAGCGTTAATGGGGTTATTATTGAAGACCCTGGTTTTAGGGTTAACCTTAATGATTGCGTGAGAGTGAGCAATAATATAGTTCGCGCAGAATCTAAGGTATATCTTTTGCTTAATAAGCCAAAGAACTGTATTGCAACAGTTTCTGATGATCTTGGCCGTAAAAGCGTACTTGATCTTATTTCTACTGAGGTAAAACAACGCGTGTATCCTGTTGGTCGTCTTGATCGCAACGCAACTGGGTTATTGATATTGACTAATGATGGGGAACTGGCTCTTAAATTATCACATCCTCGATTTGAAGTTGAAAAAGTATATCATCTGCTATTAGATAAAGCATTTACTCGTAATGATATGAAAAAAATCATTTCAGGTGTTCAACTTGAAGACGGTTTTATCAAAGTTGATGAGGCAAATTTTTTCCCCGATAGACCTAAGAAAAATGTAATGGTCGTTCTTCATAGTGGTAAAGATCACATGGTTCCGCGTCTTTTTGAACATTTGGGTTATGGCGTTGAAAAAATTGATCGCGCTGGATACTCAGGACTAGTCAAAGTTCGTTTAAAGGTAGGCGAATGGCGTCACCTTACGAATGCTGAAGTTCATCTTATCAAACATTAATAATATATTTTTTTTTAATTTTTTGCTGATTTCAAGTACACTGCTCATATTCTAATTTTATATGATACGAGCGGAGTTTTACATGAAAGATGGATATCTTAAGGTTGAACAGTCACCAGCGTTAGCGGGTGAGGTTGAACTTGTTGGAGCAAAAAATGCGGTCTTAGTAATCATTGCATCATTAGTAGTAACAGCAGGTAAATCTGTATTACACAATGTTCCTCTCTCTGCTGATGTATTTGAGATGATAGAATTGCTGCGCCATCTTGGTGCGGTTATTTTTTTTAATACTGAAAAACACGAATTATTGGTTGATACAACAACATTACATTCTTGGCAGGTGAGTAGCGTTCTCATGCAAAAAACACGCGCATCAATTTTGATCATGGGCGGCCTATTGGCCCGCTTTGGTAAAGCACGTGTTGGTCTTCCTGGAGGTGATGCTATTGGCAAACGTCCTATTGATTATCATCTAAAGAACTTTGCTAAAATGGGTGTTGTTATTCACCATGAGGCTGATTATCTGTGCGCTGATGTTGAACGGTTAGTAGCTGCCCGCATAGTGTTGGAATATCCTAGTGTGGGCGCAACAGAAAATATCATTATGGCAGCAACACGTGCCCAAGGCGCAACGAAAATCATAAATGCTGCGTGTGAGCCAGAAGTTCTTGATTTGATTGCCTGCTTGACAAAAATGGGCGCAAAAATAACTGTTGAAGCTCCGGCAACTATCACGGTTGAAGGCGTTGACGTGTTGAACCCTATTGAACACACGATTATGTTTGATCGTCTTGAAGCAGGATCATTATTGATTGCAGCAGCAGCAACAGGTGGAGAGGTTTTTATTCCAGACGCTGATGCAGGTGTTCTTGATGTTTTTTTACTTAAGCTTGAAGAAATGGGTCATACAATTACTATTGGTGAAAATGGAAAAGGTATTCATTTAAAATCGACACAGACCCCTCGGGCTGTGTCGCTAAAAACTGGGCCATATCCAGGATTTCCAACAGACTTGCAACCGCCAATGATGGCATTACAATGTTTTGCTTCAGGCACGAGTGTTATTGAAGAAACAGTGTTTGAAAATCGCTTTCATCACGTTCATGAGCTTATTAAAATGGGTGCATCTATCCATATTGAGCATAATAAAGCAATTATCACTGGCGTTGAACGGTTATATGGCACGCATGTTGTTGCTCCAGATATTCGTGCATCAACAGCACTGGTTATTGCAGGGTTGGTTGCGCATGGCACAACAACAGTCTCTGGTCTTAGTCATTGGAAGCGTGGCTATGAAGCGCTAGAAAAAAAGCTGCAGCATCTTGGCGCCAATGTTGTGGTGCATGAAGCGCAAAATGAAAAAATAATGGTGTTCGATATGGTTCGACAAGCTCACCACGAACGGGATTAGAATAATCTTGTGAAGTTATGAGCGCAGCGTTTACTCCTGAGCTTGCCGAAGGGTCACCACGAACGGGATTAGCGATTTAGCTTCTTTCTCTGTTCGTCCTGATGATTCGTCAGGCTTCCTTTTTCGCATAAATCTACGTAGGACACAGCAGCAGTAAGCGCTGCGCTCAGTTCATCACGTGATTGTTCTAATCCCGTTCGTCCTGAGCTTGTCGAAGGATACGAACTAATAATGAATTTAAAATTTTTAAATGTACCATCAGATTTCTTTGCAGCTCAAAAACTTGTGTATGAACCACAAGGATGGGTATGTAGTAATATTAAGTCTGAGGCAGAAAGTCGGGAATATGGGGCATGCTCGTTTACTATGAATAATCGTCATAGTGCGTTTCGTATTGGTAAGATTACACCAACAAAGGTTGGCCAGTTTGTTACGCTGTGGAAGCGGATTGGTAAAGGTCCCATTATGCCATATGATATGACAGATCCTATTGATTTATTTATTGTGGCAGTTCGTTTTAAAAATCATTTTGGATAGTTTGTTTTTCCAAAGTCTGTATTGTATGAAAAAGGAATTATTTCAAAAGATGGTCAAGGAGGTAAGCGTGCTATGCGTATTTATCCTGCATGGGATGTTACGGATAACCCTCAAGCCAAGAGAACACAAGCATGGCAGTTGAACTATTTCTTTGAAATTAAACCTGATCAACCAATTGCTTCTTCAATTCTTGAAAAACTATTTATTTAAAAATTACCCGTTAGTTCAGTAATTTCAGTGGTGATTTTTGCTTGACGGACTTTGTTGTATTCCAATTTGGTGGTAGTCAATAGGCTGTTTGCATTACGCGTTGAATTATCCATAGAAATAAAGCGTGCTGCATGTTCAGAAAGCAGTGATTGAAAAATTAGGTGCTGAAATTGAGCTTCAATATACTGCACGGCGAGGGTGTTTAAAATATTATTCGGTGTTTCATCCCAGATGTATCCTTCTGTTGGTGGCATTGTTGCAGAAGATATATGCGCGGGATTAAAAGGGACAAGGTGAGTCACGGTCGCTTTTTGTACAAAGAAATTTTTAAAAACATTACTAAAGATGGTGACTGATGTGTAGGCAGGTGTTGCCATCATTACAAGATCAGTTAGTTCTTGAGCGATTGTTAAAAAATTACGCGCGGTTAAAGCGGGAAAAGAACAGATTAATTTATCAGGATGATTGTTGATTAAGTAATCAATAGGTTTTTTACCAATAGCAGTAAAATGATAATGAGCAGAGGGGTTTTTTGCTAAATATTCTTGTAAGAATTTAGATACTTGGGTATTAAAGCCACCACATAAGCCTTTTTGCGATCCAATAACAACAATAAGAGGGTTGGTGTTCTCGCCAGTAGGCATAAGCCGTTCATGGGACCATGAGGGTGTTGCCAACTGCACTTTAGCAAGGAGCATTTTGAGTGCATCAAGGTATTCACTCAGCGGCTCTTGTTTTGTTTTAAGCCGTGAATGAGCAGACATAGAAATAATACGCATCACATCGGTGACTTTTTTTATTGTTTCAATGGTTTGAATGCGGTTGCGCATTTGAATAAGTTTGGACATGTGACCCCGTATCTGCTTGTGGATAAAGCGATTATATAAACTTAATGTACTCGTACTTGCATTATAATTCAACCGTAAGTTGAGATTTTTTACAAGAGCTTTTTCCAAGAGTCTTAGTTTTTTATATTATATCCGATTATTGTAACAATAGCGGGTTAACGGGTATACTTATATTTATGATTATTATTGTCGATGCTTACAACCTTTTACGTTCCGTGCCTCCGTATAAAAAAACAACAACGGATCAAGAACGAGCACAATTTATTGCTCAACTTGGTGCGTATGGTCGTCGTAAGGGGCATAAAATGGTCATTGTTTTTGATGGAGGTCCGCATGAGTGGCCATTCAAAGAAAGTGGTAAAACGGTGACTACTGTCTATTCTGGTATTCATGAAAGCGCGGATGATTATATCAAAGAATATGTTGAAGCTCATAAAGCAAAAGACCTTTTATTGGTATCATCTGATTCTGAATTAAATCATTGGGCAGCACGGCACAATATTCCTTCAATTGATTCATCAGGGTTTCACCAGCTGGTAGCGCAAGAGTTGCGAGTAAAGAATGTTGAGAGCACAGCAACAGCCGCAGATTCAGTTGTTAAGCTGCACCCTGACCAATCGGCTCTTGACCGGTTGATGATGGAAGCAAGCAAAAGTGTGCCAATAAAAAGTGAAGACCTAGCCCCTGTAGGCAAAGGGCGTGATTCAAAAAAGGCTCAGGTTGGCAAACAGGAGCGTGCATTGTTAAAAAAGTTAAACAAGTTGTAGAGTTTTTATATGAACAGTTATAAAAAAGAAATTATCTATTCTCTCGATGAGCAAGGTATCATTATTCAAGAAATGCAAAGTGCGATGCAGCATTGCCAGGTGTTTGCGATTACCGGACCACTTGGTGCGGGTAAAACAACAACCATTAAAGCATTGCTGCGCAATTGTGGTATTGTCGGTACTATCAGTAGTCCAACATTTACGTATATTAATGAGTATACAAATGATCGTAATGAGCGCTTTTATCATTTTGATTTGTATCGCATTAGTAATGTACAAGAGTTTCAGGCACAAGGATTTGATGAATACTTGTATCAACCACATAGTTGGTCGTTTATTGAATGGCCCGAAGTTATCGAACCGCTTTTAACGCACGATATTTGTTTTGTCTCATTTGATTATCATGAAGATCCCGATAAGCGGGTTGTGACAATAGAATATAAATAAAAAAGGGCTTCATGTTTTTGCATGAAGCCTTTTTACTTATCATCTTGTTAAGATTGTGTTTTTAAACAAACAATCCTTCTTCTTCAAGAATATCAAACGCGACATTAAAGAATGAAGGTCCACTTTTTAATTTAAATGTTCTGTTGAGTGAATTATCATCGTTGCGTAGAATTTCCACATGGTGATTATGGAACGTTCCATCAGTTTCCATTTCTAGATCAACCATTTTTGGATAATGCGTTGCGATAATGCTGATGTTGTTGGTGTGCGTAGCTAAATGCTTTGCAAAACGCATAGCAGCTATTTCGCCTTCTTGTGGGGATGTTCCAGTAAATACTTCATCAATAATAACAAAGCTGAATTCGTTTTTATTTAATGATTGTACCAATTCAAGAAGCTTTTTCGCGCGCATTACTTCTGATTTAAAGAGTGATGCTCCTGTTGCAATATCATCCGAGATATTCATAAAGCAGCTTAGCTTAGCAAATGGTGTTAGGGTAAGGCTTTCAGATGGAGCAATACCAAATGTTTGTGCCATAAGTACATTAAGCATAACGCCTTTAATAACCGTTGATTTACCACCGGTGTTTGGTCCAGTCAGAATGCTGTTTGGGCATGATAGGTCAAATGCTATGTTGTTGGTAACAACAACATCAGGATTAATGAACGGGTTCCAGAAGTTGTGCGCATCAATAATTGGTGTTGCACTATCTTCAACAAAGTTCACCATGCAATAGCGTGCATCTTTACCTTCACGAGAGTTGTATAGTTTTACTAGAGCAACATACATATCAAGTTCACCAGCAGCTGAAAAAACAGGAGCAAGTTCATCTTTAACCTGTTTCATTAGCTCATATGCAGCAAGCACGCGGCCAGTGACAGACCAAAATGATGCTTGTCCGGTGAAAGTGTTGGTATCAAGCATGCCAAGAAGTTTATTTAACTTAGCTGAATGTTTTGCCTCATTGTTAAAATCAGCTAATGGTTGCAGTGATGGTAAAGCACTTAATAGTTGTTTGTTATTTTTGACCAGCGAGCTTAATGTTTTTAGTTGATTGATGTGTGATGATGTTGCAATAAGAATGTCTTGAATATGATTAGATATTTCACCCGTTGTTTGTAATCCTCTAAAAACTCCATAGGCCATTATGCCTTGAAGGCCTACTGGTACAATAGCTACTGCTTTTTGTTGTAAGGGAATTTTTGCAAGTTCAGGTTTTATGGCGTCATAGAGTTCTTTGCAGGTAATATTGTTCTCTTGAGCGATGTTGTAAAGTGTAAGGCCTATTAAACCAGGAATGTAAAGAGTTCCCGCTGCAATTTGAACAACTTGAACTAATTTATTTGTTGTTTCTAATGCAATGGTGTTGGTATTAAAAGATTTTAAAATGTTTTGGTAGTCAAATTGTTGTCCAAAATACAGAGGTTTTAATAGGTCGGCATTTACAGGGCTTTTTGAATTCCAAAACATAAATGATTTTTCTTCGTAGCCTTTGATTTCTGCAAGAGCAGAATCAATCTTTGCAATGTTAGTTGTGCTCAAAAGAGTTATTGCTTTTTGGCGATTGCGTAATGTTGTTATATCAGTAGTTGGATGACAAAAAGTAAATGCTGCATGAGCTTTACCGGTTGCGGTGTTAATTTTACTAAAAATATTACCAAAAAGGAGTTGTTGGCTATTTTCCCCACCACCAATAATTTCTAGCTTATCAATGCATGAATTATCAATAATTGTTGATTTAAAAAATTTGTTGGTAGAAACGATATCAAATGCAATTTTTTGCACTTCACGAGGCGTAAGGAGTTCTTTTTTAGGATCTAACGCTTTATTAAACTTTCCCATTAAAGTTTCAGTTTCATTAGCTGCTGGAAGCGTTATTGTTTTTTCCTCGCCAAACGTAGCGTTAAGGTATTTAGAGCTAATATGATTGGTTAGTGATATCTCTTGAACGACTTCATCGGTGAATGTGTAGCCGCAGCTGAATAAGCTAGCAACTGAGAGAATATAGCCTTTGAATGAATGTTTTGTCATAAAATGACTCCTTTATGAGTGGTATGGTGAAAATTACAAATTAATAATTCAATTTTAATTATACAGCTATTTTTATAGTAATCAAATGGCGGCATGGTTTCTAATAGTGTTTTTTATGCAAAAAAAGTTTGTATCAAGAGGGTTAACTGTCTTAAAAAGGC
>Ga0315288_10011993_pt1 | contig 10901 bp, 18 predicted proteins | sample YL17G11_20_MG_FD_203454 | JGI IMG/M metagenome (GOLD analysis project Ga0315288, IMG submission 203454) | Sediment microbial communities from Yellowstone Lake, YNP, Wyoming, USA - YL17G11_20 | ecosystem: Environmental > Aquatic > Freshwater > Lake > Sediment | place: USA: Wyoming | collected...
AAAAAAACCTTTCAAAATTAGAAGCGTAGCGGTCGAGGAATAAATGCCATAAGGGCACGTCTGAGGGCAGCATTTGGGGTGGATTCCCACGCCAGGTTATTGAGAAGGGGTCTCCGAGTTCTGTTGGCATTGGTTATGATTCCTCTTTATCCAGGTTATATCTGTTTCGATCCGGGTCAGGCGGTTTGTGATGTTAATAAACCCGCCGATCAGAGCGAAAAAGTTTGAGAGTGCGATTCCTCCAACGATAATCCAGGCTTCTTGTGACATGGTTTAACCTATCCCCATAATTGGGAGGTATTGAATTACACTAGGGGTAAAAATTTCAACCCTGCAATTTCCATAGTCTGAAACGTAAATTTCTTTATCAAGGACCGATATCCCGTGAGGAGTGTCAAGCTCTCCGTCTTCGGTGCCGTAGGTTCCGAATTTCGTTTTGAAGTTTCCGTCTAGGTCAAAGACTTGTACGCGATTATTTGACCTTTCAGCTACAAAAATTTGGTTGTTATTGATTTTTATTGAGTAGGGTTGATCGAATTGCCCCGGTTCTTCTCCCGACGATCCCCACAATCTTTTAAAGGATCCCGTTAGGTCCGATACCTGAATTCGCTGGCCGCTGTCTTCTCCGATAAACACTTCATCGTTGTAAATATCTATGCCCGTAGGTCCTGTGTATTGTCCGGGGTTGGTTCCGGATACTCCCCATGTGCGGTGTAAGTTGCCGCTTAGGTCAAAGACGAGGATGGTGCAGTAATTATATTCCGTGACGTAAACTTCATCCCCAAATATCTTAATCCCGTGGGGTGCTCGGTTGTCTGTTGGGGGAGTGTAAGGCGTTTCCCATGATCTGTTAAAACTTCCCTGTAGGTCAAAAACCTGAATCCGTTTGTTTCCATTGTCCGCAACGTACGTTTCGGAATTGTAGACATTGATTCCCGTGGGTGTATTAAACTCTCCATCTCCTATTCCGTAGGATCCCCACTGTCGAAGATAGACCCCTTTCAGATCAAAGACCTGAATCCTTGCATTGCCTATATCAACTATGTAAACTTCTTCGTTGTAAATATCTATTCCTGCAAGGTTTGAAAACTCTCCCTCTCCGGATCCAACGGATCCCCACTTTCTTTTGAATTTATAGGCCATTATCCTGATGTCTCAACCTTCTCCACGTAGTAAACCACAAATCCCCCAAGTGTTCCACTCCCTCCAAGGGAGTGAACAGTGAACCCACCCTGCCCGCATGGGGCGGGTGAATCACTCATTGAAATAGTCATTCCAAAAGGTTGGCCTTCGTCACCAAGAGGCATCGGCCCGCTCGCTCCCATTGATCCAAAACCAAAACTTACTGATGTTGCATCAGTGGTGAGGACGGTGATCGAGGCGATAAAAACACTAAAATTTGATCCCCCCTGGACGATGGTTTGAACTCCCGATCCTACGATAGTAATTCCAGAAACTCTTAAATCCTTCCACCACTTTGGGAATTGGGTTCTTGTGATTAATAATCCTGGTGATACTTCCTTCTTTTTCTTTTTCTCAGCTTCTTCGAGGTCTTTTTCTTTGATGGCTAATGCAAGGAGGGCCTGATTGTACCAGTTTAAAAGGTCCTTCTTTTTTTGAGTATAAGACTGTTTAAGTTCTGAAAAGTCCCGTTTCCAAATTGCTTCAAAACCTTGAAGGTCAATATCCCTTTGTTTTTGGGTTCTTTGTATTTCATTTTGAATGGCAGCCTTTATTTTCGGGTCAGTTTCCTTGTCAAGTCTTGATTTTAATAGGGTAAATTCAGCAAGTGCTTTGGATTTAAAGGTATGGCGGGCAACCCGGATGGTTTCTTCCATCCTGGTTAAATCGACAAATTCATCATAATCTATCTTACTAGCAGACTCGTCGTAATCTTTTTTTAATCTAAGTTTTTCTATTGCAATATCACGTGGTGAATCAGGCATATTGAAACCTCTATATTAAAAAATTATTTATTTTGGGATCCACTTCGTCCCGCGGCCCATTGTTTAAAAATGGGTAGCCAGTCAGTTTTAGGTTTAGGTTGTGGGGTTGTGGGTTCGGGCATTGTTTGTCCTTAGATGATTACGTTACACCGGCAACTAAACCGGGGTGTCTGGTTCTCCTATAATTAACCAGTCGGTCATTGGGAGAAGTGATTACCGGTTCAAAAAATTCGATCTCTGGAAGATACAAATAATGATTGCTCAAATAATAGTACGCCGTTATATAAAGCCTGTAGTACCGGTAGGAGTTTAAGTTTGAAAAGCCATACTCTAGAGTCTGTTCTGCCGTAAAGGATTCCCCGGTTCTGCTGTCGAGATCAGTCCACGCACTATCATCATTAGACCCTTGAAATTTCCACGCGGATGGGTATCCTTCTCCGCCATTTGCGGCACTGCTCGTTATTTTGTATCTGTTAACTACGTGTGAATTTCCAGACCCAAAGTCGAATTTTACCCAAATTGGAGGGGCGACCGCATTGCCTCCAATCCAAGCATTTACGCCTGCCGCGTGGTCAAAAGCGTGCCAGCCCGCATATGCGTCAGCATAATGGGATGAATCGCTAACCACATTCGGAGACGGCGCACCAGCAGCCGTCATCAGTGCGGTTATGTCGTCTGTGTCGTGAGTGTATGCCATTAAATACCATCAATTATGCGGATATATTATTTACGAATCCGCTAATTGTCACCACGTCTGCCGTTCCGGCAAAAGCCTTGACTGTCATTCCGTTTTGTAAGATTAATCCCGGAACTACCAACTGTAGCCCCGACTTAAACGGAATTGTCACAACGATGTTTTGGTCCGGCGCGGACGCACCTCCAAACTCTATCGTTAGTGCCACGTTAGCAGTATGTGAGTTGAAGGCGAAAAGCCATATTTCATCGAAATTATTTTCTCCTGTGCCGGCAACCGCTGTATGAATCGCCGTACCCGCGGTCGATGTTGCCGCAACCTTAATAGGTTTGCCGTCTGTGGATGACGATAATTTCTGTTTTTTGTATGTTGCCATTGTTGCCTCCTTATGTAAAAACCTGGTTTGCTATTATGTCCGATCCCCCTGCTCCGGGATCTCCTTTCACCCCTGGTATCCCCGGAAGACCTTGGGGACCCATTGTGCCCTGGATACCCTGTATTCCCTGGTCTCCCTGTATTCCCTGGTCTCCCTTAGCGCCGGTTGAACCGGTGATTCCGGGTATCCCCGGAAGACCTTGCGGCCCCATTGTGCCCTGGATGCCCTGTATCCCATCGTCTCCTTTAGCGCCGGTCGAACCGGTGACCCCTGGTATCCCCGGAAGGCCTTGGGGTCCCATTGTGCCCTGGATACCCTGTATTCCCTGGTCTCCCTGTATTCCCTGGTCTCCCTTAGCACCGGTCAATCCTTGAATGCCCTGCGGACCCTGCGGACCCTGCGGGCCCTGGGGTCCCTGTGGCCCTTCCGGGCCTTGCGGTCCCGTTCCACCACCACCGCCGCCGTAGTCCTCTGTTTCACCCACTGTTTATTTTCCTCCGTAAAACCAAAACTTATTTATGAGGCTTTTAATATCATGCTCCTCATCCAGCATTGGTTCAATCTGTAGATTCACCGTTAACGCGTGATTGTAAAGAGTCGAATCGTTCCACGTTCTACAAATGAGTTCAAAGGGGGGTTCCAATAGATCTATACCTAGGCAGAGGGGAAAAACACAATCGTCAAGTCTAAGGTTCTGACCCGTGTTGAAAGGGATGATCTGGTGAATCCCAAGCAGGGCGATGAAGTGAAGTTTTCCTGCAGGGCCGCTTGGGAAAAATAAAGCACCTCCCGTAAGGCGTCCCCTCGTAATTTTTATAATTGTTATGAGGGGATCCGTCTCTGAGGTGTTTTTCGGAGTGCTGATATATTGAAGAATATCCATTCATCGTCACTCCTTCTTATCCCGTGCGCGCAAGAAGTGAATGAGGATTGAAGATACGTTTGCGACTACGTCAACAAAGACTCCCTTTTTAAAATAAAGGGGGGGATCAAATTTTCTTGGATCATTGCTTGAAGTTAATGACGAAAGGGAAACAACGGCTTCTCCCGATGCGTCATGGCCATCCCTGATAATTGCGGTTCCTACGCCACTAGAGTTTGCGACTAAATGGGCAGCATAAACAAAACAAGGACCGTTGGAGACCTTCTTGTCTGCACTCGTCAAGTCATAATCTAAAGACTTCCAATACGATTCTAATGTTTCAAGATCTCCATACATTTGGTTTCTCCTTGGGCTCGCCCAAGGGGCCTTATAGTTATCCCCCCGGGCGGTTTTGTCATTCTTTAGTACGTTCTTACCTGCTCTAGAAAGAGCTGCAAGCCTCCGGTAGCCGCGGCGAATACGTTGACGTCAGCGCGGAGTGACTTGATTCCGGTTACGTCAAACCAATCGTCTGGGTCGTCTTGGTCGCCGAATGGGATCAAGAATACTCCGTGGGGCAACCAGCCTCTAACGTGGATCTGGGTGTTTGAGGGGTTTGCAGCCGCGATCGTTTTTAGCCTTCCGCCGTCGCCGTCGTAAAACGCTGGATCCTGGGCGACTGCTACCGCTGCCCATACCTCTCCGTAGGCGGTAACGGCCTGGCTTGGAGCGATCATGAGGTATCGGTTTGATGTGTTGAGGGCGAACCAGTAATCTTCCTCTACCTGGGGCCAGCCCGCGAGAAGCATCCTAATAAGGTCGTTCGGTTGTTGATCGAAGATTACTCTCTTGTCCTGGTCCTCTGAGAGTTTGATGGATGTGATGAGCTGTCCCGGCTCTGTGCCTGCGGTTTGGCACTTAAGGAGGAGCTTTCTATAGACGTGGTCTGTGGGCATGTCGGTATATTCGTGCCCGGCTCCGGTTGGTACCCAGCTTTTGATTTCCTTGGCCATCATAAAACCAACGGGAGAGATCGTCTTTTCGTCGAAGCAAAGCGCATGGACCGCCACTTTGACGTATGTTGGGTTTAAGCCCCCGCCGTCGAGGTCGATGGTGAATTTGAGCTGCGGGTTGGTGAACTTGGTTGGATCGAAAGCGAAAAGTGGATCCCAAAGCTTTCGTCCGAATTGTAGGCCGACATAGCGGCAGATGTAGCCGCCGGCTAAGCCGTAGTTGTAATTGGATCTGAAAGACTTATTGTTGTACCAGTCGAGAGCGTCCATTTCGAGTGCTGAGAGCGAGAACAGGACGTCTGATCCGTCTACGATTTCGACCTTTGAGATTGAGGCGAGCGGGTGAAGGGTCATCGAGCCCGCTGCCGAATTGTGGATTTGGAGGTCAAAGACCAGGGCGCTTATCGGGTCGGATAAGTTGATGTCCATGATTTCAGTTGCATCCGCGGCAAATGTCTTTTGTGCGAAAATGGTGGTTATTCTGTGGTTCATTTGTGCCCCTCCTTTCAGTTTAAGGCGGTTAGATTTTGTCTAGGAAATTTTAAGGGGGAGGTATAAATTAACCCTATCCCATCTTTTTCTTTCTCAAAGCCTGGCTAATTACCTTCACTCTGTCCAGGTTCCGGATGTCGCCTCTGGGGAATCTGGGGGTCAGTGTCGTAGCCTTGATTACATCGGCATAGGGCTGAAAGCCAGCGCCATAGTCTGGGGCAGCGATGATAACCCCTTCGGCGAACCTTGCCGGTCCCTTTTTGATGGCCTTCTCCTGCCATTTAGCAGTTCCTGCCTTTGCTACCCCCTTGGCATAGCTATCATTTGTGGCTGCGGCTACCATTGCGGCTTTGTGGGACTCTTTGGCTCCAGCTGCTGCTCCTGCCCAATCTCTTTTTGGGTTTTTGATGCCCAGCGTGTAATCCTCAGACCGCTGGGGAGTTACCCGTCCCCACTTTTCCTGGATCGCTCCGATGCTCTTAATTTCGGCCATAATAATTACCTCCTTTGGTTTGAATTAGGAGATCGGGGCAAAAAGAAAGGGAAACTGGGTGAGTCTCCTACTTTTCGCCCCAGTCTCCCTTTTGTTTTTTGTATACGCTAAGTGTTCAAAAATGAACACTGCTGACAAATTTTGTCACCAAGTGTTCAAAAATGCTCCTTGACAAAGTTATAAATCTATGAATATCATTTGTCAAGTAAAATCTTTCGGTGGACTTTAAGGGTGATAAAAATGTATATTATGTTAACTTCATCCTTTTGCCCGCCACGCCCATTCGTCTAAGGGGTACAGCAGATGCACCTAATCTCAGTAGGCGGGGATATCAAACACCAACCATTGTACAAAATTAGATATCCTTTGACAAGGCCTGGTAGCCTACCCTTTATTTTTAGGGGGCTTCGGATCCACCGTAACCTCACAAAAAGAACCCTGGCTCGAAAATTTGGATTTACCGAGGAATACGTTTCAGCCATCGAGTCCGGTTCTAAATTCCCATCCCTGAGATATTGCCTCCTCTGTGCTGATACTTTTGGTGCAAATCCCAATTGGGTCAAAACCAAGTGGGCCAGTGAAGCCACCAAGCGCTTTGAAAGCCGTTTGATGGCGAAGCTGGGGCTAAACTAAAGAGGAGGGGAAAAAATGACGGCTGCGGAATGTGGAATTGAAGGACAAAAGGATGCCCTAAAGAGAACCTTCGTTGGCATAGCCAAATGTTATAATAAATTCTACTGCTATGGCACTCGTGAAAAGCTTTGCCTTTTACTTGCCAAATACCACGCCGTCAATGTCTCCAAGCGAACTCTCTCCCGCCGTTTGACGGAGCTTCATAATGAAGGGTACATCGTAAGGCAGATGAGGACACTTCCGGACGGTCAAGGTGGAAAAAAGTTCACTTGTAACCTCTACTATTTGACAAAAAAGCTCCTGATATGGGTGAAAAAATTGGGTGATTACGCCCGGAAAGTCTTCTCCCACTTCCGCAAGCCAATTTTGGCCCACAATTCTTCTCTAACCCCAAGAAGAGATCTAGATGGAGCTGCGAGGATTGTGGAAATCCTGTGGAAAACTGACATAAAAGGTAGGGCTTCGCCCATCTAAAGGCATTTTACTCCCGCTTCGCGGGTCCTTTAAGGAGGAAAACATTGTTTGATTCGATTTTTAGGAAACTCTTCCCTGCAAATGTTCTCTTTGAAGCAGTTGAGGTCTTCCCCGGTCTCTACCAGGGTTCAAAAATCTCAACGGATGAAGATGTTGAAAAAGTCAAAGGGCTTAAAATAAATTCAATCATCGACCTCGAGGGTGGATTCGATCCACCCATGAGTTTTCTTGATTCCTACCTTTTCTGGCCCATCCTTGATCTTCCTTTCCTTCCAGATCTACAAGGTCTTTTAATGGTAGCCTCTTTTGGAAAGTGGGGGTTAGATTATCATCGACGGGTTTTGGTTCATTGCCGCTGTGGTCTCAACCGTTCCGGTCTTGTGTGTGGGAGGATTATGGCTTTAAAAGGTTGCCGTGGGCCGGAGATTTTAAGAAAAATTACAGAGAAGGTTCCTGGTGCTCTTTGGAACCCAATTTTTCGGGAATACATAAGGGGTCTTTAAGGGGGGTATTATCATGGATAAGTTAAATGATTGTGCTGCTATTAATTTTGAAGTGAAGATTCGTTCTTTATCTAGGCAGGCCGCCATTGAGGTTTTGTTAGGTATTGTTAAACTCTTAAAAGACAGCCCGGGTAAGGTTCCGTTCCATCTAGGTAAGTTGCTTAACGATGCCGTTTTATTAACGGAGGTGAAAGGTCATGAATCCAGTTGATTTTATGCTTGCTGTTGTGATGGTCTGTATTCGGCATGGTGGGTCAGTAACTTCATGGGGCCGGACTATCGAACACAATAAATCCGTTGGTGGGGTTGAAAATTCCTATCATCTTATCTGGATGGGCTGTGACGTTGTTCTTAATGTGATGGTACAGAATTTAAGGTTTGAATTAGACGCTAAACACCTTTGTCTAGATCCGATCCTTGAGGGAGATCATTACCATCTGCAGCCTTTAGGTTGGAGGTAGGGGTTAGAATGAAATCAATTCAAAAGGGACGCTGGGAGACTGCAATGGTCGTATTTCACTCAAACCCTATAGCCACATATGAGGCGGCGATTCAAAGACACTTCAAGGCCATTCAAAAGCTAACGTTTCTTATAAAAACACTAAAGGAGCGTAGAAAATAAACCTTTTGGAAGGGGACCGCCACAAAAAAAAAGAGTAAAAAGGAGGTGATGAGGGATATGAGCTTAACATGGCAATGGTTGGTTCAACTTTTAATGAAAGTTATGTTCCCACTTCTCGATTTAATTACCCCAGCAATTAAAGTTGAGCTAAACGCTTTTCTTATAAACCTTTATAAGAAGGCTCTTGCAACTCCGAATGCCTGGGACGATTTATTTGTAGGGATGCTTCTTGACATCGTTGGGATTCCGAGGCCTCCTGACGCGTAAGCTCTTTCATCCAACTCCTCCCCCCAGGAGGCAGGCCCTCCTCCTGGGTATTTTTTTATTTCTCTTTAGGGGTAAAGGGTTTTGAGTGTTCGGCGTGCTCTTTAAAATTCTTGATGTAAATTTCAGCTATTTTGGGATCCATTATTATGATCACATTTTCTGCGTTTTTTTCTGCGGCTTTGGTAAAATTGTATGATCCGGTAATGATGAATTCTCGGTCGATGATAATCACCTTGTTATGTGATTTTGGGTGTTTTTTATCTGTTAAGACACTTACACCTTGTTTAAATAAAAATATTGCCATTGAGTCTTTTGAGGTACTTCTTGTGTGGTCTATTATGATTTCTATCTTTAAATCTCTTCTATGGGCTTTTACAATTTCTTTTTCAATCTTTGGAGATGTGATCTCGTAGGCATGGATGAATATTGTTTTCTTTGCTGATCTTAACTGATTTAAAATTGCGTCTAAGGAGCCTCCATTCGGTGAAAAATAGACATTTAAAACAGGTGGTTTTTCCTGGGCTGTTACGGGGCTTAGAAATTGTGTTGTGAAGAGTTGCAAAAATATTAAATACGTTATGATGATGAATTTTTTCATACGTGGTTACCTCCCTGTCTGGTTGTATTTTCACACAAAAGACAGGGAGTAATCAAGCGATTTTAATAGGAGGCGAGTTTATGGTAAAGGAACAAATTAAAATAATAGGAATGGACTTGATTGATAGGCCCGTTAAAATGGCCAGGGAAACAATCGACCCGGAACAAGTTCGGGAGCTCGCCGAATCAATCAGGGAGAGCGGTCTTTTGCAACCTGTTCTTTTGCGTCCGTCAAACGGTCGTTATGAGATGGTCGCTGGCGATCGCCGATATCTTGCGCATAAACTTCTTAATTTAAAAGAAATCAAAGCAATCGTTAAGGTGCTTGACGATCGTGAAACGGTGGTCGTTCGAGGTATAGAAAATCTTCAGCGTGTTGACCTTACACCCTCCGAGGAAGGTCGTACTTATTTAGCGCTTAATAAAGAAGGTGGTCTGAGTCAGAATGAAATTGCTAAAAAAACCGGTAAGGCTCCAATGACGGTTAGGAGATATTTACATTTCGCGGAATGTCCTGATGAAGTTAGGCGTGCGGTTGACCGCAAGCAAATATCTTTAAGTACCCTAGAAACGCTTCAAGAAATTGATGATATAGAAGCCTTTAAATATCATTTTGAGATGGCCGCAGCCAATGGGGTAACAGAGAAAGTTGCTCGTTTGTGGGTTGATGATTATTTTAAATCCAGAGCTGGAGAGTTTTATAATGATGGAGGGGGACTCCCCCAGGGTGATGTTAGCGTTGAAGCGAAACCGGTTTTTATGACCTGTGAAGTCTGCCACAATGCTTGCGAAATCCGCAAAGTCCGAAATTTGGTTGTGTGTCCCGATTGCGGCAAAAAAGTGAGACACGGTTGAAATGTCCAGGACCGAATGGGATAAAGTTAGGGGAGAAACAGAAGAATGGGAAGGTCCCCGGGAAGCCTATTTGGAGCAGGTCGATGACTTTGGGGTGGAAACTGCCGCAAAAATTCGGACGATCCTTGATGCGATGGATTTTCAACAGCTTATTGTTTTTCGTTATAGTGATTCAGATCGTGTGGTTGCTCCTTTTGTGGTTGGAGTATCTAGCGAAGGCAACGCTTTGATGCGTGGTTATCAGGTCGAGGGAGTTTCAAAAAGTGGCAAAGGACCAGGTTGGAGGGTTTATCAAATCAAAAAGATGGAAAAGGTAGCAAACTATTTTGAGTTTTTCAATGTTGACGATTTTGAATTTGACGAGTTTTACCCGTGGACGTACAAAGTATTTAAAATGCTTTAATTGAAGGAGGTGTAAAATGGGATCAAAAGAAAGAGCGGCAATTAAACACAAATACGCAGTACTTGAACATGAATTGGTTATCAAGAGGGCTATTGACCAGAAAACACTTGAAGGTGAAAGAAGAGAAAACATTAGAAAGGTAGAGGCGGACCATAAAACAGCTATTGCCCGATTGTGGGAAGATTTTAGAACGGATCGCATGGAACTTGATGCGGCGAAGCTTGATGAACTTGGAGGAGCACAAAGATAAAAAATAATGGCTTATTCAATTAAACGTCACGAAGTCGACCGTCTTCTAAACGTTCTTGTGCCGCTTGGCTGGGAGCTTATGGATGAAAAATACCAAGATAAAGAAGTAACGCTTATTATTCGTAGAAAATTTTCCGATGAGCAATTAAAGGCCTCCGGTGAATTAAAATTTCCGTCATCTCCTCAATAATTTATTATTTGTTTTTACGCCACGTTAAATTTGTCTTTTCGCCACGTGGTATTTGATTTCCCGCCGCACTCCTATTTTATTTACGCAACGACTTTAACCCACGCCCGAATCAGCTTTAGACCACGGGTGGCAAGAGTCCCCCCCTTCCCGGGTGAACAATTGCCGACGGCAGGAGGCGTTTTTTTGTGAACCCCGTAGAGAACGAAGTGAACGTAGCCGGAACCTGAGCGAA
>Ga0315288_10011996_pt1 | contig 10899 bp, 11 predicted proteins | sample YL17G11_20_MG_FD_203454 | JGI IMG/M metagenome (GOLD analysis project Ga0315288, IMG submission 203454) | Sediment microbial communities from Yellowstone Lake, YNP, Wyoming, USA - YL17G11_20 | ecosystem: Environmental > Aquatic > Freshwater > Lake > Sediment | place: USA: Wyoming | collected...
TTGGAGAGGGGGTGTTTTACTTGGGGACGCAGGGCGGGGTTGGGCGGATCCGTGTTGCAGTCGATCAGGCAGTTTGCTGCTATTAGCCCGGATTTTCCAAAAGCCACAGAGAGCACAGAGGACACAGAGAGTTAAGTGTTTGTTATTAAAGGAGTTGTGATATTCTGCGAGACGCGTGAAATATCCGGGCTAATTGTTCTGGTTTAGTCAGGCGTGCCTTGGAGCCAGTGGTCGGCGAATACTGCAAAGTCAGCAAAATCGACGCCGCCGATACCGTTGAGGTCGCTACGAATTTCCTGCCTTAATACGGGATAGGTTGCCCCTTCATTTATTAACCATATTTCAACAAAGTCCCAGGCGGCATCGGTAAAGGTGCTTCTTGTCTGCATTTCGGCAGTAGTCTTTCCGCAATTTGGGTCACAGCCCGTAGCATATTCACCTTGTTCACCACACATGTTAGGTTCTCCGCTGGTTTCCACATCCCAGAATGACCCTTCAATGTTTCCACAATTATATCCGACTAATCCGGCGACAAAGTCGGAGCCGCTGACCTCGCCGGTCGAATAGCAGTTAGAGATTATGGGGGTCCGTACATGGGCTCCACCGCAAGAACCATTGACTCCCACCAACCCGCCACCATAATCACCGCGGACATCACCTGTAGAATAGCAGTCCGTGATCCTTCCAACCTCATTGTGTCCTACTAGTCCGCCGACAGGCGAATCGCCGCTGACAGAAGCAATCGAATAGCAGTCACTGATACTTCCCACGCTATTGATTCCCACTAGCCCGCCTACATACCCACGTCCCTGAACATTGCCACTAGAGTAGCTATTATATATGTATCCAGGGTACAAGTTCATCATGCCAAACGATGAGCCATTGTGTCCCACTAGGCCGCCGACATAATAGCTGCTGTCTCCGCTGATAGAAACTCCTTCAAGCCCTAGGTTTTTGACTTCACCGTCTTCTCCAATATAGCCAATATATCCAAAAAGGCCCAGAAAACAGTTACCGGCTCCGCCATCATCAATGGTCAGATTTATTATCTTACGGTCGTTTCCATCAAAGACGCCGTTAAAGGGAGTACCGTCAAACCAATAATTGGCATTATCAGTATCCGGGGCAATAACGGCGGTAGAGTAGGTTCGCCCGGCCAGATTGACATCTGTCTCCAATCTCGTATAGTCGTCCCAGTAATTAGCATCACCCGCAAACTCATCGAAATCCGCCAGTGACTCTATCCGCCAGGGGTCTTCCTGCGTGCCCGAGCCCGGCAAAGCCGCAGCAGTATTTACGCATAAGCCGACCGTCAGCAAACAGGAGATAATCAACAGTGTAGTGATTCTCCGCAGCACGTTTGAACTTGTCGCTCTAACCATTTTATCTACCTCCAGTCCCCCAACATCGATATCCGGGCCGGGACAAACGACCCGGCCAACGATAAGTGAGCAAAGGTGCAAGGGCCATCGTTGTAGAAGACAGGATAACACATTTTGCTGGTGTTTGCAAGTGGAATTGGTGCGAAATATCGCACCCTACGTGTTTTTTTTCAGAAAAAAGGGCGTAATCTGCGGTTGCGGCCTCGGGGAAATGGGCTTTTGCTTGAAAGCGTCTATCCTATTCGGGCGGGCGCAGTGGAATTGGTGCGAAAAATCGCACCCTACATGGCTAAACGTAACTGATACTACGGCCATTTGGCGCAGAGCAGTTTTGCTAAAAGGGTGAGGCAGTGGGATGAAGAAGTGTCACATATCTGGCTTCGGCTGGGGGGTGAGGAGAAATGGAGAGGGATCGGACAGGTTGGACGAATCGGACAGGTCGGACTAATGGGGCGGGACGGAGGGAGAAAGTCGAATGTCGAATATGGAAGATCGAATTTTGAATGATGAAGCGGAGATTGGCGGGGCGCTGCGGGGCGGGTGGTTCAATAGATTCCTCGACAAGCTCGGAATGACAAGGACTGCGCTCGGAATGACAAGGACTGGGGATGGGAATCTGGCCCATTCGGCTCCGCTCAGGACATGCTTTGGATGGGGGGTGAGGAAATGGATTTCAGATTTAAGATTTAAGATTAGGTCCTTCGACTCGCCTGCGGTTCGCTCAGGATGACGCAGGGCGTCAATTTAAGATCGGGTCAAGGCGGGGAGCGATTGCCTGTGGGGGAACGGTGGAAGATAAAACCGGCAACGTAAAGTTGCGGGCTAATCATGGGCCGCCGTTCCGGCGGCCGCTAAACGGGGAGGGGGCGGAGTTTAGGGTGATATAGAAAAGGGTCGGACAGATCGGACAGGTTGGACGAGTTGGAGAGGTCGGACTAATGGGACGGGGCGGCGAGAAACTCGAATATCGAATATCGAACATCGAATTTTGAATGGTGAAGCGGAGATTGGCGGGGTGCTGCGGGGCGGAAAAAGAAGAACCCCCGGTGAAACCGGGGGCTAAATGGCGGAGTTGGGGGAATCTGGCTTTGGATGGGGGGTGAGAAGAAAGGTGAGAAGGGAGAATTCAGAATACAGAATTCGGAATGTCGAATGATGAAGCGAGATCCTTCGACTCCGCTACGCTGCGCTCAGGATGACTTACGAGAGATTGCCACGTCGCTTCGCTCCTCGCAATGACGGCGTGGCGAGTGGGGAGTTTACGGTGATATAGAAAAGGGTCGGACAAATCGGACGGGTTGGACGAGTAGGACAGGTCGGACTGATGGGATGGGGGGGGGGAGAAACTCGAATGTCGAATAACGAACATCGAATTTTGAATGGTGAAGCGGAGATTGGCGGGGTGCTGCGGGGCGGGAGGTTCAATAGATTCCTCGACAAGCCCGCCTCGGCGGGCAAGCTCGGAATGACAATGGCTGCGCTCGGAATGACAATGGCTGCGCTCGGAATGACAAGGACTGGGGATGGGAATCTGGCCCATTCGGCTCCGCTCAGGACATGCTTTGGATGGGGGGTGAGGGAGATTTCAAATTGCAGATTGCAGATTTCAGATATCCGCGTTCGCGGGCACAAGTTGCAGATTGAGGGGGAAAGACGATTTCAGATTACTGATTTCAGATTACAGATTTCAGATTGAGGGGTGGGTGTAGCGCTTTTTGCGGTTTGGCGTTCTGTATTGTAGAATCGGTAGAAATGTTGACCGTAGGAGTAGTCTAATGCTGGATAATCTTGGCCGAATTGCTGTGAGTGATGAGCAACTTATTGCTGCTGTATTGCAGGGCGATATTTCAACATTCGGGGCTATCGTGGAGCGTTATTGGAAAATGGCTACAGGATTGGCAGCTCTATTTGGGGTCGGCGGAGGGATTGGCTTGCTTGTCTTTTTCGTCGTCGAATTTCAGTGCTGCGGAGTTGATGCAGTATCGCAGGCCGGTAGGTTTTGGGCCGTCCTCGAAGATGTGGCCGAGGTGCGCGCCGCACTTGCTGCAGATTACCTCGGTCCTTGCCATCGAGTGGCTGGTGTCCATCGCCTCTTGGGTGCTGTTGGGGTCGATAGGCGCCCGGAAGCTGGGCCAGCCGCATCCGGCGTTGAACTTTGTTTCCGAAGCGAATAGCTCATTGCCGCAAGCGACGCACCGGTACGTGCCTTTTTCGTAGAAGTTGTCATACTTGCCGGTAAAGGGCCGCTCGGTTCCCTTCTGGCGGGTGATCCTGTATTGTTCGGGTGTTAGTATCTGCTTCCATTGGGCATCGGTTTTGACTACTTTTTCGGCCATATTCGGGTCCTTGTGTTTCGAGGGTTCGGGGGTCTGTGTCCGGTCGTTTTGGGTGTGCCGGGGGGGCGTATCGTATTTATCGCAGTTGAGGCCTGCGATCAGGAGGACGGCGATAGCTGCAATTGACATAGATGAATGTTCTTGTTTTTCCGGCATAGTGCAAGTCCTTATTTGCCTGAGAGAGCCTGCTGTTGATCGGTCCGGGTATCTGGTTCCCGAAATCCGGTATTTGGGTATTGATTATAACGTTTAGCCGGGTCAGGTAAATTGCTTTTTTGCGATGCCTGCCGGCGATGCGGACGGAAATCCCGCAGTAAACTGCGGATTCGCCGTGGAACAGATAAGCTTGCGCTTGCCGAAGCAGCTTCGCCATTTTGGGGTGGACTGGGAGGGGCGTTGGTGATAAAATCCACGTTATGCAGTAGTGACGTGAACAAGATAAAGGTCAGAATTATTGGAGGTAAGCAAGTATGACAAGGCATTTGGTATATCTGGTTCTGGCGGCGATTCTCCTTACGGGCTGTGTGAATGTCGAGAAGGAGACCAAACTCATAACGAGCGACCAGGCCTCACCGGCAGGGGCCACAAACCTTGCAAAGGAGCCTGCTCAGGTCCTGCGGCACGTTGTCCTGCTCAAGTTCAAGGACGGCACGACGGCCGAGCAGGTAAGAGAGATTGTGAACGCTTTTTGTGCGCTGCCGAGCAAGGTCGATACAATACACGATTTTGAGTGGGGCACGGATATAAGCATTGAGAATCTCTCGCAGGGTTTCACCCACTGTTTCTTAGTGACGTTCAAGAGTGAGGCCGACCGGGCGAAGTACCTGCCTCATCCTGACCACAAGGAGTTCGGCAGGATTCTGGGGCCGCATCTGGATAAAGTCCTTGTTGTTGACTACTGGGCCAAATAGTGCGTCAACCGGCGGCAGATGATTTCTGCTCGCACACGATAAGTCTCGCCTTTGGCTGTGATGAGGGCTAAAGGCTTTTTTGGCTCAGCGTAACATCTGTTGAATGTGGTTGGACAGAGTACGTGATGAGAATTATAGCAGGCAGAAACCGTGGGATGAGGCTGCTGAGCCCCAGGACGCAGGATTCCCGGCCGATAACCGACCGAGTTAAAGAGTCGCTGTTCAACGTGCTGTGTAAGTACGACCTGCCCGGCGAGGCGGTGGTCGGCGATTTGTTCTGCGGCGTAGGATCTCTGGGGCTGGAGGCGTTGAGCAGGGGGGCGGAGTTCGTGACTTTCGTGGAGCAGGACCTAAACATTATTGCGGTTCTGGAGAAGAACATAGAGAAGGCGCGTTTTGTCAGGGAATCAAAGGTGATAAGGGCCGATGCGTTCAAACTCGGCGCGCCGATCGGCGCAGACCTGCGGAAGCACAATCTGGTTTTTGTTGACCCGCCTTATGCCCAGACGAGTGACGTCGGTGCAGGCTCGCGTTTGAGCGGACTGACGGATATCCTGGGCGAGCAGGTGACCGGCGGGGGGATTGTAGTTGTGCGTACGCACCAGAGCGTGTCGTTGCTTGATGAGTACGGGCGGTTCGGAGTTATCGAGCGTCGGCGGTGGGGGAGTATGGTGGTGACTATTTTACGGGAAGGGGACAAATGACGAGCAGAGAAGCGGCTATCAAGGTTGTCAGGGTCCTGCGCCGCGGGGGTTTCGAGGCGCTGTTGGCCGGGGGCTGTGTGCGCGATATGTTACTTGGCCGGCGGGCCAGCGATTATGACGTTGCCACGGACGCCCGGCCGGAGGACGTGGTGGAGCTGTTCAGGCGGACGCTGAAGGTGGGGGCCAAGTTCGGCGTCGTGATCGTCCTGATTGAGGGGCAAAACGTGGAGGTCGCCACTTTCAGGACGGATGCGGACTATGCGGACGGCCGGCACCCGAAGGCGGTGACGTTTGCCGGCGCTGCGCAAGACGCCCGTCGAAGGGATTTCACAATCAACGGGATGTTCTTCGACCCGGTTAAGGGGCAAGTGATTGATTACGTCGATGGGCAGGCGGACTTGAAACGGAAGATCGTGCGGACGATTGGCCGGCCGGAGGAGCGATTTGCCGAGGACCATTTGCGGATGCTGCGGGCGGTGCGATTCTCGACGCAGCTTGGCTTTGCGATTGACAAGGCCGCTTTTGCGGCGATTTGCGACAATGCCGGGGGGATAAAGAAGATAAGCGGCGAACGAATTGCGGCGGAATTGGAGGGTATTCTCACCGGCCCGAATCGGTCGGCGGGCGTTTCGATGCTGATTGAAAGCGGGCTGGCTGAGCAGATTTTCAGCGGATTTGTGAAGTGGGAGGCGGACTTTGCGGTTGGCGTGCTGGGACAACTGCCGAAGAATATCGGTTTTGCGCTGGGGCTGGCCGGCTTTTTTGCCGGGTGCGGGACGAAATTTGCACTTGGGAAATTGAATGTTCTGAGGCTGAGCAGAAAGCAGAGCAAGCACATAGAATTTCTGCTGGCGAACAGGGGTCGGCTGCTTGATGAGCAGATGCCATTGGCCCAGTTGAAGAGTATCCTTGCGGAGCCGTATTTCGAGGACCTGTACGAGCTGCAGAAGGCGATTCAAAAGGCGAGGTACGGCGGCAGGAAGAGTATCGCGGCGCTGATTGCGCTGAGCAGGAGGATAAAGGCGCTGGGTGACGTCGAGCTTCGTCCGAAGCCGCTGCTCGACGGTCACGATTTGATACGCCTGGGGGCTGCACCCGGGCCCGCGCTGGGCCAGTTGGCCAAGGAGATGTACGTTGCCCAGTTGGAAGGGGAATTGCGGACAGCCAAGCAGGCCGAGGGATGGGCGCAAACGTGGCTGAAGAAGCACAAGATGACAGAGACGTGACGACCAGCGTTTGTTGACGCGACCACAATGAAGTCTTTTACTCTCTTGATCAAACCATCCGGGTCGGACTGCAATATCGATTGTGCGTACTGTTTCTACAAGGGTCGTCCAGCCCAGTTCGGGCGGGGCAGGCAGCGAATGAGCGAGGAGGTGCTCGAGAAACTGGTCAGGGACTATATGCAGTTGGGCTTTGACGTGTCGGGGTTCGCATGGCAGGGGGGCGAGCCGACGCTGATGGGAGTGGATTTCTTCAAGAGGGCGGTGGAGGTGCAGAAGAAGTACGGGAGCCCCGGCCAGCAGATAAGCAATACGGTGCAGACAAACGGCGTCCTGTTGGATGAGAAGTGGTGCGGATTTCTACATGAAAACAAGTTCCTGCTCGGCATAAGCGTTGATGGGCCTAAGGAATTTCACGACCGGTATCGTCTGGACCATTCCGGGGCGGGGACATTCGAGCGGGTGATGCGAGGAATCGAAAATTGCAGGAAGAATGAGGTCGAATTCAGTGCGCTTATCCTGCTGAATAGCACAAATGTTGAGCAGCCGGAGAAGCTTTTTGATTTTGCAGTCGAGAATGATCTGACATATCTGCAGTTCATCCCGTGTATCGAGGCGGACCCGGCTACAGGCAACATTGCGGATTTTTCGATTACCCCGAGACAGTACGCAGATTTCCTGTGCAGGCTGTTCGATTTGTGGTGCGAATACGGGCCGGAGAAACTCAATATACGCGACTTCGATTCGCTGGTGACGTATTATGTGCTGGGCAACCATACGATTTGTACTTACAGCAAGCAGTGCGCGGGCTTTGTGGTTATCGAGCATAACGGCGATGCGTTTTGCTGCGAGTTTTTCGTGGAGCCGAAGTGGCGGCTTGGCAATATCTTGGAGACGCCGTTAGAGAAGTTGGCGGGTGACAGCAGGAAGAGGGCGTTCGCCAGGGACAAGCAGAGACTTTGCAGTCAGTGTCTTGTGTGCAGGTATCTGGATATCTGTCGCGGCGGCTGTATGAAGGACAGGGTCCGCGCGGGCGGCGGGCGCGAGGGGCCGAGCTATTTCTGCGAGGCGTATAAGCAGTTTTTCGATTACACGATACCGAGGTTTATGGAGATAGCGGCGGGTGTGAAGAGCGGATCGGTTGGCAGGCGAACGCGTTCGGCGGAGAACGTGAGACTTCGAATCGAATAGCAGCGGCGGACCGGTTCTTTCGACCGGAGGATTGGCAATATGGGCCACTTCGTGATATGCTATCGTGCGAGACGCCCAAATCAAGAATGGATGAATAATCCCGTATGATACAGGGGCTGGGAGCACAATGCAGCCGTTCACATTGTTGATAAAGCCGTCGGGTTCGGATTGCAACGTCGATTGCACGTATTGTTTCTATAAGTGCAGGCCGGCGGAGATAGGCCGGGGCCGACAGCGAATGAGCGAGGAGGTGCTCGAGAAGCTGGTCAAGGATTATATGCGACTGCGATTTGCGCTGGCGGGATTTGCCTGGCAGGGGGGCGAGCCCACGCTTATGGGCCTTGATTTCTACAAAAAGGCGGTGGAGCTGCAGAAGAAGTACGGTTTTGCCGGGCAGGAGGTGGGCAACTCGCTGCAGACCAACGCAATTCTGCTCGACGAGAATTGGTGCAGGTTCCTTCACCAGAGCAGGTTTCTCGTCGGGGTGAGCATCGACGGGCCTAAGCAGATGCACGATTACTATCGCCTGGACCGTTCGGGGGCGGGGACGTTTGAGCGGGTGATGCGGGCGATCGAGAATTGCAGGGAGCACAAGGTCGAGTTCAATACGCTCACGCTGCTAAGCGATGTGAACGTGAAGCACCCGGATGAGGTGTTCGATTTTTTGGTGGGGCTTGGGGTGAAGTTCCTGCAGTTCATTCCGTGTGTGGAGCTTGATGCGGCCACGGGTCGAGTGACGGACTTTTCCATTACGCCGGAGCAATATGCGGAATTCCAGTGTCGCTTATTTGATCGCTGGGTCGAGCATGGGCCGGGCAAACTGAGCATCCGCGACTTTGATTCGATCCTGTCTTACTATGTCGCCGGCAGGCAGACGATCTGCACCTTCGACCAACAGTGCAGTCAGTATATCGTTATTGAGCACACCGGCGATGCCTACCCGTGCGACTTTTTTGTCCAGCCAAAGTGGTGGCTGGGCAGTATTCTCCAGACCCCGATAGAAAAGCTGGCCGCCGGCGCCTTGAAGCGCAGGTTCGCACAAAACAAGAAGAACCTCTGCAACAAGTGCCTCGTGTGCAGGCACCTGGCGCTTTGTCGAGGGGGCTGTATGAAGGACAGGGCCCCATTCGACGGGGACAACTTCGGGCGGGAGAGCTATTACTGCGAGGCATACAAGCGCTTTTTCGATTACGCCGGGCCGAAGTTTATGCAGATAGCGGCCGACATCAACGCCGGCCGAATCGTCAGAAACCTTGCATAGTGTGTCGGACGATGCGGGGGCATTGAAAGGATCAAGACTATGGAACTAATGGGACGCAGGAGATTCTTGGCTGGGGCTGGCGGTGCTGTCGCGGGGCTTAGCCCGGCATCACGTTTGGTGGGACAGGGCGGCGCGGGAAGCGGTGATTCAGGCGGAGGGTCCCAGCGGGGTAATCCGATGGCTGTTTCGACGTATTCATTCTGGCGGTTCAAGGATGGGCTGAAGCTGCCGATAGAGCAGTGCATTGACGAGGCTGCCGAGATGGGCTTCGACGGCGTCGAGATACTGCACATGCAGATGGAGAATGAAAGCAACGGGTATCTCCAGGGCCTCAAGCGCCGCGCGCTTATCAACGGGATCGCCCTTTGCGGAATGTCAACCCACCAGGGTTTTGTCTCGCCCGACCAGGCTAAGAGGCAGCAGAACATCGACCACACGCTCAAGACTATCGAGCTGGCCTATAAACTCGGCATACCTATAATCCGCATCAATACAGGCAGGTGGGGCACGAGCGGCAACTTCGATGAGCTGATGAAGAATCGCGGCATCGAGCCGGTGCTGCCCGGATACACCGAGGAGGACGGCTTCAAGTGGGTAATCGAGAGCATCCAGAAGTGTCTGCCTGCGGCGGAACAGTCCGGGGTGCTCTTGGGATTGGAGAACCACTGGGGCCTGGCGCGGACGCCTGAGGGCCTGCTTGGAATCATCAAGGCCGTCGATTCGCCGTGGCTGAGGGTGTTGCTTGATACGGGCAATTTTCTTGAGGACCCTTATGATAAGTTGGAGCAGTGCGCCCCCCATGCCGTCTTTATGCAGGCCAAGACCTATTACGGCGGCGGCCTGTGGTACTCACTTGACCTGGATTATCCACGAATCGCACGGATTATGAGGAAGCACAATTTCCGCGGCTGGGTCTCGCTCGAATTCGAGGGCAACGAGGACTACAAGACCGCCATACCTAAGAGCCTTGCGGTTCTGCGGGCAGCATTTGGTTAGTGACTGATGGACGCAGATTAACACGGGTGTACACTGTTATTGTCTATCAGGATTCGTGCTATTGTTGCTGGATGTCGTTTGCTCATTCGTTGTGCAGCGTTGCAAGGCGTTCGACTCAATAGTCTTTGAAGCTCCTCATCCAGGCTGGCCAGTACGTGGGCCGTACGCCGCCGGCCTGGGTCCACGGGCCGTCTGTATTGAACTGGCGGTGCCATTTCAACTTCCACAGTTCCTTGAGGCCGACCTTTCTTGCCGACCAGTCCATAAAGAGGGAGTTTGTCGCGCCGTTGTGGCGGTTTACGCAGCAATTTGCCATGTGGTTCGAACTCCAGGCCGCAAACTCATTGTAGGGAGGGCCATTGCCTTCTACTGGCCAGACGTCGAAGCGAAGCGAATCCAGGAACACAGGGACGCTATCCGCACCGGCTACATACGGGGTCTTCCAGCCGTTTATGACAGATACTCCGCCTTCGTACGTTGTCCGACCGCCGCCCAAAGGACGAGGTGTGAGAACATAGCCATTCAAGCCGTAGCTGCCTGCAATCCCGTTTGGCCCCAGTCCGCTGCCTTTGTAGATGCCCCAAGCGTTGAAGACGTTCAGATTAGGCCACGTATGCCCGTACTCGTCGGTTGCAGGCCTTTTTGCCTCAGAGCAGAACCATATCTTGTTTATTTTCCAGTCTTTGTATTGCTCGTCGAGGTACTTTATCCACCAGTAGCACGGCGTACCCGGGTCAGACGCCCAGAAATACCCGTTGTTGTCCTGAGTATGCGCCTCGGCAATCACGCCCCATTGTCTTAGTCCTACAACGCCATTTTAGGTTGAAAAATGCAACAACGTATAGCAGATAAATCGATTCCCATCTTACGCAATTGCCTCCGCTTTTTCCTTATA
>Ga0315288_10011997_pt1 | contig 10898 bp, 7 predicted proteins | sample YL17G11_20_MG_FD_203454 | JGI IMG/M metagenome (GOLD analysis project Ga0315288, IMG submission 203454) | Sediment microbial communities from Yellowstone Lake, YNP, Wyoming, USA - YL17G11_20 | ecosystem: Environmental > Aquatic > Freshwater > Lake > Sediment | place: USA: Wyoming | collected...
ACCCGGGCGGCCCGGATCCGTGGGGCACTTTGTTCTACAAATACGGTTATGCCGCTTCAACTCCCTGGTAACCACCCTTGACCATCCGGTACTTTAGCTGACTCTGTTAAGCCCCAGAGGGCGGAGAAAAAATCTCCGCCCTCTTTTTTTTCGTCCCCTTATTTGCAGCAGAAGACCGCGCCAACCGTGGTTCTTTTTTGCTTATCCTATATGCGAACTTATGTTCGATACTATCTATCAAACATTTTCTATTCATCCTCTGCCGTTTACTCGCGGGGCGCCGGAGCAAACAAATTTTTTTCGCTGGATTAAATTTCATGATATACTAATTAATGTATAAATGACGGCAAATCGTGCGCTTCGGCGCTGGTGATGCCGTCCAGGGCAAAAACGGAGAAATGCTAAAGGAGGTGGCGAAGAGTAACGGAAATTCAGGTTTTGGTTATGCAGTTTGGTTGGAAAGGTATTCAGAATTTGAAAATTAATGAGGAGTAAAAGAATGAAAAGAGGAACTCGTGGTTTTACGTTGATTGAGCTGTTGGTGGTTATCGCGATTATCGCGATTCTGGCTGCCATCCTTTTCCCGGTCTTCACGCAAGCCCGGGCAAAGGCCCGACAGATTTCCTGCTTGAGCAATGTCAAGAATCTATCCCTTGCCATCTTGATGTATGTTGATGATTATGATGGCAAGTTCCCCTTGGCTAGCACTGGGTTTGGCAACTACTATGGCTGCATGTGGCCCGATAATGTTGCAAAATACATTGGCGCACCGGAAATTCTGCACTGCCCGGCTGACGGCAATATGACCCCAACTATGGGGCCCGCCCTCAGCTACTTTGTAGAGGGCGAAACCTGTTTAGGGACCCCCGTAGAAGATCTCGTATACTTTCTTCCCGGCACGGCCGGGACGAACGGGGGCGGAATTTTCACTTGCCAGGGTCGTCCCGAAGCCAGCATTCCGGAACCCGGCAATACCATCATGATGGGTTGCTCGCAGATTGATACCGCTGTGTATGCGCTTAACGATCATTACGGCGTCTGGGACATAAGAGACATATGGGACAATCGTTATCGCTGGATTACCTGCAACCTCGCTTCCCTTTGCACGGCAGATCCTGGAGACAAATATACCAGTGGTATATACCTCCATGGCGGCGGCTCGAACTTCGGCTTCGCCGACGGCCATGCCAAATGGATGAAGGTAGAAAAGTGCTACTACCCGACAAACCTGTTTGCCGTGATTCAGCCTAACCCGGGCGGCCCGGATCCGTTTGGGTCTCTCGTGTCTTACGGTTATGGCGGTTACCTTACGACCCCTTGGTAATCACGACTGACCATCCGATGCTTTAGCTTTCTCTGTTAAGCCCAAGAGGGCGGAGAAAAAATCTCCGCCCTCTTTCTTGTCCCAAAATGAGCTTGCTTATAAATTTCTCTCTCCCCATCGCATGAAATGTGGGGCTGCCGTATTGCACTCCAGGAGCGCGGGAAGGTAAAGCCGACGGAATAGGAGAACCTGTATGGGGTGTGACCGAAGTTCCTAGGTCTTGAACCATGGCCAAATTTGTCTATTATCGTAGCGCCGTCCGCCACGCAGTGGTGGATCGCCGAAGGCGACCGTCTCGGCGGCAGCTTCGTTCTTTAGCTACCTGCGGCGGGCCGCCGCAGGTAAACCTAGATTTTGCGGTCACACCCCCTGTATGGGGGCAATTGCAAAGGCTGCTGACGGGTGCTAAAATTAAGCATTCTGGTAATTTTGCAGCTGCACTGGGTATAATTCAATCGAATAAATTATGGAGGAGATTCCCTGCCGGAAACGGCTCCACTCACGCCCCGCAGGTTTCTGCCGCCAGGGTAATTTGAGGAAGGCATCCGGAAAAGGATTCGGCACAAAGATGGAAAACAAACGTATGAGAATACTTCTAGCGCTACTTGGCTTCCTGCTTGTCGTTCTGGCAGTCAGCAGCATCTGGAGGCATAGAAATACCCCTCCCGTTGAGAAAGCGGCTAAAACGGTGGAAGCGCCTGAACTCGAACCGAAAGACATAACCAAAACGATCCAACCGACGGAGGCTTCAAAGGCCGTTGACCGCGTAAGAAACGCCGCAGGCATGAATATCATCATCTGTGTTTTGGATGCCGCTCGAAGCGATCACATGGGCTGCTATGGTTATCCACGACCTACTACTCCAAATATTGACCGGCTGGCCAAAGAATCCCTGGTGTTTGATCAACATTATTGTCAATTCCCTGAGACGAAGGCCTCAACCTACCTGCTTTTCCGCTCCAGATATTTCCAGCCGCAAAAGATAGGGCAACGCGATGCCATTTCATTAATCGCCTGGTTTCAACATCTCGGCTTCAATACCATGCTCTTGGCGGCCAATCCCAAAATTACCGCTTCTGCCGCGCTGGTGAAAGGCTTTGATAATGCTCCACGGGAATCACGCAGCGACATGTCTATGGAGGCGCTCACGGACAAGGAGCTCCGGAATTTACAAATCGTGCAATCCGATCCTGTGGGATTGCCCGCAACAGATTTTTTCTACAAACCCCAGTATCTGCTTGCGGAGGTGAATAGCTGGCTGGCGAAGAAGCCCAAGCGCCCCTTCTTGACCTATATCCATTTCATGCCTCCCCATATTCCCTATGATGCGCCGAAGAATATTAAAGATATCTTCCTTGGAAAGAAACCGCCGGTCTCCTGGAATGCCCCCTCCGCCATGCTCGCCGGGGAAACCGGAAAGAAACCCAAAATATTCCCTTCTGCGCTCGTGGGGTCCTCCGATAGTTCCATAAATCTCTATGATGCCAATCTGCGTTGGGCTGACGAGGCCGTGGGGAAGCTGGAGCAAGTCCTGCGGAAGGCCGGCTTGTTTGATAATTCCCTGCTGATTATCATGGGCGATCACGGCGAAACCCTGGGCGAACATGGCTATAACTGGCATCCCACTTGTCCCTATAACGAAGTCTTGCATATTCCCTTGATTATGCACTTTCCCGGCAAAGGGGCGCCCAAAGGGCGCGTAAAGGCCCTCACCCAGACGATTGATCTGCTGCCCACGCTTTTTGACCTGCACAACAAATCCTGGCCTGCAACCGCTCAGGGGCGCTCGCTTTTGCCCATGATTGCCGGAGCAACCGCCCGCGCAAATGAATACTCCTTTTCCATCTCCGCGGCCGAGACGGGGCATGAAATCTGTATCGTTAGAGATTTACAGTCCACCTTATTGCTGCGGGATGACGGGAAGACGCGCGCGCTCTACGATAGCGTCAAAGATCCCCATCAAACGAAAAATATTCTCGCCTCCGAGCCGGCCCGCGCGGCCCGGCTCGTGGAAGCTTTTCGCCAATTCGCCCTGGCCCAGCCGTACCCGCCGCTGTATTTCATGGATCCCAGAATAAAGCGCGAAACCGTCGGCAGCGCCGAGCAACTCCAAACTAAGGGTATGCCTGAGAAGCTTAGAAAGCAGTTGAAAATACTCGGTTATCTTAAATGAAGCATCGCGTCTTCCACAAAACGGATAACCGGCTATAATTAAGGCCTGGAAAGGACTCAGTCCATTGATGGGAAACAAACGCATTGGAATATTTTTTATGCTGCTTGGCTTCCTTATCATTGTTTTTCTGGCCGGCAACTTTGGGAGACAAAGAGAGGACACTGAGGAGCCAAAAGCAAATAAAACGGTACGGCCGTCAAAAAATACGAAGGCCGTTGGCAACTTAAGAGAAGCGGCGGGAAAGAATATCATCATCTGCGTTTTGGATGCGGCTCGCCCCGATCATATGGGTTGTTATGGTTATCCGAGGCCGACCACTCCCAACATAGACCGCTTGGCCAAGGACTCGCTGGTGTTTGAACAGCATTATTGCCCCTATCCTATTACCGAGCAATCCACCCGGGCGCTGTTCGAGTCCCGCTATGTGGTGCCTAGAAGGACCCAAAGCGATTCCTTAGTGGAATCGCTGCAGCGCCTCGGCTTCAATACCATCTTCCTGGCCGCGAATCCGCGCATTACCGGTATCATCGGCGCACTCGGGAAAGGCTTTGATAATATTGGGGCCGATTCCCAGCCATCAGCCGCAGACCGGCATCGGCAAATGGCGAACATTGTTAGAGCCGACAACACCGATAAGTCGAAAGAGGATTTTTTCTACCGGCCGCAGTATCTGCTGGCGCAAGTAAACGACTGGCTGGCAACAAAACCGAAGCGTCCCTTTTTTACCTATATTCATTTCATACCTCCCCATGTGCCTTATGACGCGCCAAAAGACTTGAAAGCTCTTTTTCTTGGGAAGCAGCCGCCGGCCTACTGGAAATCAGCCTCCGCAATGCCGACGGAGAAGAGCGATAAACCGCTCGACAAGCAGCCCAGCGCCATGGCCGGCTCCGTCAACGAGACCCTCAATCTCTATGACGCCAATATGCGTTGGGCCGACGGGGCCGTGGGCGCGTTGGAGCAAGCGCTGCGCAAAGCCGGCCTCTTTGACAACACCCTTCTGATTATCATGGCCGATCACGGTGAGGCCCTGGGCGAACATGGCTATAACTGGCATCCTGATTGTCCCTATGACGAAGCCCTGCATATTCCCATGATTATGCGCTTCCCCGGAAAGGGAGCGCCGAAAGGCCGCGTAAAGGCCCTCACTCATACTATTGACCTGCTGCCCACGCTTTTTGATCTGCACAACAAACCCTGGCCGGCAGCCGCCCAGGGGCGCTCGCTCTTGCCATTGCTTGCGGGAGCAACCGCCCGCACCCATGACTACTGCTTTTCCGCCGCCGGCAGTGTATCGCTATGTAGAACCTTTATCGTTAGAGATTTACAAACAACCTTATTGCTGAACGAAGACGGGAAGACCCGCGCCCTTTACGATATGGTCAAAGATCCCCACCAATCGAAGAATGTCATTAAATCCGAGCCGGCCCGCGCGGCCCGGCTCGTGGAAGCTTTCCGCCGCTTTGCCGAGGCCCAGCCCTACCCGCCGCTCAATTTCATAGATCCCAAAGCAAGGCGAAAAGCCGTCAAGTCTTCCGCAGAGCCACAAACTAAGAATATGCCTGAGAAGCTCAGAAAGCAGTTGGGAACACTCGGCTATCTTAAATGATGCACGTAGGCAAGTATTGATACATTCTCCTGTGCTTTTTTTCATGATGGGCATTGACATGTCCATCATGAAAAAGAGCACAGGAGCACCCAATAAGATAGCTGGCAAACACAATGTTATATGCGCAAAACTGCACTAGGAAAAAGTTAGATGAAGAACGCACGTCTCAAAGGGCTTTTGATACTGCTCGGCTTGCTGCTTGTTATTTTGCTGATAGCCAACCTTAGGAAGCAGACCAATGCGGTAGAGCCGACAAAAGCTTCAAATGCCGTCAGCAGTATAAGAGAGGCGGCCGGCATGAACATCATCATCTGCGTCCTGGACGCCGCGCGCGCCGATCATTTCGGTTGTTATGGTTATCCCCGGCCCACCACTCCCAATATAGACCGCTTGACCCAAGAATCCCTGGTATTTGAACAACATTATTGCCAAGTCCCGGAGACGGCGAACTCTACCCTCTCGCTATTCCAATCCAGATATATTACGCCGGAGAGGAGCCAACGCGAGCAGTCGGCCTACATGGGAGCTTTCCCGTCATTAGTAGAATCGTTTCAGCAGCTCGGTTTCAATACCATGGTCTTCAGCGTAAATCCGAAGCTTTTTGTGGAGACTGCATTACTAAAAGGCTTTGATAACATTATTGGAAAGACCTTTGACAAGGCGGCGATGGAGAAAGGATCGCAATCTCTATCGCTCACTAAACTTGGGAATGGGTCGGAAAAAGCCGGCTTCTACAAGCCGGAGTATCTGCTCAGAGATATAAATAACTGGTTGGCCATCAAACCGGAGCCGCCAATTTTTGCCTATATCCATTTCGTGCAGCCGCATATTCCTTATGCCGCGCCGAAAAATATTGCAGATATTTTTCTCGGAAAGAAACCGCCCCTCTACTGGAAGTCGCCCTCCGCTATGCCCCCGATGCGATTTAAGGAGCCAGGCACGGGATATAGCGCCCTAAGCGGGTCCGCCGAAGAGACCGTCAATCTCTATGATGCCAATCTGCGCTGGGCCGACGAGGCCGTGGGACAACTTGAGCAAGCCCTGCGGAAGGCCGGCTTGTCAGACAATTCCCTGCTGATTATCATGGCCGATCACGGCGAAAGCCTGGGCGAACATGGCTATAGCTGGCATACTGACTGCCCCTATGATGAAGCTTTGCATATTCCGCTGATTATGCGCTTCCCAGGCAAGGACGGCCCCCGGGGCCGCATAAAAGCGCTCACCCAGACCATTGACCTGCTGCCTACGCTCTTTGATATTCAGGGCCAGCCCTATCCGAAAACCGCGCAGGGGCGCTCCCTCCTGCCTTTGCTCGCCGGAGAAACCGCCCAGGCAAATGAATACTCCTTTTCCGTTGCCAAAAAGGGGGTGCATTGTGAGACCTTCATCGTTAGAGATTTGCAGTCAGCTTTATTGCTCTTCCATGACGGGAAAAACCGCGCCCTCTACGATGTCGTCAATGACCCCCATCAAACCAGGAATATTATTGACTCCGAGCCGGACCGCGCGGCCCGGCTCGTGGAGGCTTTTCGCCAATTTGCCCTGGCCCAGCCGGACCCACCCCTCTATTTCATTGATCCCTCGGAAAGCTGGGTAAATAAGCCGCTTATCGCGCAGCCGCAATCCAAGGAGCTGCCCGAAGCTCTCAAAAAACAGTTGGAAACGCTGGGCTATGTTAAATGATGCAAGTGGAGAAGTATTGACACATTCTCTCGGGAAGGATTTGGTTTCAAAATGAAAAACACGCGTCTTAAAGGGCTTTTAATACTGCTCGGCTTGCTGCTGGTTATTCTGCTGATAGTGAACCTCAGGAAGCAGACCAATGCGGTAGAGCCGACAAAAGCTTCAACTGCCGTCAGCAGCATAAGAGCCGCGGCCGGCATGAACATCATCATCTGCGTCCTGGACGCCGCGCGGCCGGATCATTTCGGGTGTTATGGCTATCCCCGGCCCACCACACCCAACATAGACCGCATAGCCAAAGAATCCCTGGTGTTTGAACAACATTATTGTCAGATCCAGGAAACGGGGATGTCCACGCTCTCGCTGTTCGAATCCAGATATATTGTGCCGGAGAAAAAACTCTACTCCCCCTCCGACTACATTGAAGCATTTCCGTCATTAGTGGAATCGTTTCAACAGCTGGGCTTTGATACCCTGGTCTTAAGTGTAAATCCGAAGCTCTTTGTGGAGCCTACGTTAGTAAAGGGCTTTAATAACATTAGTGGAAAAACCTTCAATCCGTCTGCGATGGAACAAGAAGGAAAGAGATTAATGAAAACTGAAACCGCCAAAGAAGCGAATGAAGCCAGCTTCTACCGGCCGGAATATCTACTCGCAGACATTAACAACTGGTTGGCGATTAAACCGGAGCCGCCGATTTTTGCCTATATCCATTTCGTGCAGCCGCATATTCCCTACGACGCGCCGAAAAACCTGAAGGATCTCTTTGCCGGAAAGAAGCCCCCGCTCTACTGGAATGCGCCGTCGGCCCTGCGCCCCGCCGGGCAAGAGCAGAGCAAATGGACCGCCGGCTTGGCGCTGGCCGGCTCGCCCGAAGAGACGGTAAATCTTTATGACGCCAATCTGCGTTGGGCCGATGAGGCCGTGGGACAACTGGAACAAGCCCTGCGGAAGGCCGGCTTGTTAGACAATTCCCTGCTGATTATCATGGCCGATCATGGCGAAACCCTGGGCGAACATGGCTATAACTGGCATCCCGATTGCCCTTATGAGGAAGCCCTGCATATCCCCCTGATTATGCGCTTTCCCGGCAGGGACGGCCCCCGGGGACGCATAAAGGCGCTCACCCAGACGATTGACCTGCTGCCTACGCTCTTTGATATTCAGCGCCAGCCCTATCCGAAAACCGCCAAGGGGCGCTCCCTCCTGCCTTTGCTCGCCGGGGAGACCACCCAGGCAAATGAATACTCCTTTTCCATTGTCAAAAAGGGGGTGAGTTGTGAGGCCTTCATCGTTAGAGATTTGCAGTCAGTTTTAATGCTCTTAAATGACGGGAAAACCCGCGCCCTCTACGATACCGTTAATGACCCCCATCAAACCAGGAATATTATTGACTCCGAGCCGGACCGCGCGGCCCGGCTCGTGGAGGCTTTTCGGCAATTCGCCCTGGCCCAGCCGAGCCCGCCCCTCTATTTCATTGATCCCTCGGAAAGGTGGGTAGTCGAGGAGAATCCCCAGCAAACCAAGACCAAGGAGTTGCCCGAAGCTCTGAAAAAACAGTTGGAAACACTCGGCTATGTTAAATAAGGCAAGGGGAGAAGTTTTGATACCTTCTCCAGGAAGGATTTGATCTAAAAATGAAAAACACCCGTCTCAAAATACTTTTGATTCTGCTTGGTTTACTGCTCGCCGCTTTACTGGTAGTCAACAACCGGAGGCAGGCCAATACGGTAGGGCCGACAAAGGGTTCCACTGCCGTCAGCAGCATAAGAGCCGCGGCCGGCATGAACATCATCATCTGCGTCCTGGACGCGGCGCGGCCGGATCATTTCGGGTGTTATGGCTATCCCCGGCCTACCACTCCCAACATAGACCGCTTGGCCCAAGAGTCCCTGGTATTTGAACAACATTATTGTCAATTCCCGGAAACGGGGATGTCCACGCTCTCGCTGTTTGAATCCAGATATATTTTGGCGGAGAAAAAGCCGTCGCTCACCTCCGCCGACTACATGAAAGCTTTCCCGTCATTAGTGGAATCGTTGCAGCAGCTTGGCTTCGGCACCATGGTCTTCAGCGTAAATCCAAAGCTCTTTGTAGAGCCAACACTAGTAAGAGGCTTTAATAACATTATCGGAAAAACCTTCAAGAAGTCTGCGATGGAGCAAGAAGGAAAGAAGTTAATGCAAACTGAAACGGCCAAAGAAGCGGCGCAAGCCAGCTTCTACCGGCCGGAATATCTGCTCGCGGACATTAACAACTGGCTGGCGATTAAACCGGAGCCGCCGATTTTTACCTATATCCATTTCGTGCAGCCGCATATTCCCTATGACGCGCCGAAAAACCTGAAGGAGCTCTTTGCCGGAAAGAAGCCGCCGCGCTACTGGCATGCGCCCTCCGCTCTGCGCCTGCCCGGAGAAAAAAACCTCTCCGATCCCAGCGCGCTCGTCGGCTCGGCCGAAGAGTCCGTGAATCTCTATGACGCCAATCTGCGTTGGGCCGACGAGGCCGTGGGACAACTGGAGCAGGCCCTGCGTAAGGCCGGCTTGTTAGATAATTCCCTGCTGATTATCATGGCCGATCACGGCGAAAGCCTGGGCGAACATGGCTATAGCTGGCATGTTGATTGTCCTTATGAGGAAGCTCTGCATATCCCTTTGATTATGCGCTTCCCCGGCAAGGACGCTCCCCGGGGCCGCATAAAAGCCTTGACCCAGACCATTGACCTGCTGCCCACGCTCTTTGATATTAAGAACCTGGCCTGGCCCGCAACCGCTCAGGGGCGCTCCTTCCTGCCCTTGATGGCGGGGGAAACCGACCGGATAAATGAATACTCCTTTTCCACCGCCGGAAGGGAGGCGCGCTGCGATGTCTTAATCGTCAGAGATCTGCAGTCCACCCTGTTGCTGCGCGATGACGGGAAGACCCGCGCCCTCTACGATAGCGTCAATGACCCCCGCCAAACGAAGAATATTCTCGCCTCCGAGCCGGACCGCATGCCCCGGCTTGAAGAAGCTTTTCGCCAATTCGCCCTCGCCCAGCTGGACCCGCCCCTCTATTTCATTGATCCCTCGGAACAGTGGGTAGTCGAGGGGAATCCCCAGCAAACCAAGACTAAGGAGCTGCCCGAGTCTCTGAGAAAACAGTTGGAAAAACTCGGCTATCTCAAATAGGCACGGCTTTCGCAGCAAGCCTTAAGCCCCTGTGGGGAATGGAAAAAGCAGGCCATTCAGCCCTATACGCGGCGACACCTGCACGTTTGCACGCGCAGGTGTCTAAAATGTTCGCCGGCCTGCTGCGATTCCCACTCAGGGAAGAGCGCCCAAATGCAAGTGTTTTCCACTCACAAGACCCTATTCAGTTGCCTTTACCGGCCCGGAAGTGAACTTGGCGCCGGGGCTTGTTACGCGCGCCGCTCATCCATCTTGGGGACCGGCCCTCTCCTCCTGTCTTCCCTGCCACCAATGCCCCTGCCACCCCTGCGCGCTCCCCTTCGTTCGCGCATAGCCCTCATCCTAGCTGCAACGCCTTTCCACCCCCCTAGCCTTCCCACTTGCTCCATTATTTTCCGGCCTTCCTGCGTATTCGCTTCCCAGCCGGTTTTCTCTTTCCCAAATTTAATGTAGACAAAAACGACCATCGCCAGCACCACAGCGATTACCACTCCCGCGGTAATGGGACTTACTTTTTTCTTCGCCAATGACCTTGGTTTTGGCGCCACTCTGGCCATAGGGCCTCCTTTTAATCCGCTTTTCGCGGGATATTGTCTACAATATTATTTGCGATTATCAGCCTGGCAATATTCCTGATGCCGGGGCTTAGCGCGCGTATGCGTCTCCCCGCCTGGGGGCCGGCCCTCTCCTCATACCTTCCCTGCCGCCCCTGCCACCCCTGCGCGCTCCCCTTCGTTCGCGCATAGCCCTCATCTTAGCTCCAAAGCCTTTCCATCCCCCTCCCTTTTGCACGGCCTCTTGCAATTGCCTGCCTTCCTTCGTATCCGCTTGCCAGCCGGTTTGTCCTTTCCCAAATTTCAGGTAAACCACAACTACAAGCACCAACACCACTGCAATTACCACTGTTGCCACGACCGGGCTCACATTCTTCTTCGCTGG
>Ga0315288_10011998_pt1 | contig 10897 bp, 14 predicted proteins | sample YL17G11_20_MG_FD_203454 | JGI IMG/M metagenome (GOLD analysis project Ga0315288, IMG submission 203454) | Sediment microbial communities from Yellowstone Lake, YNP, Wyoming, USA - YL17G11_20 | ecosystem: Environmental > Aquatic > Freshwater > Lake > Sediment | place: USA: Wyoming | collected...
AAAATGGCTGGCTAAACCCGGAAAGAATCGAAAGTCAAAGGGGAACTCTGGAATATAGATTTAACCGAGATGATCTAGTTAGATTTAAAAAGCCTGAAAGGACAGAGCAGACAAGACCCGAAAACGATATAATTGCGCTCCTGAAGGATCAGTTAAAAGTCAAAGATGAGCAAATAAATCAGCTCCTGGAGCGAAGCCGGGAAACCAATATCTTGCTTAACCGATTACAAAATCAGCTTCTTTTAACGGAAGGCAAAACGATAAAGGAATGGAAAGGTAAAAAAGACGTTCACAGAAGGGACAGGGGGGCCAAAGAAGACAAGAAAGGTCAAGGGATAAATGGCTTCTTTAAACGATTATTTAAGAGGACTAATTGAAAAGAAATTCAGAATGTTTTTTTATAGGATTTTTTGTTATTAAAAATAAAATGGAAGTGCCGAACCGGTCGATTTAACACTCCCATTTTTAAAAATATTAGAGCTCCAAGAAAGAGCTGTTTAGCTTTTTTATTATAAGGGAATTTTATAAATTTGTCAAGAAGGTGAAATTAGAATTGAATATTTTAAAAGGAAAACTAAATAAGAAACAGATGGCCAGATTCGCTGGTGTAGAAACTCTTTCAGAAGTTGATAAGTCCCTGGCTCGTTTATCGGACCAGGGATACCTTAAATACGAAAAAATCAGGGGTGGGATATATCAATTTATTCTATATCCGGAGCCAGTGAAGGAGTTGACTTTAAACAGTGGACCGCGATAGGAAGAAGATCAAAAAAGAAGAAAAAAGACTAAAGTCTATCCGGGAAATGAAAAACCGAAGGAACGAGACTAAGCATAAATACGATATCAATTATTCGGAATCAGGAAAAAAATTCAAAGACCAGAGGTCAAAAGAATAAAAATACTGGCAGGTGGGCAATCGATCCCGCTTGCTTTTGGCCTGGTTGAGGTGATTGGAGTTTTAGGCACCATCCTTCACTCTGATCACTTCAATCAGGCTTTAAAGGAAGGAAGGTGCTTATCATGGAAAAAATGAACGAAGCAGAAACAGACAAAGAGATGGAATTGAATTATAAGGCCTACGAAGAAAAAGCGAATATCGTTAAAAATATTATAGAAACCATAAAAAAATGGAAGGATTTATCTCCGGAAGAAAGGATCATATTCACAGAACAGACCCCTTACAAAATATCCGCATTAGATAAGATCACTCAAAGAACAGTCATAAAAGAATTAGTCATATCAGGAATATTCAAAAAAAGGGAACTGCAGAAAAAGGTTGACCTTTTGAATATTCTATTTGAAAGGGAAAAGCCGGAAGAAGAAAAAAAGCAGAAGAAGACCGGAACTAAGACCCTGATCCCTGGTTTGATTCATTTAGTAAAAGAAGATGGAAGAACAAGTTATCTCTTACAAAAGGAAGGAAATTTTTATATCGAAGAAACCTTTACCGGAGAGGACGGAATAATTTATAAACCAAAAAGCGACTTGCCGATTCATTATTGTGGAGTAGATATTTTAGAAGAATCAAGGGAAGTAAATTATTCTTTTCTATTAAAGGATATTATTAAATTTATTAGGGAATATCTTGAACTACCAGAGGATAAAGGTTATCTTCTTCTGGCTCTTTGGGTATTTCATACCTATGTTATAGAGAAATTTGAGGCCACTCCGATTTTGTATTTTAAAGGAGTTAAGGAGACTGGGAAGACTAGAGCTGGGGAAGTTCTAGGGGAACTGGCCTATAAATGCGAAAGGCTAACCTCACCGACAGAGGCAACCTTATTCAGGTCCGCTGAGTATTTTAAGACCGCTTTAATTATAGATGAGATTCAATTATGGGGAAAAGAAGGAAATCAGGAAGTAGCAAGATTAATAAAATCAAGATATAAAAGAGGCCTCAAAGTTAGCAGAATAAACCTCAATAAATCAGGAGAGGATCAGGTTGAATATTTTGATGTCTTCGGTCCCCTATCTATCTCTACCACCGAATCAATACCAGATATAATTGAGAGCCGTTGTATAAGTTTTTTAATGCAAAAAAATAAAGACCCCAAAGTAGAAACATTTATCGATAAAGAATCGGCCAGAAAATTAAGAAATAAATTGACCATATTAAGGGCTAATTTTATGGATCAGAAATTAAAAGAAGTCAAACCTATCTCAAGAAGAAGATTAAACGAGATTTTAAACCCTTTATACCAGACTTTAATGGAGATAGATCCGGACCAGGAGAACGAATTTAAACTAATAGTCAAAAGTCTTGAACAGTCTAAAGATATTGAAGAAGAATTTACCATAGAGGCTGAAATTGTAGAGGCTGTTTTAGAAAATTATAACGATACCAAAGAGATGGCCTTCTTAACTGCTGAGATAGTTAGGCGATTAAATAAGGATAGAAGCGACAGAGATCAGTTTTCTTCCAGGTTTATAGGAAGGGTATTGGTCAATTTAGGTTTTAAGAAAAAAAGGTTAAACAATAATAAGAGGGGTTTTGACTTTGAATTTGATTTTTTAGAAAAACTTATTGCCCGATATAAGATTAAAAATATCGAGCCAGAAAAGAATCTTTTTGAGAGTTAATTTATGTCATCAATGTCATCATAGCCATCATGTCATCAATTTAGGAAGGGGCGATATGTCATCAATGTCATCATGTATATATATGGAAAATTTAATTATTAGCTATATTATATAAGGGTTTCATTAGATAATGGCAAAAAAGGATAAAAAAAAATTAACCTGACAACCCCCCAAAACTGATGGCTATGATGACATGATGACATAATAAATAAAAATAAAGAAAGGAAAAATATGACAGATCAGTTAGACCTTTTTCAAGATAAACCGCTCCTTACACGGAAAGAGGATATCAAAAGTTATAAATCTTATTCCCAAATAAAAACAGGCTATCATAAACCGTTGGAAGTCATCGATGATTCAGTCGATATAGAATTTTTAGAAGAAAAGATAATTTTGTTAAATAAAGAGGCAAAATAAGGGCAAAAAACAACATGAAAAAAATCTCTAAAATTAACGAGTGGACTCGATGGTCAGGCTCACTCGGAGGGGATATTTATATTTAATACAAGTGTTATTCTATTAAGATATTTTAAAGTAGAATATACAGGCCAAAACCTATATAAATAAAGGATTTTAAAAATTGCTTGACATCTTTATTTTAATATTATATAATGTTAGTGTAATATATGATTATAATATTAAATTGTAAAGGGGTATAAATTAAATGAATACGGTAGAACCGATTCGTGATCCTAAAAAGATTTTGGCTATTAAGAAAAATTTAAGAGAGGAACCCGATAAAAGAAATTATCTTTTATTTTGTATGGGTATAAATTTAGCTTTACGTGCTGGGGACCTTCTTAAAATCAAAGTATCGGATATCCTGGACGGAAAAGGTGAGATAAAAGAATATCTTTATATAACTGAAAGCAAGACAAAAAAGCAAAGAAAAATCAAAATGAACGAGGCTATCCGGGAAGCATTAAATTATTATTTAAGTAAGGCTAAAGTATTTAATCCTGATCAATATCTTTTTAAATCTAAAAGAAGCAATAAACCATTAGATAATGTAGGTTTATGGTATTTAATTAAAAAATGGACTAAAGCGGTAGGCCTGGAAGGTGAACGCTATTCTAGCCATAGTTTTAGAAAGACTTGGGGATATCAAGCTCGGAAATATCATGGGGCGAGTATTGAGATGATCAGCGAAAAACTTGGCCATAGATCAACAACGGTAACAAAAAGATATATTGGAATCAATCGGGAAGAAGTTAATAAAATGGAAGAGGAGATAAATATCTAAAATGAAGACTTTAAGATTGGAAGATATAGAACATAAATGCTTAGGGTGTAAAAACATTTTTTTTGAAAAAGAAGATAAATTACCGGACGGTATCCATCTTAATTTATATGATTTTATATGTGAAGATTGTATCAAAAAAGTTTTAGAAAAACAGTATAATACCTTTTCCTATATGCGAACGGGAATAAAAAGCAAGGAAAAGAAGCTTATCTTAGAGTCAAAGATGATATATCGGTTTTTAAGTGCTATCAATTATGATGACTATTTAGTAAAAATGACGGTATTTAGACATTATTTCCCCATAATTACTAAGGATTCTTTTTTATCACCAATTTCAATTTCAATATGTAGGAAACAATTACCACGGGAAAATATATCTAAGGAATTGAGAGAAAGAATATTTAAAAAATATAATTATGTTTGCTTTAATTGCGGCTCGACAGAAAGATTACAGATAGACCATATAAAATCAGTCAAAGAAGGAGGAGACATAGAAGAAGATAATTTACAAATTTTATGTAAGATTTGTAATTTAAAAAAAGGTTTCAGGTAATTTTGCCTTATGATTCTACCTTAGAGAGTCTTCATGCAAGGATTTAGGGGGTCTAGGTGCTTCCTATAAGCATATCAGGCAATTAAAAGGCTGGAATCTAACTTTTTCTAAAAGAAGTAAAAAAGGAGATAAATAAATAATGATTAAAAGAAAAAAGATTAATAATAAGCTCGGGGCCCCGAGTATAACGAAAAAATTAATAATATTATTAATTATAATTTTAGCGGGAATATTTTTTGTTAATATTTTGTCTAATATATCAAATACACAAGAAGCAACATTAGCTTCAATTATATCATATATTGATATTGAAATTAAAAATATGACAAAAGATGAAGTAAATAGATTAGCAGAAAGAATAACAACGGAAGAATTGGAAGATGCAAAAATATTAACAAGGCAATGGAAAGCTTTAATAAAAATAGCAACGGAAGCTAACAAAATAATGATGGAGAGATAATATGCCCTATTATAAAAAAAGAAGTGCAGAATCCTATCGTGGTAAAACTCCGGAATCTGAGGCCAGGCGTATGGCCAATCTAAAACAAAATCAAGCCAGGACATTAGAAGAAATGAAAAAAGAGGCCGAAAAATTCCAAAGTAAAAAAAAGAATTTAAAGGATCTGAATATTATACAGTTTGCAGAGAATCCCGTTATGCTGGGCTTATCATTCGCAAAGAGAAAACCGCAGAAGGTAATCCTAAAATTGCTATATGGCTTACCGCTAAACAAAAAAGAAATTGAGATATTTAATATCCTGACCAAAGGAAAGGGGAAGTATATTCCCGGACAGGTTAAAAGTGAGGCAGTTTTGGCATTAGGCGCAAGATCAGGAAAAAGTTTCATCGCAAGTATTTGCGCTCTCTATGAAGCCACGGTTGGCTGGCTCAATTCGGATTGGAAAGAAACCATATCTCCAGGGGAAAATATATATATCTGCATTGTGGCAACCAGGGAGCTGCAGGCCAGGCAGATCATTCAAACTAATTGCCTGCGCATGTTAAGACGTTCTCCTATGCTAAGAAAGTCAATATTAAAATCTACCGACCTGGAAATAACCTTGAAAAATCACATAAAAATTATATCCGGACCTTGCAATTCTACCGCTTTGAGAGGCCTGCCGATCGTGGTTTTGATACTGGACGAATTAGCATTTTACCGGATAGAAGGACCGAAGGCAGACGAGGCAATATTTAACAGTTTGCGGCCACGTCAGGCTCAATTTACAGGGAATAAACTATTTATGATCTCCACGGCAGGAAGCAAACAAGGGCTATTCTGGCAATATTTCAATGAAGGTTTTAATATACAGGACCGCCTAACTTGTCAGGCTCCCACTGATTTTGTGAATCCCCTGATCCCGAAAGTATTTCTGGAAAAGGAAAAAGCCAGGGATATAGATAATTATATGAGGGAATTTGAGGCTATTTTCGCGGAACGAATGGAAGCCTTTTTCTCTTTCGATATGCTCAAAGAATGTTTTATTTTACCAGGGGATCAAAAATATATTTCTACTTTTATCTATAATTTAGGCATCGATGCCAGCGGACTGGCCGGCGCTGATTTATTCGGACTGGGAATATCCCACCGGCAGGGACCTAAAATAATTATCGATTATGCTAAATCTTTTAATACCAAGGATCTAGATGTTATCATAAACGAAATTAAAGATCTAAAGAAAAATTATAATCTTAAAATTGCCGTTATTGATAGATTTGCTAAGGGATTTGTAAGGGCATTTTTACAAAAATTAGGTTTAGTAGTAGTGATCAGGCCTTCGCTGGCTGATATATATGTCAACGCTAAATCTCTGGCAATCTCCGGAAATTTAGTTTTACCAATTAACAAAGAATTAAAAAGCGGTTTGGAAAATACTCAGGCTTTTTATAGTAAAAGTAATTCTTTGACCATTGGACATCCCCGGGATTCGACCGGACACTCAGATTTAGCGGATGCAGTAATAACCTCAGTATTTCAAAGCTCCCGAATAACCGAGAGGGAAGAAGCAACGCAAATTATTCATTATGATGGTCCGGGGGCACTTTGGATCGAAAATCCTAACGAGCCGGAGAAATTCGATTGGCTTCATAGGGTCCCCATCGACGAGTAAATAAATAAATAAAATTTGACTTTTTTTTAAATCGATATATAATTATATGTAATTGATTGCATATGATACCATTAGGAGGTAATTATGGAAAAATTATTGACCGTAAAAGAGATAGCAACGATATTAAAATTAGAACCCCAATCCGTTCGTATGAATCTACGAGCTGGAGCTATTAAAGCATTTAGATTAAATGATAAAGGATGGAGAGTTAGGGAGGAAGACCTGAAAAAATTTATTAAAGACAGTTACGATATTGCTACCGATGATCAACGAAAATATCTTAATCAGAAACAAGAGGCCAAAAAGTGATATTGAATAAAATCCTTATCGATAATCTCAAGTGCAAAATAATTTTCTTATTTAACGGAGCAAAAAATACCGAAGTTAAAGCGATACCAAGAAAATACAGATCGGAATTAAAACAGTTATTTAATGAATTGCAGAACTATATTTCTCCTGAAGGATATGAGAAATTTATAGCGGATTGTCTTGGTATCGAATTAAAGGGTCCAGTTGAACAGGCCGAAGATATAATCAGAAATTTTTATAAAAATCTTTGAATCGAGGGCTAAATAATGGGAGAGGAAATAGAATTAACCGATCGGGAATTTGAGGAAGCCTGCGAACAGGCAGGGCTTGAAAAAAGTTTAAAATCTTATTTACAGAAGGAAGGGGACCGGCGAGTGGACCAGGGGATAAAATCTTTTCAGAAGAATCTTGAGAAAAAGGATCTATCAGATAAGGAAAGAATCGAATCCCTTGAAACTGAATTAAAGGAAATGAAAGATAAAAAATTAAACGATGATAAAAAAATCCTGATAATAACAGAATTGAAAAAACAGAATTTATCAGAAGGATTTTTGAAATATATAAAAACCGATGATCTTGATGACCAATCTAAAATTGTTGAAGCGGTAAAAAATTTTAAAGATGATTTTCTAAACGCAAAGCAAGCGGAGATGGATCAGAAATTAAAAAACGGTGATATTCCCCAAGTCGGAAATACCTCTGTGGCCGGGGATACATTAACGGAAAAATACGTAGAAAATAAAAATACCGGCAAAGTTGCCGGTAACCCCTTCAAAGGGAGATTAGAAAACAAGGAGAGCGATAAATCATGAATTTATTAAGCGAAATAACAGAAAAATCTTTAGCCATATATTTAGCTAAAAAAGAATGGGAAAAGCGTTACTTCGTTAACTATTTTCCTCTAAAATACACGCCGTTTTTAACTTTTGAAACCCTAATCGGTTCTAAAGGAATTTCAGCGGCCGACTTGGTGTCATATAACAGCTCGGCTCCTCAAAAGACAAGAAGGACAATTGACCGATTAAGAGGAGATATCCCAGCTATAAGAGTTTCCAGGGTAATGGACGAAGTCGGGCTAAATGAATATAACGTAATTAAAGCGACTAAAAAAAACGATGCGGACGTCCAGGCTCTTTTAGATCTGGTTTATAACGATATCGACTTCTGTATTGAATCTGTAAATCAGAGGTGTGAATGGCTGGCACTGCAAGCATTATCACAAATGGCGATCAGCCTGACAAAGGTAAATAATGCTTCCCTAGTAACCGAAGAAGCCATTGATTTTGGGCTGCCTACCGCCAATAAAGAAAAATGCTCGGCTGCCGATAGATATTGGCTGGTGGCAAATTCTGCGACCAGTAAACCAATAACGGATATCCAGGCAATCTGCACAGAGGCCAGGACTAAGGGCGTTAAAATAGCTCATGTCTTAATGAACGTTTCAAAATTTACTGATTTTAAGGCTTCTGATGAGGTAAGGGATTTTATCTATGGGATTATGATTTCCGAAGCGGGAATATCTCCGGCGGTTTCTCCAACCTTAAAAGTTATGAATCAGGTGTTAACCGAGTCAGGAATGCCGGATATTCAGATTATAGATACGACCATCGATATCGAAAATGGAGATCACGATATTGTTTCGGTTGACCCCTGGCTCAATGCTGCCGGTGCGGATAAGTATGTTTCCTTTATTCCTGAGTTACCACTGGGAAGATTCCTACACGGTCCGATAGCAGCCGAAACTGTAAAAGACCCTGGGATAATACAAAATAAAACTGGCCACGTTTTGGTGCAGAGTATTGGAGAGCAGGATCCGGTCCAGCAAAAAACGGTAGGATTGGCAAACTGTTTCGTAAGTTTCGATAAGATAAATCAGGTGTGGAGTCTAAATACTGAGTCTCATACGACCTGGTAAAATAGAATATTAAAATATCTCAAAGCTAAGTCGATTAACGCTTTGAGATGGGCAAAGATGGAATGCCTGATAATTTCTATCTTTTTGTCATTTCTTTTAATAACAGGGGAGGCCTTTCGAACTCCCCTCGAAAATTTATTTATTTTTAATTTGTAGACTCAAAATCAATTCCTTTCTTTCTTCGTCTTAGGGGGCGGAGCAATCCGCCCCTTGCAATTATCAAAATTAAGAGTGAGAAACTCTTTGTTATAAAATAAAAAAGGTAGGTAAAATTTTTTAATGAAAAGAATAATATTAATAATTGCTATTGCGTTTTGTGTATTCCAGATGGTAGTCCTGGCGGTTAATATTGATATAGGAATGCCTGCAATAGATAGAGCTTCTACCGCCCCAGAATATACTTGGGTAAATATAGGTAATCCTGCAAATGAATCTGGAACTATTACCAGCATAGAAATCTGGGCAAATTCTGCTCTAACAAATTGCGAGGTTGCTACTTTTTATGTAGTAAGCGGAAATAATTTATCTACAAGGGATACAGAAGTTATTGGAAGCGTAACTGGTCATTCAAAACAAACCTTTGTCGTTAATCTTGATGTTCAGGTAGGAGATTATATTGGAGCTTATTATACTGTTGGATTATTAGAGAGGGATAGTTCGGGCTTTGGTGGTTGCTGGATGAATACTGGAGACTGTATTCCTTGCACAAATATAACTTTTACTTTAAGGGCTGGAGAAGCAATAAGTCTATATGGCACAGGTGCGACAGTTGCAGCAGGGATCAAATGGAATACTGTAACTATCTCTAAATGGAATGGGCAAGTGATCACAAAATTAAATGGACTGTCACATTAAGGAAGTAATTAATCAATGTCCAGGTCAGCGAGAAGGCTAAAGAGGGCAATGGAAAAAAAAGGAAATAAAACTGATGAAAATATATTTAGCGAGTTTCTCACTCTTGATAGTTATTCGACCCCCAGCGATAAAGAATTTATATCCTGCATATCCAGGTTAGATACTCCAAAGAAGATCGGGACGTATATGCTGGAGAATTTTGTTAATTATAGTAAAGAAGGCAGGCCTAATGTCCGAAATCCTTATAGATTTTGGAAGATAAAAAAAGGGAATTGTGTCGATTTTAGCGAATTCGGGGCTTTCGTGGCAAATTATCATGGCTATAAAGTATACCAGATAGGGATATTTTATGAGAGAATACCCGAAAAACATCTGATAACAATATACGTGGAAGATGGCGGGATGTCTTTTACCGATGTTCAATATTATTTTGATAATCACGGAAATTGGTTTAACAATTTTGAGGAAATAAAGGATCTTCTCTGTGCCAGTCATCCGGGATATCAAATAAGGGAATATACTATTAACAACTATGGGAACAGGACAATAAAATGGTCAGGAAGTAATTATGTGAATTAGAATAAAAGAATGAATAAAATAAAGAGAGAAGGCGAATAAAATGCCATTTAAATTAAATATTGGAGATGGCGAGAATTATCTTAAATGGACCGGATTTAAATTAGAGGTCAAGGGGGATATATTAGGTGGAACAATAAGTGGAACAAGATTGAAGGTTGGTGGTGGAACTAATGAGGATATTTATTTTGAAGATAGTGGAATTCGTCTATATGATGCGAATTCTAATTTATTATATTTTTCCAAAACAGGCTTAACAACTTTATGTATTACATTAACTTCTACAATAGCTATTCTTCGAGCGGTAGCAAATAATTTACAATTGGAATCTGGCATAGGAAGTAATGTCCAATTTATGGCTGGTACGTTATATACTTATTTTTATCATACGGGACAATGGCAATTACCTAATTTAGGTGCTGATCCAACAGAACATCTTGCAGCGGGTCAATTAGCAATAGTAAATAATGTTTTGAGAATTTATAATGGAGCCAGTTGGTCAAATGTATAAAATTATTATTATAAAAAATTAAAGGGGTCGGAATGATTAGTAAAGGGGGGACCATAACATTTTCAGAGGCCTGCAAGCAATTAAAGAAAAGCAAAAGGACCGTTAGCCGGTATGTCAAAAATGGCTGGCTAAACCCGGAAAGAATCGAAAGTCAAAGGGGAACTCTGGAATATAGATTTAACCGAGATGATCTAGTTAGATTTAAAAAGCCTGAAAGGACAGAGCAGACAAGACCCGAAAACGA
>Ga0315288_10012002_pt1 | contig 10896 bp, 15 predicted proteins | sample YL17G11_20_MG_FD_203454 | JGI IMG/M metagenome (GOLD analysis project Ga0315288, IMG submission 203454) | Sediment microbial communities from Yellowstone Lake, YNP, Wyoming, USA - YL17G11_20 | ecosystem: Environmental > Aquatic > Freshwater > Lake > Sediment | place: USA: Wyoming | collected...
TAGTCTTTCAATTTTTTCCCCGGGGAAAACTCAGGCCGCTCTCCGCTGGGATATGCGAGCTTTCAGATGATCGGCCACCTTGTGCACATCAGCCTTGGGGTAATCGAAACCGTGGTTCTTTTCGATCCCCATCTCCGTCACCTGGACATACTCGTCGGCCTTGAAGCCGGCATGTTCCAGGATTTTTTTGGCGCAGGCCACCGGGCAGCCGTCGATCCCCACGATCATTTTGGCGGCTTTGGTGGACTCGATCATTCCGCTCACATGCCCCCCGATGCCGGCCAGGCAATACATTTTTCCCATTTTATCCTGGGTCAATTTTAACCCGGCCAGATTGGCGATCTGCCCCACGTTGGAACTGCCGGAGCAGGAAAAGACCAAAATTTCATCTGGTTCACAAAGACATTTTTCTTCCATCCCCTTCTCCCTTCATTTATTTGATCCATTCCTTGATTTCTTCTACCTTGGGTATCTTGCCGGCGACCTTGACCACTCCATCGACCACCAGAGCAGGAGTGATCATCACGCCGTAGCTGCTGATGGTTTTGATGTCCTTTACCTTTACCACTTCCGCCTCGACGCCCAGTTCCTTAACTGCTTCCTTCGCTCGCTCCTCGAGCTGATTGCACTTGGGTCACCCCATTCCCAGCACTTCGATCTTTTTCATGTCTACCTCCCGCTTATGGTTATTTTTGGAAAATGAAAACAGTTTTGCCAAAAACTGCGATAGATGAAAAGACTAAAGAGATTCGAAGCTAATTTGCCACAGAGGGCACCGAGGCCACGGACAGATTTCCTTTCAGAGAGTGATAATAAAATGCTAATGTCTCAGAAATGACGACCTCGTAAAAAGTCTAAAGAGACGTATTTCTGTCATTCCGGCGAAATTTCCCATGCCCCAAGGCGTGGCACCCACGAATGGATGAAATGGTAAACCATATTAATTGGTTAGCCCTAAAGTCACCCTCGGATCCCTGGAGGTTTCGCCTGAAAAAGGAGGCGTATTTCTAACGAAGCCGGAATCCAGTTATTTCAAATACTTAAAAACTCTCTGGACTCCGGTTTCCACCGGAGTGACGACTTTTTACGAGATCATCAGAAATACGCGTTAAAAGAATGAATCTCACAGAGATCGCAGGGAACGCAGAGAAAGAATTTAGAAATCTATTTGAAAAGATTTAATAAATCTCTGTGTCCTCTGCGAGATATATATTTTTTGGTTGCGGCTTTGCCGCGCTGTGACCTCTGTGGCTAAATAGCTTCAAAAAATGAAATTCCCCGTAAACCAACCCACTAGGGTTCCCAGAATTGTAATTAATGGGATATAGACCAACCCTTTCTTTAACCCGAAGACTTTGATGATGGCCAGCATGTTCGGAAGGCTCATGCCTGGGCCGGTAAGGAGAAGCGCCAGGGCCGGGCCTTTCCCCATTCCCAAATCCATCAATTTATGCACGAAGGGGGCTTCGGTCATGGTGGCCATATACATAATCTGGCCAATCACCGTCGCTAAAAATGAAGGGAATATACCCGAACCACCCAGCCAGCTCTCGACCCACTGCTGGGGAAGAAGTTTCCCGATTACTCCGACGAAGAAAACTCCTCCCAACAATAAAGGAAAGATGATCCTTACAAACCACCAGGTCTCTGTCATCCATTGGCGGATATCCTCTCCAGATTTGACCTTCCAGGCATAAAGGGCAACGATTACCATCCCTGCCGCCCAGACATATACTTTATGGAGGAAGGGGCCTTCTTGCACAAGGTAATTGGGGGCCAACAGGTCGGCTACGATCAAAAGAAGGAGGATGAGGTCCTTGCGGGCTACAATCCCTTTCCCTTCAGGGTTGGTGGCCGCTCCGGCCAATCTCTTGATCTCTTCCTGCCGGAAAGCAAAACTCATGACCCAGCCCACCACAAAAGCCATAGCGAGGGCCGAAAGGATGCGGACAATCACCATCTCGGTCCCCAGAATGGCGCCGGTATAAACCAGGGCCAGAATATTGGCCGCCGGGGCCACCCAGAGAATAATGAAGGCCGCGCCGACGCCGCTTCCGCCGTAATACAAGCCGCTGGAAACTGGAATCACCGTGCAGGAGCAAGCGGCCACGAAAAAACTGCCCCCGCTGGCCAGGGTGAAGGATTTGAGTTTATTGGCGGCGCTCCCCAAGTAATAAATGATAGTCTCTTTAGAAATGAAGGTCACCATGGCCCCGGCCAGAAGAAAAGCCGGGATCAGGCAGGTTATGACGTGGAGGGCGATATATTCCTTTAATGCCTCCAGACCAGCGAAGATCAATTCCATCACGAACATCTTAATTTTTTCCTTTCATTCTTTATGTTCTATATCCGGGCCAGGAGTCTTTTTTGCTCTTGTATTTGCTTCCTTAGAAAAACTCCCACTCGATCGATGATTTCAAAGATTTCAGGCTCTTTGACCTTGACCATGACCTTGACCCCCTCCTTCCGGGTGGCGATCAGATGGCTTTTTTGCATCACCGAAATATGCCGGGAGATGTTGGACTGCTCTCCGTTGATGACCGGCACAATTTCACAGATGCATTTCTCCCCGCCCCGCAGGCACTCCAGGATCTTCAAGCGGGTAGGCTGGGCCAAAGCCTTCAAAACTTCCGACTTCAATTGAATCGCTCTTTCGTCCATATCGGCCCTCCATGCATTAATGATTGATTAATCATATAATCAAAAATAAGGCTTGTCAAGAAAATTTTTGGGATTGTAACATCGTCAGCCAACCCCCCTTCAGCACTCGGGAATTCCCCGCGGCTCGCTAAGAATTTGGATTCGAAAAAGGTCGGGGGGAGCCAAGGAGTTTTTAAAATTCCACTTTTGTTTTGATCGCTCGTTCTTTCGCCAACATCTATGCAAATATGTTAATCGATCAGACATCGGCTTCACTCCACTGTCCAGGATAAAATGAGAGTTAAGCTTCATTTCTCTGGAATATTTTTAAAGTCGTTATCTCTTCTTTTCCCGAGATCCGGGCATAGGGGCTTGGGCCAGTTGAACTCTCTCAACCCCTGCACAAGAAAGCTTTCTTTCAATGGTTTGCTGACCATCCGTTTGGCATAAGCCCATTGGAGCTCCTGGAATACATCGATGTCTTTTGGGGCGAACTTACCCGACTCGATCTTTCTCATCTGGGTTTTCACCTCATGGGGGTATACGACGGGATTCAGTTTCACATGGACTGCTTTGCCAGACGAGACGATCTGCACGATAAACTCGCTTTCCGTCAGGGAATTGTCGATGTGATGGGAGGCAAATCTCAGCCGAGCGCCGCTGAGGTAGGCGGCCACGTCTCCCCCGCATGCGGAGTTATTGGATACGATCCGTAAATCCTTCCGATCGACTATCCCTTCCGGGAAGAGAAGATCAAAAGCAACCCTTAAAGCGCCTGCGCTTTCGACCAGTCCCCCGCAAAAGTGCCCATGATATTTAATCAAGTCTTTGATCGTAATGGTTTTAGTTAAGGTGGCATAACGCCCGTATTTATTCACCGTATCTCGCACCGCAAAAGACGGAGAAAAGGGACTTGTCCCCAGCCATTCGGGAAAATACCATTCAGCGGCGATATCCTTTCCCCGCTTCATTGATTCCTTCCCCGCTCCCATCGCTGAAAACGGAAAGAGGATCAGAAAAAAAAGAGCCAGACAATACACTTTCTTCATTTCCAACCTCCTATTCTGCATGTTCCTCCCCAACCGTTCTCCTTTCGACAAGAAAAAGGATGCCTCGAAAGACGCCAGCCTTCCCGGGGGCGCTGAAGAGTTACCTGATTTGGGTTAGTTTTAATAAGTTGCGTTTGAGCCAACTTCCCCTTATTTCCCCTCATCCATTGGGCTGAAATCTTTGTTTCGCATGCAAAGGATAAACCGAGGGTAAGAGCGGTAGGGAGGAAAATGGGTTGGAGGGGAATGATCTTACGCGCTCAAGGAGTCTGATGTCTTTTATAAGCCTCATTTGGGGGATGAAAATTCCGGTTTAAGCTTTCAAAATACCTAATATTGGGATATATCTAACTGAATTTATTTAGCTTTGCTTGGTCCGACCTGGGGCTAAAAAGGGAACGGGAGGAAGAAAGCCAGGTCTGTTCACCCTGGCTTTTGTGTTTTTGGTTGAGGGGGGTGGGGGTGAAGGGGAAGTTGATCCTTATTAGGATATTCAGAAGATATCAAAACCTTTTTGTTGGGAAATGAAACGATTGAGTTATAGCAGAAATTCACACATTTTTGCCTGAATGACTCTGAGTAAGGCACTAAGGCAAATGACAAACAGAACAGACACAAGAAATAGATGTTTTTGTTCTTGCCTTTTTCTTCCTTTTTCATTATATTATTTAAAACTTGTGAAAATTTAATAATTCCATGGAGGTTTATGAATGAAAACATTGCTCAAAAAACGTCGAGTGATACTGTCTGTTCTCTTTTTGCTGACTCCCCTCTTCTGGCTCGGAATGGATTCTGAGGTCTTCGCTAGAGCCGGCGGAGGCAAGTCCTCTGGAAGCCTGGGATCCAAAAGCTATTCCCGCCCCTCCCCTAGCCAGACTCCCGCAGCTCCACAGCAGCAAGGCCAAATACAGCCCCCTTCGCCTCCCGCAGGAACAGGTCGGAGCTTCCTCTCCGGAATGGCCGGCGGCATTATGGGAGGGCTTTTGGGGGGCATGCTCTTCAGCAGCTTGGGATTTGCTGGCTCCGGCATGGGCGGAGGAGGTTTTGGGTTCGGTGATCTCCTGCTGATCCTGGTCATCCTCGGCATCATTTACTTTGTCGTCAAGCGCTTCCGCTCGCGGAATACGATGCAAATGAGTGCAGTGGGGGCCGGATACTCTTCTTACCCGGCACCCGCCCCTGACCCGGTGTATGCCCCGCCCGCCCCTGAAGCAATCGCCGAGGATCCGAAGGTCGAAGGGCTTCGCCACATCCGGGAAATGGACCCATCCTTCAGCGAGAAAGCCTTCAAGGATCTTTCAGAAGATATCTTCTTCAAGATTCAAGGAGCGTGGACAAAACGGGATCTCAGCGGTGTCCGTCACCTTCTTACTCAGGAGATGTTCAAGGTTTTTCAACAGGACGTGGACAAACTGCTTGCGGAAAAACAAATCAATCGCTTGGAAAACATCGCGGTACGCGAGGTTGAGATTGTCCAGGCCGGCCAGAACCGAGGCGAAGAGTTCATCACTGTGAAGTTTTATGCGAACCTGCTGGATTATATCGTCGACGATAAAAACGGCCAGATCATTTCCGGCAGCACCTCGGACCCGGTGAAATTCCTGGAGTACTGGACCTTCTCCCGCAATGTGGGAGAGAAGAACTGGGTCCTTGCAGGCATAACCCAGGAAAATAACCGCTAATTTTGGCGAATGAAGGCTTTAGGGTCAGGTCTATTTTGTTAGCATTTAAGGTAACTGCAAGCGGCTAGCTAATAAAATAGACCTGACCCTCCGCTCTTATATTTAGAAAAAGGGGCTGTCAAGAAAAAACTTAGGGTCCCGATTAATTTTCAGGAATATCCCTATAATCATTATCTTTTCTTCCTCCAAGGTCCTGGCATATGGGTTTAGGCCACTCAAATCCATGCCTCTCCCGAACGATAAAGGACTCCTTCAACGGCTTGTTGATCAGCCGTTTCGCGTAAGCCCACTGGAGTTCCTGGAATAAGTCGATGTCCTTCGGAGTGAATTTGCCCGATTCGATCTTTCTCATTTGGCTTTTCACCTCGTTGGGATAGACGGCGGGGTTCAATTTTACATGGACTGCTTTGTCAGACGAGACGATCTGCACGATGAACTCGCTTTCCGTCAGGGAATTGTCGATATGGTGGCTGCCAAAGCGTAAACGGGCCCCCGTGAGGTAAGCGGCCACATCCCCGCCGCAGGCTGAATTGTTGGACACGATTCGCAAGTCGGTGCGATCAATGATCCCGCCCGGAAAAAGAAAGTCGAATGCAACCCTCAGTGCGCCGGCGCTTTCCACCAGCCCCCCGCAGAAATGCCCATGAAATTTAATGAGGTCCTTCAGCGCGATCGTTTTGTCTCTTTGGCATAACGACCATATTTATTGACCGTATCAAGCACCTTAAATGCCGGCGTATAAGGACCGGTGCCCAGCCATTCTGGGAAGTACCACTCCGGCTCGATGTCTTTTCTCGCGGGGATGGACTCTCCAGCCGTCCTCTGGGCCGTCCAAACTCCCCCCAAGCAAAGAACGGAAAGTATCCCGACCAAAAACCATCTTTTCATATGAAACCTCCGATTGTGCCGCATCCTCGCTTTACCCTCCTCATACTATCTCTTTTGGCTCTCTATTTGGGTCCATTTTAGCCGGCTCGTCCCCCACCCAGTCCATCAATATCCCCATGACCCTAAGCGAACAGGACGACCAGGGAGTGCCGGAGGAGGGCGAAAGGCCAGCCAAGGAACTGGCTCTCCAGGGGGGGGAGAGGAGCCTTCTCTCCCCAAACCGTTATGAAAAAAGCCACGGTGCCCTTTCTCCCTGAGTGATTTCATTTGTCTGCCCTATTTTAACTTGACTTTTTTTGCCCGTTTTTCTACTTTTAAAAGGAAGGAGGTAGGCAAAATGGCATCCGTTACGTTTCAAGTACCCTCTGAAGTTAGAAAAATCCTGTCTAAACATCCAGAAATCAAGTGGGATAAGGTTGTAGCGGATACCTTATGGAACTATGCCAGAAAGCTCCGGCTGATGGATAAAATTTCCGTCAAGAGTAAACTTTCCAGTCAGGACATAGACGATTTGAATAAGGAGATTAAAGCCGGTCTATGGAAACGTTATAAGAACGTATAATGAGATTGATCGTTGATACGAACATCCTCATTTCGTCCCTCATCAAAGATTCCATAACCCGAGAAATACTTCTCCTCCCTTTCATGGATTTTTACCTCCCCGAATTTGCCCTGGAAGAGGTAGAAGCGCACAAGACAAAAATCAGCAAGTTGAGCGGTTTATCTCGCGATGAAATTGACTTCTTTTTGGACCTATTATTGGAGAATATTTCCATCGTACCCGCCCGGACAATCCGGCCCTATCTTAAAGAGGCCGAAAAGATTATTGGCGATATCGATCCAGGGGATATCCCCTTTATAGCTTTGGCCCTTGCCGTCGACAATGATGGCATATGGTCGAACGATAAACACTTTAGGAAAGTAAAAAAATTAAAGGTTTGGAAGACTCCGGAATTACTTGCTTACATAAAGAAGATGTAAAAGAGAAGCATTTAGAAAAATTGAAAAGCCAAGGTTATTAACCCGGCACCCTCCGCCATTGCCTTCTATCCCTTATTTACATTCGCTTCAACCGGTTTCTCGACCACCCGGTCCATCAAGATCCCCATGATGAAGGCGAAAAGAACAACCAGAGAAAGCCGGAGGAGGGCAAAAGGCCATCCGAGGAATTTGGTCTCCAGAGGGAGGAGAGGAGCTTTCCCTCCCCAGGCCGTGATGAAGGAAGCCAGGGCGCCAACTCTGGCCCCCTTTTCCCTTAGCGTTTTCAGGAGCGGAAAAATGGTGAAGAGAGAGCCTCCCATGAGAATGGGGAAGGTGCAAACGAGGATGAATCCCTTCAGTCCCGAACCTTTGCCGAGCCACTTCACGATGGTAGGCGGTTTCACCCAGACCTGGAAGAGGCCGATAAAAATCGATACGGCCACGATGATGTCCAGAACGTCAAAAAAGGTGAGGTAGACCGTCTGGACAATGATGCGACCTTTGGCGGCATTTAACCCATAGACAACCAGGATGACCAAAGCGCCAAGGGAGAGGAATTGAAAGGCATCGTTCTTGAGGAGTTTCTTCATCCCAGGACCACCCCCATGAAAAGAGCCAGGAAAAAAGCGATGACAAAAGTGAAGATATTTCGAGCAATGGTAAACTTCTTTCCCAGAAGTTTGAATTCCAGAGGAAGGGTCGTGACCCCGATTAAAATCGCGGTAAAGACAAACCCCGCGATGGGTCCTTAGGCCGCGCCGTTGTCATGGAGGTATCCCCCGAAAGGGAAGACGGCCGGAGGAAGGAACAGGGCCACGCTGCCGACCAACTCGGCGTAAAGGATCCCCAGAACCCCCGTTTCCTTTCCCAGGATCGCGGCGATCGTCTCCCGGGATACATAGGCCTGGATCAGGCCCATGAGAACGAAGACAAAAATCAAAACCGGCATGATCGTGTAGAGGATCTTGAAAGTTGCCTTGAGGGCCTCTTTTGTTTTTTGCTTTTCTTTCAGGTAAGAGACCCCCAACAATCCAAAAGCGATGATCAGATAAACCAGGCCCGCCCTCATATAGATTTCCAGTCGATATATTCACTCTTCTTCACAAATTCGAATTATCGCATCAATGGTCTTCTGAAGCTCCTCTGGCGTGTAATCGAAGGCACGAAAGGGTCCTCGCTTTTCAATCGCCAGGTCTTTCACGAGGTTAAGGCTTTTGTCCACTTTAAAACCGGACTTCTCAACGATCCGGCTCGCACAACGATTGGCACAGCCATCGATAGCGATGATCCTTTTTGCCGCCTGGGTGGTCTTTTTGTGTTTGGGCACATCCGCCGCAAGCGCAGAGGCGCAGAAAAGGCCTGTCTTTTTAGGATCGAGTTTCTTCATCGCCTCTAACGCCGCGATGCCCGTCAAGGTGCCGGCGCTGGACATAATCCCGAAACAGACGAATAAAGCATTTTCCGGAACGTTTTCCTGATCGGACATGAGAGCATAATCCTTTTTCCTTAATTTGAGCCGCGTTCTTCATGTGCCTGGATTCTATACACAACGACATAAATTTTCTGGCGTTTGTCATTCCGGGCTTGACCCGGAATCCAGTGTCTTTCTGGATTCCCGCTTTCGCGGGAATGACGTGCCCTGTTCCTATTAATGTCGTCATGTATCTTTACGCATCCTGCCTTATTTCTTTCCCTCTGCAACGCATCCCTCACTTGCCTTCTCTCTTTGAAGTACATGCCAGGCTCTCTTCGACCGGGAAGTGGGAATCGCTTTTTGGCCGAGAAACTCCAGGTGTTTCACGATCAAGGGAAGGAAACGGATCGGAAAACCAAGGACGGTTTCATTATTTCCGATATCCGTGGCATCGCGGCAGCCGTAACACCCATACCCGAAGTTCAATCGGTCTTCCAGAAGAGGTATTATAGTCGAATCAACACAGGTGGCCTGCAGCACTGCAGTCGAAGACGGAACTCGCTGGCCGCCCTTCGCGTGCAAATAGGAAAGAACGATCCACATCAGCTTTTCCACTTCATCCTCTACCACTACAAGATCCGGCGCATATTCCGCCTTCTCCAGGGGAAAGAGGTGCAGCATGGCGACTTTTCCCGGGCCAAGCCGCGGCATGTCGATAAACATTTGGCGGCCCACGGCGCTATCGGATACGATGCCAAAGCCAATGAGCCCCTGACCGGATTGGAGGCCTTGTGGGAGAGGGCGAAATCCAAAAGCCGCGGCTGCAGCAGGGCAGGAAATTCCTTCTCCGTCTAGCAGAACATCCCCCCCTCGGCGCGCCTTCATTAACGCCTGGCAATAACGGTGCTGCAGCAATCTTTCGGCTCCCGGCGAAACCTTTCCATCACTGGAAAGAAGCCGAACTCCCACTGGAGAACTGAAAAGGCCCAGGATGGAAACCATCCGTGCGCCATACTCTCGAATCTGTTTCAGTTCCAATCTTGAGTCCATCAGATCATTTCCTCGTCGTTTAAAAGCTCTATTTCCCTCACTTCTTGGAGGTCAAAAATTCCATCCCCTCCATCGCCGTGGCAAAGGTCGTTGAGGCCAGGGCGAAGCGGGTTGCCAGAATCGCCTCGGCGATCTCCTCTTTGGTTACCCCGGCGCGGTGGGCGATCTTGATGAACGTCTCGGTGCAAAGATGACAGCCGACAGCCGCCGAAGCGCCGATCATGATGAGGTGTTTATATTTGGGAGGAATATGCTTCAACTCTTCCATGACAAACTTCCGCTCCTGGGCCTGCCTGGGGATCCACTCGGGGATGAGCTTTGACATCAGGACCATCGGCTTCGGTTCCTCCCCCAGTCCTTTTTCCATCATCTTCAGAATTTCTTCCACGTTCACCTGTTTTTTTTCTTCCATCTTCCTTTCCTCCTTTTTCCTCGTGATATTCTTGATGGCCTCGTAAAAAGTCGTCACTCCGGTGAAAACCGGAGCCCAGACGTCGTCCCTGCGAAAGCAGGGAACTATCTTAAAAACTGGATTCCTGTTTTCACAGGAAACCCTGGATTCCGGCTTTCGCCGGAATGACGCATTCTATGGGAATTCGACTTTTTACGAAATCATCAAAATTGAGCAAAACGAAACCGGGCCAGATATTCCCGCAGCTTCTGCCGCGCCTCCTCCGCCATGGGAAGACAATCCTCCGGCCCCTTGGCCCCTTCCGCAACGAGATTGGCGAACACCATGCAGCTGGGTTGATTGCAAGCCCGGCAGCCTCTCTGCCTGGGCAGCAGCTTTAAAATCTCGATCATCTGGGGTTGGGGCGCACTCTCGGAGCTGGGCTGGGTCTGATCCCGCTTCTCCCAAGCCTCATTGATCTCCCCTTTCAGCCAGTTGAGTATTTTGTCCGCTTCCTCCTCGTCCTTGAGGGCATTGACCGCGATCCGGTCGCCGTAAACGGTGATGAGCTTGCCGTGCACCCGAAAGGTGACCGAAGGCGGGTCTTTGATGTAGGTGAACCCGCCCAGGGAGGCGTTTAGGTAAGGAAGCGCCTCACTTACATCCTGGTCCAACTGGGCGATGCAATGCAGAGATTCAAAACTCGGGTTACATTCCGCCCGGAAGATTCTCTTCCTGTAGCTTCTTAACAACATCGGTCACCTCCTTTCTCATGGGATTCCACCCCATGGCTGGGAATCC
>Ga0315288_10012003_pt1 | contig 10896 bp, 9 predicted proteins | sample YL17G11_20_MG_FD_203454 | JGI IMG/M metagenome (GOLD analysis project Ga0315288, IMG submission 203454) | Sediment microbial communities from Yellowstone Lake, YNP, Wyoming, USA - YL17G11_20 | ecosystem: Environmental > Aquatic > Freshwater > Lake > Sediment | place: USA: Wyoming | collected...
TTCCCCCCCCCCCCGTACATCATGTGCTCTGCATCTACGCCGACCGCCAGTACCGCACTGAGAGTCCTCTGTCCGTCAGGCGGAGAGACATTCAAAGTGGGCGACAAGGTCGAGATCAAGTGGTGCTACCCAACTCCCCTGCCGTGGATCTACAACCAGATCAAGGTCAGTCTTTGGGTGCAGCGCGGCTTGAAGCAATGCAGCAACATCAAATCCAATCCCATCGACGTCACACCCAATTCTCTAACGGATAGCTGGGTGTGGGAGATTCCCGAGATCTTCGTGAGGCCGCCGGTCAATGGCATACCTGATACGGTCCACTTGGCTGGCCAGACCGAGTGCTTCATCTCCGTTTCAGACTACGGCGACCAGGAGACCAGCGTAGACGCAACCTCCTATTTTAGCATCACAGCTCCGTGACGTAGAACCGACACTCACCCCAAATGCCGGGAGCCCAACCGCTCCCGGCTCCGGGGGGGGACTTAACAAACAGAACCATGAAAACAGCCAACACACCACCCGACAAGTCCGATGAATCCGTGAACCGTCCGGCCCGCAAGAAGCGCATCACGCAGGCGATCAACGCAGTATGTTCAAAGCACGACACGCATCTCGATCCGCAGTTAGCGAACATGACCCGCAACCGCCTGCAGAAAGTTGACTGGTAGTGAGACCACAATGATCACCATCCCCCACAATCTCCTCCTCCTCGGCGCGGGCGGTTTCATCGGCTCGCACCTGGCAGAGCGTCTGCTCTCAACAACAGACAGCCAGGTCGTCGGCGTTGATCTGTGTTCCGCCAAGGTCGAGCATCTCATCGGCCACGAGCGTTTCACGTTTCTCGAAATGGACGTGAGCGATGCGTTGGCAGTGCGGCGGTTGGTGCAGAAGAGCGATGCGGTGGTGTCGCTGGTGGCATTGTGCAATCCGTCAATGTACAACACGATCCCCATCGACGTGATTGAGGCGAATTTCAACCGCCCCTACGAGCTGGTGCGTACGTGTGCGGAGGAGAAGAAGTGGCTCATTCACTTCTCGACCAGCGAGGTGTACGGACGCACCGTGTCAAGCCTTGGTGTCAAGGGTCGCGGCATGTCGTCCTACGAGCTGTCTGAGGATGCATCGCCTCTCATCATGGGCCCGGTGCATGCACAGCGCTGGAGCTACGCGTGTGCCAAGCAGCTTCTGGAGCGCGCGATCTACGCGTACGGGCATGAGAAGGGCCTTGCGTACACAGTGGTGCGGCCGTTCAACTTCGTGGGGCCGCGCATGGACTACATCCCGGGAATTGACGGTGAAGGAATCCCCCGCGTCCTCGCATGCTTCATCGATGCGCTTATGTTCGGCAAGCCGCTCTGTTTGGTGGATGGTGGACACAGCAAGCGTTGTTTCACGTATATCGACGATGCGATTGACGCAATGATGTGCATTTTGCAGCGGCCCGAGAGTGCGAAGGGCCAGGTGTTTAACATCGGGCATCCGGCGAATGAAGTGAGCATCGCGCAACTTGCAGATATGATGATCCGTCTGTATCGCGAACTGCGGCCCGAAGCGCGCTGGGATGCGATTGAGACGCGCGTGGTGCCGTCAAGCGAGTTCTACGGGCAAGGGTATGAGGACTCGGACCGACGGGTTCCGGATACCACCAAGACGCGGGAGTTGTTGGGTTGGGAGCCGAAGACCGATCTGGTCGATGCGCTTCGAGCGTCCATGGCGGCGTATATCGAGCACTACTCGACGGAGCAGGTGTGCAGGGCAGCGGGGTAGTTGGGGGAAGAAGTGAGAAGTGAGAAGTGAGAAGTTCGGCGAAGAGTCCGAGGGATTCGAACAACCTGACAATGGATCCTCGACCTCGACAAACTGTTCACGGTTCACTGCTCACTGTTCACTCTCTGTCGGTCTTCATGCCCGCATACAACGCGGCAGCGCACATCGAGGCAACCATCGGGCGGATACCCGGCGCAGCGTGGGAGCGGATCGAGCATCTGTGGATTGTCAACGACGGATCGACCGATACGACAGGAATGCTCATTGACAAGTTGGCATCGGGCAACGCGCGCATCAAGCCGGTGCACTTCCCGCAGAACCGCGGGTATGGATGTGCGGTGCGCGAAGGGTTAAGCCGGTGCCGGACAGATGGGTGTGACTACGCGGTGTGTCTGCATGCCGATGGGCAGTACCCGCCGGAGCAGATTCCCGGGTTTGTCGAGATCATGGCGCGGGATGGTGTTGACATACTGCAAGGGTCGCGGATAGCATCGGGCGCCGCGCTTTCGGGCGGCATGCCGGTGTACAAATACGTGGGCAATCGCGCGCTGACGTTCTTTGAAAATCTGGTGTTTGGTTTGCGCATGACCGATTATCACAGCGGATATGTCTTCTACAGCCGCAACGCGCTGGAGACGATACCCTTTGAGCGACTGAGCACGAGTTTCGACTTTGACCTGGAGGTCATTGCATCGGCCCGGTCTCGCGGCATGAAGGTGGCTGAGCAGCCGATCCCGACGCGGTACGCAGGCGAAGTGTCGCATGTCAACTCGATAGCGTACGGGCTTCGGTGCGTGGGTGTGATGCGGAAGTTCATGATGGGACGGTACTGCGCATGATACTGGTGACTGGCGGCACTGGTGTAATGGGCAGCGTGCTGGTGAAGCGCCTTTGCGCATCCGGCTCCCCGGTGCGCGTGCTGACGTTGCCCAATGACCGGTTCGTGTCGCGGCTTGACGGCTTGAAGGTGGACCTGCGCTACGGCGATATCGCCGATGCCTCGTCACTGAGCGGCATCTGCGAGGGTGTGACGACGGTACTGCACTTGGCCGCAGTGGTGATTGCCTTTGACGATGCGGTGTACGACGGAGTCAACACCGGCGGTACGCGGAACGTGGTCTCCGAAGCGGGCCGGAGTGGTGTGAAGCGGATCGTGCACGTCTCGTCGGCCTCGGTGGTGTATCCCCGGACCACGGCATACTCGCGTTCCAAGCGCGAGTGTGAGCGCATTGTGCGCGAGTCGGGGCTTTCGTGGACGATTGTGCGGCCCACGCTGGTGTATGACAAGGGCCATGGCGGTGAGGAGTTCGACGGGTTTCTTGACTACTTGCGCAAGTTTCCCGTGGTGCCCTTCATCGGAGCGGGGGCGGCGAAGAAGCGGCCGGTGTTTGTGGGCGATATTATTGACGGGCTGACAGCGGCGTGCAGCGACTCCCGGCCCAGCGGCGCGGTGTACAACCTGAGTGGCGGTGAGTCAATAAGCATCGAGGCGTTTGCGCGACTGTGTTTGCGGCTGATGGGCATGGAGCGAAAGCCGATTGTGCATCTGCCGGTTGGATTGTGCATGATGATGTCGCGTATCATGGAAGCGACAATGAAGCGGCCGCCGCTGAGGTGGCCGGTAATTGCAGGGATAACGCAGGATGCGGATTTGGATCCGGCGGATTCGGTGCGCGACTTGGGGTATCGGCCCGCGCGAGTGAGTGAGATGTTGCCGAGGTGTTTTCCGAGGACGTGACCTCCACCGCTCGTCTCGATACGTGCAGTAGCACTACTCGACGGGCGGCCTCGATGACGATGCTCTTTGAGTGGTCCACGACGGGCGGCCTCGATGGCGGCGCTCTTTGAGTGGTCCACGACGGGCGTCCTCGATGACGGCGCTCTTTGAGTGGTCCACAACGGGCGTCCTCGATGACGGCGCTCTTTGAGTGGTCCACAACGGGTCGCAGATTCAGGCGGGCAGGCTTCTGTGCTGGACCCGGCAAGCGGGACTTATAGGACGGCCGTCGAGTAGGCTACTGCCGTATCGAGACGAGGCGTGTCGAGGTGATCATGTTGACCAGGACAAGCAAGACAATCGAAGAGAAAACAACCATCTCCCAGGGGAGGAACCGATGAACCGTTTGAGTCTTCTCGCAGTGTCAGCGGCAGTGTCAGGCGTGTTGGCGTTTGGCGCGTGTGCTCAGCAGGCGTCTTCGACACCTGCAGCCCAGAAGTCAACAACCACCAAGTCAACAGCGCCGGCAAAGAAGGATTCCACGGCAGCCAAGCCCGCTGCAACCACTACGGCTCCGGCAACAAAGGGCGGCGACACGCTCGTGATCATCGGCCGTGTGCTTGAGATCCCCGGCAAGTTCCCGTCCAACGATCTTTACAACTATGTATACGTGATGAAGTATCGCGTGGTGAAGGTGGTGAAGGGCGCCTACGAGGGCAAAGAGATCCTCGTCGGCCACTACAATCCGCTCATCCCCCGCGCGCAGATCAAAGACAAGATGGCCAAGTCGGTGTCGGGCGATATCCAGAAGTTCGAGGTGGGCGCCAAGCACAAAATGACGCTCATCACCCCCATCAGCAAAGTGTGGGGCGAGGCGATTGAGGACGAGTACATCGACAGCGACTTGACAAAGTACTATGCGGTGAAGGCGGACATGTCGACTGAGCAGTGAAGTCCCACCGGGCGCATTTCAAGCGAAGAGCGCGACAAACGTGCGGTACGATTACGCGTTTGTGAGGGTCACGTGCAAAGATTGAGGAGTCGATCACGGTGTTTCAGGAGGTGAAGAGGCTGTGATTAAATGCGATTATTGTGGTAAGACCGGTGCAAAAGTCACTCATGTTTCGCGCAGCTATGGTAAGGATGCCGACCTGCTCATTATCGAGGATATACCGGTGGTTGCTTGTCCGCACTGCAAAGAAACGTTCATGACAGCGGAAACGATGCATGAAATTGAAGCAATCAAGCTGCATCGCAAAAGCAGATCCAGGAAGCGGTCGGTTTCGGTGGCGGAATTTGCATAGACAAGTCCAACATGCCGCTTGTGCGGTCGCCCGCGAAGTACGCGATGGGCAGCGTGAGTTTGCATGTAGCTTTTCAGCAGTCGCGGCTCTTCGTAGCAGTGTCTTGCTCTTGGATGGTGACAGTTGAAAGGAGCCGGTTCCAACCGGCATAGGTGGTTTCATCCGGTTTCGGCCGGCTTTCAAGGAGTGAATCGACCGTGGTCTTCTCGTCACACATATTTCTGTTCTACTTTCTGCCCATCTTCCTCCTCGTGTACTACCTGGTTCCGTTCACGTGGAAGAACTTCTATCTCCGCAATAACTGGATCACCATTGGAAGCTACGTCTTCTATGGCTGGCTCATGCCGTGGTACATCATTCCGATGTTCGCGTCCACGGTGTGGGACTACGTATGCGGCAAGATCATCACCACGCCGGGGCAGAAGGAGTGGAAGCGCAAGGCAGCTCTGCTTGCTGCGGTGATAGCGGACTTGAGTCTGCTGGTCTTCTTCAAGTACACGCCCCTGGCTCTGGAGGGCTTTGACAAGCTCAACGGGTTGCTGGGCGGCAACTCCAATGTTGCGACTCTGTGGAATGTGGTGCTGCCGGCCGGAATATCGTTTTACACATTCGTGGCATTGAGCTACACGATCGATCTGTACCGCGGCGATGCAAAGCCTGCGAAGAACTTCCAGTCGTTCACCTGTTTCATCGCGTTGTTTCCGCATTTGATTGCCGGCCCGATCATTCGCTACAACACCGTGGCCGATATGCTGGGTCAGCGCACGCACACGGTGGAGAAGTTCGCAAGTGGCACGTCGATCTTCATGCTCGGGTTCGCGAAAAAGATCCTGCTGGCCAACGGCGCGGGAATTATTGCCGATACCGTGTTCCGGGCAAACAATCTCGACCCGGCGGCCGCGTGGTGGGGCATTGTGGCGTATCACTTCCAAATCTACTTTGACTTCTGCGCATACTCAGACATGGCTGTCGGGTTGGCGCGCATGCTGGGCATCGAGTTCATCAAGAACTTCAGCGGACCGTATCATGCGGTGAGTTTCACCGATTTCTGGCGACGCTGGCACATCTCGCTGTCGTCGTTCATCCGCGACTATCTGTACATTCCTCTGGGTGGAAACCGCCTTGGCACGGGCCGCATGTACTTCAACCTCTGCTTCACCTTCTTCGTGTGCGGCCTGTGGCATGGCGCCAAGATGACGTTCGTGTTGTGGGGCGTCTTTCAAGGCGTGTTCATGATTCTGGAGCGGGTGCTGGGGAAACGAACGTTCTACTCGGCCCTGCCTTTGCCGCTGCAGATACTGGTGACCAACGTGCTGGTGATGTTCTCGTGGGCGCTCTTCCGCTCGCCGTCGCTGGAGCAGGGCTGGCTCTACTGGAAGTCGATGCTTGGCGGGGTCGTTCCGGCGGCAACCACGCCGCTGCTGCATGCCGAGATCTTTACCGGCAAGAATATCACTATGATGATTCTGTGTGCGCTGTTCGTGTGGCAGCCGGTGCAGGCGCACGACTGGGTGAAGAAGTTGACGGTCGGCAAGTTCGTGATTTGCGCGCTGGTGTTCTTGCTTGCGGTATGCGCAATGTTCACGCAGACGTACAATCCGTTCCTGTACTTCCAGTTCTGAGGCGAGGGGTTCCCGGCGCAGCAGTGCCGGGAACCGATCCGACAGCGGTGCATCGCCAGAGGTGCGGCGCCTGCAACAGCGAGTGGTCATTCCGCCATCGGCGGGAGCAGCGGTCAGAGAGCAGCGCCAGGTCTTGAGTGCCTTCGGGTGTGCGCCGGGATCTGCGCTGGAAACCAAGAAAGTGACGGAGAAGCATGAAGCGATACCAAGAAGTCCTGTTTATCGGCGTCTTTCTCGTGGTGATCTTCTCGGTTCCGGCCGGGCAGACGGTGTATGAGTTTGTCACCAACCCGGGGCATCGCATTCAGATGCTGGATCTGGCCGAGGACTTGCTCGTCACGCCTGTAAAGAAGGCTGCGGCTGATTGGGCAAGGCTTCAGCGACTCCAGGTCGAGGTCGACTCTCTGGGCATCGAGATGGCGGCTGCGCAGAAGGCCAAGAGCGACACCACGCAGAAGTGGAGCGAGGACCGCTCCTCGGAGCTTGCAGACGGCATGGTGTTGAGCGTTTTCAAGCTGCGTGAGAGTGTGGTCGCCTACAATCGGCATGTGGCCGGCGCCGCCAACCAGAACATTCACGCCGACACCACAGCCCCCTACTACCGGACGTTGCGGGCGCTTCACCGCGACTTGCGCGACGTGCAGAAGATGGTGACGGATGGCGAGGAGCCGGCAGCCATTGCCGCGAAGATCGAAGTGGCCAAGCCGCAGGCTGCCGCTGCTGTCGCGCACTTCGGCGGTCACAAGAAGACCATTCTCGACTACCCCGCACTCACGCTGGACGCACTGCGCCGCATCATGATCGGCAACGAGTACCTGCGGCCGTATGAGAAGGAGATGGAGAAAGTCTCCATCTTTGCCAATGGCATCCGACCTGCGTTTCAGTTCGCATACTATGCGCTGTTCGGTGACCTGGGTGACAAGGGCGTTCTCGGCCGAAACGGCTGGTTCTTCTACCGGCCCGATGTGGAGTATGTCACCAAGAACTACGTGTTTAACGAGCGGTCGAAGATCGTGGATGCCAATGATCGGCCATTCAAGGAGAGCATTGTTGACTCGATCGTGTCGTTCAAGAACCAGCTTGCAGAGCGCGGGATCGACCTGTTGGTGGTGATCATGCCTGGAAAGCCGTCGATTTATCCGGACATGCTCAACGAGAAGATGAGTGCCGGAAGCGCGGGCACATTCTCGCATTCCCTGCAGTTCAACAAGGAGCTGCAGGCCGCCGGCGTGGAGACGGTCGATCTGTTCGCCGCCTTTGCCGAGGAGCGGAAGAGGGACGCGGAATCCGGCGACTCCATCTATCTGCATACCGACACGCACTTTCGCAGTCGTGGGGTTCTGGCGGCCGCCAGGACTGTGGCGGAACGGGTGAAGCAGTACTCGTGGTACCAGCAGGGCGCCACCGAGTATGAGGTTGACACGTTGATTGTGAGCAGAGACGGTGACATCGGTACCATGACGAAACTGCCGGCAATGAAGTTGCGCAATCTGTCATTCTCCTTCCCGCCCGAGAGCACCAAGTGCTACCAGGTGTGGGAGGTGACGCGCGATGCCGACGGCGCGGTGGCCGACAGAGTCATGTGCTGGGACACCAGAGACAACGCCCGCATCGGGCGGGTGAAGCGCAGCGCCCCGATCATGGTTCTCGGTGACAGTTTCACGCGCATCTACCAGACCGATCCGCCTCAGTCGGCAGGCTGGGCATCGCATCTAGCGCGCGAACTCTCTCAGCCGGTATTCATGCTCTACAACGACGGTGGCGCATCCACACTCATTCGCGACGCCTTGGTGGAAAAGCACCTCAATGCGCTACCCAGCAAGAAGCTGGTGGTGTGGGAGATTGTCGAGCGCGACATCCGCTTTGGTGAGGGTGGGTGGCGGGATGTGAAGCTGGCGGCTCGGGAGGAATGAGTGCGGCCATCCGGTGACCCAGACAGGCCGGCGCCGTCGGCTCATCCGGGACTGGACCGCTCCGGCAGGCCCGCCCACCACATGAAATCGGGCAGATCGTCAAGACGAACACAACACACACGGAGGACCCGCCCATGAAAACGCTCGTATGCCTCATTGTTGCGGCAGTAGCACTGCAGGTATCTGCCGCCCCCTACGAGGAGTTGACCCCCAAGTTCAGCCGTACCTCGTCGCGCGCAGTGATCCGCAAGATCGACAAGCCCACACTGGCTAATCTTGACTATGCAGCCTATACGGCAAACCCCGTGCGGTTTGACCCTGCATCGCAGAAACCCAAGGCGCCGGCCAAGAAGGCGACCCTCACCGATCTCACCTATGGCGACCTGCTGCTTGATGTATGCGACAAGATCACCCAGACCCCTCTCACCGACGCGGAAAAGCAGAACCCCATCTCTTTCCGGCCCATGGTAGACCGGGTATGGAAGATCGTGAAAGACCCGCGGCTTGCCGAGCGGCGCGACCGCATCGAGGGGAACAAGTGGGGCGACTTCTCGATACCTGTACCGTTCCAGGAGATCACTGCCGCGTATCTGCACCAGACCGAGGCAGGAACGTACTTGTGGCTGAAGATCGAGTTCATGCCCTGGGTGAAGTTTCTGGAGGGTGTTGACGACGAAGACGGCGACGGCTTCCCCGAGTTCTACGGTCGCCTGTCAACCGCTGAAATGGACCCGGCAAATGTGCAGAAGATCATCGACTGGATCCGCACCGACTACACCGTCAAGGTGCTCACCATGCCCGAGGTGAAGGACTGGATCATGTCGCTGGCCGGCTACTGGTATCCCAAGCTCAACACCGATGTGCTTGACATGGCCGGAGAAACCGTATGGCCCGACAAGGCCGCCAAGGCAGCCGATCGCAGCGCCATCAAGCCGCTCAAGGACTTCACTGTGAAGAACCCGGCAGCACTTGTGAAGGGCAACCCGTTCGGCAAGATCATCTACAACGTGTTCCTTGTGGAGAATGCGGCCACCGAGGCGCAGGCTGCGGCAGAGGTCAAGCCCGCTGAGGTCGCGGCGCCGACCAACAAGATGCGCGACACCACGGTTTCGCAGAGCTTCAAGGACAACAACGCGCACCTCGCCAAGGAGCTCGCGCCCTACAAGACGTACGACAAATGGGCTGCCAAGCTTGCACCTGCCATCACCGCCCAGAAGAACTGGATTGCCAAGATGGCGCCCGAGATTCTGGGCTTCAAGGGCAAGGAAGACTGGGTCTTCTTCCGCAAGTCGCTTGAGGAGATGACCGGCGGCGACCTGGCAGCGCAGCCCAAAGAGAAGAATCCCATCCCGCACCTCGTGGAACTCAAGAAGTACCTTGAGGCGCAGAACGTCAACCTGCTCTTTGTGCCGATCCCGAACAAGGAAGAGATCTACTTCGAGAAGCTTCCGTTCGACATGCCCAAGGACCCGGCAACCGTGGTGAACCCCTATGCGCGTAAATTCCTGAAGGATGCGCAGGATGCGGGCATCGAAGTGGTTGACGTGCTGCCGAAGTTGCTCGCCGCAAAGTCCGCTGACAAGGCCAGTCGCGAGTGTCTCTATCAGCACCAGGACACGCACTGGTCGAACCGTGGCCTGCAGGTGGTTGCGCAGGCCATTGCCGATCGCGTCAAGCAGTACTCGTGGTTCCCGGAAGCAGCGAAGACTGCGGTGACGTACACCATTGTCGACACCACATTCCAGCGCCAGGGCGACATCGTGGAGCGCCTGCCCGAGGCTGACCGCTCGGCCTATCCGCCGGTTGACCTGCAGGGTCAACAGGTGCGCATGCCCGATGGAAAGCCGTACGTGTCAACTAACAAGGCCGCACCCATCCTGCTGATTGGCGACAGCTTCACAGGTGTGTTCGAGTCGGTTGACTGCAAGAGCGCAGGCGTGGGCTCGCACATTGCGCAGAAGACCGGGCTACCCACCGAGGTCATTACCAGTTGGGGTGGTGGACCGCTCGTGCGCGAGCGCATGATCCGCCAGCGCGGCAAGGACATGGGCTACAAGCGGGTGGTGGTGTATCTCATGGTCTCCCGCGACCTGTACAACTATGGTCAGGGCTGGGATCCGCTTCCGGTTGAGCCCGCGAAGTAGGTGTAGTTGAGTTGACACACACCATGGAGTCGGGCGGTCCCGGCGCAAAGCCGCCGGTCGGTCCTCCGCCGGGCTCGGCTCCCGCCTCGGTGCGTCCCACCCCTATGGTCCTGCTCAGGAAGCGGGACGCCGGGGTTGGGCCACACGGCGCTCTGGCGCCCCCTTTGTCCGCCCTACCGCACAAGCGAGGAGAAGACGCCGTGCAATCCCTCGGTCTCTGCATAGCAGCGACGTGTATCAGGACGGGCCGGAGTGTCGCGGCCATCTGAGCCTGCACAAACACGGGCACTGAGATATTATGTTAGAAGGTGAGGCAACTGCAAAACTCCCAAATCTGAGGGCTAACCCGCGAAATTCGCTCAATTTCGCCTCATTTCAGTCGGGACAGTTGAGTCTTGCAGATTCCTCAATATAGTGCACATTCCGTCG
>Ga0315288_10012004_pt1 | contig 10896 bp, 10 predicted proteins | sample YL17G11_20_MG_FD_203454 | JGI IMG/M metagenome (GOLD analysis project Ga0315288, IMG submission 203454) | Sediment microbial communities from Yellowstone Lake, YNP, Wyoming, USA - YL17G11_20 | ecosystem: Environmental > Aquatic > Freshwater > Lake > Sediment | place: USA: Wyoming | collected...
GCTCGGTGGCGGAAGAGAGCCGAACCTCCACAACTCCCAGCCGTTCATTGGCAACTTTCTTGAACGCCTCCACGATGTCGTCGATGAGTACCAGCCGGTAGTTCTTGAGGAGAATGCGGAAGAAATTCGCAACCAACTTTGACGTTCCCGTCCGCTGCAGGATGGCTCCCAGAATCCTGGACTTCTCTGCCGCCGCAACGGCAGGCGTCCTCACGACATCGCGGAGGTCTGCACTCCCCCTGTAGATGGCGGCGAAATCTTCCAGCTCACCGAGAGCTGTCCGATAGTCGCCCGTGCGGCTGACCACGTCCGCCAGAGCGCGCGCGTACCGGCTGGCAATTGCCTTGGACACGGGGGAATCCTTCTTCCAGTTGAAAGTTGCCAGTCAACAGGCGTCAGTGAAGCGCCGAAAGCCGATGCTTTAACTGTGAACTCTTGACTGTCGACTGTCGACTATTCTCTCCACAAACTGCGCCACCAGCCGCCGCTGGCCAGCTTCGTCCAGACGCTGACCGATCATTTGGCGAGCCAGTTCGACGGCCTGCTGGGCGCCGAAAAGCCTCAACTCGAGTCGCGCCTGCTTGGTTGCGACTTCCATCTGCACGCGGATGGACTCCAACATTTTCTCCACTTCGTTGGCGGTCGTTCCCCGCAAGTGCTCGCGCTCGGCTTTCATCTCTTCGAACGCTGCGGTCCGAAAGCTCGCCATTTCCTCTTCAATACGGCTCAGCCTGTTCTCGACCCCCTGGAGCTGCGCCTGGGAAGCTTCGAGGGCCTTGCGACCTTCATCGAGACTCTTCTGAATGGACGCCGAACGCTGGAGAAAGAAATTCGCCAGGGGTTTCCGCAGGACGTATCCCAGCCCACCGACGAGAATGACGAAGTTGATCCACTTGAAAAGCAGTTCGTGCTTGTTCCCTTTGCCTTTCTCCTCGTGCTCAGCGGCCCCAGTTTCTTCCGGGCCGAGCGCGGCCGCGCGGACAAATCCCGTGAGCCCCAGCAGGCAGCCGCCGAGAATCAACATGAAGAGCATTTTGCGCATGGCGCGATTCAGCTCGGCCTCCCCGCCTGCGGCTTGCCGCCATTCCCGATGAGCGTCTCCGTGATCTCGTTGGCGAGGGCCTGGCAAGCCACGCGCAATTCGTCCTTGGCAAACTGGACCTCAGCCGCCAGCGCCGCCTGCATTTCCGCGAGACGCGCCTCGTTCTGCTGGCGGGCCTTGCGGAGCGTCTCCTCGCGTTCGACCAGAGACTCTTTCCTCTCGACTTCCCGCTGGCGATAGAATTCCTGGCGCATCGCCTGAAACGCTGCCTCGTATTCTCGCGAGCGCATCTCGGCGGTAGCCGCCTGCTCGCGCGCACGCTCCAAGGCGCCCGCCGTCCTCGCCTCGCGCTCTTTCAGAACCTCCGTGAGGCGCCGGAAAAATAGCCGCTCGAGGAATACCAGGAGGAGAAAAACGAAGATAACGGTCGGCGCACTCTGGACGAAGAGATGCCCCAGCCGACTTAGGATATCGCCCATTTTAGGTGGTCAGCCTTACTGTCAGTAATCCGTTGAATTACAAAGACTAAGGAATTTAGCACGGAGTTTTGCAGGGTGTCAAGAATCGCGACTCGATGGTAGTGGGTCAGTTTGATTTCTTTTCGTTCAGAAGGGCCACGATGTCCTGAATGTCCCAAAGGCGCCGCGAGATAGCAAGAAAGGCTGCCGCTGCTCGCTGGGCAATTCATCAGTAGCGTCCGATAGCTCCAAAATCCAACTCAATAAACCAGTCCTTCGATGCCTCGTCCTGATTAAAAGTGATAAATGCTATCTCCCCGAGTCTAGTCAGTTCCCTAAAGAATGTTCTTCGGGTAACACTTTTATATGCACTTTGAACATAGGGAGACGCTCTGAGTTCTGAGAGCGTTATTCGTCGCGATGGTTCAGCGGAAAAAGGGTCTGTAGGTTCTGTTGCAGTGAGCAGGAAGTCCAGCAAATTGTATTCTCTTTGATTCAAAAGCCGACGACGTGCTCCGGTTCTCTTGTTGAAGGCGCGAACTAACGTAGTTCGGTACACAACCCGATTGAGTTTGGTCTTAATGAAGTTATTGATCCCTTTCAGCTCCAACGCAAAACCATTTAGGCCGAAAAGGATAAAGGGCGTTACGTCAAAGGGCTGTGATTGCCTGCATTTTTGAAGCGTCGTCTTGTATTCACGCTCGTTACGGTAGAAATAGTTCGATAGCCCATAGAAGCCGTGGACGTTGTAGTTTCCCTGGAAGAGTATTCCCGCTTCAACGAGTCTAGACACTCTACCGTTACCGTCTCCAAATGGGTGGATTGTCACCAGGTAAAAGTGTGCCAGCAGTGCCCTGATGGCCGGATGCTGAGCCGCCAGCTTTCTGGAGTTTACAAAGCTGATATACTTGCCCATTAGCCTGGGAATGTCCTCATGGGGAGCTCCTCGGTGGACCCCTCCCGTGTCCTCACTTCCGACCGTGACAGAGAAACTTCTGAATCTTCCCGGTATGTTGTCTTTGGTGTCAGACTCCGCCGTAATCATTGTGTGCATCTCTAGAATGTCAGAAAGACCGATTGGGGCACTGCCCGGATCGAACCTTTCTTTTACCCACGCTTGAGCCAATCCGGCGTTTCTAATCTGTAGTTGCTCTTTAGTGGCTCCAGGCGGCTTCGGCGTTGACTTTTCCAAGGTCTCAATTTGCTGAGACACCTCTGCTTCGGAGAGCGGATTGCCTTCCAGCGCAGTAGTACCGTGGACAGCGCGAACTCGATTTAGTCTGTCCAACTGCCCCCGCCAATCCGGCGGAAGGCACAGATTGATTGCCGCTTCTTTGTACGCCTCAATCGATATGATCGGTCGCCGGACCTCATCAACTTCCAGCTTGTATTTGAAAGTGAATGCCGCCCAGTCCATTTTAGTCCTCTTTTGGCGGGCTAAGTGACACCATGTTTGTCCTTCTAACTTGCTAATATAGTTTGATTTGACCAAAAGTCAAGAGTATAATTGGCAGCTTATTTGGCACACTATTTGACGCGGGAAGCGGCAAAATAGTTCTTGACCCACTACCGACTCGATGGAATTGGAAAGGACCATCGTATCCCCTTGTGAAAGTATAGTGTGCGGGTGGGACGTTGGGCGCGGCGCGGTCAGGGCTCGTGCTTCTGCTTGACTTCCGGCGCGCCTCGACTTAGATTGGCTAGCATCGGGGTTAAGTGCTCGTCGGAATTGCCGAGAGGATTCTCAGCTTTCAGGGAGGGTAGGATGAGTCTCCTTAAAATAGCTCACGTTCCTCCCGCCACCGTCGAACCCAGCGCGACCGTCCTTGAGGCCGTCCAGGTCATGGCCGAGGAAGGCGTCGGCGCGGTGGCGGTGGTGGAAAGCGACCAGTTGCGCGGAATTTTCACCGAACGCGATGTGATGCTGCGCGGGGTTCTGCGCGAGCGCAGGGCCGTGGAAACCAAGGTCGGCGAGGTGATGACGACCGCCGTCGAGACAACCACCGACGACACTCCCTACGAAGAAGCCCTCAACTTCATGCTCGAACGGCATATCCGCCACCTGCCCATCGTCACGAGCGATGGCCAGTTGAAAGGCATGCTCTCCATCCGCAACCTGCTCGAACATATGGTCCAGGATCTGCAGCGCGAACTGCACTCCCTCGACCAGTACCTCTTGAACGACGGCCCGGGCGGGTAGAGGTCAGGCATTGGGAGTTAGGGATTAAGGGTTAGACCTCGACCCCCTTCGATCCCAGCCCTCTCCCTCCGGGAGAGGGTGTCCCGACTAGTCGGGGCGGGTGAGGGGCTGTTGGGGCGCTCGGCGCCTGCCCCGGCTCGCCGGGGAGCGCCGGTTCCTCGAAGAGAAATGCCGGCGGTCATAGACCGCCGCTACAGCAAAGCTGCCCCTACTTCACCTTCGTCACCGTCACCTCGATTTCGTATCGGCGATCCGTCGCCACGTCGTCGAGCGTGGCGATCACGGTGGGCTTGCCTGGCGAAACTAGCGCGGCGCCCTCGAATCTCACTTGGCGGATGATTGGGGGCAAGCCCCCACGTTCCTGGGCTAGCTTTTCTTGTCCGACAACGGCTGAGGATTCGAAGATTACGTTCAGCAAAACGTCGGTCTCCCGCTCCTCAAGCCTGCAGTCAATGCTGATGCCTGAATTCTGATACTGAGGTCCCTTGGCGCCACCTTCACTCTGGAATTCCCCAGTTGGCACTAAACTACCAACACGAATCCGGGCCCATTCGCGGCCTGTGGCAGAGGCAGACAAACTGTAGTTCCGCGAGTTCACCTGCCTGTTGCCTTCGCGCTCGCGCACGACAAACTCCAGACGATAGATGGAGGACAGCCGGGCAGCCTGACCTTGATTCTGCACCGGCTTCGCAGTTTCCTGCGCGGAAGCAAGGCCGACAGCCAGCAATAGCGCCGAGCCAATTAGCAGCGGCTCGTTCCTGAAACTGTTTCTCATGGTCCCTCCTTGGTTGACTCTTCGGATTTCGACAGCTTCTCAATCTCGATCATGGCAACTTTCAATTCGGGAATCTCCAATGGGTCGATTTTGACGTCACGAATTGCGAGGGCGCTTAGCTCCGATCTGGGACCCTGTGAGACGAACGCCAGCAATAGCTGCTCTTGTTCGGACAGCGGTGACGGCGTCGGGAATTGCTCGGGACGGCGAAACACAGGAGCGGGGATTCGCGGCGCTCGGGGCGGCGACCCCGGAATACGGGACATCGGCGGCGCGACGGCAACCATTTTCGGCGTTTCAGCCTTTGGCGCGACGGTTTGCGGCGCGAGTGAAACCGTAGCCGTTCGCGGAGCCGGCCGCGAAGTGAAGCGCAGAACTACAACCGCGACGATCAGCACGGCTGCGCTAGCCGCAAAGGCCCAGGCCCAAACCCAGCGGCGGCGCGGCGCGGCGCGGTCTCTCGCCCGCACATTCGCCAGGATACGATCCTCCAGACCCGCTGGCGGCTCTTCACTCTGATACCGTCGGAGCGAGGCATCAAGCAATTCGTCAACGAAGCGGTCTTTATCGTTGTGGTTCATTTTTCCGCTCCAGCAGAGCTGCGAGCTTTTGGCGCAGAAGCTCCCGCGCGCGAAACAGCCGAGTGCGTACAGAACCCTCGGGAACTCCCAGCACTTCCGAAATCTCCACGGATGTCAATTCTTCAGCCAACGAGAGCGTCATCGCATCGCGCAAATCCTGCGGCAAGATGGCGATGAGACGACCAAGAAGCACCATCATCTGTTCCGTTGCGGCGATCTCGTCCGCACCTGCGCCTTGATCTTTGAGCTGTAGAACCGCTTCAGCCACCTCATCCAGCGCCACTTCCGGCGTGGGCTTTCTTCCATCGAGCGCCACACGCCAGGCCGTCCGCGCCAGCCACGCACGCCGGTCGCGGATATCGGCCCACTTCTTCCGATTGCGCAGGAATCGTAAAAACGTCTCCTGGACAGCATCTTCGGCATCATGGTGGTTCCGCAGTACCGAATAGACGACCTTGTAAACAAACCTGGCATGGTCGCGGACAATCCCTTCGAACTCGTCCCGGGCGGCGTCAGCCATCGCAATGGGCTCGCTCAAGCTCACCTGCCCTGACACTACCATCCGGGTCCACATAAGCAAAGACCGCTCCTTCAGACGAACCGTTCAGGTTTTTTTCGTGATATCGCGCCGAAACCGGAAGGAAGTTAAGGAGCGGGGAACACAGGAATCCGGCTTGCTACACAGAGGGTGGTACTGAGCGGAATCACGTGGAATTGGGGCAGTTTTGGGCATTCCGTAGTGACGTAAAGTCCGAGAAGATGTGAGATGAGGAAACTTAACCGGCGAAAATTCATCCAGCTTGCCGCTTCCGCCGCAGCCGTTGCGCCCACAATTTCTTGCACCAAGACATTAAGTCCATGGCGGTTCCTTAGCCTGGAGGAGGCCAGGACCCTCGAAGCCGTTTGTGAACAAATCGTCCCTTCCGACCAGGACGCGGGCGCGGCCAAGGCGGGCGTGGTCAACTTCATCGACCGACAACTGGTCGGGCACCTCAGGCGTCACCAGAAGGCTTATAGAGAAGGACTGAGCGGCGTTGACCAGACCAGCCAAGTCTTGCACGGCAGGAAGTTCGCCGACCTCCCCGCTGAGAAACAACTCGCCGTGCTCACGGTGCTGGAGAAGGGCGAAGCTCCGGGCGAAGTCTGGAAGCAACGCTCGGCCAAAGCGTTCTTCGATCTGGTGGTCAATCACACGATGCAGGGCTTTTACGGCGACCCGCGCCACGGCGGCAATCGTGATCGTGTGAGTTGGAAGATGCTGGGCCTGCCTTATCCGCCCATTCGCGGGCGACTGCAATACGATTTGACCAAACCTCGGAAGTCCGCATGACGGGAACGCGCATATGGCATTGAAGAAAGTAAACGCGGTGGTGATTGGCGCGGGCGCCGGCGGCGGCATCGTCGCGAAGGAGCTGGCCGTCGCCGGACTGAGTGTTGTCCTGCTCGAACGCGGCAAGTGGTATTCGCCATTCGATTGCCGCAAAGACGACCTGCGCAACCAGCGCGTGGCTGCGCTGGGCGCGGCCTTCGGCCCCGACGACGAGCGCTACTTGCGGGTCTTTGTGGACGCGAAGGGCGAGGAACACCTCGTTCGCCCGAGCGACGGCGACTACCACAACAACGCTGCCTGCGTGGGCGGCGGCACGTTCAGCTACGGCGCCCTGGCGTGGCGCTACATGGAAAAAGATTTCCGGATGCGCTCCACCTATGGCGCGGTTGAGGGGAGCACGCTGGAAGACTGGCCGATCTCGTATGACGACCTGGAGCCGTACTACGAAAAGGCGGAATGGGAGATCGGCGTCTCCGGAGACGATACCAACAACATCTTCCGAGCCCCGCGAAAAAAGCCGTTGCCGATGCCTCCCCTGCCCCCCGACCGGGAGAACCAGATTCTGAGAGACACGGCGGAACTGCTTGGCCTGCATCCCTTCGACGCGCCCACGGCGCGCAACACAATCCCTTACAACGGCCGCGGCGCCTGCATGCGTTGCCGCTGGTGCGTGGGGTTCGCTTGCGAAGTGGACGCGAAGTGCGGCACCCACAACACCGTCATCCCCAAGGCGCTCGCGTCCGGTAATTGCGAACTGCGGACCGAGTGCGTGGCGAAGGAAATCCTCACCAACGCCCAGGGCCGCGTCACGGGAGTGGCCTACTTTGATTCCAACGGCCGGCTCGAGGAGCAGCCCGCTGATCTCGTCGTGGTATCGTGCTCCGCGACCGAGTCGCCGCGCCTCCTGCTCAATTCCAAGAGCGCACTCTTCCCGAACGGCCTCGGGAACCGGTACGACTGGGTGGGCAGAAACCTTCAAGGTCACGCCTACGCCGGCGCCTATGGCCTCTTTGATTTCGATGTGTATGACGATCTGGGTCCCGGCGCGACTCTGGCGGTTTGTGACTACAACCACGGCAATCCCGGCTTGATCGGCGGTGGGGCGCTCGCCAACGAATTCGTGCGGCTGCCCTACAACTTCTCTCAGCTCCGCGTACCGGGCGTGCCGCGCTGGGGCGCCGCGCACAAAGAATTCGTGCGCAAGTGGTTCAAGCGCAACATCGCGGCGCACGGACCCGTGCAAGAGATTCCTGTTTTCGATTCGCGAGTCCAAGTGGACCCGAAGGTTAAAGACTACTGGGGCATTCCCGTCGCCCGGCTTTCGGGGCTGAATCACCCTAAGACGCTCGAGACGGCGAAGTACGTGGCACTGAAAGCCGAAACCTGGCTCAAGGAATCCGGCGCCGTCCAGACTTGGTTGAAGATGCCGGGACGCGGGCTCAGCGGGAGTCAGCACCAGGCGGGAACCTGCCGAATGGGCGACGACCCGAAGACCTCCGTCGTCAACAAATACTGCCAGGTGCATGACGTCGATAACCTCTTCGTCGTGGACGGTAGCGTGCACGTGACCAACGGCGGATTCAACCCCGCCCTGACCATCATGGCCATCGCCTATCACGCCTCCGACCACATGGTGAAGACGTGGAAGGGCACGCAATTCCGAGGATAGAGCGGAAAGAAACGAAGCAGCCCATGCAACTCGGAAGCCTCAAATCATCTCGAACCTTAATCCTGCTCGGGTGTTTTCTCATCGCCTTGCTCGCCCTGCCGGGCGCAAGCCTCTACTACGAGTATTCCGGTGGCGTGGCCTGCGCGCGCTGCCACGAAATCTGGCAACCCTACCGGGATTGGAATACGTCCGCGCATCGTTCGGTAAGCTGTCAATCATGTCATGACGACGTCTTCACGCTCGACGCCGGCTTTCACCTGGCCAACATGCGCCGCGTGGTGGCGCATCTTCGAGGCAACGTTCCCGAACGGCCGCGACTGAAGAATGACCTGATGTACAAGGTGCTGGAGCGCTGCCAGAAGTGCCACCAACAGGAGTTCGCCGACTGGAAGGCCAGCCGCCACAGCGCCACCTACGCGCAGATGTTCCTTGACGCGACCCACAACACGAAACGTCTTCTCATGGACGACTGCCTGCGCTGCCACGGGATGCACTTTGAGGGCAGCATCAAGGAGTTGGTGACTCCTATCAACACGACCGGCCCATGGAAATTCAACGATCCCAAGATCGCGGACCTTCCCGTGATCCCCTGCCTCGCCTGCCACCAGATGCACCGCGAAGGCTCACCCCTGGAAAAGCCCGCAGCCAAAAACGCCGTCTCCCGCACCAGCCAGGAAATCTTTCGGCCGTCGCTGGCGCTCTTCGACCGGCGGGAACTGTCTCACGTTTCCGCCGACCGCCTCACCCTCCCCGCGATGCGCGAGGGGCGAAGGCTAATCAAAATCAGTCCGGACACCCGCCAGGGGATTTGCTATCAATGCCACGCTCCGTTGGCGACGTTTGAAGTCGCATCAGGCGACGACCGGACGGCCATCGGCGTTCACGAGGGCATCAGTTGCCTGGCCTGCCACCAAAAGCATCGCCAAACCACTCGCGCTTCCTGCATGCAATGCCATCCTCGCATGTCTAATTGTGGTCTCAACGTCGAGACCATGGACACCACCTTTAAGGACACGAAGAGCCGCCACAACATTCACTTCGTGAAATGTCTCGATTGCCACCCCAAGGGCGTCCGCCGAAGGCAACGGCCCAGCGAAACCACGGCCACAACCGGCAGCGGTTTGTGGGCAAGCGCTGTCAACCCCTCCCATTGAGAACTGCATTTCGGGGGTGTGTCATTCTGAGCCCTTCGCTGTCACCCTGAGCGCAGCGAAGGGTCTGCAGTTTATGCTCAGGGTAAACCACGCGAAGAATCTGCTTTTCGCTGAGAACGGGCAAGAAACGCAGATGCTTTTCCCGCTCAGAGCGGGATCAGGATGACATGCCGAGCCTTTTATTCGGAAGCCCGCTAGCCCGCGCTCCAGGTTGTCAAATCACCGACGCGGCGGAATCTGTCCGCCATTCCCAACCGGCGATAGAGTTCTTCCGCCCAGTCGTAAGTGGATGGGCAATCGCCGATGAAGACCAACTCGGTGGGGAATAGCAGCCCCGCCACCTGCGCGAGGTCGGTGATGCGCAGGCAGTTGAGCATTTCGATCGCCGGGCCGCTCCCGTCGCGCTGGCCGGCCAGATTCTGGGAAGCGGGAGGGGATTCGAGAAACAGCGTGCTGACATGCCCTTCGAGCAGCGCCGCGTAAAGGGCTACCGCCGCCATCGGGCCGCGCCCCGCGAGCGCAACGGGCTTCCCTTGAACATGCGGTAGCGAGCGGACAGCATCCAGCGCGCGCAACGCGTCGTAAACCCACATGCTGGCGAGCGTCCGGCCTGTCCACGCCGCGGCCCGGCGCAGATGCCACTGAAGTTCCTCACCCCAGGAGGTCTCGCCGGTACCTCGCGGTTCGACAACGACCTTGGCCCATGGAACGCGAATCCGCCCGAGGAACTCCTCGCTTGAGCCCACCACCCCATCCGGACGCCTTTCCCCGGGCGAGCGCAGGGCGACCACCGCCGGCACCGGCGGGTTCGTCGAACCGGACATGAGCAATTCTCCGTGCAGTCGCCAACCCTGTTCCGCAGTGAAACCGAAGCGACAGGAGTTCTGGTTTCCGTCATTTGCAAACTCAAACTCCACTTGCGTTGCGAGCAATGGTGGCGTGACCGGAAACGCTCGAAACGTTTTCGCGCGCAGCGCCGATATCGTCTGTTGCCGCGCCTGTCCGAGAGCTCGATGGTCCGCAATTTTCGCCGCCTTGGGCAGCGAGATGAAGCCCTCGTGAATTGAGGGCGTGCGATTCTCGGGCGGGGAGCCGCCGAGAAACACTCGTAGCGTCTCCTCGGACTCCTGTCTTTCCGGAGAGTCATCGATATCGCCCACCTGCTCGGGGGAGACGACTTTCCCCGCCAAGTGTTTTAGAAACCACGAGAAGATCGCCGTGCGTGAAGGCTTGTGATAACCATGTCCTCCCGGGGTTTCGACTAGGCGCAGGTTCTGAGCGGCTCCGAGCATCGTGTAGAGCCGCTGAAGTTGACTGTGAACTTCGCGGATGGCGTCGATAGTGAAAATCGAATCGTGATTGGCGGAGGCAATCAGGAGCGGCTGTGGGGCGATGAGCCCGCCCACATCCGCCAGGTCCCACAGGTAAGTGTTGTTCCACCACATGCAATCGCAGTGGCCGTCTATTGTCAGGTCTTCGAGGTGCGAGCCGAGCGTCGCAGTGCCGCATACCGGCGCCGCAACCTTCACGCGTTCGTCACCGGCGGCCACCCACCAACTCGTCGCGCCCCCGCCCGAGATGCCGGTTACTCCCAAGCGCGCCCCGTCAACCTCCGGCCGCTCCGAAAGCAGGTCGAGCCCGCGAATCCCATTCAGCATTTCGATAGCCGCCGGCGAATAGCCCCGGC
>Ga0315288_10012006_pt1 | contig 10895 bp, 9 predicted proteins | sample YL17G11_20_MG_FD_203454 | JGI IMG/M metagenome (GOLD analysis project Ga0315288, IMG submission 203454) | Sediment microbial communities from Yellowstone Lake, YNP, Wyoming, USA - YL17G11_20 | ecosystem: Environmental > Aquatic > Freshwater > Lake > Sediment | place: USA: Wyoming | collected...
ATCATAGAACACGAGGAATTCTTGAAGACTTCAGCAAGGATAAAAAGGTGTTCCGCTTCTCCTCACACACTGAGAATCAATGGAACCTAACACAGAACCTAGAATGCCGATCGGAACGCCTCAACAGCTCCGCGTCTCTCTGGGAACTGCAATAGTGCTCGAGTTGACAACTGGAAGGCTCCAAACACTCCCCACTACCGCGTATTTAATGACATACAATGCGAGCAAGTGCAACGCAAACTGCAGTTTCTGCCCCCAAGCAAGAGAAAGCCACAGTTCGTCGAACATGCTTTCTAGGATTACATGGCCGGTCTTTCAAACGAAAATGGTCTTGGAAGCCATGTGCGAAAACTTTGGCAAGAAGAAAATCAGGCGCGTATGCATTCAAGCTTTGAACTACCCCGACGTTTTCGAACATCTTGCTTTGATTGTGACACAAATACGCAGCCTAGGCAATGTGCCGATCTCTGTCTCATGTCAACCTTCCGGGATTGGTGATCTTTGGCGGCTGGCCGAAGCGGGAGTCCAGAGAATCGGCATACCGCTTGATGCTGCCACTGAAGACATTTTTGACCGCATCAAAGGGCAAAGAGCTGGGGGCCCCTATCGCTGGAGAAAACAGTTCCAGATGCTTGAGGAAGCTGTACACATTTTCGGAGAAGGAAATGTCAGCACCCATCTGATCGTAGGACTAGGCGAAACCGAGAAAGAAATGGTTAAGGTCATGCAGACATGTGTTGATACCGGCGTTTTGCCTGCACTGTTCGCCTTCACTCCAGTTCGCGGCACAAAAATGCAGGATATGAGGCAACCGTCTCTTCAGCAGTACCGGCGGATCCAGATTGCCAGATCGCTTATCTTGTCTAAGGCATCCATGTTCGAAAACATGCGTTTCGTGCAAAGTCGCATTTCCGACTTTGGGATCAGCAAGAACGCACTTGAGAAAATAGTCAGTGGCGGAGAGGCTTTTCGCACTTCTGGATGCCCCGACTGTAATCGTCCTTATTATAATGAAAGACCTTCAGGCCCCGTTTACAACTATCCGACCAAATTGACGTTGGAGGAATCAGAGAAAATAAGGGAACAAATAAGCCTGAGCTGAGAGCGTTTTTGAGACGCGCATTGTGATGAGTAGAAATATCTATGTGTAAGATACACATTAATGCACATCCAAACGGAGCGGGTTCGGTTGGTTGAGGCACCCATAGAAGACAAGAGAATAACCCTCGAGGAGGCTGTCAAGCTTGTTCCAGACGGAGCACATCTATTCTGGGGAGGATTTGGTTTCCAACGTCCGCCAATGGCTTTTGCACACGAACTCGTCAGGCAACACAAACGCAACCTAACGATCTATACTTGCGGTTCAGAAATTGACATTGACATACTGTCCGGCGCGAAAGTGGTTTCACGCTTCGAATTGGCCTTCTTCGCGATAGAAGGCATAGGATTGGTTCCTAACATTCAACGCAGAATCCGAGAAGGCGCCATTGAGATCGAAGATTACACCAACTTGGCCATGGCCTTACGGTTCCTTGGAGGCGCGATAGGAGTGCCGTTTATGCCCTTGAAAAGCATGCTAGGAACAGACCTCCTCACAAAGACGCGGTTCAGACCAAAAAAGGCCGAAGTCATCAGCTGCCCATTTACAGGAGAAAAAGTCGTCCTTGTTCCATCAGTGCGACCGGACTTCAGCATTGTACATGCATCACGAGTTGACAAGGAAGGAAACGTGCAGATAGACGGCATAAAGGGCGAAGATGTTGAAGGTGCACGCGCAGGAAAGAAAGTGATAGTGATGGCTGAAGAGATCGTTGACTCGGAGTTCATTCGCAGCCAACCAGACCAAACGGTTATTCCGAACATCTACGTCACTCATGTTGTTGAGTGTCCTTGGGGCTCGTATCCAATGATGGTGTACAATTACTACGACTATGACATGGAACATGTCCGCAAATACTACGAGCAGTGCAAGACGGAAGAAGGATGGCAGAAATACTGTGAAGAGTACATAACAGGCGTAGCCGGCCACATGGAATTTCTGAAGAAACTCGGATTGGAAAAACTCTTGAAGCTCAAGGCAAAGAGGCCTTTCGCGTATTGAAGGGGGAATGCAGTGAAAAATGAAAATGCAAGCCCAGAAGAATTCTCGACTCTAGAACTGATGGCAGTCTGCGGTTCACGTGCAATACAGAACGGTGACGTGGTCTTCATCGGCACAGGTCTACCTATGGTTGCTGCTCTCCTCGCAAAGAGAACCCACGCCCCAGGTGCAAAAATAGTCTTTGAAGCAGGCTTCATAGATTCCAACGCCAAAGACATAGCACTGTCAATAGCGGACTCCAGACTTGGATACCGTGCCTCGGGGGCCATAGGTCTGATTGAAACCCTTGGGCTCATGCTTCAAGGAGGACACGTCGACGTAGGTTTCGTCGGTGCCGCACAGATCGACAAGTATGGAAACATCAACACCACATACATAGGTCCCTTCGCGAAACCAGCCGTAAGGTTGCCCGGAAGTGGAGGCGGAAACGACATAGCATCATCTGCCAAGCGGATAGTTGTCATAATGACACATGAAAAAAGGAAGATGGTTAACAAGCTGGATTACTTGACGAGCCCAGGCTTTCTCACAGGACCCGGCGCAAGAGAAAAGGCAGGGCTACTAGGAGGAGGACCCTCACTCGTTGTCACAAACTTGTGTCAGATGGACTTTGACCCCGAAACAAAATGCATGAGGCTTGCAACGGTGCATCCGGGAGTCTCAGCCGAACAAGTCATAGAAAGCACCGAGTTCGAAATCATCGTGCCCAGCAAGGTTTCCTCCACGAACTGTCCAAATCGTGAAGAGCTTAGGCTTCTGAGAGCTATCGACCCTGACGGCATTTATATTCCAAGGGCTAAGTAGGTTTCGTTTCACCTGTTGGAAGCTTGGGTTTCTGTCGGGTAATCTGTTCGGCCATTCTCCAGAATTCTTCTTCTGTCAGTCCCTTGCGCAGGTCCTTCATTAGCTTCTTGATTTGGTAGAAGGTCATCTGGGCCTCGCCCTTGTCCAAGCTTTCATGCGTTCCCCGGATTCTCTTCACGATCTCATCTAACTGCGCTGGCGTGGCTCTTATCCCAGCTTGGTTTAGGCGGGTTTCGACCAATCTTTTGCCCGTGTGTTTTCCGAAATAGAAGGTTGTTTCTCTTCCTATGATTTCAGGCGGAAACGGCTCGTATGTCATTGGATTCGCCAGCATTGCCTGAACGTGTCCTTCCTGTTCGTATGCAAACGCGTTTTCACCTATCATCGGCTTGTGAAACTGAATGGGCCGTGCGAAAGTTTTCTCAGCCAGTTGCGAAAGCCTGTGCAGCTTGTCCAGTTCCGTTCCCGTGTCAATCTCATAGAGTAGCTCAAGAGCAATGCACACTTCTTCCATGGGTGCACAGCCTGACCTTTCACCAAACCCGGCCACGCAAGTGTGCACGTAGGCAACTCCTTCTTCGACAGCTGCTAACGTGTTTGCGGTAGCGAGCCCGAAGTCGTTGTGACAATGAACAGAAATGGTAAACTCTTTTTTGACCAGTTCTGACAGGCCGTCCCTTATGTGTGAAATCAGATAGCGCATAGATAAAGGCCTCAGGAAGCCCACGGTGTCTGAGACTTCGAGCCTGTCTGCTCCAGACTTGACTGCGGCTTCAAAGATCTGCAGAATATCTGGCAGGGGTGTTCTTGAGCCGTCCTCCAACACAAAATCAACTTTCACTCCGTGCTTCTTTGCATATTCTATGCAGTCCACAGTAGCTTTCAGGGTCTGCTCCTTTGCAGCTTTCAGGTTGTATTGAAGGTGAAGACCGTTGAACGGAGTAAAAACCTGAATTTCTCTTATGCCACATTCAAGACATGAGTCTACGTCGCTTCGGCTCACTCCAGACAAAGCAACTAGACTCGCCTGCTGGAATCCCTCATTAGCTATCTTTCTAACGCTGATCTTCTCTTCCTCAGAAAGCGCCGGATAACCAACAGTTATTATGGATACTCCCATCTCATCCATCATCTTGGCAAGCTTGACTTTCTCAACGTATGTCAAGAAAACAGCGGGTGATTGCACACCTTCCATCAACGTTTCGTCCCAGACAAAAACCCTGTCAGGAAGTTTCGGAGGCAGGTTCTTTCTTAGATGATTGTAGTTTGCTATGAGACCCTGTGCCTCAAGTTTCTTGAATATCGTCTTTCTCATCAGACCCACCTTTCCTGCAGCAGCTTGAGCAAGACACAGCACTATTCTCGGCGTCACTCATATAAGACTTGACATGCTCGCACAAGCCCCAACGCACACACGCAACCACTCGCGCATCAGGAGGTGTACACCCACACTATTGTGGTCTCATCTTTGCGAAACTTTAAAATCGCATAGCACCGTAGCGGATAGTGCGTGTGGTGCTGGCATATGGAACCTTTCCAGTGGTGGACTGAAAAACAGAAGAACTTGATGGAAGAGGCAAGAGTATTCGCCGACAGAAGTCTTCCTATGGGCGAGGAGACGCTGTGGACGAGAAAGTTCCCGTTGAGTCTGTTGAAGGAAGTGGCCAGTAGAGGATGGTTCGGAGTCGTGATCCCTGAAAAATATGGCGGTCTGAATTCAGGCGTGACTGGCGCAAGTATCGTGACCGAAGAACTTGGCAGAGTCTGTTCAGCCATTTCTGAAGCTTATGCTGTTTCCATGTTCGGCGGCGTCGAGCAAATACTCACCTTTGGAACGGAAGAACAGAAGCGTACATGGCTGCCCAAGATAGCAAAGGGACAAGCTGTTGGAGCCGTTTGCATAACGGAACCTTTTGCGGGTTCAGATGCAGCAGGAATCGAAACAACGGCAAGAAAAGAAGGAGACACATACATTGTCAACGGCAAGAAACGTTTCATAACGAACGCGGGTTTGGCTGACTTATACGTTGTCTATGCCCGGTCCAGTGAAAAGAAGGAAGACAAGGCCAAATACCAACATCTGACTGCTTTTCTAGTTGAGAAGGGAACACCTGGCTTTTCTGTTGAGAAAATTAACGAACTCTCAGGATGGACTGGTCTGCCCAACGGAACATTGGACTTCGACGAAATGAAGGTTCCGGCAAGCAACTGCATCGGAGGAGAAGGGACGGGTTGGAAGGTCATGATGGCCGGCTTGAACTTTGAACGCGTCGTCTATTCAGCAGGCATGCTTGGACCGATGCGGGAAGCGATACGCAACGCCGTGGCTTATTCCCAGCGCCGGCTACAGTTTGACAGGCCAACGATAGACTTGCCTACGAACCAAGCAAAACTTGCAGAAATGTTCTCGGGACTATATAACTGTCGTCTGCTGGTCTATCACGCGGCTCATCTTTTGGATGAACATGAAGATGCGATGGTTGAAGCGTCAACTGCAAAGATGCTTGTGTCTGACACGTATGAAAGACTGATAAGTGATGCCATACAGGTGATGGGGGGAGACGGATGGACGCGGTTCTACCCAGTCGAAGCGTACCTGAGAGATGCAAAAGTGAACCAGATCGGCGCAGGAACAAACCAGATCATGAAACTGGTCATCTTCAGAGGCGCATTGAAAGCAATGAACAAAGACCTGAAGATGCTGCGCCGAAAAATGCACACGGAGCTTAGGGTTCCAGTGTCCACGACGGAACCTGAAACAAAACGCGTCATCACTCAAGAAAACGTCTTGAAAATCCTAGCCGAAGACTACGTTGTCAACCCAGGCTTGTACATGACAAGAGAAGACATGAAAGAAAGACTCTCTGAACCTGATGAGCTAAAACTTTCGGAAACGTTGCAGGCTCTTGAAGCAGAAGGACTAGTGAAACTGTACCGTGGAGGAAAAGGAGCAATGGACCTGGCCAAGGCAACTTACGTTGGACTGAGAAAAGCATTGCCTCTGGAAAAATACAGGTGGTTCCCTGAATGGTTGAGCAAGGAATCAATCTTTTGAAAATGCACATGCCTTGACAAACACCACGTATCATGCGCGGCGCGCCCTCGCTTGCCAGCAAATCTGACGTACACTCAAGTGCATCTCTTAAATGCGCACTTTTGGAAAGCTTTATGATTGTCTGACGAGCCTGGTTCAGTCATCGCGTGAAAGGAGCAACTATTGTGGGTTCAAAAGTCGCGATAATGCGTTTTACAGGCAAGGACGATTTGTCCATTGACCGTATATTGGAAATGACCGGAGGCATACATGACCTCAACACGACTAAGAGACCCGTGGTCGTAAAGGTCGGAGTCTTCACAACCAAGAGACCGCACCATTCATCCGTCGACGTTGTGAGGTCAATTATCAATGTCTTCGACAAAGCTCCAAAGGTCTTTCTTGCAGAGTCGGACAATTATCAGGGAACAGGGTCCGAAAGACTTCAAATCTGGAAGGATCTCTTCGCTAGCAATGTTGTTCCGTTCAACCTTTCGGAAGATACTGAAACAAAACAGTTCCGAATCGGCGGCGAGAATCTTCGGTTGTCGCACATTCTGTTCAAACCCAACGTGTTTGTGAGCACTCATGTCCTCCGCACTTTTGACAGAGGCAGCATCTTGAAGAATCTGTTTGGGCTTGTTCCTGACCGGAAAAAATCGAGGTTTCACAAGAAACTGCCCACAGTGTTGGCCGATTTGTATGAAGCCATCGGCGGAATAGACCTTGCCGTGATGGACGGAACAAACCTTTGGCACGCCTGGACCGGACCGACAACGCGCATGAACACCATCCTGGTAGGCAGAGATGCCGTCGCCGTCGAAACAGTCGGGGCAACACTTGCCGGTCTAAACCCAGAGAAGATGCCCGTCATACAGGAATTCGAAAAAAGAGGCTTAGGCGAAACCAACATGGGGAACATCGAAATCCTCGGCGTCAACTTTGACGAACTCAAAAAAGAATGTGAGACTGCAACAAAGGCCAGCAAGAAAGCCCAAAAGACTCAGGGTGCTCAGACATGGGGCGGACGCGTCAACCGCGTATTCGCTCTTCTTCTTGAGGAAGGATATTTCAAACCGCCAAAGAAAAGAACAGTGGACGATATTCTGAAAGCTCTGGAGAGGAAGGGTATTTCAACCAAAGGCAAGGAAGACAAAATTCCAGACTTTCTTGCGCGGAGAGTGAAAAACGGTACTCTCTTAAAAGAAGGCGACGATGACAGAAAATTCTATTGGACAGAGCCCAGAAACCGAAATGCTAGCGCGTGAAGGTTCCAAGGATAAACTCATTTAGCGCGTGCTACACCCCAGATTACGCCCCAAACCCTAAACATATGCTACGCAAAACCTGCTATCTTAAGAACAGCCATTCCGCTGGGGGATATAGAAGCGTGGGCGCAGGCACCTAGGGTTCCAGTTGCATAAAATATTTGGCTACGTAACCGATGTCTTTCATGTTGATTATGCCGTCAGAGTTGATGTCTGCTGCTGGATCCCACAGTGGGCTTGTCTCGTTTATTCCGAATCGGCGTGCAACGTAGCCTATGTCGTTCATGTCTACTCTGCCGTCATTGTTTATGTCTGCAGGATTTCGAGTCACTATGCGCGCAATTGAGAGCGCAGTTACCTTCAATTGGTTTTCAAGGTCAGTCGCTTCTATCCAGTCTAATGTTGTGGTTGAAGTCGAATTATCATAAGACGTGTGAATCCACCCTGGTTCTCCCATCTGGAAAACGTCGCGCGTCATCAGCGGATACGAAATGATCATGGTGCTAGACTGTACAGCAACGGCGTCTGCTATTTCTGTATCAAGACCCCAACACCATTGGTAGTTATCGTTTGCCCAAGATGGGCTTTTGAATACTTCTTGGTCTGAGCCGCCAGGCGCCGCGTATGTCGCTGCTATTCCAAGATCTTGAGCCGCCTTATAGACCAGTTGGTCTAGGTCAAATCTTGGTCCAGGGGTCGTTTCGGAAATGTACAGGTTATCGCTGCCTATGCAGTCCATGTTAATAACAGCGACTATATGGCTCATCTCAGCTTTGTGTTGGATGACGTAGTTTATGGCGCCCACGAGAAACAGTTCCTCATCTGCCCACGGAATGAACAGAAGCGTGTACTTCGGGTTCAGCAGTCCAGTAGCGTTGGCTTCAGCAAAGACCCGTGCCAGCTCCAAGACTCCAGCAGTGCCTGCTCCGTTGTCACAGAAACCGCTGTCCATAACAGTGTCGTAATGACTTGAGACTATGACGTATTTGTCGGGATATTTATTGCCAGTTATCTTCCCCACAACGTTATAGTGAGGACCGGACCCGATCACAGTTGCGATTTCAACGTGTGAAGAAACGTTCAGGCTTTTTTCTCTGTTCCTAATCCACAAACCGTCGCTGTAACCAAGTGATCCCACAGGTATCTGTAAGTCCCAATAATATCTTCCGTACTGGCTGTACGGTCGACCGCCAATTGAAGAAGTAGCTTCTGGAGAATGAGACATCCAGTCATACCATATACAGTAGATGACTGCAACGGGAGTCTGGGATTGAAGCTTGTTCCTGTAAGTCAATTCCCACGAGCTTACCCATCTGACTTCTCTCCCGATCAGGACGATTTTTCCCGTCGTGTCTATTGAATTCCACTCTGTCGCATTAATCGGATACATGCCGATCTGGGAGTAGCTTGAGGCTGGAGGAAGAGGTAGGACGACTAGATCTGCAAATACGCCTCCAGGGGGAGTTGGCCAACTGTAATGCTCGCACGTAAAGCAGTCAAAACTGGTCTGGTCTCCAGGAGTGCCAAAGTCTCCGTCATCATCAACTATGAGCTCAGGTTTACTCACGACTTCCCAAGTGGTAAATTGAAACTGCTCTTTATGAACCTCTAATCCCATGTTCACAAGCTGTTCCACGAGCCAGTCCGAAGTGGCATTAGCACCGCTTGATCCGCCTGACCTGTATGAGTAGTTTGACAGCGTGTGATTGTATGCTATCCGTTCCAGTTCCAAATCATATTCATATGCTCTTGTCCCATTGACCAGTCCTACGATCTGAGATTCGGCTGTTGTCAATCCACTGCTGACCGTCGATACTGTCTGAAGCGAAATGAACAATCCAAATAACGGAAACAACAAGATCAGCACGAGTGGAAAGACGTATTTTCGCAAACTCCCTCATTCCTTGTAAGAAGAAAAGTGAATCCAACATTTAAATCTGTTTCAGTCCGTGGAGTGCGCGCGGACCGATTAAATATTTGTCTTAGATTTGCAGTAGGCTGCATTTCACAGATTGCTGTCTCAGGGGCCTAATGGTTCCAACAGAATCAGATCGCGTTCTCTCGATATGAATCAGGAATTATTTAATTCGCCCGCGCGCTTCTTGAAGCAGAAGGGTTAGTCAAACTGTACCGTGGAGGAAAAGGAGCAATGGACCTTGCCAAGGCCACTTACGTGGGACTGAGAAAAGCATTGCCTCTGGAAAAATGCAAGTGGTTCCCCGAGTGGTTGAGCAAGAATGGGTCTTTTGAGACTGCTGATCTCCTCCTTGATAGAATCTTACAGAAAGATTCGCGCGGGCTGACGTCGCGATTCATCAGCACGTATCCGAATAGACAAGAGTGGCAAACAGTCAAGTTCAATAGGGACAATCGGGAAACTGAAGTTCTGCTTCGGATAGCATGTGGGAAGGTAACCATAAGGAAGCTCGCCACGATGGAATATTCGTCCATCGGGGATAGGCACTTCGATTGGTGGGCTGTCGCTGTTCAAAGCATTCTCAACTTTGTCATTCTGGAGGCTACTCTCAAATGCCTTGCCGACACTCTCGTCCTCACTCAAGATCTCGCCTGAACTGGCAGAATCATCTTGTATCGCAAAATCTTCATTCTTGCCGCTGCTGGCCTTTTCCACGCTGTGTTCCGCCTCTCCAAGCAAAGGTGAAGGGTTTGTTTCTCCTGCATCTGCTGAGATGGCCCCGTCCTGCTCGCGAGTCAGCTGATGATTCAGCACCGAACTCGCTGACCACGACATAAGAATTGCCAATACAAGAGCACACACCAATACAGCTGTCCTCTTCACTACGGTCTCCCAACATAGCACAATGCACGATTAGTGCTAAGAACCTTATGATTCATTATCCTATGAAAGGTGAGCTAAATAGAAGAAAAAGCACACTCAATCGTTTCGGAAAGACTTTTTGTCAATAGTCGGGTATACGTTCATCGAAAAGCGGACGAACGCGCACGTTTTCCGTATTTGCGTTCACATCTATGATACAAAGTGATGTGCACATAGATCTGTTTGACCATGCTTTGGATTGTATGGAAAGGCATGAGATACATGCGCAAGGAAAAGAAGAATGCAATCGTAGCCCGTGCTGTGGATCTGTGGATTGGTAGTTCGGACTCCTGCCAAGATCTTATCAGGTCTAGATATGGGAGGGCTCTTCAAAAACAAGGAGTAATGGGAATTGCTTTGGTTTCCAATAGCGCTTTCTGCTATTTTGATCTGCGGTTGCGGATGACGGCGATTCTGATGGCTGCTATTCCAAGAATAACCATTGCTGATCCTATGTACCCGTAGTTCTGGTCTAGCATGGAAACGCGGTCTTCGGCTACGACTTCTTTGAGCTGAATATCAGTCCATGTCTTAGTCGCATTGACATAGACTTGTACAGGCGAATCTGGTAATGCATCACGAGCCAAAAACACAAGGTAATATTTTCCGGGTTCAGGCACTCTGTTCGGAGGGCTCCAAGTCTTATTGATCGTTGTGGTATCGTTCTGGAAAAAATAGAGCACATCAAGCTTGTCTGGCTGAATCGCGTCATCTGTTTGTGTAAAATTGGCTATTGAACAGCTGACATTCTTGTTGCTCGTTGCGAGAATGATTATCGATTGGCCGATGCTCAACTGGAAAGTCAACATCTTGTCTTCGAGCTGATGAATATTGAACGTGCTGTTAATG
>Ga0315288_10012009_pt1 | contig 10893 bp, 12 predicted proteins | sample YL17G11_20_MG_FD_203454 | JGI IMG/M metagenome (GOLD analysis project Ga0315288, IMG submission 203454) | Sediment microbial communities from Yellowstone Lake, YNP, Wyoming, USA - YL17G11_20 | ecosystem: Environmental > Aquatic > Freshwater > Lake > Sediment | place: USA: Wyoming | collected...
TATTTTTGTAGCGTGGTTTTATTAGCCTGTCCGTTAACTTGCTTAGACATCCACTTAGTTAGTGCACGATCCATACCGATATAACCGGATTGTATCAGATCATCCTTATCGTGGCCGGTTCGGATAAAAGCAGAATGTGCAATTTTATAAACAAGTGGTAGCCATTGTTCTCGCTGTTGTATCGGATCCATTGTCTCTCCCACTGATATAACGTTTTCGAGCATCATGTTATTGTCCCCTTTTCTATCTATTATACATTGTTCAAAGTTTTATGGAAAAATCCTCTATAAAAATAGTTTTATTTTTCTGTTGATTTTTAATTGGGATAATGTATAATGTATGCAACGGCGAAACAGGATTGGTAAGAACTTGAAAGATAATAGAAATAATTTAGAGGCAGTTACACGCTCAATCCCAATCCTTCCTTCGCCGGAAACTTGTCGAAAAGAGCCTCTGTAACTGCCTCTTTTTATATATGGAGGATGTATGTCTAGTAAAGATGAATATAGTAAAGTTCTAAGACAACGAGAATACGTGCATAAATATGCTATGTCTGCAAAAGGTAGAAAAAAAAGGGCTAAATACGCAAGAGAACATAGTAGATCAAAAGCTTCAAGAGCCTCAAGACAAAAATACTATGCTATCCATAAGGAACATATTAAGGCTTATAATGTAAAAAAAAGAAAAGATCCTGCCTATCGTAAAAAACTATATGAAGCCCAGCAACGATATAATTCAAAACCTAATAATAAAATTAAGATAGCAGCAAGACGGGCTTTATACCGAGCTATTAAAACTGGTAAAATAGTTAAACAAGATTGTAAGTGTGGATCAACTAAAAGTGGCGGGCATCATTGCGACTACAATAAAAAACTTGACGTTATATGGTTTTGCGCCCAATGTCATAAAGATTGGCATATGAAAAATAATATAAAGCCTTGATTTTATTGGTTATTTTTTGATGGAAAAATAGTTTACTATTTATAGAGGAAATCTCTTGACAATAGAGAACAATATGATAGGATATAAAAAGGAGATAATATGAATGATAAAGACGGATGGATTAAGATAAGTAAATGTCTGTTTAAGCAACCATGGTATTATCAAGCCAATAGAGGGGCATTATGGGTGCAACTAATAGGTATGGCTAACTATACCTTAGATGAGGACGGGATAGACCGTGGACAGTTTAAGGCTTCGATCCGCCAATTAGAGGATGAGACCGGATTAAGCACTCAACAGCTAAGAGACGCTATGACCTTTTTTGAGCAGGAAAAAATGATATCGGCTAGGCGAGCTGGACTGCTTAAGGATGGCAAAATATACACTGTTTTGAAGTATGCAGAATATCAAGGAAGCAATGGACGTTACACTACTTTATCCAACATAGGGAACAAAGAAGAAAAGCCTATGGATAAAGGGAATAATGATGATTCTGATAGCGATAATATAAACAGGGAACAAACAAAAGAACAAACAGAAGGACAAACAAAAGAACAAACAGAATTGCCCGTAAACATTGACTCAAATCAAGTTGTAGTTAAGACAGAGGAACAAACAAGCGGGCAAACAAAAGAACAAGTAATAAGTAATTCATATAGAAGTAAGAAAGAATCTTTTAAGAATAAAGAAATAAGGAAAAACCTTTCTTTGGTTGAAAAAAGAGAAATCCTATTAGGAAAACTCAATACGATTAAAAGCGATGAGGATGATATAGCTTTAACTGCTGATCGGTTTGTATCTGTCTATCTTGATATGTTAAAGGTTATTGGACTAGAGCCATCCATAATTTCAGGATTGACAAAAGGTGATAGACGTGATTGGATGATACAAGCTGCAGCCTCAATTATAAGCAAAAATAGTCTTGACAGGATATGGACAGAGCTAATCGAATATCTTTTGGATTCAACTGTTCCGCATTGGCCGGAGCTCTTACGCAAAAATAATCGTGGATGGTGGTTAGGTAAAGGTGGATTTTCTGACTGGTTGAAAAAGCGAGATCCAAAAGTAGAAATAAAAAGAAAGGAAGATGAAGACAAGCTAAAGCAGAGAGAAAAAGGTATAGCAGACATGAAGAAGTTTTTAGGTATAGTAGAAGAAAAATAAAAAGGAGACAAAAATGAGCGATACGTTAATAGTAGATTCAGAAGATGTTAAGTCGGTAAGCGATATTCGTCGGGCGCAATATATGGCTGGACTAAGAGAATATGGCTCTAATAATAAAACGGTAAGCGATAAAGGAACGTTCTATATTCATAACAATCTTAAAAAGTGGTGCGATGCCATAAATGATGTTGCATATAAGTTAGGTGTTCCGAATAATAGATGTAACAAAGATAGGTTTGTCAAGCTAATGGATAAATCCTATCATAGCAAAGCAGAAGTTAATAAGATCGTGGATTGTTTTTATACGAATACAGATAGTCCATCTTGGCTACATACAATGAAGTGGATAATAATAGACGGTGGCGATAGAAATAGTAGGTCATTAGCACTTAACTCTATCCTGTATAGATTTATAGCGTATAACGTCAATAACCTATCGTCTTGGGATGCTATTAGTAGGACATACACCTCTACCTTGTTAAAGCTGGCAGAGCAATATAAATATCGAGATAGTAACGACGATAGCTTAAGAGATAGTTTAAAGAATGCACACCTACTATGTATTGAGGATGTCTGCCCCTCTGAGCTATCTACACCGGTTGTTAAAGAGATACTTGACGATATCTTTACATCAAGGCAAAGAAATCTTGAGAGTAGGACAACTATAATATCAATTGATAACAGGAACGGCATTGATACTTATGGTGCTTGTTTGGGTGCAATACTATCAACTGGTAAGATGGCTAATAATCCAACAGATTCAATGGCTATAATTAGAGTTGCATAAAATGAGTAACCAAGCAGGTAAAGGAGACACTTATCGCAAAGTGGACAGTAAAAAGTGGTTCGACAATTATGGAGATATTCGGTGGCGTTCAAAACAAAAACAAAAAGGAGATAAGATGAGAACAGAAATTCGGGCGGATAAGTTTGGTAGTTCGTTAAACAAGTGGATATACGATGAGCAGGTAGCCGGGATAAGTGTTGCTAATATTGATTGCGTTGTTAGTCATTTTTCTGCTTCCGGCGATGATGTAAAAATTATCGAATACAAGCATACTAATGAGTCAGACCGTGTAATGCAAGACGAGATGCTTAAACGTCTGGCGGATCGGTTAAAGATGAGCAATCAAATGTCAAGCGTAAAGTTTGGCGTATATAAAATCAGGGGAGAGTTGTCCGATGATACAGTGGATGTTTATAACTACATGACGCTGGAAACAAAGACTATGACTAAAGCCGAACTAAAATTATTCTTGGCTTGCAAAAATAGCAGGGATGATTTCTTGCTACAATAGAAAGGCGATATGAAATTCACTGAACTACAAATAAAGCAAATCAAAGAAAGAGTAGCAGATCTGACAACAAGAGAAAATGAGTCTGCTGTCCCTGCTACTCTGGGACCGGAACAATTACAGGCAATAGATGAGCTGGTTACACGGTTTCATTTTCGTCGTGTAAAACTGTTTGATAATAGCCGAACAATGTTGGAATATTCAGGGGGCAAATACAATGAATAGCAAAGACGTAATTGATTTTCGCAAAGACGTAATGTATCACTACGAAAATATGATGCCTGCACTATATATCAGGTATAGGCAATATAATCCGATACAGATAAAATTAGAACTGTTATCCGTCTTAACAGCACATATTTTATCCAAGGCAAAAGATAACGTCAGAAAGGGTGCCCATCGAAAACTGAAATTTGCACAGTTAAAGCGTAAGGTGCAACAGTATGAGTCCGAGATTGGTAAACAGGATGAACTAAAAGCAATTGAATATAATTTCTGATTACTAGAGGATTTTAAAAAGAAATATAGAACAAATAATAAGGAGGTAGATATGAAAAAAATAAGTGTGCTGTTACGAATAGCGATAATCAGGCTAGCAAACAAAAGAATAAGGAGGATACGATGAGAGTTAATCCAGTACAGGCAGATGAGAGATTTATGTGGTATTTAGCTTCTGAACTAAAGTTCCGCCATATGGTGTCTTGGCTATTGTCGCTTAACTATACGGTTCAAACAGATAATCAAGGCAAGGTAGCAAGGTTAAAGGAGATGCCCGGTATGGTGTTTGGCTTGGATAAACTGTCTGAAATCAGCGAGTATTGTAACCTGGAGGAAGAACCCGTAAGGCTTATTAAAACTGGCGACGATAGTTATGATTGTCAAATGGATGCTACTTATATGTTATTTGAGTGTTCGTGTTTTAAGTGCAAGGCTAATCAGCGGGGGAAAAAATGAGAAAAGGCGAAATATTGAACGATATACATAAAGCAAAGTTACTAGCCGGTAGGAGGCAAGACGCTATTAAGCATGTAATTGCGTCCTTGTCCACCAACGCAATCTATATTATTAATCGTCAACCGCCCCATACCTATGTCAGATAGCCTCTTAGCCCTATAAGCCCGTATAATTGATATTAGAGCGTTTTTATCTGGAGTGAGATAGCCCAGGAAGCTACTCTTCCTCAGCCCACTCTAGTACTAATAACTTTTCGGACGGACTGTATACTCGCCAATCTGTTTCGAGTGTCAGTCTTATGCTTACCGGAGAATCCTCTAATTCAGAGTTAGGTGCATCCGAAGCTATGACTTCAAAAAGAGCATCGAAATTATCAGGATCGTCGCCTAAAGATATCAAGTCGCCGGGCATAATTGACGCAACCTTATGATACACTAGAATAAACATTGTTGCCTATAGTCTCATTAGGTTAAATTTAGATTGAGCAATAGCAATTGAAATATTATAGTCTGCTGAAGACTGTATCGCAACTGACAATACATCGTTGCTCAAGAGAGGCAGGATACCAGCAACCCATAATGCCTGTTTCGCATTTGCACCTAGACCATCTGACCACGCCAAGCAACTTATATATGAGCCAACACCATTAGTAAATAAGGTTTGTTGAAGATTACCACCTGTATGAGTCGATCCTATCTCTATATGATAGTATCCTGCTGTCAATATCGTTACATTGCTTTTTGTTATAACGAAATCACTACTAGATGCTTTAGTTGTATAGTTTGTAATGAAGTATATGGGCTGGTTTGTAAGAGTATATGTCAACGATACACCACTTAACGCAGCGAATGAATGAGAGGACGCAACATAGCCTGTAACATAACTTGTCATACTTCGCTTATTAACTCCATCCGTATCCTGAGTTGCGTCTACTTGTATTACTGGAGGCACGTTAGAAAATGTCACTAGATTGGTGTAGATGAACTTATCCGTCTCTATTACAGTCCCAGCAAATGCCTGAAACGCCATTACTAATCCTACCGCTATTGCTAATATCTTTCTCATATTGTCTCCTTATACTAAACGCTATCTGTCGGCTATATAATGCTAATCTGGACATCCGCAATAGTATATATAACGGGTCCGCCACTGCTTGAACTACTTGAACTGCTTGAACTTGTAGAAGAACTTGTAGAACTACTGCTTGAACTACGGATACCTGTTGAACTACTACTTGTGCTAGACGAACAAGGACCTACACTGCAAAGAGTCCATTTTAATACAGGATTAGTTTGTCGCCATGTCCCTTCAGGAAATACACGAAGGTCAGGTGCAAATGCTACATAGCCAATAGCAGGGAAATTTTTAACGGTTGGACCCATAAACCACTGATACATCGAGCCGGTACCGTTAAAAGCGTAGAACATATAAAATCCAGTGCCCTTACGATAGACCGGTAATTCATTAAAATACATAGCGATTTTATTAAAGTTACCATTCATCGTTGCCAGGTCGTATCCGTCTTGACAATATGTAGCAGGATAACCACCAGATGATTCGCTTTCAGAACTAAATGAACTCTTGCTTGAACTGCTCCAATTCTCTATATAGCTTGAACTACTTGAACTACTGGTACTAGAACTAGTAGATGAACTTGTAGAACTACTGTTGCTTGAACTTGAACTTGTAGAACTACTGGTTGAACTACTGGTGCTTGAGCTGGTAGAACTTGAACTGCTAAAGCTATCCGAACTTGTTGATAACGATGTCTGAGAGCTACTGGAACTGCTTGAACGAACCTGAGTGCTACTTGAACTGCTTGACCTTATAGCCGTAGAGCTTGAGGTAGAACTTGTGCTTGAACTTGAAGAACTTGTTGAACGGCTACTCTGGGACTGACTGCTTAATGATTGGCTTGTCTTTGAACTTAACGACTGACTACTTAAGCTTGAGTCGGATTCAGATGATAGAGATTGAGTGCTACGACTTGAACGGCTTAGACTGCTTAGAGATTGAGATGTCTGGCTACTGCTACTTGTGGATTCAGATGATACACTATAATCCTCAGAACTAGAGGTAGAGCTAGATGTTGAAGCACTACTCTTACTGCTCTGAGATACGCTACTTAGGGATTGGCTACTCTTACTGCTAAAGGACTGACTGCTTATGCTTGAGTCAGACCGAGAGGATAAGGATTCGCTGCTTACACTTGAACGGGATACGCTTGATAAGGACTGAGATGTAAGACTGCTATCACTACTTGAGCTGGTAGATGCAGAATAATCCTCAGAGCTACTACTACTTGAGTTAGAGGATAGACTTGACTTACTGCTCATTGATTGACTTGATAGCGATTGACTTGACTTACTTGATAATGACTGACTGCTTATGCTTGAATCGCTCTTACTACTTAACGATTGACTACTATGGCTAGATCTGCTCTGACTTGATAAGGACTCACTACTTAAACTACTATGGCTACTTGAGTCAGAGGATTGGCTATAATTTTCAGAGCTAGAGGTAGAAGAGCTGGTAGAAGCACTTGATCGACTACTTTGAGATACACTGCTTATAGACTGACTGCTCTTACTAGACATTGACTGACTGCTATAACTTGAACTAGACGTAGACTTAGAACTGCTTGAGTTACTTGAAGTGCTCTTATTTAGAGTGCTTGAGCTAGAGCTACTACTTGAATTACTATCTCTTGAACTACTGGTGCTAGAACTACTGCTAAAGTCGGATCCGCAATACCAATCCCCTTCCCAGACCGGATAATCCATGTTATCAAAATCAACTGTCGGGCTACCAAGATCGTCAAAGCAATAGGTATGGATGATATTCTTAACCGCAGAACTTGAGCTAGAACTTGATGAACTTGAACGTATTTCGGTAGAGCTACTGGTTGAACTAGAGCTACTTGAACTTGAGCGTATCTCAGTGCTACTTGAACTTGAAGAAGCCGAACTATCGGAACGGCTTGTAGAACTGCTTGAAGAGGTGGAACTGCTTGAACTTGTTGACGAACTACTTGTGCTTGAACTTGTAGAACTACTGTTAGAACTACTCGACGTACTGGAACTGGTAGACGAAGAAGTAGAAGAACTGGTGGAACTGGAACTGGTAGAACTACTGGTGGAACTACTTGTAGAGATCGAAGTACTGGAACTGGTACTGGAACTTGACGTAGAAGAACTGGTGGAACTCGAGGAACTATTTGACGACTTACTACTGGATGTACTGGAACTAGTAGAAGAAGTCGAACTACTCGTAGAACTACTGGATGTACTGGAACTAGTAGAAGAAGTCGAACTACTCGTAGAACTACTTGATGTACTGGAACTGGTTGAGGAAGAAGTAGAAGAACTAGTAGAACTACTTGACGTACTGGAACTGGTAGACGAAGAAGTAGAACTTGAAGTAGAAGAACTGCTTTCGGAACTATTTGAACTTGTTGAACTTGAAGTTGAGCTACTGGTAGAACTACTGGTGCTAGAACTACTGGACTCTGAACTACTTGTCGAACTAGACTCTGAACTCAAGCTCTGGCTACTAAGAGAAGTGCTTGAACTTGAATCCGAACCACTTGAATAAATAAGAGATGATTCACTTGATTCAGAACTCAGGGATTCAGAACTTAAGGATTCACTGCTTAAAGATGATTCACTGCTAATAGATTCAGAACTCAGGGACTCGCTACTAAGAGATTCAGAACTTTCTGAACTGCTTGAACTATTAGAGCTAGATGTAGAACTTTCTGAACTGCTTGAACTGTTAGAGCTAGAGGTAGAACTTGTTGAACTCGACGTACTGGAACTGGTAGATGAACTGGTACTGGAACTGGTTGAAGTGCTTGACGAACTTGACCTTAAAGCCGTACTGGAACTTGTAGAAGAACTGGTGCTACTTGAACTTGAAGAGTCAATACTACTTGAGGTACTAGAGCTACTTGAACTTGATACCTGATTAGAATTATAAAGCTTGATGTAACGTAAGCCAAGACCGTGAACCATTACCAGGTAAAACGCATCGGCTGTAAATACACCATCATACTCTTCATTGCCGTGTAGATTTGAACGACACTTAGTAGTTACAGGACCATCGTATGTCATTATAAAATCATGGTCAGGATCACCAACTATCGCTATTTCCATCCATCCATGATGTGTATAGGTATCATTAGTAGTCCAATCACCATATAGTTCATTATAATGGTCGTAAGATATGCCGGTTGTATCGCCGGTATAAAGTCGGATAAAATGGTTGGCGGCTCCTATATGTCCTAAGTCTACACTAATCCATTCTGCAGCGGTATATGTTCCATCAGCAGGTCCCTCACCGGCATTCAATATATGAATATCGTTTGGACATCTATAATATGATGAGCTAGACGAACTAGTTGAACTGCCTGAACTCTTTGAACTGGTAGAACTGCTAGAACTATTACTATCCCTACTGCTTGAACTTGAACTTTTTGCTCCTGCTGGCTGTATAGCAAATGACCACGACATAGACCTAGCAGAGGTAATAGTTATTGTTGTAGCGCCAGTTGCAGTTGTTTGAGATCTTGGGGAAGAGTAGGCAAGACCTAACGCAATACGCTCTGCGGCAGCGGTACCATATCTACTATCATAAGCCTCTGCCCAACCACCAGGATCACTGGTAGTAATTGCCCATCCAGTAAATGTTGTGGAAACAGCAGGAACCGCAGATGCAAGAACAATAACACTATTGGCTTCGGATTGAGTGCATCCAGCGGAACCAGCAGCGGTAGAGGCGTCATCGTTAGCTTGGGATTCAGTATCCGCAGCAACAATAGGATTCTCAGGCTCGTGTCCAGTCCACCGGGTTATCTTACCAAAGTTATTAGCAATGGTAGCTTTATAGAAAGTAAAGTCGGAGGCGGCTACATCGGCGGCATCTGCTATCTTCCACCACATACCGGTTCTAGCGATATTATTGGTGGTAGAACGTTGAGAGGCAATCATTGTCCATCCGGCCGGGGCACTTGTAGGATTAGCAGACGATCTAAAAGTAACATGAGCCACCATTAAATCGCCAACATTAAGCGTACCGGTCTTCTCAATAATACAATCCTTTGAGTTTGCACCAGCACTTGTCCATACCGATTGTAATACTATAGCCATATTATATGCCCGCCGTAATCATTATTTGTATCCAGCGATAATTAACATCTACTGGAACGGTATAAAGTATCCATACCGGTCCTAGGATCTCATCGCTGTTCTGAGTAAAGATCGTGTTAGAAACTCTATAATAGATGTAGTTTGTTGGATCGCCAGCACTACAATTATTAACCGTAATGCTTAATTGCTTAGTCTTACTTTCTATCATATCTCTAACATCCGAAACGAAACTGTTATTTAGCTTAAGTTGCAGTTCGCCCCATGCACCCGAAATTCTTGCCGAAGTTGCCGATTGTTTATATTTCCAAACCGTCCAAGGCAGAGGTTCGGTTTCAACTGGGAACTCACACCCCCATATCCAACCCGGAGGTAGACCAGAACTGCTTGAACTGCTGGTAGAAGAACTGGTGCTAGAACTTGTAGAAGAACTTGAACTTGAGCTAGAAGAACTTGATATACTTTGGCTTGATAAGGATTGGCTACTACTTGAATAAATTAGAGAAGATTCACTGCTATCACTTGATTCGCTTTGGCTAGATAGGGACTGAGATGATAAGGACCTAGAACTACTTGAATATATTAGAGAAGATTCCGAGCTATCACTTGAAACGCTCTGGCTACTTAAGGATTGAGAGGATAGGGACTGAGAACTACTTGAATATATTAGAGAAGATTCCGAGCTATCACTTGATTCGGATTCAGAGCTAGATGATTCTGATTGACTACTACTTGAATAAATTAGAGAAGATTCACTACTATCACTTGATTCGCTTTGGCTAGAAGAACTACTGCTGGAACTGGTAGAAGAACTAGTTGAGCTTGACGTAGAAGAACTTGTAGAAGAACTGGTGCTGGAAGACGTACTAGAGCTGGTTGAAGAACTGGTGCTAGAAGAGCTTTCGCTTAAACTACTATCACTTGAAACCGATTCGCTGGAACTGGTTTCTGAACTATCCGAATACATTAGAGAACTACTTGAACTACTTGAGCTGGTAGAACTAGATGTAGAAGAACTAGTGCTAGAACTTGTAGAACTTGTGCTTGAACTTGTGCTTGAAGATGTAGAGCTACTAGAACTACTCAAAGACGAACTAGTGCTTGAGCTGGTAGACGAACTTGTAGAAGAACTAGATTCTGAACTGCTTGAAGACGTAGAAGAGCTTGTAGAACTGGTGCTTGAACTTGTGCTTGAAGACGTACTAGAACTTGAACTGCTTGAAGACGAACTAGTACTTGAGCTAGTAGATGAACTTGTTGAAGAACTAGTGCTGGAAGTAGAACTAGATGTAGAAGAACTTGTGCTAGAACTTGTTGAACTGCTTACAGATTGACTACTCAAGGATTTAGAACTACTTGAACTAGAATTTGATTTAGAACTACTTGAACCAGAA
>Ga0315288_10012010_pt1 | contig 10893 bp, 8 predicted proteins | sample YL17G11_20_MG_FD_203454 | JGI IMG/M metagenome (GOLD analysis project Ga0315288, IMG submission 203454) | Sediment microbial communities from Yellowstone Lake, YNP, Wyoming, USA - YL17G11_20 | ecosystem: Environmental > Aquatic > Freshwater > Lake > Sediment | place: USA: Wyoming | collected...
AGACCGACGGGGAGATCCGCTTCGCCTTCACGCCGGCGGGAGGCCCCGCGAAGGAGTTCCGCGTGACCGTGGCGAAGGGCATGTCCAAGAAGGACATCTGCCGCGACATCGCCAAGGAACTCACCGTGGGGGTGGGCCCGAACTACAAGATCGATCATTACGACGACGATAAGGTGAAGGTCGAGGGAAAGAATGAAGCGACGTTCAGCCTGACCCTTGCCGGGCAGACCGTGGGAGGTGTCAGCATCACCCTGAAATGAGTCGGCAGGCGGCGCCTTCCCGCCCTTGCGTGAAGAATGGGGCTTGACCTGAGCATGACAACTCGAGGAAAGGAGATTCCGGTGTTCACTCGCAAGGCTGGTGTCATCGCATTGCTCTCGTTCTGTCTCGTTCTGCCTGCGGCGGCGCAGGAACCCCCGAACGCGGCCGCGGTGAAGGACCACGCGGCCGCCGTGAAGGAGTTGCTCCAGAAGAGCATGGCGGCGCTGCGGCAATACCAGTGGGTTGAGACCACGGTTGTCTCCCTCAAGGGCGAGGAGAAATCGCGGACGGAGAACAGCTGCTATTACGGGGCGGATGGGAAGGTCCAGAAGACCCCCCTCGCAGCCCCGGCGCAGGAAGAGGGAAAGAAGTCGAGAGGCGTGAAGGGCAGGGCCGTCGAAGACAAGAAGGAGGAGATGTCCGACGCGGCGAAGGAGGCGGTCGCCCTCGTGAAGCAGTACGTCCCGCCCGATCCCGCCCGCATCCAGGCTGCCAAGGAAGCGGACCGTGTGACGGTGACGCCGCCCGATCCGGCGGGCCAGGTTCGGCTGGTCATCAAGGACTACCTGAAGGCGGGGGACTCGCTCACGTTGGACGTGAACGCCGCTACCGACCGCATCTCGGGCGTGACGGTCGCCACGTTCACCGACAAAGCGAAGGATGCAGTCGGGCTTAAGGTTTCGTTTGGGGCCTTCGCGGATGGCACGGTTTACCCGGCGAAGATACAACTGGAGGTGGCCGCGCAGAATCTGACGGTCGCGATCGAGAACTCCAGCTACAAGAAGGTCGGGGGATGAGATGTGAGCGTATTCGCCGGAGGAACGAAGGCCCATACGGGATTTCGCGGTTGATTCGGGCGACCGGGCCCGACCTATAGTAGAGTGCCATCACCGCCGGTCCGGTGACGTGCAAGGAACAGAAGGAGAAACGCAGTTATGGCTAACCAAGGAAGAAAGAGCGGGGACCCGACCGCCTGCTCTCCCGGGGACCTCACAAGAAAGGACTTGAACATGGCCAAGACAGAGACGAAACTCAGCACGGTACCGTTGAACTGGAAAGAGGTGTACTACACCAATTGTCCCCTCGTGTCCGCCAGCAATGTCGACCAGGAATTGGGTTGGACCCGAGAGGAGTACAAGAAGATCGGCGTGAAGTATGGCTTCCTGCGCTCCGTCCCCGAGAACGACTGGTACCCGCACTACATCCACAACCTCGACAACCTCATCCGCTTCGGGGGTTTGTTCCCGCCCGTCCATGTTCAAGCGGATATCCGCAGGACCAGGCTCCTGGGGGTGACGCATGCACCACACGAAGGCGGCTGCATGATGGTGCGCTCCCGGGACAACATCTACCGGATGACCGAACTGAAAGGCAAGAAGATAGGCCTATCGAAGAGCCTGAATACCATCAAGTGCGACTGGTGGCGTATTCAGGAGGAACAAGGCATCGAGCTGATGCTCAGGATGAACGGCATGACCCGCAAGGACGTGGAAATCGTGGAGTTTCCCTACCCGGATGACTGGTACAACAATCCCGAAATGGTAGGACCACCCATGGATAACGCGTCTGAATTGTGGCTGAAGCGTGACCACAAGCACGACCTGGCCTTCCGTCCGCTGGAGACCGCGCTGGAAAAGGGCGTCGTGGATGCGATCTATACCCAGAGCAAGCCCTTCCAGCATCTCCAGGAGGCGACGGGCAAGTTCAAGGCGATCGAGGACTTGTCCAGATATCCGGACTGGACCCTGCAGGTTGCCAACATCCCCGCCGCCATCACCTGCACCGACGTGATGGCCGAGCAGCACCCAGAACTCGTCGTCACGTTCATGAAAGGCATGATCAAGGTGGGTCGCTGGGCCAACGAGCACAAGCACGCCGCGGCGGCAATACTCGACAAGCAGACGTTCTACCTGGACGTCGAGGACACGTACGAAGGCATCAAGCACATCGACATGGTGCCCAACCTGTCGCCCCAGAACCTGGTCTCCGTCGAGATCGGGAAGGACTTCATGCTGAGCCACGGCTACATCAAGAACGACTTCGATGTGAGAAAGTGGGCCGCGCCGGAATTCCTTGAAAAGGCTGCGAAAGAACTGCTCGAAGAACGCTGGAAGAAGGTGACCGGGGATAAACTTCCCGAGACGACTGTGCTGCTGGCGTCTACGAAACGGATCGGGTAGCCGGGAGAAAGCTCAGCGAAGGGCTTGCCCCGCTGGAGACGTCTCAACCTCCAAGAGGTGATGAAGCGCTAGCCCAGCGGTTGAGTGCTCGACCCGGAGCATCCCTCGGCGTGCCACGGCGGCACGCCGAGGGAATGCGCTCTGCTCATGCCCGCTTCCTTTCGGACGATTCTCCGGAACGCAACAGCTTTTCATGGAGTAGCCAATGGCCGCACGCATAACCGCCGTCCTGATGGTGCTGGCGCTCGCCGCTGCGGGCGCCGCCCACGCCGGAGGCGTCTACCTCTACGAGCTGGACGCCGCCAGCACCTCCCTCGCATCGGCGGGATGGACGGCCCGTGCCGAGGATGCCGGCACGATCTTCTCGAATCCCGCGGGCATGGCGCGTCTCGGCGACGGCGCCCTTCAGGTCAGCCTTCTTCCGCTCTACCTGGACACCCGTTTCGGATCCGACTCCTCGCGGACCACAACCTCCGGGCCGGATGGAGACGCGTCGTCCTGGCTCCCGCTGGGCGGCGTCGAGTACGTCCACGGACTCTCACCCAACGTCAAGCTCGGACTGGCGGTGGGAGGGTATTTCGGGCTGGCGCTCGACTACGAGAACGGATGGGTCGGGCGCTACTACCTGGATAATATCCAGTTGCAGGCGGTGACCCTCGAGCCGGCACTCTCGTTCCGCGCGAACGAGCGCTGGTCGTTCGGCGTCGGGGCCGCCGTCCATTACGGCATGTTCAAGGAGGAGGTGGCGATCAACAACACGCCGATTCTCCTCCCGGGCGAGGCGCAGCCCGACGGCCGCCTCAAGATCGACGCGACCACGTGGGCCGTGCAGGCGAATCTCGGAGTGCTCTGGGAGCCCTCCGATCGCACGCGCGTCGGACTGCAGTACCTCTCCCAGGCCTCCCTCGACTTCAGCGATACGCCCGAGTTCACGGGGCTCCGGCCGGCCCTCGAGACCGCGCTGGACGCGGCGGGCGTCCTGGGCACCCGTCTCGATGTGGGCATGAAGATGCCTCAGGCGGTGCGTCTGGGGTCGTTCCACGCCCTCTCCGATGACTGGGACCTGATGGCGGACATCGGATGGGAGCAGTGGTCGCGGTTCGGCAAGGTGGACATACTCCTGGCAAGCGACGACGCGACGTCGATCACGGTGGACCGCCGGTATCAGGACGTCTGGCACGCGGCGATCGGGGCGCGGAAGCGGGCGTCGGATCCTTGGGACCTCCGATTCGGCGCCTCCTACGACTCCTCGATGGTGAAGGACGTCGATCGTACCCCGGACCTCCCCCTCGGCGCCACGACCCGCCTTGCCGTGGGCGCGGAGTACCGATACTCGAAGGACGCCGCCTTTGCGTTCGGCTACGAGCTCGTGTGGGGCGGAAATCTCCCCATGGACGTGGAGCGGGGACCGCTGGCGGGCCGGGTCGCCGGCGAGTACTCGAACACGGCGATCCACGTCCTGTCGGGGACGTGGAGGAGGGTCTTCTGATGCGCACGGCGGCGCCGCCTCGGCGAGTTGCATGCACAAACCTCTGGGTACTTCTATGCCGATGTCAGGTCGTCTTACCGTCCGTCTCACGAGGATCCTGCCCGCGGTTCTGTGCGCATGCCCCCGGCGGTTTCGTCCGCGGAGAGATGGAGGAACCAGTTTCATGAAGAGGAAGCTCCAATTCGCCTTTGTCCTGTCGGCGGTCCTCGCGCTCGGGCAGGTCTCCGCCTCGATCTGCGCGGAACAGGCGACGTCACCGGCCCAACTCGAGATCGAACAGGAACTCATCGAGACCGCGCCGGTCGTGATCGATGGCGAGACCCTTCTTCGCGTCCGCGGCGTGACGGCGCTCCCCGCGGCGGTCCGCGCGGACACAATCGCCCGGCGGATTCGGGACCTCGCCCGCGATCGCTCCATCGGCGTCGACACGGTGACCGAGAAGCCCTCAGCCTACGGAACCGACATTGTCGCGGGGAGCCGGTTCCTGATGTCGGTGACCGAAGCCGACGCGAGGCTCGAACGCATAGGACAGGCGGTCCTGGCCCACGCTTACGTCACGCGGATCCGCCGGTCGATCGAGGAGTACCGGCACGACCGGGAGGGAGGGAGCCTGCTGAAGGCAGGTCTGTTCACGCTCGGCGCGAGCGTGCTCTTCCTCCTGGGTGTTTGGCTGCTTCGCGTGTTTTTCCGGAGGTTCCACGCGCACCTCGACCGGCACTACCACGCGAGGATCAGGTCGCTGAAGCTTGGAGCGTTCACGGTCATCCACGCGGAGCAGGGGTGGGCTGCGCTCCGCAAGTCGCTGGTGGGACTGCATGTAGTCATCCTCGTGGTGGCCGCCTACGCCTATCTCGAATTCGTCTTCCACCTGTATCCCTGGACCCGCCCGGTCGCCCGCGATCTGCTCTCGTATGTCTTCGAGCCGCTCGGGTCCATGGCGCTCGCCCTGCTGGCCTACCTGCCGAAACTCGCGTTCCTCGTGATCCTGGCCATCGTCACCCGGTACATCCTCAAGCTCACGAGGATCTTCTTCGCTTCGGTCGAAACGGGATCGATGGTGTTGGGGAAGTTCGATCCGGACTGGGCGGTGCCCACCTATAAGCTGGTCCGCCTGGCGGTGCTCGCCTTCGCCGTTGTCATCGCCTATCCCTACCTGCCGGGCTCGGAATCCGCGGCGTTCAAGGGGATCTCGCTGTTCCTGGGGGTCATGCTTTCCCTGGGGTCCTCGTCGGCGATCTCGAACGTGGTCGCCGGGTACTCCATGACCTACCGGAAGGCGTTCAAGCTAGGGGACCGTGTGCAGATCGGCGATCAGATCGGGGAGGTCCTCGAAACGCGGCTGCTCGTCACGCGCCTGCGGACCCCCAAGAACGAGGAAGTCATCATCCCCAACTCGGAAATCCTCACCCAGCACGTCGTCAACTTCAGCACCCTGGCCAGGACCGAGGGGCTGATCCTGCACACCCGCGTCGGGATCGGCTACGAGACCCCCTGGCGGCAGGTGGAGGCGATGTTGCTCGCCGCGGCGGAGCGGACGCCCGGGCTCAGGAACGAGCCCCCGCCTTTCGTGCTGCAGAGGGAACTCGGGGATTTCGCGATCACCTACGAGCTGAACGTGTACACCGACCGGCCGAGCGCCATGCTGGCGACCTACACGGAGCTCCACCGGAACATCCTGGACCTGTTCAACGAGTACGGCGTTCAGATCATGACCCCGGCCTACGAGGGGGATCCCGAGCAGCCGAAGATCGTCCCGAAAGACCAGTGGCACACGCTGCCGGCGCCGCCGCCCGGGTCCGGGTCCGGCCGCTGAGACGGCCGGACCGGAGACCGGCCCCCGGGGAAGCCGTCAAACGGAGCTGAGGATCATGCACCCCGCCTTTCCGTCCAAGACACCCTTCGGCAGATCCGGGTTTCGGGAGCAGGCTACTATTCCTTCAACCAAGCCGTAGTAACGCATTGAGAAGAAGAAAAGGAGGCCCATACGGGACCAAAATGCCCTGACTCGAAAACGCTGGTTTAGACAGTACCCACTATCGGTCCCTGGAACCCGGCCTGGAATGCCTATCCACCGGGTGCCGGGGGGAGCCGAGCGAATGGTCGAGGAAATGGCTCCCGGACGGGCGGGCTGGAGCAGTTGGCCGGAGGATTCAAAGGTTAACGGAAAAGTAAATGGAGGTGCTGAGATGAAGGGGAAGATCTTCGCGGCGATTGTGATTCTGGTTGGTTTGACCGGGACGGTGCTGGCCCAGACGCCACCCGCTCCGTCTTCGGCGCCGGTGGCGCAGCCGGCCGGAAAGAGCCTGGCGGCCACCATGAACGTCTACGTCTTCCCGAACGCGGGACAGACTCCGGAGCAACAGTCCAAGGACGAAGGGGAATGTTACAGCTACGCGGTCCAGCAGACGGGGACCGATCCCTTCGCGCTCGCCAAGCAGGCCGAGGCGCAGAAGCAGGCGACGGACCAGGCTACCAAGGACGCACAGAAGGCGGGCGAGGGAGCGGGGGCCAAGGGCGCGGTGAAGGGAGCCGCCGCGGGAGCCCTCATCGGGGCGGCCGCCGGTGATGCCGGAAAGGGCGCCGCCATCGGCGCCACCGCGGGAGTGGTTGCCGGCCGCCGCAAGGGAAAGCAGGCCGAACAGAGTGCCACGGCTCAGGCCCAGCAGCAGGGTCAGCAGGCCCAGGCGGCGACGGCGGAACAGACGACGAACTTCAAGAAGGCGTTCAGCGTCTGCCTGGAAGCCAAGAAGTACATGGTAAAGTACTGAGCGGTTTCGGACCCTAGAGCCATGCGTTCGAGCGGGTGGTCCATCTCCCCGCCGAAGCGCTCGCTCTCGCCGGACCCGTACAAGTCGGAGGCGGAGAGGCTGCTTGTCCCACTTATCGGTCCGGATAATGTTGTCTTCGACGTTCGCCGTGTTGCTCCTATGCGGCTCCGCGCGGGCCGGCGACCCCTGGGAGTTCTGGCCCGAGTTCAACCTGTACAAGGGCCTCGGCCCCACGAAGCGGCTCTACTTCGTCACGGCCTATGCGACGGGGAAGGAATCGGAGTTCACGACCCTGGACGTCGCCGGTTACTTCGACATGACCTTCAGGCCCTTCGTCCGAGGCATCCTTCGCAAGGAAGACTGGCGGACCGAGGAGGACTGGCGGAAGAAGCGGTACCTCTGGTTCCGGATCGGCTATGACCACGTCTTCAAGGACTCCGGCGAGACCAAGTCCACCCCGGAGAACCGAGGGATCCTCGCCGCCCACGGAAGGGTCTACCTTCCGGGAGAGGTCCTCCTGGAAATACGCGCCCGCGCTGATCTCCGCTGGATCGGAGAAGAATACTCCACGAGGTACCGCCTCCGGGGGGAACTGAACCGCGACTTCAAGGTGCACAGGGTCGTGGCCAACGTCTTCCTCCAGGCCGAGTGCTTCTACGACACGCGCTACGACGGCTGGGCTCGTGAACTCTACCAGCTGGGCGCGGAGATCATCGTCACCGACCACTTCCGGCTCGAGCCGTCCGTGGCGCGGCAGATTGACCGGCTTCCCGAGGAGTCCGGCCTCTACGCCTTCGCGGTCGTCGCCCGCTGGTACTACTGAGCGCGGCGATCTCGGTCCGGTCGGAGGGGCGGTTGACGGTGCCGCGTTCCGGGCCTTAGGATCGCGGCACTGTTCCCAGGAGGAGGTCCTATGCGGGCTCTCGTAGCGCCACCGATCGTTGCTCTCTGCCTGTTGGCCACCGCCTCGTGCGTCTCGATGGGACCGAAAACCATCCCCACCGATCAGTTCAACTACAACGCCGCCATCGCCAGTTCCTCGAACGAGCAGCTCCTGCTCAACATCGTGCGCCTGCGCTACAGCGAGGCGCCGGTGTTCCTGAAGGTCAGCTCGGTCATCAATCAGTACGCGCGGACCGCCTCGCTGTCCGCCAGCGCCGGGGCCAATACGGGCTTCAACGGAGAGAACACGGCCGGCATCTCGGGATCGGCGGGCTGGTGGGATCGCCCCACGATCACCTACATGCCGCTCAGCGGCAGGGAGTTCGCGACGAACCTCCTGACTCCTCTGCCGGCCGAATCTCTTTTCCAGCTCCTGCAGAACGGCTGGCCGCCGGATCTGGTCTTTAGCATTGCGGTGATCTCCATCAACGGGCTCGACAACGAGGTCGCCCGTCCGTCCCGGAGGCGCGACGCCGACCCTCGATTTCTCGAGCTGCTTGAGCTGTGGAACCGGCTGCGGGCCCAACGGGCGCTGGGTATAAGGATCGAAAAGGGCGACGAGAAGAAAGCCTACCTGTTCTTCCCGGAGCGGGCGCTCGACGAACAGACCCGATCCGATTGCGCCCGGTTCCGCGAGCTGCTGGGTCTCGATCCCGGCGCCGCGGAGTTCCGCCTGGTCAGCGGGCTCATTCCGGGCAAGACCGACGAGATCGCCCTCCTGACCGGCTCCATCTGGGACGTGATGGTGAGCTTGGCCTGGCGCTTCGACGTTCCACCGGAACACGTCGAACAGGGCAGGACCGCGGAGACCTTCCGGACCACCAAGCCCGGGCCTCCGCTGATCCAGGTGAAGTACGATCGTGAGCGGCCCGCAGACGCCTCCGTCGCCATCTTCTCCCGCGGCTACTGGTTCTACATCGACGATCGCGACAGGGACTCGAAGGGGGCGTTCTCGTTCCTACAGCTCCTGCTGAGCCTCGTGGAGACAGCAACCACTGCGGCCGGTCCCCTGGTCACGATCTCCAACTGACGCTCCGGGTCAGCGTTGACGAGAGGCATCTTCGCCCCTTGAGGGCCCGTTTGGGGGCTTTCGGCAGTCCACCTAAACCCTCCGTCTCCAAAACGTCTCCAAAACTGGGGAGCACTCCAGAGAACTCCAGAGCACCCCAGAGCACAACGAATTGACAACAAGGCAACGACTTTCCAGGCAGTTACGAAAAAGAGCCGCGCGCCATCAATGGGTTAGCGTTTTAGGGTGGCACGGGTTCGACTCCCGCCGCCTCCACCACCTACCTGTGCGTCGTCAGCACCTCTGGGATTCGTGGCCGCTCTCGGGTTTCGCGGGCTGGTCGGTCATGGTTCACCCCTTCTCTTGCGGTTGAGTCTACCGCCGCAGAGGGGTCAACCGGAGAGCCAAACTCTCACCCGCTGCTACGCCATCAAGTGTCCCATTTCCACTGACGTTGGACAGTCTTGCGGAGCCCCGACGCCTCGAGGATCAGCGGAGCCGACTCGGGCTCGAGGGGCGAGCGGGGCGCGCTAGGGACGGGTATAGAGCTGGATCTTGCCGAATCCCGGGCAGATTCGCTCCCTGGCAGTCGGTGGACGCGCCTGATGCCTGACTTCCGCCAGAGGCAGGCGCAGCCCGGGGAGCCCCTGATATAATTCCCTGCGCTTCTGGAAGCATGGGTCAGGATAGGGAGGAGGCTTGATCGGCACCTTCAGGACGCGGCGTGATCCCATCGAGCGGGCGCTCAAGGCTGCGGCGACGCGCTATGTCAGACTTCACCCGCGATTCCACTGGTACGCACGCCTGAAGTACCGAATGGATCCGTGCTACCGCGCGATAGCCCAGCATGTTGGCAGGGACTCATTCACAGTGGATCTGGGTACTGGCCTCGGTATGCTGCCGGTGCTGCTCGGGGAGCTCGGCGAGCGACGTCGCGTGCTCGGCGTCGAATGGGATCCGGAGAAGGTGCGCTGCGGGCTTCACGCGGCCCGTGGTCTTCTGGGTGTGGAGATGGTTGAAGGCGACCTGCATGCCTTCCCGCTGCCCGCCTGCGACGTCATCACCTTGGTCGACGTGCTCCACTACTACGAGGCCGACGGACAAGAGGCGCTTCTCAAACGGTGCCGGGCGGCGCTCAGGCCGGGCGGTCGCCTGCTCATCCGGGAGAGTGACGGCGCCCGCCGTGGCAGCGCGCGCTGGACACGAATCGTCGAGACGTGGGCCACCCGAATGGGGTGGAACCGGGGACCAGCGGTGCGTTTCCGGCCGATTTCGGAACTGCGCACCGCTCTCGTCGAGCTCGGATTTCGCGTCGACGAGGACGAGGTGGCGGGTCGGCTTAATCCTGGCAACGTGCTCCTCGTGGCCGAGACGGATGAAAATCCTCAGTCCCAGTGGCGGATCTTGACGACGGCGAGGCAGATGCGCGCCGTGTCGCGCCAGGGTCGGAAATGACGCAGCAGAACATCAGGTGGCCCTACCCGGGCCCGATCAGCATCGTTGTGGCGGCGGAATGGGGGCCAACCGTTCGAGCGAGGATGGCGTACTAGTAGCGTTGGCAACTCCGTCTCCAGAGTACTTCCAAAACTGGGGAGCACACCAGAGCACTGGAGAGCACTGGAGAGCACAACGAATTGACAACAAGGCAGCGAATTTCCAGACAGTTACGACGACAAGCCGCGCGCCATCAGTTAGTTAGCGTTTTAGGGTGGCACGGGTTCGACTCCCGCCGCCTCCACCACTCCTCTTCTTTCCCGGGTATCTCGCGCACAGACGGGGTGACTGCAATGCGCCCATGCGCGGGTCCTCGCCGGCGAGAAACCGGGTCGGCCCGACATTTCCCAGCCACCACTTCCGGCCCCCGGAGGCGTGGGGGTGTCATTTTTAAGATTGCATCTTAAATTTGACATTTCCTCCATGCCACTCCAGAATACCGCCATGTTCCGCAGGGCGCTCGCAAAGGAACTCCGGGCGGCGGCCCGCCGCATGCCGGTCGTGACGGTGACCGGCCCCCGGCAGTCCGGCAAGACCACCCTGGTCCGGCACACTTTCCCGCGCCACGCGTATGTCTCCCTCGAACGACCGGATGAGAGGTCGCGGGCCAGGGAGGATCCCCTCGGGTTCCTGGCCGGCTTCCGTGGCGGGGTCATTCTGGACGAAGTCCAGCGAGCTCCCGAACTGCTGTCGTATGTGCAGAATGCCGTCGACGAGGATCGCCGGCCGGGACGATTCATCCTGACCGGA
>Ga0315288_10012011_pt1 | contig 10892 bp, 9 predicted proteins | sample YL17G11_20_MG_FD_203454 | JGI IMG/M metagenome (GOLD analysis project Ga0315288, IMG submission 203454) | Sediment microbial communities from Yellowstone Lake, YNP, Wyoming, USA - YL17G11_20 | ecosystem: Environmental > Aquatic > Freshwater > Lake > Sediment | place: USA: Wyoming | collected...
AAAATTTCTAAAGGACGTGAAAGGGAAATTTGATATAAATCGGGAACAGTATAAAAGAGTGTCCAGCAATAGATAAGATTTGAATTGACAGATTCTGTTAGATTGACTCTTCCACCTACAACTAAATAGTTTTGCAGTCTTTGAAAAACGAGGATTACGGAAAGAAAGGGAGACCTTTTGACCTCGGTCTCCCGGTGAATTTCTATTTTTTACATTCCCCGATTGAACCGGCTCCACATTTCGACCCGTCAGTCCATACCGCTCCACTCAGGTCCGCACCGCTCAGTTTTGCCCCTTGCAGGTTTGCGCTGGTCAGGTTTGCGTTGCGCAGGTCTGCATTTTTCAACATCTTTCTATGCGATTCACATGCTTGACGTCATAGCCTTCTGTTCTGACGATTTGGTGCATTTTGGGGACATCATTGCTTAACGAAATGGGCCACGTTATTTATCATTTGAATTTTCCAGGTAGAGTTTGTGCAGTCATCAGGACATGATGTCGCGGATCCCTCCACCTTGTTTCCTGTGCAAATCGGGACTATATCCACGCTGAATATCCCGTAGGTTATTTTACCTTGAAGGCCTCTGGGGCAATAACGCTCAGTCGGAATAGGATAGGATCCGGACGCATAGAGCTCAGTAGTGTATGAGCTATTATTTGGCGACGTGAATAACGTTACAGTTGCCTTATATATTGTGTCGTTGGTGATGGTGCATTTGATTATTCTCGGCGACTCCGCCACGCTAACGGTGTTTGCTACACTAATTATCAAAGCGATGAAAACGGTACTCATTGCTAATTTCTTTACGTTCATACTATCCTCCATTTTTTTACGTTATTGAAGTATATGCCCATTGCTGTAAAGCGTTTGTTGCATCTTGCTTACATTATTATAATGTGCATGATTTTGGCAAGCTTATTTATTTTATTTGTAATCTGCTTAACGGCCCGCTTTATCCATTGGGAATTCACACTATCTTATGCATCCATTATCCTCGGTTTTGGCGTAGCCACAGCCGTAGTTTGATAAGAACTCGCTTTGGAATGGGTTAAATGTACAAAAAAGGGAGTTGTATGTCAAGAAGAAAAAAATCACATAAATAATTCGATTGAGTTCAGACATGAAAGGTAAGCACTAAAATTCATCGATTACGGGTTGAAAGGTTGCATTGTAGAACGAAAATGCAAAAACAACATTTCAGGAAGTGTCAAAAAAAGGGTTGCCTGGTTGCCCCTACCATCACCAGTCGTCATGGCCCCCCTCTTCCATTCATGCCCCCTCTGGATAGGTTCTCTCTTCCTCACATACACCCCCATTTCAAAATATTTTGGCGACGGTATTGGGAAACAACAGGTAGGAAGCGAGGACAAAGACGGCCCAAAAACTCAATAAGCAAGTCTGCCCCGTGCTTAATACCAAAATCACCAACCCTGCCATGTTTCAAGGCCTAACACCCATGGCTTCCCTTGGCCGTTATCACCTCTTGTTGATGTAGTATATCACGAGTCCTATGAGGATCATCAAAACGGGAACAGCCAGAAAGGATATATTCCCACTCCGGAGTAAGCCTGAGAACTGTTCAACCCCATACCAGACAATTTCCACAACTGCCCCCTTTAAAACACAAACCCCCGTTCTCTAATGAGAAATGAGTCGAGTAGACCGGTTTCTCCCGATACGTCAGGTTGATGTTTGTTTTTTCTCCGTTTACCACTTGGTTTCCCGGCGGTGCCACAATATTTCAACTCTGTATCCGTCGGCCTGCTTCTCAACCGACTGGATTCTCCAGACTTTGCCGCAGCAAGAACTCCCTTGGGGATGAATTAAATGTATTAAAACGGAAGTTGTTTGTCAAGAGCAAAAAGACCATTGATGATTACCGATTCAAATCAAGCATCCTTGGCTAAAATGACTGGTCGAAGAGTTCAGGAAGAAGTCGCCGATAAATTTGACGGAGTCAGAAACGTCAAATCCTAACTTTTACAAGTGACCTTATTCAAAGATTTCACTACGACTGGGGGAGAAGGATGAGAACTTTCCCTTCCATCCGGTTGGGATGAAGCGGAGGGAGGAGCACATGTGTTGTCCACCCTCACCCTGACCCTCCCCCGTCGGAGGGGGGAGGGGAAATATATTGAAGAGATTTCAAATGTGTTTGGCTATGTTTTAGGGCCAGCCCCGTACATCTCTTTCACTTTTGCCCTGTCAATGGAACCATCTTCTTTCTTGGGTAGGGATTCAACAAATAAGACATACCCTGGTTTTTTATAGCGGGCGATTCGACCTCCAACAAAATCGATCAGTTCTTGTTCTGTTAATTTGGCCTTTGGTTTCAGGGCGCAGATGGCCTTGATCCCTTCCCCGAATTTTGGATCAGGGATTCCAATAACCGAAACCTCCTGGACGCTTGGGTGTTCAAGAATGACCTTTTCGACTTCCACGGGATAGACATTCTCACCACCGGGTTTGATCAGCTCCTTTTCAGCCTTTCTCCCTGCAAACCAAAGGTAACCCTCTTCATCTTTACGGCCGGCATCCCCTGTGTGGTGCCACCCTTCTCGGAAGGTATGCTTGCTTAAATCTTCCTCTCCCCAGTATCCATGAAAGACCAAAGGGCTGCGAACCAAAATCTCTCCCACTTTCCCTGCTTCCACCTCATGGTCAAATTCATCTACAATCTTTATATCCACCAGGGGACCGGGTTTCCCTGCACATCCAGCTTTTTCTCGATTCGAACAAACACTGGTCAAGCCCATGGTTTCTGTCTGACCATAGACCAGCCAGAACTGACCATGGCCAAGGTCTTCAAATCTCTTGATGGTCTCTTGCATATCGATACCCAATATATGTTTCAGAGGGGAGAGGGTGAACTCTCCTTTTGCCTGCTCATCGAGCAACTGTAGGAGGATGGGAGGGAAGTCACCGATGAGGGTAATCTTCTCCTGGTCGATCATCTTTCCCGCAACCTTCGGATCAAATTTTGAAATCATCACATTTCGCCCACCTGCATGGATCATCACCAGGGATCCGAATATCCCCGCGATGTGAAATAGAGGAAGAATATTCAGATAGGCATCTTCACGGGTGAGACCCATAATGGCGATATTTTGAATGGTACAGAAAACAAGATTGTGGTGGCTGATCACGGCTCCACGAGGTTTTCCCTGAACGGCAGCGGTGTGCATGATGACAAAAGGGTCATCGCCGTCTAATTCGACTGGTTCGGCAGGTGGACTCTTCAGAAGCGAATCGAACGAAATATAAACGCCACTGGGTGGTCCAAACGTCACAAATTCTCTCAGCGAAGGACAAATTGATCGAAGGTCCAAAATGGTCTTCTCAAAATCAGGATCCACGACGATCATGACGGGTTCAGTATTCGTAAGATTGTAACCGATCTCTTCGGCCGAGAGCCGAAAATTGATAGGAACCATGATGGCTCCTGCGGCAGCGATGCCACCCATCAGAGAAAAAAATTGAGGATAGTTTTTAGCCAAGATGGCAATCCGTTCCCCTTTATGAATCCCCTTTCCATTCAGCCAACCGGCCACCCGGTTGACTTGATCAAAGAGTTCTCCATAAGTGGTTTTTTGATTTTCTGACTGGATGGCGATCCGGTTTTTAAAGAGCGTGGCATTCCTTTTGTAGATGTCATATACGGTAAAACTTCTTACTCTCATTTTTATCCCCCCTTCATTCGGATACTTTCCTACGTTCTTCCTCCCTCATCTCACGTCTCAGCATTTTTCCTACCTTCGATTTGGGCAACATATCCCGAAATTCAATATAGGTAGGAACCTTGTAGGAAGCTAACCTATCCCGGCACCACTGGGTGAGTTCGTAACTGCTCACACTTCTCACCTCTGTCTTAAGAACGAAAAAGCCTTCGAATGGAGCAATTCTTAGCAGTTTGTTTAATAATTGTCAATGTTTTTAAAAGAAAACGCCTAAAACCCGGAGAAGGTGAAAAGTTTCTTATTTGGAATAATCATAAAACCCTTTCCCGGTTTTTCTTCCCAGCTGTCCAGCCCGGACCATTTTCCGCAACAATGGACATGGCCGATATTTGGAGTCCCCCAGTTCTTTGTAAAGATTGTCCTGAACCATCAAGAGGGTGTCTAGGCCAACAAGGTCTGCCAGTGCCAATGGGCCGATGGGATGGTTTGCCCCCAGCACCATCCCCTTATCAATATCTTCAGCTGAAGCGATCCCATCCTGAAGAACGAAAATGGCTTCATTGATCATGGGAACCAGAATACGATTCACGGCAAATCCTGGCGCTTCGTTCACGGTGATGGGCGTCTTCCCTAATTTCTCAGACAGCGCTTTGATGACCGCAAAGGTCTCTTCAGAAGTGGATTGCCCCTTAATGATTTCCACCAGCTTCATGACTGGCACAGGGTTGAAGAAATGCATACCGATGACCTTCTCGGGTCGTTTTGTCATGGAAGCAATTTCCGTAATGGAAAGCCCAGAGGTATTCGTAGCCAAAATCGTATCTTTGGCACAGAGTTGATCCAGTTCCCCGTAGACCTGCTTCTTCAGGTTCATGTTCTCAATAACGGCCTCAATGACAATCTGTGCACCTTTCACAGCTTCGGCTAATTCTAATGTACCTTTCACCTTGGACAGAATCGATTCAGCTTGCTCCTTCGTCATTTTTCCTTTACCGATGGCCCGCTCATAATTCTTTTTGATGATATTGAGCCCTCCCTGGACAAAGCGATCCTCAATGTCTCGCATGGACACCTCATAGCCTGCCTCTGCCGAGACCTGTGCAATTCCCGAACCCATTAAACCCGCACCTAATACGCAAATCTTCCTGATCTCCATCGTTTTCCCTCCTCTTTCGCTATGCGCATAGCGCCTGGCTGCACGAAGTGTTTCGGCGAAGGCAGGCTAAGCGCTTAGCGCCTTTTAATCGTCGAACGAAAGAGACTTTACCAATAGAAGAGTTGTTTTGTCAAGGTTTATGGTAGAGAGCTCTGAAAAACTACTGCACGCTCTCTTGATTACACAGATTTCAAAAGAGGATTACACAGCGCAGCGTAGCCGCAACCGAAAAGAACCAATGAAATCACCCCCTCACCCTCCCCTCTCCCCCGAAGGCGGGGGAGAGGGATAGGGTGAGGGGGAAAATCCTGACAAAATTTGCTTAACAAAATTTCAAGAAATTCAAGGTTAGTAGTACAGATTTAGAGATTTCTGGACTTTTTCCGAAATCTTATGGTGGGGGGCTTGACCGAATAAGGATGTGGATATAAGTTTCGGGAAAGACTCGAACCACGTCAAGTCGAAATCCAATGATCCTCTATGCAAAATTGATTGACAATGATCAGATAGTAACTCTCCATATTGACGGAGAAAAAACTTTCTCGGATTGAACCATTCACGGACAGATCAGGAGTGGAAAAAGTTGATCCTGACCTTTATTAAGGGTCTCAAAATTGAATTGACATAGACATTGAAAAATCTCCCCCCGCCCCTCTATGCCAAAGAGGGGTAACTCCTCCCTTTGGAAAAGGGAGGTTGGGAGGGATTTTGCTGATCAATGTCATTATTATTATGAGACTGGTAATATGTTGCATCGGGTTTGTTCGATTCTAAAGTAAATGGCTTCGCTGGAGTCGATTTTAACGGAAAAAATTTTACACCACATGACGTGCATAGGGCAGCCCAGGCAATTTCTGCCACAGAGGTCACGACCTTTTCCCCCACCCTCATAACGGCTTCCTTTGAGAGACTACTCCACCAATTAAAAATCTTACGAGAATCGATAGAAAATGATCCTTTTGTCTCCAAGATGTGCAAGGGCATTCATTTAGAAGGACCTTACATCTCCTCCACGGAAGGGCCAAGAGGAGTTCATCCTTCCCAGTTTATTCGGCCACCCCGATGGGATGAGTTTGAAAAGTTTCAGGAAGCCTGCGGGGGAAGAATTAAGTTAATCACCCTCGCCCCGGAAAAAGAAGGAAGTCTTCATTTTATAAAGAAGGCGGCTTCAAGTGGGGTAGTGGTGGCGATCGGACACACGGAGGCATCCGAGGAAATTCTCGACGCTGCCTGTGAAGCAGGGGCAAGGTTATCTACCCATTTGGGGAATGGAATGGGGAACTATTTCCATCGACATCGTAACCCCTTCCAGAAACAACTTGCCATGGATGGCCTGATGGCGAGCATCATCGCCGATGGAATCCATCTCCCAGATTATGTAATAAAAAATATCGTGAGGTCAAAAACACCTGAACGGGTCTTGCTTTCCACCGATGCGATGCCGGCTGCTGCTCAACCTCCGGGAAAGTATAGGCTGGCAGACCTCGAAGTCCAGGTCGAACCGGATGGAAGAACACGATTGGTTGGAACAGATTCTTTGGCGGGATCTACCTTATCCATGCCAAAGGCGATCAGCGATGTCATCAAATTCGCTGGAATTGATTTGAGAACAGCCATCAAAATGGCCACTGAAAATGGAAGAAAGTTGTTTCCAAATATGATCGGGACGATCGCTCCGAATCAACCCGCCAATCTCGTGGTCTTCCGTTTCGATGGAGAGGTGAAGATCGAAAAGACTATCCTGATGGGAGAAGAGGTTTTGCCTAAATGAACTACCCCGCCGCAAGCAGCGGGGTATCAAAAACTTTAAATTCTGTCATTCCGCACTTGATGCGGAATCCAGTCCGGTCTTCTGGATTCCGGCTTCCGCCGGAATGACGAACTCGCCGCAAGCGGCGGGGAATACAACCCGAAGGGATTTAAATCCCAAATTTCAAATCTCAAATCCCCAACCGCAAAGTGCGTAGCACCCCCCCACCCTCTCCCTCCCCCTCGAGGGGGGAGGGGCGGGGAGGGGGTGAACTCTATGCTCTATGCTCTATGCTCTATGCTCTATGCTCTATGCTCTATGCTCTATGCTCTATGCTCTATGCTCTATGCTCTATGCTCTATGCCCTAATACAAAATCCCTGCATACCCCACAAAACTATCGTCGGGCATGATATCATAACTCGTATAGTAATCGAGGAGTATCCCCTTCTCGGCCCCCAAGGCTTTGCAGGTAGCCATCGCAGAGGCTGCCGCACCTGCACTGCAGGCGCTATCATTCTCCTGGGCATGTTTGAGGAGCCCTGCAGTATCCATCTTTAATGCCCGATCGATAAACCCCTTATCATTCTCCTTCTTCACCCACTCCACGGCAGATGGCCCAACCCCTTTCGTCAAGAATCCATAATTCGGCCCATAGTGCGTCAGATCGGTCGATCCAATTGCAAGGATAGAAAGTCCCTCTGCTTTCGCAATCTCGGCTACTGCTTCTCCCAACGTTATGGCTTTCGATGAAAGGGGCGATCGAACGGCCAAAAGCTTTGCCTCCGTGAAAAAGTATTTAACCAGGGCCAATTGGATCTCAATTGTATTATCTCCGCTCGATGGGCTCTCTTTCTTAAGATCGAGCCTTTGCATCAAACTCTTCCCAAAACCCTGGTGGACATCGATGTCGCCGAATGGCGTCTCACAGGCCTCCTCTACTACAATTCGGGGAAGATCATCTGTTCCCAGATGACCTCCGTAAAGGACGACCACGTCGATCTTCTTTTTTGATTTCAAGGATTGGAACACCCTTGCAGCAAGCTTTCCAGAAAAATACCAGCCCGCATGAGGAACAATCCCTCCTAATCCTCCACCTGAAGGAAAATGAGAAGGTGACCATCCTTCTAAATAGGATTCGATCTCCCTTCGACAATCCTTTTCATCAAAAGGATACCAACCTCTGGGTAAGATTCTCTTTCTGAGACTCATGGCTTCATCCTCCTTCCAGATAACGTGACCGTGCCTGCACGCCGAAGTACGTTCCGGCACGCAGGCGTGTCCGTGTCTCGTGTCCGGCTTTTTTTGCCATTTTAACTCCGAACTCTGAACTCCGAACTCGAAACTTTCTTATATTCTTTCCAATGTCGGCATTCCCATCAGGTTGAGTATATTGGCCATCACCTCTCGAAATGCCTTGACCAAAGAGAGTCGAAAGATTTGAAGACTCTGATCCTGAAGATGAATAAACGGGGTCTGAACATCTGCTCCGGGATCGGGGTGCTCGTAAAAGTTGGTAAATGAAGTTGCCAGGTCAAGGGCATATTCCGCTAATTGAGAAACCCTCAGGGTCTTGCCGGTTCTGGTGACGACGGAAGAGAGCTTTGAAAGGTCATCCAGGAGACCTCTTTCCGTCTCGGTCAATTGAGTGGGAATACAATCCTCTCTCCAGTTGACATCGATCCTGCGCTCCTCGGCCTTTCTGGAAATACTGCAGGCCCGAGCATGGGCGTATTCTAAATACACCCCTGTATCTCCGGTGGTCTTCAGGGCTTCATCAAAATCGAAGACGATCTGACTTTCCAAGGTGAATTTCAGCAAGTAGTACCGGATGGCTGCCGCTGCCAAAGCAGAAGCCGTATTCTCCTCCAGTCGATGATCCGCCTTCTCAATCACCTTCTGTTTAATCATCTGAATGAAATCCTTCGCCTTCACCCCAGTCCCGGATCGACCTGACATGGCAACGGACTTTTTCTCATCTGTCTCTTCCATTCCCAGGAGTCGGGCTGCCTGAGGAGAAAGGTTAACCACTTCATAGGCCAGATGGATCGATTGCTCTGCCTCTTTCTCAAAGCCCATTTGACGAAGGCACTCGCCGACCACCTGCTGGGGGTAGCTCTGCCGGGTGTCAATCACATTGATCACACTTTTTGCATGGCCAAAACGTTGAGGGATCCGGTCACCACTTTCGCCACCTCGCGCAGTGGTCCAGAGGGCTTTTCCGTTGGTTTGGAGGCCCCACTGTTTATATAAGAAGTCCTTCTTCAGAAGGCCAAACTTCCAGAGTTGATAGGCAACATCCTTTGCTGTGTAGGTCACGCTCCCATTTGAACGAACCAGAATCTTATCCAGGCTCTTCACTCCTTCAACGGTCTCGACAATCCCTCCAAAAGGGACAACCCAACACCCTTCATTCGGACCCTCCGTTTCAAATCGAAGGCCCCCCTTCTCTTTCAGGAGTTCAAATGTGGATTCCCAGAAACCCCGGGCGATGATATCCGATTCCCAGTTGAGGAGATCATAGAAAATTGAAAGTTGGGCGACCGTCTCCAGATGCGCCTGAACAATCTTTTCAGCCAAATCCTTAGCAAAATAAGAAATGGGGTGGCTTCCCCCTTCGATCTTGTGGAGAACCTCTTCTCTTTTTTCAAGCAATGATGGATGATTCTCAAGCTCATTCTGGAAACGAGCATAGAGATCCCAACAGAAGTAGTCAAAGGGTTGGTCCTCTGGAACCTTTGCCCAAATGGCCTTAAAATCGGGAGCCCCTTCAGTTAACCCCGTTAGAAAGGACGGGGCTTTAACCCCACCCTTTCTGTAAGGAACTGAGGCTTTATTTGCATCACCCCCGCCATAAATGGTGGGGCTTTCTAACGGGGTAAAGAAAGGGGGATCCAAATAAAGGAGGGCGGTCACCACATCCACAACCTGAAGACCCGTATCATCAATATAATTGCAGACCTCTGTCGAAAAGCCGAGCCACTTGAGAACCCTTGCCGTCGTGTCACCCAAAACGGCATTCCGGAGGTGACCGATATGCATGGCTTTGTTGGGATTAACGCTCGTATGTTCGACGAAAACCTTCTCTTTCTCAACCGAAGCGGGCCGTCCGAAGTGCTCTCTTTTTTCAAGGATCTGGGGAATCAAAATTCCCGCCAAAGCTGACCAATCTACTTTGAAATTAAGATATCCGGGAGGAGTGACAGTGACCTCACGAATAAAAGGAGGAGGACTTGATCTGAGGTGTTCCGCCGTCTTCTTGGCAATCTCCATCGGCGGTTGGCGTCTTTCTTTTGCAAGGGAAAGACAGATCGCACTCGAGAAGTCCCCCATTTCACGATGGGGAGGCACATTGAAAGGTAGTTCTTCGACACTTAAAAATTCTTTTAATGATCTGGCAACCCCTTCTCTGATCATCGTCTGTTGTTTCCCACTGTTTTCTTCAATTATTGTCGCCCACCCTAACCCCGTCTTAGTCGAACAATTTTGCCATAACCCTAATAGGCACAGCCTCCACAAAAAGAACGATAGGCGGGACATTCCTGTCCCGCCTGCTTAGAAGAACTTAGTAAAATCAGTCTCTGCCCGGTACTTCATTGAGCTATATCCATAATCTTCTGCGTTCGTAACCATCCCTTTTCTCACTGGGTTGTCCTCTATATATCTCATTCTACTCAACCCCTTCTCTTCACTATCAAGTATGTAATCGTAAAAACCGCCCTGCAAGATCGAGCCCCTCCTGTCAAATACTGCGTTTATCTGTCTTGCTGAAAATCCTTTGATCGACTTCATACATTCCGAAATATTCTTATCCCTTGGAATTACTAAGGAGTCCATAATTGAGTAGACATATTGCTCAGAAAATCTCCCCTCACCCCTCTCCTTCGACAAGCTCAGGATGGTGAGTCTCGTCGAACCATTTACCAAAGAGGGGTAATTCCTCCCTTTTGTAAAGGGAGGCGCCGCCGTCCATAGCCACATTGCAGGCGACTGCGTAATGGATTTGGACTCTGGCGCCGGACGGGGAGGAGGGATTTAGTTTCCGGTGTCTATACAATTATGGACTGACTAATATAATCAGGTGCACATGGTCAGGCATTATAACAAAGGACAAAAAATAATACCAACGCTCCCTTTTACCAAATAAGATAGCCTCCAATATAATGTCCGCTGCTTTTGATTCCTCGAATAATGGCTCTCTTGAAGCAGTAACAGTTGTCACCGCATAAGGGAATTCTCTTAAATCTATATGTCTCAATTTTGGCATAATCCGCCTTGTAGGCGGGGTTGGAAAAACCCGCCTATCGAT
>Ga0315288_10012013_pt1 | contig 10891 bp, 11 predicted proteins | sample YL17G11_20_MG_FD_203454 | JGI IMG/M metagenome (GOLD analysis project Ga0315288, IMG submission 203454) | Sediment microbial communities from Yellowstone Lake, YNP, Wyoming, USA - YL17G11_20 | ecosystem: Environmental > Aquatic > Freshwater > Lake > Sediment | place: USA: Wyoming | collected...
AGCGGCTATGCTGGTCTTGCCCGGGCCGGGCCTTTTGGTCATCGCCGGCGGTCTGGCGATTCTGGCCACCGAGTATGCGTGGGCTCGCCGCTATCTGAAAAAGTTCAAGGAAGAAGGCGAGAAATTGGGCTCGATCTTCTTCCACTGGGGCGGCAAAAAAAACCGCAAGGAGCAAGGGAGATAGTCGCAAGGGCACGGCGCGCCGTGCCCTTCGCATTTCTGTCCGCATTCGTAGTTACACAGCTTGCTGTGTGAGATGAGCCCGCAGTTCTACACTCTTGCCGCGACGTCTGTCCGCATTCGTAGTTACACAGCTTGCTGTGTGAGATGAGTCCGCAGTTCTACACTCTTGCCGCGACGGTGGTGGTGGTGATCCACGCGCTCTGGATCGTGTGGATTTTCGCCGGAGCCTTCCTGCCCTTCGGACGGAGGTGGCGGAACGCTCATCTGGGCGGCGCGTTGCTCACCGTCGTTTTCATGGCAACCCACGGGCTTTGTCCGCTCACCGATCTCGAGGTTTACCTCCAGAAACTGGCGGGCAGAGAGGGCTACTCAGGCGGATTCGTTGCGCACTATGCCTCGGCCTTCGTGTACGGAGACCTGATTGCGATCACCCCGCCCGGCTTGATGATTGCCACCATCTTCATCGCAGCGGTGGCGATGGTGCTGCGCTGGGGAAAACGGCTCGGGCAGTTCGGAGCGAAGTAAGATTGTCCGCAAGATTCCGGCAGGGACACCGTCCCTGCTCGGCGCAAAGGTGAATTCCCCCCTACTTCAGTAGGGGGGATAGGGGGGTCTCTTGGCCAACGGCAAACGATGAATGATGAACGCTGAACTCCGGGTCCGCCGAGGCATGCGTCCCCGCGTGCCCGGAATGTCTTACGATCACAGCAAGATACGTATCCGCCATCCGTTTCTTCGTTCAGCCCTCATCCCTCCGCCCTCATCCCTTCTTCGCCGCCTCTTCTTCTTCCTCTTCAAATCTTAACCTCTTGGCTTTTCGGCTTCTTGGCTTTTTTCTTCCCCCTTGACTTCCCGCCTTTTCAGTCGTACATTTGTATAGCATCCACAACATTTGGCAGCGACTTATGTCCTTTATTAAACGTCACTTGCAATCTAAACTCAATTAATTTAACATCATGGCCAAAACTCCCCGCGGCAAAGAGCGCTCGCGCATGAACGCCTTCAAGCACGGCCTGCGCGCTACCGATGATCTCTTCCTCGCGCACCTGCAGCTTCGTGAGTCCATTATTCCGCACTGGGATCGTTTCTCCCGCCATGACTGGCGCAGCGAGCGGCAACTTCGCATCCTCCATAACCGGCTCCGCTCGCTCTACATCTCCCGCGGAGATATGTCGCTTAATTTCCTTGCTGTCAAAGAATAATGCAGTTCGTTTGGTCAAAAAAATATCCGCCCATGTCCCTTTCCCCCACTTCGTGGGGGAAACACAAAGGGGGGAGATTCCGGCAGGGTCAGCGAAAAATGAATTCCCCCCTACTTCAGTAGGGGGGATAGGGGGGTTAAGATTCCGGTTGGGACACATTCCATGCTCGGCGTTCAGAGCCCGGCAAGCCGGGCGCTACCATTCCCCTCGGGCTTCATCCCTCATCCTTCATCCCTCATCCCTCCCGAGACCCCCCTTTGATCCCCCCTTTTGCAAAGGGGGGAAAGGGTTAGAGGCGGGCGAGGACTTCGCGGCGGCGGGCGGAGTATTCGCGCGCGATTTCGCTCTCTGAATCCTGCACGAGGCGACGATCCTTCACGAGTTGCTGGCCGCCAACCCACGTCTCGCGAACATCGCACGAGGACGCGCTGAAGACAAGATGCGTGTAAACCGAGTCCGCGTCCTTCGAAGATCCGCAGAATAAACCCGGTTCGAGCACGACGAAATCCGCGCACGCGTTTTTCTTGAGCACGCCGATTTCCCCCGTCATTCCCAAAGCCTTCGCGCCGCCGGATGTGGCCCAGCGGAAGACGTCCCGCGCTTTCACGTTACCGGGCGTGGTCTTCCACTGCGAAAGCAAACCCGCGAGACGCATTTCCTCGAAAATATCCAGCCGGTTGTTGGCGGGCGCACCGTCCGAGCCGAGGGCGACGGCTACTCCCGCCTTGTGCATGGCCGGCGTGTTGGCGACGCCGCTGCCTAACTTGAGATTGGTGGACGGACAATGCAGCAGCGCGGCTTTTCGCTCGGCGAGCAGAGAGATTTCTGCGTCGGTGAGCCAGATGCCGTGGGCCAGAGAGCAGTTTTCACCGAGAATGCCGAGATGCTCGAAGTAGGCCACGTTGTCATGGCCGGTGACGGAGCGGACTTTCTCCGTTTCGTAATCGTTCTCGGAGGCGTGCGTGTGCCAGACCAGATTCTGCCGCTGGGCGATTTCGGCCGAGCGCAACAATAATTCCTCGGTGCACGAGAGCACAAAACGGGGTGCGATGCAGGCCCGCACGCGTCCTTGGCTGCGCGCCGACCACGTGCCATGGAGTTCCAAGACCTCGGCCAAGGCCTCTTCCCCATCGCGCACCAGCCGCGGCGGAATGTTCTTGTGCGAGAAGTCCATGAGCGCCGGCCCGATGACCGCGCGCAGGCCCATTTCGTGGCAGGCTTCGAACACCGCCGCGCTGTGATGCGAGGTTTCCATGGTGAGGGCGGCGGTGGCTCCGCTGAACAGCAGTTCGGCAATCGTTTGCCTTGCCGAGGCGCGCACGCTGGCCATGTCATGCGCGGCTTCCAGAGGCCAAATGCGATCCTTCAGCCACGGCAGCAGTTCGACGCCCTCGGCCAGACCCCGGAACAACGTCTGGCAGAAATGGATGTGCGCCTGAATTAGGCCGGGAATGATCCACGCGTTGCCGACGTTCAGCACTTCTTCGTCGGGCGCGGCGGAAAGCTGCGCGGCGGGTCCAGCTTGGAGAATGCGGCCGGAATTCGCGCCCTCGCCCAAGCGCAGAGCGCCGGGAGCAAAGAGCGTTCCTTCGGCATCGGCTACGATGAGTGAGGCACGCAGGATCATGGTGGCTTCAGTCCTCCGGTGCGGATGGTGTGCAGCGCGTCGGCCAGAACCGCACCGCAGATGTGACGGCGATAAGACTCGCTGGAGCGAATGTCGCTGATGGGAGACACTTCCTCGGACAACCGGCGGGCCGCTTTGGCGATCAACTCATCGCTCAGCAATTGGCCGCGCAACAGGGCTTCCGTTTTCTCGGCGCGCTGCACGACCGGCGAGACGCTGCCCGCGCAAATGCGAATGTCGCGAAGGCGGTCTCCCTCGCGCCAACCCAAGACGGCGAGCGAGAGTTTGCTGATGGCCAGAGAATAGCGTTGACCGACCTTGCGGAAGTAGCGAAACTGCCCGTTCGCTTCGACTTCGGGCAGGCGGATGAAAGCAATGTAGCGCCGGCCAAGGCTGGTGAGACCCGGGCCGCGCATCACGTCGGTGATCCGGGCTTTGGTGAAAGCGCCGCTCTGGCGCGGACCCAAATGCAGCTCCGCGTCATAGACGGAGAGAACGGGAAGGCTGTCGCCGGCGGGCGAGGCGTTGGCGATGTTGCCGCCCAGCGTGGCGCGGTTTTGAATCTGCACCGATCCGATTTGCGCGCACGCTTCCACTAACAGCGGATAGCGCTCGCACACCACGGGATCGCACATGAGGCGGCTGAGGGGCACGGCCGCGCCGATGAGAAGTCCGCCGCCATCGGCTTGCAGCATGGTCGTAAGCTCGCCAATGGAAGTCAAATCCACCAGATTAACCGCCGATTTCCAGTGTTCGGGCTTGACCATGAGATCGGTGGCGCCCGCAACATAAGTGACATCACCGGATGTGCTGAGCGCCAGAGAATCCAACTCGTCCAGACTACGGGGACGATGCGCCATTGCCGGATTAGCGCTCACGTTCAAGTATCTCTGTAATCCGGCGGCGCAACTCAGGCTCTTCGAAGAGATCCTCCACCGCGCGCAGCACTTTGTCGTAGCCCGTGCAGCGGCAGAGGTTGCCGGCCAGGGCGCGGCGAATCTCCTCGGACGTTGCCTGCTCTGCGGTCTCGTCGAGAACGGCCACGGTGGACATGACATAGCCGGGAATGCACAGACCGCACTGCACCGAGCCGTTTTCAATGAAAGCTTCAGCGATGCGCTCGAAGACCGGCCACTCGCGCAGGCCTTCGATAGTGGTCACGCGGCTGCCGGGAAGTTGCAGCGCGGGCACCAGACACGAATTCACGCGCGCACCGTTGAGAAGCACCGTGCATGAGCCGCACTCGCCGCGCCCGCAGCCCTCCTTGGTGCCGATGAGACCGAGATCGTCGCGCAGCACGTCCAAGAGCCGCCGCGTGGGCGGAAGATTCAAGCGCACGTTCTGGCCGTTGACGGTGAACTCAATCAGCATCGTTCCATGCTTTCCTCGTTGCTGAAGAGTCGGGCAAGGTCCTCGGGCAGGACGGGAATCTTAGTGAAAGGCCGCTCGAAGATCATCCACAGAGCCGAAACCACCGCCGGAGCCGCACCGACAAACGGCAATTCGCCGAGGCCCTTGGCTCCGAACGGGCCGTAAGGGTACGGATTCTCCCAGATCTTCACGTCGAAGACGGGCGTTTCGGTGACGGTGGGAATGATGTAGTCGGTGAAGCCGGTGATATCAAAGCGGCCGTTTTTGAGCTGCACTTTCTCGTAGAGCGCATAGCCGATGCCTTGCAGCGTGCCGCCTTGGATTTGCGCCACCACCTGATCGGGATTGATGGCCTTGCCCACGTCCTGCGTGGTGGTATAGCGCGTGACGCGAGTCTCGAAGGTGACGGGATCCACTTTTAGTTCGGCCACCGCCGCGCCCCAGGCGAAGACCGGATAGGCGTCGCCCTTATAGTGCACGTCGTCGAACTGAATGAAGGGCGGATGATGATACTGCTTTTCCACTACGATGTCATGGAAGCGGCGGGCCGCGTCGGCGAAACGAATCTCGCCACGGTCGCCGCGGAACACGCCCCGTTCGTAACGGCAATCGCCTTCACCACTCTCTTTCAGGCGCATTTTCAGTCTTTCGATCATCTCTTTGGCCGCGTCCACTAACAGCGATCCGACGATCATGGTGGTGCGCGAAGCCACGGTGGGACCGGAATCGGGCACGACGTCGGTGTTAGGCTCGGCCACGGTCACCGCCTCAGCTTCGATGCCCAACGCGTCAGCGAGAATGCGGCGGAAGGCGGTCTGCTCGCCCTGACCCATTTCCGCGGAGGCGGCATAGACCACGGGCCGTCCGTCTTCGCTCAGACCGACGCGCACCGTGCCCATGATGCGGTTTTCACCCGTGCCCGTGAATCCGGCGCCGTGCAGCCACGAGGAAATTCCGATGCCGCGCAGCACATCGGACGGGCGCTCTTTGGGAAACGCGCCGCAGCGCAGACGATCCAAGAGCGGAGCATTGCTGCGTTTGAACTCGGCGTACTTGCGATGTTAATCCGAGCGGGCAACCACATCCTGAAACGTTTGGCGGGCGGAGACGCTGTAGCGCAGAAGCTGCTCGGTGGCGGTGGCTTGCCCTTCAGAGATGAGATTAACCTCCCGCACTTGTGCGGGCGAGAGTTTCAGATCGAGCGCGATCTTCTCCATGAGCATTTCCACGGCGAAGATCGTTTGCGGGCCGCCGAAGCCGCGAAACGCGCCGCTGGGGACGGCGTTGGTGGCCACGGCCTTAGCATGAACACGCGCGTGAGGGACATAGTAGCTTCCGCAGGCGGCCAGTGCGCCGCGCGCCAGCACCACCGGCGACAGCGTGCAGTACGCGCCGCCGTCAAAGAGAAATTCGAGATCGAGACCTAACAGGCGGCCGTCGCGCGAAACGTAAGCGTGGTCGCGATGATGGGAGGGATGACGCTTGGTGGTGACCTGCACGTCTTCCTCGCGCTCGTAGAACATGGCCACCGGGTGTTTGCACTTGTCGGCCAGAAGCGCGGCGTGACCGGCCAAGAGCGAGGGGAAATCCTCTTTGCCGCCGAAGGCGCCGCCGGTGGGCGCTTGAATCACGGTGACGTGCTTTTTCTGATCGAACAGCGTGGCGAGCGCCTTCCGAACATAGAAGGGGCACTGCATCGAGCCGCGAATGGTGATGCGGTCTTTTTCGGGAACGGCCACCACGCCCTGCGGTTCCAGATACAAATGCTCCTGATAGCCGGTGGAGCATTCCAGTTCGACCGTTGCCTGCGCCTCGCGCCGCGCCGCGTTCAGGTCTCCCTTTTCGATGAGAATCTCTTTGAAGACGTTGCTCTCTTTGAAGATTCGCACGTCACTCTCTTCCGACTTCAACATATCGAAGAGCGCGGGCAAGGGTTCATACTCGACGGCCACAAATTCGCGGGCGCGCTCGGCCAGATCGCGCGAGGGAGCGGCGATGAGCGCGACCGGTTCGCCCGCGTAGCTCGCGATGCGGTCGGCAAGGAACGGCATGTCGTTTTCCGGCATGGCCACATAGTTGACCGGCACGTCGCGCGCCGTGACGACCGCTACCGCGCTCCAATCAAAGCCGGGCTTGAATTCAATTCCGAGAATCTTGGCGCGCGAATGCGGGCAGCGCACGGTCACGCCGTGCCACATTCCGGGCACAATTTCATCGCGAATGTAGCGTGTTTGTCCGGCGATTTTGTCAGCGGCGTCCACGCGCCGGTCGCGCGGATCGGCTTTCGCTTTAGCCTCGTTCATGCTCGCTCGAGATCGCCGGGTGTGTCGAAGTCATGCAGAACTTGCGGAAATGGGCATTCCCACAAATTCACACGCGCATGGGACTCGCGGATCACGTCGCGCAGCGTGCCGTCCTGCCGTACACTTTGAATCGGTGCGAAGAGCGAGCGGCTCAAGAGAAGAGGATGACCTTTGCGGCCGCGATGAACGGGTTGAATGCAGTCGAATTCGCTTTGCACACAACGCACGAACTCGGTGTAGAACTCCTCCGGCACATGCGGCTGATCGGCGAAATGATAGAGCGCCCAATCCACATCCATAAGCGCGGTGAGACCGGCTTGCAGGGAAGTGAACATGCCATGATCGAAGCGCGGATTCTCCACAAGCTCCAGGGTTTTGATAGGCGGCTGCGAGGCGAATGCGGCGCGAATGTCGTCTCCGCGATAGCCGAGAACCACCACCACGCGGCGGCAAACGCGGCTCATTTTCCGCGCAATGCCGACCACGAAGGGCAGACCATTGTGCTCGAGGAGCGGTTTGAACTCGCCCATGCGGGAAGAGTATCCGGCCGCGAGCAAAAGACCGTCAATCACGGGCACCGGCGCTCTTGTCGCTGAGAAGTTTTCGCCATTCCTCGGCAGTGCGTGACGGCGGGCGCTCTGCCCAGCGTTCGAGAGCGGCGGGGTCCTTCAAGCCGTGGCCGGTGAAAAGGAGCAACGTGCGTGCAGAGGGGTCGAGCAGATCGTCCGCGCGGAATTTCAAATAGCCGGCGAGACTCGCTGCGGCTGCGGGTTCCACTAAGAGACCCGTTTCGCGCGCGACGCGCCGCTGCGCCGCGAGAATGCTCTCGTCGGAAACCGCCACCGTAAGGCCGTTCGTCTCCCGCAGCGCCTGCGCGGCCATGAACAGATTGCGGGGCGCACCGGCGCTGATGCTGTCGGCGATGGTGGTGGCCGGAACATATTCAAACTTGCCGGTTCGTACATAGCGGCAAACGGCATCGCCACGCTCCGATTGCACCGCCACCAGCCGCGGCAAAGTCTCGATGAGCCCAAGTTCGCGAAGTTCCCAGAAGCCCTTGTGCAAACCCGCAAGAACGACGCCGTCGCCGGTGGGAACGAAAACAATGTCCGGCAGAGAACCTCGCAACGCCAGAAAGATGTCGTAGGCCGCCGATTTCTTGCCCTCGATGGTGAGCGGATTGAAGCCGGTGTTGCGGTTGTACCAGCCGTGTTTCATCGCCATCTCGAGACCGATGTCGAAGGCGGCATCATAGTCACCGTTGACGAGATACACGCGCGCGCCGTAGGCCACAAGCTGCAAGAGCTTTCCTTTGGGAATGGCGGCCGGCACCCAGATGTGAGCGGTCAGGCCCAATCGCGCGCAGATGCCGGCCAGAGACGTGCCGGCGTTGCCGGTGGAACTCGCGGAGATTTCGCGCATGCCAAGCTGCAAAGCTTTGAGAGCGACCAACAGCGACGCGCGGTCCTTGAACGAGCCGGTGAGATTGCGCGTGTCATCGAGGAATTCGACGCGCACGCCGTCAACTTCCCATGCGCCGAGTTGATTCTGCGGCAGCGCGAAACTCTCGAGACGCGAGCGCGCAATGCCCGCGAACGGTTCATCGGTTCCGGTCGCAGATTTCAGCGGCCACAGTTGAGAATACTCCCACATGCGGCCGGGCGAAAGGGAGAGAAAGCGCGCGCGGTCCATGCTCCGGCGGAGAGAGGCGTAATCGTACTCGATTCTGAGCGCGCCTTCGAGCGGTCTTTGCGTTTGCCACTTGCCGCAGTCGGGGCAGAGATAGCCGTCCGGCTCGATGCGCTCGGGCGGCCACTTCAGGCCGCAGGCGGAGCATTTGTAGAGGTAATGGAAACTGGACATGCTCGTTTACAGAATCAGCGACAGCAGAGCTTTTTGCACGTGCAGGCGGTTTTCGGCTTCCTGATAAACCACCGAATGCGGGCCGTCAATCACCTCGGGCGTGACCTCTTTGCCGCGATCGGCGGGCAGCGGATGCATGTACAGCGAATGCGGCTTGGTCAGGGCCATGCGCTTGGCGTCGCACACCCACGACGGATATTTCTCGATGAGCGCAAGACCCTCTTTTGAATCCTGCGTGTGCATCAGCGGCCCCCACGACTTCGCGACCACCACGTCCGCGTCTCTGAAGGCGTCCTCCATGGTGTTCGTGATTTCGAATTTCACGCCGGCTTCGCGCGCGTTGGCCCTGGCCTGCTCCACGATGTCAGGCATGAGCTTGAACTCGGGCGGATAGGCGAGTGTCACGTCAATTCCGAAGCGCGGCATCATGAGAATGAGACCCTGCGGAACCGAAAGCGGGCGCATATAGTTGGGGGCGTAGGTCCAGCTCACGCCCAATTTCAGGCCGCGCGTGTTCTGGCCGAAGTGCTCGGTGATGGTGAAGTAGTCGGCGAGAATTTGGGCCGGATGATAAATATCGCACTGCATGTTGACGACGGGCACCGAACTTGCCGATTGCAGTTCGCGCAGATAGCGGTTGCCTTCGTGGAGCTTGCAGAAGCGTACGGCGATACCCTGCAGGTAGCCCGAGAGAACTTTGGCGGTGTCCACCGCGTCCTCGCCGTGGGAAATCTGCATGGTCTGCGGCGCGAAAAAAATACTGTGCCCGCCGAGCTGCGTCATGGCGGCTTCAAAGGACGTGCGCGTGCGGGTGGAGGGATCGAAGAAGATCATGCCCAGCGTTTTGCCGTCCAGCCAGTGATTGAAGCGGCCGCTGGCATATTCGAGTTTCAGTTCACGCGCCAGCTCGAAAACGGTGCGCAGCTCCTGAACCGTCCACTCCTGCGTGGTGATGAAGTGCTTGCCTTTGAGATGAGTCTGCATGTTAGGTATCCGATGGATGGATTGTGTCCGTCAGGAAAAAGGGAAAGAGAGCGTAGAAGCGCGCGGCGGCGGCCAGATCGTCCACGGCCACCTCTTCGTCGCGCGAATGGGCCAGTTCTTCGCGGCCCGGAGCAAATCCGACGGTGGGGATTTTCAGCCGTCCGGCGGTGGCCACGCCGTTGGTGGAGAAACTCCACACACCCGTGCGCGCCGGTTTGCCAAGCGCTTCACTTGCCGCGCGCACAGCCGCTTGAACGAGGAGATGATTCTCATCCGTGAGCCACGTGGGGAAGTAGGCCTCCTGCCGGACTTCGTGGCCGGTCCAAGTCGTGCCGCAATACTCCGGAATGCTGACCTCCGCTTCAATGCCGCTCTGGCGCGCGATGTCCCGCAACTCAGCGAGCGCGCTTTCGCGAGTCTCGCCGAGAGTAAGGCGGCGGTCAAGGTGAAGGCGGCACCAATCGGGAACGGAGCACAGGGACGGCGCGCGGCTGGCGATTTGGCTGGTGGTGATGGAGCCTTTGCCGAGCGGCGGCTTCGGAGGCAGAGACTTGTCCAGCCGTTCGATGCCCGACAGAATGGGAATCATTTTGTTGACGGCGTTCAGGCCGCGCTCGTTGTGCGCGCCGTGAGCGGATTTGCCGCGGGTGACGATTTCGATCTCCAGGCGGCCGCGCTGTCCGCGATAGACGGCGAGGTCGGTCGGTTCGCCGAGCACCACGAAATCGGGGTGGATGTTTTCGCTCTCGATCACATGCAGAAGCGGTGCGCCGTCGCAGTCCTCCTCCATCACCGATCCCACCACCCACAGCGTGAAGGGGAGCTCTTGCGAGCGGAAACATTCGGCGATCGCTTGAATGGCAATGAGGAATCCGGCCATGGCAGGCTTTTCGTCCACCGCACCCCGGCCGTAGATTTTTCCGTTCTCCAGCAGTCCAGCAAGCGGCGGATGTGACCACGCGTCTTCATCCGTGACCTGTACGGTGTCCACGTGCGCGTCATAAAGAATCTTCACCGGGCCACGGCCGATCCGTCCCACCGCGTTGCCCATTTTGTCGGCGCGCGCTTCGTCGAAGCCAACTCGTTTCATGGCGGCCACGATGAACTCCACGATCTTGCGCTCCTCGCCGGAGTAACTGCGAATGCGAATCAGTTCTTGCAGGAGTTCAGTTAGAGCGGCGCGGCGCGAATCGGTGCGTGATTTCAGGTCTTGAAGAAGAGTGGGGTTCATGATTTTATCATGTTCGATGCGTGCGCTAATGGCCACTTCTGAAGAGGTTGTCCCGTTCCGGGTAGGGCGGGTCTGTGACCCGCTCCGCAACGAGTCGGTCGCAGACCGACCCTACAGAATGCAAGGT
>Ga0315288_10012015_pt1 | contig 10891 bp, 10 predicted proteins | sample YL17G11_20_MG_FD_203454 | JGI IMG/M metagenome (GOLD analysis project Ga0315288, IMG submission 203454) | Sediment microbial communities from Yellowstone Lake, YNP, Wyoming, USA - YL17G11_20 | ecosystem: Environmental > Aquatic > Freshwater > Lake > Sediment | place: USA: Wyoming | collected...
TATTTCCGAAGCGTTCGCCAGAGCGGTCTGGCTGTGTTACAACAACAAGAAAGATAGACCGCCGCATATCGCAACTGGGGCGGGTGGCAGTATCGGTGCTGTGGGCACTTCGGCTGACAATGGCAGCGGGAAGCGCGAAAGCATGGCTGAATTCCGTATGAGAAGATTTCAGCAACACGGTGCTCACCCAAGAGGACTGGATGGTTTGAAACAAAGAGCGGGTATGAGTGGCAGTCTTATGGGTAGGAGATTTCTGGGATGAACAGAGAAACCAAAATCGCTGAACTGCTTGTCCGTGATAATGAAGTCCGTAGTGAATTCTATGTCATGTTGGCAGAAAGGTGCATGACTGGGCTTATGCCTGTGGTTTGTTCAGCTTTTGAAAAATGCTTGCATAGAGAAGTTCCAATCCTACCGAAGATAGTGATTTGCGTGAATGAATGGAATCTGCCTGAAGGCAAGGTTGGAAGATATGAAATGCCGAACACGGAACGCGATTATGGCGTTATGACTATCAATCCCGGTGCGTTTGACGGCAGCAAAGCATCATACTGGTATGTGATTGCACATGAACTGATTCACGCGCTCTTGGGACCGGAAAGTGACCCGCACAATGATGATTTTGAGGCGATTGCGACAGAACTTGATATTCCTGAGAGATATAGAGATTGATGCAAGACTCTGGCAACAAGGGTTTTGTGAAGTCCGTTTCAGTGGTTTTTACATAAATTGAATAAACGGGCTATTGTGGAGGGTGTTGCATGGGCGACCAAGTATCAGGATTATTGAATTCTGTGAAGATTCCGGTTGAACCGACCGGAACTTTGCTCAAATTGGGTTGGATGCCGGGGACATGGGTGAAATATTCCACGAATCCCGTGACTTTTTCAGGGGCTATTGCTACCGTGGAGCGTTCTGATGGGATTGGTATTGTTGCTGGGTTTTTGGCTACTGGACCGCAGCATAATCAGCCTGTAGAGCTTTTGAGTGATATGTGGACGACTGACAAGCGGCAGCGTGAAGGCGGTGACACTCACGCTGACTGGGGCGCGTTTGATGCGACTCTTGCGCTGGACTTCGATGCACAGAAGCAGTTGCAGAGAATGGGTAGCCGCATAGTGAGTATGTTCGTGGCGAATGAGGGTTTGTTCAAGTTCTATGTTTTCGAGACGCTGAACTTGGCAGAGCGGACTACACCCGGCACGGGTCTCCCGTTGGTGTATTTGCCTAATCAGAAAGTGTATGTGAGTAACAGGGGCAGGATGACGAACGAAAAAGAACAACTGAATAGCACTTGGACAGGATATGTGGTTATCCGGGTGAATTCAGATTTTCAGGGCAACTATGTGATGATAAATGAAGCGGTTGCTTCATAACCTCCTTGGAGGGAAATATGACAGAAATAATAAAGGTGAAGAAATTACTAAAGCTGGACGCAGGAATGCTCGGTCAACTAAAAGAAGTCGAGTTGACCCTTGCTTCAGAAGAGGCGAAGAAACTGGAAAGCGCGGTGCCTGAAGGACACCCGCTCAAGGCTGAAATTGAAAAACAGAAAGCTATGCTTGGTGGTGATTTAAGCGGGTTGCCGACTGGACACCCACTTATCAGGGCGTTGCAGACAGCCAAAGAAGCCTATGAAGTAAGGCAAGCTGAAGAAGCCAAGAACAAAGGGGAAGGGAAACCGGCTGAAGCAGCCAAACAGGATGAGGCACAGGTTCGTAAAGCCAAAAGGCTTGAGGAAGTGAAGGCTAGGCAGGCGAGGTTCACAAAGGAAGAACAAGAATCTGATGACACGCGGGCAGCTTCCAAGGAAGTGAACAGGAAGGTGGATGAAATCCTATCAACCGTCAAGGAAGCGTGGCAGACCTTGGCGGGAAGTGAGGAAATCTTGAGTAGAACGCCCATAAACAGGGCAAGGGTGATGCGGCTAAAGAGGTTGCTTTTCGCCGCTGAGAGAGGTCTTTCAGAAACCAGATTAGGTAGGATTTAGATATGCCAAAGAAACCAAAAATCATACAGGCGGCTGAAGGTGAATATGATGCCGATGTCAAGGGCGGCATAAAGCGTCCACGGGCGATTACCGGGGCTGTTGACCCTAACAAGACTCGTGCAGCAAAGTATGCCACTGGCGGCGGCGGCTTCGGAGGCAGGCAACGTGAAGCAGGAATGATGATTGACTTCATCACGCAGTCGGCCCCCTATTCATCAGGCTACAAGCTGGATACTTACCGCAGTTCATATGCGTTCGGTCTTGGTGATAGAACTGGCGCGTATGATATTCCAACTTACTTTCTAATGATGAATCAACAGAACGGCGGACTTTTGTATTGGCCCGTAACGCTTTCTGAGAAGTATAGTTGGTATCGTTATTGGGCTAGGTCAGACGCTTATGTTGGCAGGGCTCTTGAACTTCTGTCAGACTTGCCTATGTCGAAGCTCACATTGAATATGCCGAAGATGCCTCGTAAGATGAGGAAGTTGCAACAGGAAATCAAAGACTTCTTCGGCTATCAGATGGATGTCATCAACCTGTTCGATATGTGTCAGAGTGTCTTATGGGAATACAACTGCATAGGCAATGTGTACATCTTTATGGAATGGGATGATGAAAAGAAGATGTGGTCAAGGGCGGTTATGTTGCCGCCAGAAGAAGTGTACATATTCCAGTATCCGTTCTCAGAAAACAAGCGCGTGGAATATCGCCCAGAGCGGCTTGTCCGCATGATTAGGGATGGTTCTACCGTTGTCGCAGGGATGTCAGGCATAGCTTCGCAAGAAGGCAATACCTGTATGCGGGCTGACTTGGAACAGAAGATTCTGGAAAACCTGCCGCAGGAACTTGTTAATATGGTCAGGACACAGGGTTGTATCGTAATGGATACCGACCCGATGACGGGTTCATTTGTTCATCATATGGCTCGCCGTAAGTCACCTTATCTTGACTTGGGCGCGTCTGTGCTGGAAAGAGTGCTTGTGCCGATGTTGCAGAAGGAACATTACAAGTATTGCCAGCTTTCATTGGCTTCTCGCAATATGACCCCGAAGAATGTGATTACCGCGCCGGGACTCATGCCTGATGAAGTTGATGTACTCAGGACTCAGGTAGACTTGTCCTTTATGGACCCTGAATATAGCGTCATTACGAACTATGAAGTGAACTGGCAACAGATTGGTACTACAGACCGTCTGATTGACCTTGACCGTGAATATGAACGTATTGAAAATCAGATATTCGCGGCTATGGGTGTCACAAGGGAACTGATGACGGGCGAAGGCACATTCACGGGAAGCAAAATCACCGTGGAAATCTTGAACACTATGTTCCTAATGACCCGTGAAATTCTCAAGAACTTCATTGAGAAGAAACTGTTCATACCTATCTGTGAGGCACACGGCTGGTATGAGAAGGGCAAGAATGGCATCAAGAAGTATTGGTATCCGCAGGTTGGATTCAATAGGTTGACAATCCGTGACAACGCGGAAGTGTTCGATTCATTATTCCAGTTGTACCAAAAGGGTTCATTGCCTGTGGACATCATCTACGAATTGTTCAATTTGAATGTGGATGAAATCAACGCCAAGTTGCGGAATGATATGTTCACGGTCAAAGACCCGACAAGCAACCGTATGGCTGAAGAAGTCAATGCTGAAGTGGGACGCAAACTGGTTGACCGCACGGACATCGTTGAGCGGGTTGCCAAGTACCTTGGCTTCAAGCTCAAGCCTGCTGAGGGTGAAGCGGGGATGGGCGGTGGTATGCCCGGTATGCCCGGTGAAACACCTGCTGGTGCAGGCACGAATCTTGAAGATGGTTTTGTTGACTTGCAAGGTGAACCCGGTACGCCGCCGATTGAACCCGGTGAGGAAACACAGATTACGACCCCTGCTGAAGGAGATGCTGAAGTCCTTCAGAGGGAACCTGAAGGCGAGGAAAAGCCTGAAGAAGCGAAGCCTGAAGAAAAGTCTGAAGCACCGAAGCGCACGGATGAACTGGCGAAGGTAATTCACGAAAGTCTGCCTGCCGGGGCTGATGCTGAAGACATAGCTAATATTGTGGAAAAGGTATCTGAATTGGAGGATGAGGAAGGAAATGAGCCGCCGTCTAAAAGCTCAACTGTCTAATGAACAGATTGAAGAAGTTGCGCGTAAGGTGTTGCACCGTCTGAAAGGACCGGATGACGGCACCATTCTGCTTTTGGACGAAAAGCCCGAAGAAACCCCGGTTCGTGAAGCTCGCATAGCTTTCAAGATGTGTGCTCTTGATTTCGATACGCGGAATGAATACGAGGAATACAAGAAGACGCACGAAATCGAGCAGGGCACTGAAATTCACATCAAGGAAGAAGAACAGAAGTCCAAGAAGCCTGAAGAACCTTCTGGCAAGCAACCTTCCAAGCCCGGTGAAAAGCCTGAAGACAAAAAGCCCGGTGAAAAGCCTGAAGGTGGGAAGCCCAAGGTAGAAAAGCCTTATGCTGAAGTGGAACTGAAAGATGTTCTTGAAAAGGCTGTGGGCGAACATGATATTGCCGATTGGAACACTCATCCCCTGCACGAAAGCCAGCTTACCCGGAATGTAAGTGTCAAGTTCCCTGACGGAAGTTCCAAGAAGTACAAGGACTTGACTGATGAAGAGAAGGCGCGGGTACAGGCAGCCGTGAAGAACAACAAGGTTGCCCACAAGGGGATGAATGATTACACAAAGGTTGACAAGGATACCCTTGTGAAGAATATGGCGAACAATCTTGGTAGGTATGAGGATAAGGGCGTTCAGGAATCCAAGAATGAAAGCACTGAACCTGTCACCAAGGAAAACGTAGAAGAATTTACCAAGTCTGTTACGGAGAACGCCGGGAGTGTTCTGAAGAAATATGCGAGTGCGATGTCCAAAATTTCAAGACCGATGGCTGAACGACATCTCAAGGACATGACTTCTACTATCAAGGACGGATTTGATGATGGTTCGTTGAAGGATGTTAGTCAGGCTGACTTGGATGAATTTTGCCGCGATGAAATGAAACGGATGATTCATCAGGAAGTGGAAACCCGCAGGCGTTCACTCGGCGACCACGGTATCCGGCATTTAGCAGGTAACTCCAAAAACACGATGAGTATGCTGAATGAATTGAAGGGTGCTGGAATGAAAATCACCGGCAAGGATAAACTGATGGGCTTGTCCATTCAGGCTAATCACGACATGGGATATACAGTCGGTGAACCCGCGACAACTTTTGGAGGAAGTCATAAGGACAATTCGGCAGAACTTGTCGGTCAGGAAGAAGAGAGGTACGCCAAGGTTTTCGGCAAGGATAGCGTAGGGAAGATAAAGGAAATCATCAGGACTCACGATGACCCTGAGATTGATTGGGATAATGAACCGTTGAAGTCAGCAGTAAGGCTTTCAGATAATATTTCTTTGTTCAATGAAGATAAGGTGCAGGACTTGTTCATCCGTTCACCGAAGGCGATGGAACAGGCATGTAAGTTGCGTCTGGCGGCAGAGATTGAACCACCAAAGCCTCAACAGCCAAAAGAAAAGAACTTCAAGTTGCACCCTGAAGAATATTCCAAGGCTACTGAACAATACAAGGCAGATATGGAAGAATATCAGAAGCCTGAAACACAACAGAAAGTCAAGGGAGCTAAAAGCCTTCAGGAAGGTGTGAAGAAACAGCTTCACAAGATTGTGGACGAGGAAGATTTTGATGAAAATGACAAGGAATTGATGCACAGTCAGATTGATGAAATGGGTGAGGGCGATTTCAGCACGACTGTTGATATTCTTAGCAGGTATAGTGGCAGAATTCAGGGAATGAATTTCGACAAAGATAGCAAGGTGATGAATGTCAATATGAAGTATTCGCCTGAAGGTCAGATTACTGATTCACTGTTCGGGGACAAGGTAGCCGCCAGACAATTCAGTAAGTTTGTTGAAGCCCTGAAAGGCAAGCCGATTGGCGGAAAACGCGGTCAGACGGAATTTGAAAGCAAGGGCAAGCCTGTCGCAAGACTCAATATTGAGGACTTTGACAAGGAGCCTGAAGAAACGGCGACGACGGAAGCTATGAAGGCTTTTGCGGAAAAGACTGTCAGGGGAACCCTGACCAAGGTGAGGCGTGAAATCCTGCCGCCGCCCGGAATGGTTACTCAGGATGTTGATAAGGCTTTCAAGTATATGCAGGAAGCAAGAGATAAGTTTACAGATGATGAGTGGGGCACACTTGAAACTGTTTTCAAGACAAACAAGGACAATCCAAAGGCGATTGCAAAATTTTTGACAAGGATGCCGCTTTTGGAATCGGAGGAGCAGTACCTTCACGGGAAAACAGCGAGCATAGCCAAAAGGCTTGTCGCAAGCATAATGGAAAAGGAGAGTGTTATGAATATCGCAGGTATCAGGAAACATATAATGGCATCAATGGCTACGATGAGCGTGTATCGCCGCTTGGCACAGCTTTCTGAAGAAGAAAAGCAGGAAGTCATTGATAAGGTCAAGGAACGAATGCACATCAAAGATGAAGATGTTCCGGGGAATGAGCCTGAAGAAACATCTGAAACACCTGAAGAATCTGAAAAAGCACCTGAAGAATCCGTGGAAACGCCTGAAGCGGATGAAGAAGCAGAAAGTGCCGTTGAACGGGCAAAAGAGAGGTTGAATATAACAGATGAAGAAACAGAACAGCCAGAAGAATCCACTGAAGGGACAGAAGAACCAGCCGAAGAATCAGGAGAGCCAAAAAAGGAAACCGTTGAAGACCTCGAAGAAGGTCTTGGGGAACCTGATGATGAGGATGAGGAACTGGACGACGAGGATGAAGATGAAGAATTGGGCGAAGGGGACGAAAAGGACAAAATCAACGAAATCGTCGAAGGCTTAGTTGATGAAGTCAAGACCATCAAGGAAGATGGACATATTTCCCCGGCTGAGGTTCTTGGACTAATCAAGAACATGATGGAAATGGTCAACTTGCTGGTTGAAGCCAAGCCTCCCGCACGCAGGCGCAAGACTTCCGGTACTGTTCGGGAGTTTGTAATAGCTGAACGGGTTTTGGAAATGAAGGGCCGCAGAACCAAGTGAACAAAGAAGCAATAGTTGAAAGGCTGATGTCAGCCGCTCGCGGGTTGCAAGTCCAGCGCAAGGACAAGGACACTATGAGCGACACTGGTGGGGTGTCTAAAGGCAGGGAACGGGAACCCCACCAGAAGCCGCCCCGCGATGATATGAAAAATCGTTACAGGCCAAAGGATAAACCCGCGCCTGAACGGGAACATGACACGGATAAGGACAAAGACACTTCAGTTGACACTGATACGAAATCAGACAAGGACACAAGGATGTCATCAATGACCAGCAAGGTAGCAAAGGATGTGGTCGCTTCAATGGCGGAAAAGGAAGTTGAAAGGCTTCTGAAGGATTTTCTTGAAGGAACGTCTTTTGCCAACAAGGTCTATGCCGTGGGCGGTTATGTCAGGGATGAAGTCCTTGGATTGGAAGCGAAGGATTTGGACATAGTTGTGGAAATGCGCGGCGGGGCTGAAAAGGTTACGAAGTACATTTATCAGGCTTTCCCTGATTCTGTGACACACCCAAGACAGATGGGTGCGTCTTACCCGATATGGCAGATTACCTTTGTTGATAATGTGGCATATGACGGTGAAGAATATGCCACAGGTGGGGCTGTTATAGAATTTGCCGATACTCAGAAGGAAAGTTTCCCTGACACTGAAAGCAGACAGAGGGTTACTGAATACGGAACGCTTGCTGAAGATGTGGAAAGGCGCGATTTTACGGTCAATATGCTGATGAAGGATTTGACCACAGGGGAACTGAAAGACTTGACTGGAACAAGCGTCAGGGACATTCAGACTGGATTGCTTCGCGGTCATCCCGGTGTGGATTTCAACAAGATACTCAGTGATGACCCGCTCAGAATGATACGGCTTGTCCGGTTTCAGGTGAAATATGGTTGGGCTGTGCCGCTTTCTGTCCTGAAAACTGTCAAGAATAATGCCCAGAGGATTCAGATTGTTTCAAGTGAACGCATTAGGGATGAACTGATAAAGATTATGCAGATAGGCAAGCTGGGCAAGGCTGTCAAGTTTATGAGCGTCATAGGCTTGCTCAAGTATGTTATGCCAGAAATAGAGGGTATGAAGGGCGTTGAACAGGGTAAAACGCATCACGCTGAAGGTGATGTGTTCAGACACACATTGTCAGTGTTACAACATACTAAGCCGGGTGTGGAGAATCAATTGGCGGCGTTGTTGCACGATGTGGGCAAGCCTGCTGTGCAGGAAATGATTGGGGACAGAATTCAGTTTCATGGTCACGAAAAGGTGGGCGGTGACATAGCTGAAGCCTTAATGCGTCGTATGAAGTTCGACAACAGCACTGTGTCGGCTGTCCGAGTTATGGTCGAAAATCATATGAAGCCGCATTACTTGGGTCGGGAAGACTCAGGTGCGAGCGGACTCAGGCGGTTTATCAGGAATGTTGGGGATGAACTTGTTGAGGCAGTGTTGGACTTGGCTGAAGCCGATTCCCTTGGAAGTATCCCTTCAGTGAATGACATTCCGGACTTGCGGAAGCGGATAGATGAAGTCAGGGCTCCTGTGCAACAGGCTGAAAAGCCGCCGCTTGATGGGAATGAGATACAGGCTTTGCTTGGGATAAAGCCCGGAAAGACGGTTGGTGAGGCTATTCAATTCCTGAAGGATACCAAGTATCAATGGCTTATTGATGGCAGGGAGATGACCAAAGCAGACGCACAGAAATTGATTTTGGATAAATTTGGCGGGGTTGCGAAGAATGCTTGTGATAAAAATGTGATAATTTCTTCAGTTAATAGGAAGGCTTATGGAAACGCGGGGATGGCGAAAGCGGTGCTGTCGAAGTTTCCGCAGACATTTGAAGCCCTTCTAAGGAAATCGGGGTGAAACATGAATAGGGGGAGGATTGCTAAAATGGCAGACAATGTAGCGCAAGTGATAACGGCAGAGGAAGTTGATAATGTTCGCGTGGCGGCTACGGCAGAAGATGATGACGCTTTGGCTATGGTTGACCAAGGAATTGACGCAATGATTGCGGCGATACAGGTGATAGACGAATACCTGCCCCGTATTAAGCCTGAGAATGTGCCACAACAGGCTGCAATTGATGCGGCAAAGGATTTGATGGAGACAGGGGTTAAACCTTATCTGGCTGATGTGATAATAGCCATGCGCGTACTTGAAGGATAGAATAAATGATAAAACAGGTAAAAGAATTTATTCATGGAAGGACTGGATATGCAAATCATAATTGCCGTTGTGATGTGTGTAAAGCAGGAATGTCCGCATACCAGAAACAGTATCGTTTAGATAATCTGAAAATGATACACAAGAAAGACATAATTAGAAATGCTTTGAGGTCGGGATATAAGAAAAAACATTCACGGCAGTATTATTTGGATAATAAGCAGAAATACCTAAAACAAGCAAAGGAATGGGCAAAAAACAATCGTGTCAGATTGAATCTAGCAAAAAAAGAATATGATAAAGCAAGGTGTATGGTGGATTTATCTTATAGGATGTCTAAGAGGTTAAGGTGTCGTATGGGTAAAGCCTTAAAGGGGAGAGGTATTAAGAGTGGTCACACGTTAGAATTGCTAGGATGTACAGCGGGAGAATTACAGGCTTATCTCCAATTAAGATTTGTGACGGGTATGACTTGGGATAATTATGGTAAAGACTGGCATATTGACCATATCGTTCCGTGTGCGTCATTTGATTTGTCAAAGCCCGAAGAACAAAAGAAGTGTTTTCATTTTACTAACCTACAGCCTTTATGGGCGGTAGATAATTTAAGGAAAAACAAATATGCAGCGTAAAACTTACCTAGCTGATTTGGTAGTGACTATGAAGACATTGGAGGGATAATTGGTGAATGCAATCCGGGAAATCTTGATATTGGCGAAAAGTTTGTTGGCTGATGACGTGGAAGCTATGTTGCCGCCAGAGATTTACAAGGAAATCAAGGATTATCCCTTGCATGATGTTGAAAAGGCGTTGAAAACTGGCAGGCCGTTCATCATCAATCTTTCTCATGCGAGTGCAGGATATAGGGATTGGCATGGGCGTGGTAGTTCATTCAGCCATATTCTTGCCGTTGATAAACAGATAAAGGAAGAAAGGGAAGAAGACCCTTCAGGAAAGCGGGAAACCGAAATCATAAAGAAAATCTTCGATAATGGCCGGAAGTTCACCCTCGCTACGAGGCGTGTTGAAAGTTATTCTCTGGACTAGGAGGTAGGTTATGGCATATAACGATAGAATTGAAAACAGTTTCAAGGATGTGGATTACGGACAGTTGGCTCCTTCAAAGGAGTTCAGGACTGAATATTACCCCGGCAAGGCGGTTTCCAGACCCGGCGATATGAACTGGGAAAAGGATTACAAGATTCCAGTTGGTACGCCTGTTTTTGCAGAAGCCGCACACGGCCCGGTGAATATGACAAGGGTGCGCGTGGTCAAACTGGGCAGGAACATAGTGTGTGACCAAGTTCTTGTATCTGTGCCTGCCCTTCCGGGAAAGACAACGCAGGTGAATGACGGCAGGAAGGAAAGAACTTCTGGTTACGACAAAGGTGAACAGGCGTAAGGAGAAAACAAAATGCAGTTATACACCTGTACTCAAGAATTTTACTTAGGGAACCTCTATTATGAGGATTCCTTCGACTTCTGCCGGATAGCTGTCGGTGAAGTCATTGGTGTTTTGTCGGGCTCGCCTTCAACCTATGTCAAGGGGCAGGTTGTAGCGGGGCTTCCAGTTCCGGGCGCATATGCCTACTTGGTTGCGGGTGCGATTGTTCCTGACCCTTCAGTGGGCGGGGGTGTGCCAGCGGCTCCCGTGGCG
>Ga0315288_10012017_pt1 | contig 10887 bp, 9 predicted proteins | sample YL17G11_20_MG_FD_203454 | JGI IMG/M metagenome (GOLD analysis project Ga0315288, IMG submission 203454) | Sediment microbial communities from Yellowstone Lake, YNP, Wyoming, USA - YL17G11_20 | ecosystem: Environmental > Aquatic > Freshwater > Lake > Sediment | place: USA: Wyoming | collected...
GAGTAGCCTCGGGCCATGAGGGCCAGGACCTCCTTCTCGCGCGCTGTTAGGGACTCTATGGCGTCGGGCAGTTCGATGGGGGGCCACTTGTCCATGCCGGCTCTGCGTCGGAAGCGTGAGCCTCTAGGCCGGTGTCAGGCCCGATCAACGGGCCCTCGGTCAGCGGCATCTGCGGCAGCTTCCTCGCGCGCGAGCCGAGCATGATCCTTGCCCAAATCGCATGAAGAGTGGAAACCGCGTCGATGACGTGCGCTCCAAGGAAGAATGAAAGAACGCCGAGCGGGACAAGCGCCAGCAGCAGTGGTATTCCCCCTCAGACCTACCCTACATCCCGCCACCGTTCAAGCGCCTGCTGTATCCGGTCGTACAGGCTGGGGACGGCGTTCTGCCAGTCGCCGGGGAGCAGCACGTTGCCCGCCGGCTCCTGGCGAGCGAACTTCATCCGGTAGTAGACCCAGCCGATTGCGTACGACCGGGCGCCACCGCCGACGCTCGGCGCCAGGCGGCTGAGCCGCTCCACAACCTCGGTTGGCACCTGCCCGGCCGGATAGCTCTCGCCCAGCAGCAGCAGCGACTCTGCTTCGTCCAACTGGCCGCCTGTCGTCCACTCCTCGCGGGCGCGCGTGACGTCGCCCTGCGCGGCGTACCACTCGCCCATGACGGTGTGAGCGCGTCCCAGGTCCGGCTGGCGACTGATGGCATCGGCCAGGAGGCCGTGCGCGGTCGAGTAGTCGCCCAACGCCATCGATATCTCCGCAAGCTCGATGCGTCCGCCCAGGTTCCCCGCGTCGCCCGCGACGGCGGCGCGACAGCTATCGCGCAGCGCCGGCAGCTCCAGCTTGCTCGGCGATGGCGCGTCCCTGCCGATGTGCGCGACGAGGTTGCCCGTGGCGCAGGGGCTGAGCGAGATGAGGGAGTAGCTTATGATCTCCAGGTAGTGCTGGCTACGGAAATCGCTCTCCTGCCAGAACCGCGAGTCGGCAATCGAAGGCGAGATGGTGATCGCTGAAGCATACGTCTGGACGGCCTCTTCCTCAGCGCCCACGTCCTCCAGCACGCCCGCCGCGACCAGCAACACGGCGTCGTCCGCGCCGGCGAAGCGTTTCGACTCGAGCGCGGCGGCTCGCGCCTCGTCGTTGCGGCCGGCGTCAGCCAGCATCCGCGCCAGATTCGCGTAGCCGATGGCGCTTCGCGGCTCCAGCTCCACGGCCCGTTGCAGGCTGGCGATGGCGCGATCCGGCGAGGTCATGTCCCCCTTCGTGAAGGCGACTCCCTCCGTGAGACCCAACTGAAGCTGATAGACCGCGAAGTCGGGGTCGAGGTCGACCGCCCGCTTCGCCTCGGAGATGGCGCCGGTCACGTTGCCCAGCGCGAGCTGGCTGACGCTGTGGGAGTAGTGACGGTGCGCGACGTCGATTCGGAGCCATACGAGCGGCAAGGCGACGAACGCGACCGCCAGCAACCAGCGCGGCAGCAGCGTACCGAGGCGCCGCGCCGCATTGGCCGACGGCGAGGGCGGGTCTCCGTCGGATGCCGGCAGCGAGCGATAGTTCTTGACGGCTATGGCCGTCACCGCCGCCACGCCGATGAGCGCCGCCTTCCAGATATTCGCGGCGTCGGCGAGGTTGTGCACAGCAAAGCCGGCAAGCGCGCCCGCGCAGGCCACGGCCAGCAATCGCTGCTCGACGCTGCCCCTTCGATACGTCTGCCAGAGCATCCAGCCGAGCGTCGCCAGCAGGACCGCGAGCGCGGCCAGTCCGGCGAGTCCGGCATCGTCGCTCACCTGCAGGAAGCCGTTATGCGCGTGGACGGCGTGGATTGGAAAGGCGCCGCTGTACTCGGGGTAGAGCAGGCCGAAGGTACCCGGCCCGCCGCCGAAGAGCGGATGATCGCGGAAGATGCTCACGCCGGCGTCGAAGACGTCGCGGCGTGGCGAGAGCGATTCGCGGAAGAGCCACTGCGGCCGCACGCTCCAGCGCGTCGCGACGACCGCTCCGGCGGCAACGACGAACATCAGGGCAACGGCGCAGCCCGCGACGAGGAGCAACCGCGTCCGCGATTTCGCCAGGGCCGCGCGTCGCAACTCCGCAATCGACCAGGAACGGCCCGTTACGGCCAAGCCGCCCACGGTCACGATGATCGCCACAGCCGCGCCTATCCAGGCACCCCTGGAGAGCGTAAGGAACACTGCCCAGAGGGCCGCGAGCAACATCACGCCCCACAACGCGCGCAGCCAGAGCGACGCCGGGCGGTAGACGCCGAGGACGTAGAAAGGCATCGCCAGGACCAGCGTCATGCCCAGGATGTTCGGGTGGTCACTGACGCCGTGCACCTTCGGCACGGTCGGCGGGATCAGGTCGCCGAGGTGGAAGCCGCCGGTCGTCGACTTCGCGAATCGGAGCCAGCCGGCGTAGTCGCCCGCAACGTTCCACAGCGCCCACACCGACGCAGCCGCGGCGGCGAGCATGAAGGCGCGCTGGAGGCCAATCGCGTCGAGAAAATGCAGGTCGCTTAGCGCGTAGAACACGAGCGCTGCCAGCAGGAGGATGAGCGTGCTCTCCAGGCTCACACGCCAGGCCACGGAGGCGGCGGTGGCGACAAGGTAGGCTGCCAATAACAGCAGCAGCGGCCAGTCGAGCGGCGACCCGCCGGGAAGGCGCCGGCGCAGTAGGAGGTAGGCCGCGAAGAGCGCCGCCGGCACGAGCGCGACGCCCTGGAACGCGATCGTCGAGCGAAAGACCTCCGGCTGGCCCTGGGGCATCCCGCTGCAGATGAAGTATCCCAGCCAGCTTGCCGCCGCCAGCAGGGCGAGCCAGCGTGCAACGACCGTCGCCGACGTCGAAGAGATGGCCCTGTTCAATCGATGCTCCTCGCGCCGTGGCGCATTGCCCCATTCTAGCGAGCGGCCATGGCTGGAGCCAGCCGCAGCGCCCGCGGCGCGCCCCTCTGCTACTGGATATCCGCCGTTCGGACGATAATACTCTGGAGCGTGCTGCGCATGCACCACGCCTCGCGGACTAGCGTCGCCTTCTCCGGGGGTCGAACGGTCCGAGCGCGGCCTGCACATGGGAAAAGGTGTCCTGCTCGTCATCCTGACGATCATCTTCGCCGGAGTGGTCCTCGACCTTGCCGTCTTCCTATCGCATGTCGGAAAAGCGGAATGGGAAGCCGAGAACATGGCACTGGCCGCTGCCCGACAGCTCAGCGTCAACGGCGACCAGGCCGATGCCCTCCGAGCCGCCGATAGCTGGATGTCGCGGAACAACCGCGACTCCTCCCGTGTCGAATGCTGCGCCTTCGCCGACTGGCGGCCGCTGGGCACGCCCGACGGCACCATCGATACCGTCACCGCAACCTCGCGGGCCAGCCACACAACGCTCTTCCTCGATTACTTCGGCCTGCCGAAGCTCTTCTCAGTCAAAAGGTCGGCAACGGCGCAGGTCGTCGGCGCAACCGGCGCCCCCATATGCCCGTGGGGCATCATCGCCGATCCGCCGGCGACGGACAGCGACGGCCAGTTTGCACTCGTCCCCGGTCGCGTTTACGCCTTCGACCTGGTCACGGGCAGTCGCGACACCGGCAGCCTCCTGCCGCTCGACCTCGCCGGCTCCGGCCTTGCGGGCTATCAGACGGCGGTTGTTAGCGGTTGCCGGACAGAGGAGACCGGTCGCTGGTCAGTGGGAGACGTGGTCACGCCGTTAGATGGCGAGGGCGACGTCGCCGCGACGACGCTCCAGGCAATGAACGACTACTACAACTTCGAGACGGGAGATGGCGTCGGCGACTACCTCGGCCCACAGTGGTGCGATATCACCTTCGAGAACGACGGCGGGGCCGGTGCCGGCCGCATCACCGGCTTCGACCCCTACGTACAGTTGCCTCGCAGCGAGTGCATTCGCGGCACGGGTGGCGGGGCCGGGCGACTCGTTGTCGTGCCCATCGTGACGCGACCGGGGGATGAAGGCGGCAGCGTCCGCATCCTCGGCCTCGCCTCGATGTACCTCGCATCCTGGGACCGCGGCCGTGCGCCCGAGGGACGCATCTACGGCGTCTTCTTCGACAGGGCGCGTATAGGCGTGGACAGCGCGGACCTCACGGGCGCCGACGACAGCCCTCTGGCGCCTCTACGAATAGCCCTGCTCAACCAGTAGATTCGCGCTCCTGCAAGAAGGCGTCGATTGCCTGCGCGACGCGGTCCGCGACGGCCTCGCGGGCGAGCGGGTCCTTCAGCGTTGCGGCGTCGGCATCGTTCGTGAGGAAGAGGATCTCCGTGAGGACGGCGGGCATCTGCACCTCGCGCGTCACCAGGAACTGGCAGAAGCCTGCCGAGTTGTGCACTGTCGAGTCCTCCTGCGTTCCGCGACGCACCGTCTCGTAGCCGTAGTCCTTCAGACCCTGCACGGCCGCGTCGAGGATGAGCTCCGCCAGGCGGGCACTCTCCGCGCCATAGCGGTGCTCCCCGCAGTACCATATTTCGGTGCCCGATTGCGCCGGATGCGGCGAGCCGTTGTTGTGAATCGAAATGAACAGGTCGCCGTCAACGGCGCCGGCCAGGCGGACGCGGCTCATAAGGTCGCCGGAGATCAGTGCCTGCGTGAGTGGCCCGATCGCCAGCGGCTTGCCGAAACCGGAACGAGTGATATAGACGTCGTACCCCTTCGCCTCCAGGAAGCGGCGCAGGTTCTCGGCGATGTCCAGATTCGCTTCCGCCTCCGTCAGGTCGACCTCGCCGCCGGCAAGGTGATGTACGGCGCCCGGATCGCCGCGGCCGTGGCCGGGGTCGAGGATGATCGTCGGACGGTGCGGCTGCGGCGTCGGCTGGCGCTGCAGGAGCGAGCCCGGCCCTTCCAGGACGCCCGCCCTCGTCGACGGCTGCGCCTCCTTGGGCACGGGCATGACCTTCGGGCCGCTTACGCTGTCGCCATCGCCATCGCCATCGACAGTGACGGTGCCTTCGACCGCTTGAGAGCTGTCCTCCGGCGTGGCAGTGATGGCAGGTCCGGCTTCGGGCGCTGTCGTGGCGGTGGCGGGCGTCGTCACGCCCGCTTCCGAAGAACGCCCGTGCGCGGCGACGACCGACCCCGCGACGAGGCTGGCCAGCACCGCGAACGCGCACGGAACAAGGATGAGAAGACGCACCTTCATTTCTGTCGACGATCCTACGGTCTTGCTAGACGGCCTCGTCCTGCGTCGCCTCGACGCGTATGCCGAACGCCGAAGCCAGCACCCGCAGCTCCTGCAGGAGTTCGGCGGCCGGCACGTCCTCCATCTGCGAGGTCAGGCTGGAGTTGTCGACAAACTCCTCGTCGACGGTCATGAAGACCTTCAGCATCTCTTCGTCATTACCCATCCGCGCGCCGCGGTCTTCTTCCTCCTTCGCCTGCTCCTCCTCTGGCTTCTCTTCATCCTCCGCCTGCTCAGTCTCCTCGTCCGTAGGCGGTTCGAACAGCTCGTCCGGCAACGAGTCGATGGTCTCGCTCTCTTCCTCTTTGCCCCGGCCGTTCCCGAATCTGAGGAATGGTATCAGCTTCATATTGACCTCCAACTGTTACATCGGCGCCGCCACGCTGGCAAAGAGCCCTTGCACAATCCAGGGGATCAGCAGCATCGCGAGGCCGGATAGGAAACACATTACCGACCCGTAAAGACAGAGCTTATAGACGTGGCCGCCGGCCGCCGCATAGGGCGCGAAACTGTTCGCCACGGTGAGGATCAGGATCACAGCGACGATAAACGCCCGCACGAAGTCCATGTCGGGCGACGTGAAGAGCAGCGTTGTCGATACTCCCGCCTCGTTGGCTATGTTTTCGTTCATCCCCTGCGTCTGGACCTCGACCATCTTCGACCCGAAGATCACCAGCACCTCCGTCACGAATAGCAGAATCGCCAGAAGCGCCACGTGAAGCGGGATCATGATGAACGTGAACGTCGAGGACACCAGCTTCCTGCTCGCCCGTAGCAAAGAGACCTTCATCGCGAACGTGGACGCCAGGTAGCTGATGCGGTCGGCGTCGCCGCCCAGCCGCAACCCGTCCCAGAAGATGCGCACCGCGCGCGTGACCATCTCGCTCCCCGATTCGGCAGCGAAGCGCGTCCAGGAAAGGTCGGAGCGCAACCCGGTTCGCAGCCGCACGTGCAGGCGCTTCACCTGCGGCTCCAATGACCCCAGGGAGCGCCGGTTCAGCCGTGCCAGCCCTTCGCCGACGGTACTGCCCATCGCTGCCACCATGCTGCCTATCGCCCGCAGGACGCTGGATATGTCCCGGTCCCGACGGTCTATCTGCACGTCCTCGCGCGCCGCGAGCAAACCGATCGGCAGGAGAAAGATCGACATCGTTAGGAAGGCAACCGGCAGGCCGAAGCCGAGCAACATGACGCCCGCGCTCGCCGCCAGGCCCACCGGCAGCACGTATCTGGCGAGAAGCGCGGCGAAGTGACGCTCGTGGGAGTAGTCGGCCAGCGTGCAGGCTTTTACTTCTAACGGCGCCACGCTGTACACGATCCACGACCCGAGGAAGGTCGTGCCGATGACGACCGCAGCCAGGCCGACAATCAGGCCGGCGCCCATGCTGTATATCATCATCGACACGAGGGAGATGACCACGATCAGTGCCGCAGACACCATCAGAGCCACATAGGCGTCCGTCCACCGTTGCAGCGTCTCCAGGTCGCGCTCATAGGCCTTGCCGTAAAGCTCCAGTTGGATTTCCATTTCGCGGGCCAGGAACGGCGCCTCTCCTTCACCCGACGACAGTGCGCTGGCGAAGCGTAGCAGGAGGCTGCGCATGTTCTCGTCGGCCAGTGTCTCCGCCACGGCCTCGCAGGCCTGGGCGTAGTCGTAGTTCAGTCGCTGGGCAGCCCAGTGGATGCGACGGAAGAGGATCGACGTGCTGTAGTTCAGGTTCGAGGTGTGCTCGAAGAGCTGGGCGCGAGAGACGCCGGCGGTGGCGATCGCGGACATATACGTGAGCTGCGTGACGAGGTCAAACGCCACCGGCTCCCGCCCGAAGAATCGGGCCGGCTTCTCCAACTTCGTACGCTCTTTGACGGCGCTAGAAGAGGCCTTCGCGTTGCGCCTTAGCAAGGAGTTGATAGAGATCATAGAAGTCCGTGACGCTCTGTTGCTGTAGCTTCTCCAGGATGGTCGCCTTTTTGTCCAGCTCCAGGTAGATCTTTCGCTTGTCCTTCTGCGTCAGTCCCCGGCGTGGCGCCACGCGGTTCTCCAGGAGATAGCTGTTCATGTTGCCCGTGAACTCGAACACGTCCTCCGCCGGGTTCCAGCGGAAGGCCTCGACGAACGAGAAAGAGTCCGACGAAAGGTCATAGCCGATAATCTCGTTGATACTCAAGACCCGCCTGCCGAGCTTGCCGTTCGGAAGGCGGACGGCACTGCAAATGACCACGAGGTTGAGGTTGTCCATGTATGGCTTCGGGACGTTGATCGGGTTGCCCGTGAGACGCTGGATGAGCTTCTCAACGGTCGACGCGTGGAAGGTGGACATGACCTGGTGCCCTGTCTGCATCGCCTGGAAGGCGACGGCGCCCTCCTCGCCGCGGATCTCGCCGACGATGATGGCGTTCGGACGTTGCCGCAGCGCGGCCTTGAGGAGTCCGAACATGTCGACGGAGGCGCCCTGCGTGGCCTCACCGGACATTCGAACCACCTCACGGATCCAGTTGGTGTGGGGCACCTGGAGCTCCGGCGTGTCCTCGATGCTGACGATCTTGGCGTCGGGCCGGATAAAGGTCGTTATCGCGTTGAGCAGCGTCGTCTTGCCGGAGGCCGTCTCTCCCGACACCCAGAGGTTGAGACCGTCGCCCACGACGATTGCCAGGTACGCCGCCATCTTGTGGTCCATGCTGCCGAAGTTGATGAGGTCGAGGATGCTGATCGGCGTCTCCGCGAACTTACGAATGGTGAAGTTGCTGCCCCTCTTGGAGACCTCGCCGCCGTAGACGATGTTGATACGGGAGCCGTCCTGCAGCGCCGCGTCGACGATGGGGTTCTTGAATGTGACGGGCTTCTTGATGTTCTCCGAGAGCCGGATGACGAAATCGTCCAGCTCCTCGTGCGTGTCGAAGATGATGCTGCTCTTCAGCCCCTTGAAGATCTTGTGCTCCACGAACACCGGCCCCAGGCCGCTGCAACTGATGTCCTCGATGTTGGTGTCCTTGATCAGCGGCTGCAGAGCGCCCATCGTGATCTTGTCGCGCAGGACGATGTACTTTATCGTTTCCAACTCGCGACCGGTGACGGGTATGCGACCCTCCTTGGAGCCGCCGAACGAGAAGCGGCCGCCCTTCTTCTTCTCGCCGCCGTTGCCTTTCGATTCACCCCTTACGACGCAGCAGTGCTCTACCGCCGCGGAGAGCGCCTTGATCCTCTCCTCAGTGGTTTGCGCCTCCGCCAGGATGTCGACGTAGTCGAGCAGCCGCCGCTCTACTTCCCGCAGGAGCTCCTCCAGGTCCATGCCGATCGGTGGTTCTACCGCGAGGTAGTAGTTTCGCGGGTCTTCCACGTCGGGGTATATGTGGACGAAGACGTTCTCGCTTACGGGGTAGATCAGGTTCGGGTGCTCGATCTCACCTAGCTTGCGGCTGATCTCCGGATAGAAATCGGGCACACCGACGACGGCCATGGGCACCATGTGGAGGTAGTCCATGAGGTGCGGCGCGGTCTCGGCGCGCTGCAGCAGCTCTTTGGAGATGAGCTTCTTGAGCGCGCAACCGCTGTTTCCGTCCTTGTGGTCGTCAACGACGTTCTCGCAAGGAAAAGGCAACGAGTTCGGCATGTTAGGCTTTTGCTTTTGTGATCGGTACTATCCTCATCCCCAATCCGGGCTCAACTTCGAAGCTGACGATATTGCCGGTGCTCTTCTCCGCGCCGCGCACCTTGGCGACCTCCAGCACCTTCACCAGTTGATCGCCCACCTCTTCGATGCGCAGTCGCAGGTGGGCGTCGCAAATGGAACGAATCCGTATGAACATCGACTCGTCGAAGGCATAGGCGTGCAGCGTGATGAGCATGGTCTTGTTCTGATCGCAGATGTTCTTTATGGCCGTGAAGAACGTGAGGGTGTCGCGCTCCGGCACGTGGGACACGAATGACGTAAGCGAGTCCATCGCGATGATGTCGTAGCTCGTCTGCCGCGAGATGTGGCTCAGCAGCCGGCTGAAGAACGTCATCGATTCCTCCGGCGTCAGCGCCGAAGGCACCGGGTAGACGTTGAGCTTGCCCAGCAGGAAGTGGTCCATGATGTTCATGCCCAGGCTTTCCATCTGTCGCAAGAGACTGCGCGTCGTGTTCTCGGTCGTGTAGTAGGCGATGCGGAAGTTCTCGACCAGCGCTCCCCAGACGAGCTGCTGAAGGAGCACGCTCTTCCCCGAGTCCGACTGACCCTCGATGAGCGACAGCGATCCCTCGGGTATGCCGCCGCCGATCTTCTTGTCCACCTCGGGGTTACCCGTCGCGACGACTCGCCTTGTTTCGTTCCACGCTGCCTTCGCCATGGTCTTGCTCCTATCCCGTCACGCTCGCTGATACGGTGACACCGTTCTCCGTCGAGACGATGACCCAGCCGGTTGTCCCGGTCCCCATCAGCGGGTTGATCCGTATGCGTATTTCCGCTATCTCGCCCGGGTTCAGGACGCCGGGCTCAAAGCTGTCGTTTTCGATGTTCACCAGCGTCCACGTGTTCGATTGCAGTGCGCCGGAGGTGTATGGTACCCAGCGCGCGTAGCGCGTCCCCGACTCCGAGAAATACTGGACCACCACGTCCATCCGCGCCCAGTCGGCGACCGTTGTCTGGCCGTCGTTGCGCACGCGCACGGTGATATTCGCGTAGCTGCCGTCGACCAGCGTCTCCACGACTGTCAGCTCCGTGCGCACCCGCTGTTCCAGTCGCTCTCCCATCACCTGCCACGACTGGCCAATCCGGTCGACGGAGCTGTAGCCGCTCCTCGCCATGACCACGGTGGTGATCATCAGGATCGCTGCAATGAGAAGAGCGGGGATGCTGGTCTCCATGTCCTCTCCCTAGACCGTGAAGAACTTCGCGTCGCTGGACCCGTTGGGCGCGACGATCTTGGCGTAGTACACGGTGTTCGTTGCCAGGGCGTCGTCCAGGTGAATGACGATGTGGAGCGTCGCTGTCGGCTTCCACTCGGTGTCGTTCTCGACGCTGTACTCCCAGCAGGGCGCCGTGCAGCTCGCGCCGCCGTAGGGAATGCGCACGAACTCGCCCTCCGGCCCGAAGAAGACGTCGATCTTGTCAAGCGGCTCGATGATCGTGGAGCCGACGTTCTTCGCCCAGACGTCCGCGACGGTCGCGCCGTCTTCGCCGGTGGCGTGGACGATCTCCAGCTGACTGCCGAGCCGGTCGTCGATGACGCTGGCGGTAGATGTGAGGGCGCCGCTCGTGCGGTCGACGCTTGGCAACACCGCGTTGACAACCGCCACGACGGCTATGATTCCCGCCACGGTCAGCAGGACGGTGGTAATGGCCTTCTCTATGGTGGCACCCCCTCTTGATCCGTCATCCCGGGGGGACGGACATCTTCGGCCCTCCTAGGCTGGTTGCTGCCACTGATCGGCCAGGCTGCGAAGGCTCTGGCCGGCTGGCTCCTCGCCTCGCATCAGGGCGTCGAGCTGGCAAAGGACGACCAGGCACTCGTTGGCCGAGGGCGGCGTTGTCCGCTCCTCCGCCTGCAGGCCGAGGCTCGTCACCTTGAGCAGCGCCTCCTTCGCGGGGCCAGAGAGATAGCCGGTGAACTCGCAGAGGTCGAGGAGTATGCGAAGCCGCTCCGAGCCGATCTGTTTGACGGCTTCCTCCGCCCACACCGCCAGGCCGGCCACCGTTATCAGGCTCCAGCGCGGCGTGCTGCCCG
>Ga0315288_10012019_pt1 | contig 10887 bp, 8 predicted proteins | sample YL17G11_20_MG_FD_203454 | JGI IMG/M metagenome (GOLD analysis project Ga0315288, IMG submission 203454) | Sediment microbial communities from Yellowstone Lake, YNP, Wyoming, USA - YL17G11_20 | ecosystem: Environmental > Aquatic > Freshwater > Lake > Sediment | place: USA: Wyoming | collected...
AGGGCCCCATTCAGTACGACGCGGCGGTGGACGCCGGCGTAGCGGCATCCAAGATGCCCGGTTCCCAGGTCGCCGGCCAGGCCACCGTGCTGATCTTCCCGGACCTCAACACCGGCAACAACACCTACAAGGCGGTGCAGCGCAGCGCGGGGGCGATCGCCATCGGCCCGGTGCTGCAGGGGCTCAACAAACCGGTCAACGATCTCTCTCGAGGAGCACTGGTGGAGGACATCGTCTACACCGTCGCCATCACCGCGATCCAGGCCCAGAAGTCGTGATGGCCCGCACTGTTCTGGTCCTCAACTCGGGATCCTCCTCGCTGAAATACCAACTGGTCGAACCTGATTCCGCCACGTCGGTGTTCGACGGCATCGTCGAGCGAATTGGCGAGGACGCGTCGACCGCCAAACTGCGCCTTGGCGGGACCCAGATCACCCGCGACGGCCGGGTGGCCGACCACGAGGCGGCGCTGCGACTGGCGTTCGACCTCGTCGCCGAGGCGGGGGAGAACCTCGAGGACTTCGGGCTGGTGGCAGTCGGCCACCGCGTGGTGCACGGCGGGCCGAACCTCTACCGGCCCACCATCGTCGACGACGCCCTGGTGGGCGAACTGCGCGAGCTCGCCCCGCTGGCGCCGCTGCACAATCCGCCGGCGGTGCTGGGCATCGAGGTGGCGCGCAAGGTGCTGCCAGACCTGCCGCACGTAGCGGTGTTCGACACCGCGTTCTTCCACGACCTGCCCCCCGCCGCGGCCAGCTATGCAATCGACCGGGACCTCGCGCAGAAGTGGCACATCCGACGGTACGGGTTCCACGGCACGTCGCATGAGTTCGTCAGCCGGCAGGCCGCCGAGTTCCTCGGCGCGCCGGTCGAGTCGCTCAACCAGATCGTGCTGCACCTCGGCAACGGTGCGTCGGCATCGGCCATCGCCGCGGGGCGGCCCATCGACACTTCGATGGGCCTGACCCCGATGGAGGGTCTGGTGATGGGGACCCGCTCCGGTGACGTCGACGCCGGGATCATCAGCTATCTGTGGCGGACCGCCGGCATGGGCGTCGACGAGATCGAGACGATGCTCAACCGCCGGTCCGGCCTGCTCGGTCTGAGCGGAGAGGTCGACATGCGGGCTATCCAGCAGCGCATCGACTCCGGCGACGAGGATGCCCAATTGGCCTATGAGGTGTACATCCACCGGCTGCGCAAGTACATCGGTGCCTACCTTGCATTGCTCGGGCACACCGACGCCATCACCTTCACCGCCGGCGTCGGTGAGAACGACGCCAAGGTGCGCCGCGACGCGCTGACCGGACTGGCGGGCCTGGGCATCGAGATCGACGAGCGTCTCAACGACAGCCCGCCGCGGGGGGCATGCCGCATCTCCGCAGACAACTCGCCGACCACCGTTCTGGTGATACCCACCGACGAGGAGTTGGCGATCGCCCGGGCCAGCGTGACGGTGCTGTAGTTCGTCGACTCTGCGTTCAGTTCGTCGATTCGCGCGTTATCCGGGGATGGGCGATCCTGGCGCAGTCTCGATGCTCAGAACGTGGTGAGGGGACGTACCTCGTTGGCCAGGTCCACCAGCGCGTAGCGGTGCGCCTGGCTGTTGGCCACCCTGGACAGGCTGCGCAGCGACGCCTCCACACCGAGGCGCAACCCGTGATCGGTGAATGGAAACCCGAGGATCGGGTTGGCGCTCGCCTTGTGCTGGGTGATCCAGTCCATCGCCGTTCCCAGCACCAGCGCGCGGAGCTGGAGCACCCGCGGCTCGGTGGCGGGAAGGGCCTCGACCCGGCGTGCGGCGTCGCGGATCTGCTCCTCGCTCAGCTCGTGAGCCGAGCGGCCGGACAGCAGGGTCACTGCACTGGTCAATCGGGCAGTGGTGAAATGCCTTGAGGCGACGGGCACTTCGTCCAGCGTTGCAACGGCGCCGGAACGGTCGCCCTCAACCGACTGGGCGCGGGCCAGTCCGAAGCCCGCCGAGGTGATGAGGTTGTCGGTATGCCAGACGGTCTCGTAGTACGGCAACTCGTCGGAGGTGCCGGCCAGCTCGGCGGTAGCCGCGAGGGCCAGTTTCGGGGCCAGCTCCCCGGGGAAGGTGTCCAGAACATCGTTGAAATGCTTTGTAGCCGAGGCGTAGTCACCGGTGAGTAGCTGCGACACGGCCTTGAACCAGACCAGCCGCCAGCGCCATCCGACCCGTTCGGCCAGGGCTTCCAGCTTCCGGTCGGCCTTGGCGACGTCACCGAGGTCGAGCAGCGCCCGGACCTCCATCAGCGGCAGCTCCACCGAGTCGGACAGGTCCACCCCGTCGGACTCCAGGCTGTCGTGCCGGGCGGCCCGCAGCGAGTCCAGGGTCTGCACCGGTTGCGAGAGCACCGTGGCAGACAGGACCGTCGCCGCAACGTCTGTCGGGTCGACCAGCGGAACCGGCAGGGCCATCACGGTCTCCGGGGCGGTCAACTTCCCGGCGTGCACCAGGCCGTCGAGGTACACGTCGGTGTGGGCGACCAGCAGCTCTATCCCGAAGACGGACCGGGTGCGGCTGAACACCGTGGACAGACCGGGGCGCGGCACGCCGGTGTCGGCGGCCACCACCTCCCGCAGCACCCCGAGTAGCTGTGAGCTCATCTCGTGGGCGCTGACGAAGCGACGGCGCGGGTCCGGATCGATCGCCCGGCGCAGCAGCCGGCCGAATGAGTCGTAGGTCTTCAGCGCCGGATCGTCCTCGGGCAGCCCGTCGGCGTAGCGGCCGTCGCGGGTGCGCAGCTTCAGCGTCAGCGCGGCCAGCGTGCGGCCGACGGTGTAGATGTCGGTCGCGATGGTCGGGCCGGTCCGCACGATCTCCGGCGCCTGGTAGCCCGGTGTCCCGTAGAGAAAGCCGAACGAGTTGACCGGCGACACCGCGCCGAGGTCGATCAGCTTGAGCTGCTCCTCGGTCACCATGATGTTCTCCGGCTTGAGGTCGTTGTAGCACAGGCCGATTGAGTGTAGATAGCCCAGCGCAGGCAGGATCTCGAGGATGTAGGCGATGGCTTCGGCGACGGGAAGCCTCTGGCCCCTGACCGGTTTGAGGGACGTGCCGCCGACGTACTCCATCACGATGTAGCCGACCGGCTCGCCGCGGGAGTCCGGATGCTCGACGAAATTGAAGATCTTCACGATCGAGGGATGGCCCACCTCGGCCAGGAACTGCCGCTCGGCCATCGCGATGGCTTGAGCCTCCGCGTCGCCGGAGTGCACAAGACCTTTGAGCACCACCGGTCGCTCGTTGACGTTGTGGTCGACGGCCAGGTAAACCCAGCCCAGACCGCCGTGGGCGACGCAACCCTTGATCTCGTACTGGTCGGCGACCATATCGCCCGGATTCAGCTGCGGCAGGAAGGAGAATTCGCTCCCGCAGTTCGGACAGAAGCCCTCGGACTCGCCGGGATGCCCGTCCGTCGATCGACCGATCGGTCGCCCGCAGCTCCAGCAGAACCGTTTGGATTCGGCCACAACGGGATTGACCATCAGAGCGGCCAGCGGGTCGATCTCCGGCACCCGGGGGAGTTCCACCAGCCCTCCACCGAGCCGACGTGTCGGTGACACCGTGCGGGCCACCGTCGACTCGTCGGTCTCGATCGGCTCGCTGCGCGCCGACTCCTCCTCGTCCTCGTCCGCGTCGTCGTCGAACCGCGGCCGGAACACCGCCTGGGTGGACATCGCCCGCATGGTCGCCACCGAGTCCACGCCGAGGTCGGTCAGGCTGGCCGGCTGGGTTCCGACGTCGACGTCGTGCGGTTCGGTGCTCATCAGTCCAGATACCTCGGGGCCGGTGGTGTCGGTGCCGGGCCGAGCACCGTGAGCCACTTGCGGTACAGGGTGTTCCAGGTGCCGTCGGTGCGGATTCGCTCCAGGGTCCCGTTGACGAACCGCACCAGAGGAGTGTTGGCAAGGTTGATGCCGATGCCATAGGGCTGTTCGGCCATGTTCGGTCCGACGATGTGCAGGTGGGGATCCTGGGACACCAGGCCGGCCAGGATCGCGTCGTCGGTGCTGACCGCGTCGACTTCACGCTGCTGCAACGCGACCAGGCAGTCCGCCCAACTCACCACTGTCACGATCGTGGGCACCGGGTCGATCTCCTGCACGCGCCGTAGCGAGGTGGTGCCGCGCACCACGCACACCCGCTTGCCGGAAAGGTCCGACGGCCCGGCGATATCGGACTCCCTGGATGCCAGGATCCGTTGTGCAGCAACGAAGTACGCGGTCGAGAAGTTCACCAACTTGCGCCGTTCGCAGGTGATGGTCATGGTCTTGACCACGATATCGACGGCGTTGTTCTGAAGTGCGGTGATCCGGTCGGCCGAGGACAGGATCCGGTACTCCACCGCCGACGGTGTGCCGAAGATGTCGCGCGCCACCTCCCCCGCGATATCGACATCGAACCCGGCGATCTCCCCGGTCACCGGGTCGCGGAACGAGAACAGGTTGCTGCCGATGTCCAGGCCCACCAGCAGGCGTTTGCGGTCCCGGATGGGGGCCACCGCGGCGTCGGCCTGCGCCTTGGTGGGGAAGGGGCGAAGGCTGGCGGTGCGGTCGCAGGTGCTCTGGCTCTCATCCGGCGGGAGCGCGTCCCGGGCCGGCAACTGTTCCATCCCCGCCGGGCTCGGTGGCGCCAGGGTGGGCAACGGCGGCGCGGCGATATCGGCCGGTTGCCCACACGCGGTCAGGGCAACCGTCGCCGCGAGGACGCTCAGCGTCCGCCGGAGCATGTTCTTCGCGCAAACGCTCATCACCGTCTGTCTGTTCTTCGCGCAAGCGCTCATCACCGTCTGTCTGTTCTTCGCGCAAGCGCTCATCACCGATACTCACTCATCCTCGGCCACAGGCCCAGCGCCACCGCCAGCGCCGCCCCCGCCGACAGCATCGCCCCGCCCACCGTTGTGCCCGACAGCACCCGCCGCGCCGACAGGATGTCGTAGCGAAGCTGCTTGCGGCTCTCCTGAATCCCCTGCGACAGAGCGTCATTGAGCTTGTCGAAAGCGGGGGTGGAAGCATCCTCGCCGGTGCCCAGGGCCACCTGGGTTGCGGCCTGGTAGTTGCCCACGGCGATATAGTCGTTTATCCGCTCGTCAGCCTGCCGCCAGCGTTCCAGCAGTTGATCGGCCTGGGCCAGGCTGCTGGTGTCCACGTTATCCGTGCGGGCCTGATAGTCGCGGAGTTGCTGACGCATCTGCTCGACGCGCTGGTAGTAGGACCGCTTGCGGACGTCCTCGTCGCCGCGCCGGATCAGCGACAGGGTCTCATCGGCCCGGGCCTGCTGGGCGGTGATGGCCAGGCCGGTCACGGTGCGCAGCGAGTCGGACGCGGTGTTCTTGGCGGCCCGACTGCCGGCGGTGGAGATGGCCAGCGCGGTGCCCACCCACACGATCATGACGGCGATCGCCAGCCCACCTGCGACCAGGCCCACGTTCACCCGCCGTCTGGTTCGCCGCGCCAGCCAGCGATGGGCGAAGATGCCGAACCCGAGGGTGGCGGCGACCACGATGATCACCGGAGCCGGAATCGCGGCCGAGGCCGTCGTCTCGGCGTCCACCCGGGCCGAGGTGGCCTCGTACAGCCGTTGTGCGTCGGGCAGGATCGTGTCCTGCATCAGCCCCGAGGCCTCGGACAGGTAGGACGAACCCACCGGGTTGCCCATCCTGTTATTGGTTCGGGCGGTCTCGATCAACCCGGTGTAGACGGCCAGGCGTGCATTGATCCGGCCGAGCATCTCGACCAGGGGCGGATCCGTCAATCCGCTGGAGGCCCGGGTGACCGCCACCGCGGCGTCGGTGATCGCCTGCTCATAGCGCTGCCGCACCGGTCGCGGTTCCGCACCGGCTATGAAGGCGGTCGACGCGGCGGCGTCGGCCACCGACAGGGTGGTGTACAGCTGACCGGCGGCGAACGCCAGCGGCTCGGTGTGGTCGAGCACGGTGGTCAGCTGGTGCTGGCGCTCGTTGATGGTCGTCGAGATCGCGAACGCACTGAGAATCCCCAGGGTGGCCAGGATGACGCCGATGGTGAGGATGCGTCCCGGTGTGGTGTTGACGAACCACCAGCGCGGGTGAGCGGGCTCGGTCGACGTCCGTTGTGCCAACGGCTCGGTCGACGGATGCGCCAGCTCGACGGTCACTTCGCGGGGACCTCAATCCCTTCACCTGAAATCTCTATGAGTAAAGCTTAAGAGAAACCGCAACGGATGGCGGGCGAACGACCGGACCGGCGCCGGCGTGGCGCGCCTATCCTGAAGTCGTGCAAGGCGATGGCGACGGCTGGGTGGTGTCGGAGGGCGGCAGCTACCACTGGGGCGTGCACGGTGCCGCCGGACTGCTGCTGCGTGCGCCCTGGCATGACGGCACTGCCGCGGTGCTGCTGCAGCACCGCGCCCCGTGGAGTCATCAGGGCGGCACATGGGCATTGCCCGGCGGGGCGCTGGACAGCCACGAAGAAGCCAGAGACGCTGCGGTGCGGGAGGCGAATGAAGAGGCCGGGCTGCCCGCCGACCGGATCATGGTGCACGTGAGCGTCGTCACCGCGTCGGTGCCAGGACCCGACGGCCCGGTCTGGACCTACACCACGGTTGTGGCTGACGCGGAGGAGTTGCTCGACACCGTCGTCAACCGGGAGAGTTCTGAGCTGCGCTGGGTGCCCGAGCATCAGGTGGCCGATCTGCCACTGCATCCGGCTTTCGCGCAGAGTTGGGAAGTGTTGCGCACGACCGCGACGGTGCCGCCGCACGAGTGCCGGATGGAACAACCACACACCATCCACATCGAGAAGTACCGCTTCGCGTGGTGTCAGGCCGGCGCCGGGGTCAGCCCGCGTCCCCAAGCGCCGCGCTGAGTCGGCCGGCCGCCGAGCTGGTGCTGGCGCGGCTGCGCGCTGTGGACAGCGGTGTCCGGCCCAACGTCTAACCTGGGCCGGGTGAAGCGAACGTACAAGACGCTGTCGGTGGCCGTCCTCGTCGTCGCGGCGCTCGGCTGCAGCAGGCCGGCCGACAGCGCCCGGCCGGTGAGCGAGGGCAAGGCCGCCAGGGAGTTCGCAACGCAGTTGCGAAAGCAGGTCACCGCTGATGCGATGTTCGGCCACCTGGCCAAACTGCAGGAGATCGCTGACGCCCACGGCGGCACCCGGGCTATCGGCACGCCCGGTTACGACGCCAGCGTGGACTACGTTGTGGGTGTCTTGCGCGGCAAGGGCTTCGATGTGCTGACCCCGGAGTTCCAGACCCGTGTCTTCACGCACGGGGATCCGGCGCTGACGGTCGGTGGTTCCCCAGTCAAATCCAATGTGTTGCAGTACAGCGCCGGTACGTCGGCGGGCGGGGTCAGCGGCCCGTTGGTCGCCGCGCCCGCCGACGAGACCCCCGGGTGCGCCCCGGTCGACTACGACGGTCTGCCGGTCAAGGGCGCTGTCGTGCTGGTGGACCGCGGCAGCTGCCCGTTCTCCGAAAAACAGGCGATCGCATCGAAGTTGGGTGCGGTCGCGCTCGTCGTCGCCGACAACGTCGACGAGGAGAAAATGGGAGGGACGCTGGGTGAGGACACCGACGTCAAGATCCCGGTGGTCAGCGTCTCCAAGGCCGACGGCGCCCGGCTGCGCGCCGAGCCCGGCCCCGCACGACTGACCCTCGACGCGACCAGCAAGGTCACGGCGGCCCGCAACGTCATCGCCCAGACCACGACCGGCTCGCCGCAGAACGTGGTGGTGGTGGGCGGTCACCTCGACAGCGTCCCGGACGGCCCCGGCATCAACGACAACGGCTCCGGTGTGGCGGCCGTGCTCGAGACCGCGGTGCAACTCGGCAGTGCACCGGCAGTGAACAACGCGGTGCGCTTCGGTTTCTGGGGTGGCGAGGAAGTCGGGCTCGCCGGATCGAAGAAGTACGTCGAGTCGCTCAGCTCCGAGCAGCTCAAAGACATTGCGCTATACCTGAATTTCGACATGCTGGGCTCCCCGAATCCGGGTTATTTCACCTATGACGGCGACCAGTCGACCGCGCCCGGCAAGGACCAGGGCCCGCCTCGCGTTCCGGAGGGCTCGCCCGGCATCGAACGTATGCTGGTCGACTATCTCGAATCCGCCGGCAAGACCGCCGAGGACACCTCATTCGACGGCCGGTCCGATTACGACGCGTTCACCACGGCCGGTGTTCCGGCCGGCGGGCTGTTCTCCGGCGCCGAGGAGGACAAGAGCCCCGAGCAGGCCGGGCTGTGGGGCGGCACCGCCAATGCCCCGTTCGACCCGAACTACCACAAGGACACCGACACCCTCGAGCAAGTCGACCGCGCCGCCCTCGACATCAACGGTGGCGGCGTGGCGTACGCGGTCGGCGCCTACGCAACGGACCTCGGTGGCCGCAACGGGATGCCGGCGCGGGAGGACCGGACCCGTCACGAACTTCCGCAGGGCTGAGCTCGCCGCCGACCGCGGACAGTGCCGCGGGGAGGTGGTCGTCACGCGCCATCGTCGGCGCCGCAGCGATGCCGGGTCGGCGCCGGGTCAACTCACCGTCGACTGCGGACCGCGCCGGCGATCAGGTAGGCGAGGTAACCCACTACGCCGGCCAGTGCGAACTTTCGGGTCTGCGGAACGACCAGGCCCACGCCCAGCACCGTCTCGATGGTGCCGTTGACGTAGACGTACCGGCGGGTGTTCTGCGGGAACGCCGGGGCGGTGATCTTCTCGAACAGTTCCGGCTTGGCGAAGTGGGACAGTCCCATTGCGGCCAGGGCAGCGCCCGCACCGGGGATCTTTGCCGACATGGAGGTCCTCTCGACTCTCACCCGAGGCGAAGTGACTCGGTGAATCGACCTTAGGCGATCTTGAAGTCGCTGAGGGGGAACTCCGAGGCGAGGCGGATCGCGGCCCCTTTGGTCGTCGGCCGCAGCAGGGTCGCTTCGCCCTGCGGGTTGAAGTAGTACGACCGTGCGGTCGCGCAGTTGCCGGCCACGAACACCGAGTCTCCGATCCGCTCGGTCATCGTGTCGAGGAACCGCGAGTTGGCCTCCTCGGTGACCTCGAAGGTATGCGCCCCGCTGCGCTTGATCTCCCCGAACAGCCGGCCCATCAGCCGCATCTGGTACTCCATGGTGTTGAAGAAGTTCAACCCCAGGAAGGCATACGGGCTGGCCAGGCTCAGATAGTTCGGGAAATAGGGAATCGAGACCCCCTGGTAGGCCTGGAATCTGTTCTCCCGCCACCATTTCCCGAGATTGCGGCCTTCGCGGCCAACGATCTCGATGGCCGGGAAGTTGGCCTCCCACAGGTCGTAACCGGTGGCCAGCACCAGGGTGTCGATAGCGGTTCGGGTGCCGTCGTTGGCCACGATCGCGTCCGGCTCGATGCATTCGATGCCACTGGTCTGCAGTTGCACGTTGGGTTTGGTGAAGGTCCGGTAGTACACGTTGGAGAACGTCGGCCGTTTGCAGCCGAGGTCATAGTCCGGAGTGAGCTTGCGGCGCAACTCCGGGTCTCGCACCGTGGCGAACCGGAGCATCTTGGCCAGGTCGGCGGCCCCGGTGTTGAGCCGCCGGAACAGCTGATGGCGGTGGTGCAGGCCGACGAAGATGAACGTCTCGTAGATCGAGTCGGTGACGGCCCGGACGGCCCGCTGCGCGATCGGCAGGCGGGCGAACAGCCGCTTGGCCCGCTCCGGGAAGTGGATGTCGACCTTGGGCACCACCCAGATCGGGGTGCGCTGGTAGACCGTCAGGACGGCGGCCCTCTTGGCGAGTTCGGGGATCAGCTGCACGCCGGTGGCGCCGGTGCCGATGACGGCGATCCGCTTGCCGGTGGCGTCGAAGGAGTCATCCCACTGGGCGGTGTGGATCACCCTGCCCTCGAAGCTGTGGATGCCCGGGATCTCGGGGGTGTGCGGCTGGGACAGGAACCCGGTCGCGGTGATGAGGTACCGGGAACTGAGCGTGGATCCATCCGACAGCGCCACCCGCCACAGGTCGGCCCCCTCGTCCCAGCGGGCGCCTTCCACGCATGTGGTGAACCGGATGTGGCGGCGCACGTCGTACTTGTCGGCAACATCGTCGGCGTACTGCTTGATTTCCGCACCGGTGGAGAACAGCCGTGACCAGTTCGGGTTGGGCTCGAAGTCGTAGGAGTAGGTCGTGGTCGGGACGTCCACGGTCAGGCCCGGGTAGTGGTTGACGTACCAGGTGCCACCCAGATCGTCCTCGCGGTCGAGGAGCACGAAATTCTCGAAGCCCAGGCGCTTGAGTTGGATCGCCGTGCCGATGCCTCCGAAGCCGGCCCCGACGACGATCGCGTCGTACTGCTGCTCGATCATGGGACCGACGGTACCGGATTAACTGGGAGTGTTGAAACGCAGCGCGCCGTCGACGGCCAGTGCCGGGACATCGAGGACTTTGGACCCCAAATCGTGGCGCGCGCCGGTCACTTCGACGATCTCGGCCGGGGCCTGGATCAGGACGGTGGCTGCGCGCAACTCCGCGATGGTGCCGAACGGATCGGAGGTTCCGTGGATGAAGACGGTGGGCACCGAGATGGCTGGGAAGTGCTCGGTGCGCAGCCGCTCGGGCTTGCCGGGAGGGTGCAGGGGATAGGAGAAAAGGGTCAGTTCAGTCACGCTGCCGGGCTGTTCGGCGACCACCATCGACGTCAGCCGGCCGCCGTAGGAGTGCCCGCCGGCGATGACCGGACCCTCGGCCCGGCCATCGAGCAGGGTGCGGGCCAGCGCGATGGCCTCGGCGATACCGGTCTGGTCCGTGGTGGCCGACCCGGACGGCGGTCCTTTGGGCCGGCGCCGCCGGTAGGGCAGGTTGTAGCGGATCGCCAGCCAGCCGCGGCCGGCCCACTCGTCGCAGACCCGGATCAGCAGCG
>Ga0315288_10012024_pt1 | contig 10886 bp, 7 predicted proteins | sample YL17G11_20_MG_FD_203454 | JGI IMG/M metagenome (GOLD analysis project Ga0315288, IMG submission 203454) | Sediment microbial communities from Yellowstone Lake, YNP, Wyoming, USA - YL17G11_20 | ecosystem: Environmental > Aquatic > Freshwater > Lake > Sediment | place: USA: Wyoming | collected...
GGAGAAGGCACCGAACGCCCCGCCGCCGGTCATCACGCCGACCGAGAAGCCGCACCCGACCCCGCAGCCGAAGCCGACGCCCGCGCCGACACCGGTGCCCACGCCCGTCCCGACGCCGGCCCCGACTCCTGCGCCCACACCGGTGCCCACGCCGCGGCCCACGCCCGCGCCGACGCCCGCGCCCACACCGGTGCCCACGCCGCGGCCCGCGCCCGCGCCGATCCCGACCCCCGCCCCGACGCCCGTCCCGACCCCCGCCCCGACGCCGCCATCGACGCCGAAGCCCACCCCGACGCCGCGGCCGACGCCCGTCCCGGCCGTCACGCTCGTGCCACCAGCCACGCCGACGCCTGCCCCGGCCGCCACGCCCACGCCTGCCGCGCCCGCCATGTCCCCGCCTCCAGCCTCCCCGGCGGCATCCCCGACGCCGGATCCCGTTGCCATCGTCCCCGCCGGGCCGGGGTCGGCGAGCCCGGGCCCGTCTGAGGCCGTCGCTGCGCCCGTCACGAGCCCTCGCCCCAGCGATGGCCCAGGCGACGCCGCGGCCCCAGGCGACGCTGCGGCCCCGGGTGGCCCAGGTGGCGGAACACGAGGTTCCGACGGAGATCGCGCGGGCGCCCCGGGTGACGATCCCGCCCTGGCCGGTCCCTTCGGCGACGACGGCATGAGCCGCCTGATCCTCCTCACGGGTGGAGTCTCCTCCGGGATCACCCTGGCAGTAGCGTTCCTCCTGTTCGGGCGGCGGCGCCGTACCGACGACTCGGACGACGGCGAGATGGCCCTCGCAGCGGCGACGGCCTTCGGGGGGCCGCTGGCCGTCGCGTCGGCAGCTGCATGGCCGACCGCCATCGATCCGGGGACCGGCGGGACCGACGTCGACCTGCCGCGCTGGCGCCGGCCCTCGCTCCTGGCTGCCCGAAAGTCCGACCCGACCCGGGGTGCCGTCGCGGCGGCCGGCACACACCTCGCCTTCGCCAGCCCAGCCGCGGCGGCGGGCATGGAGCGCCGCCTGGTCCGCTACCGGATCGTTCGTCTCCTGGACCGGCCGGACGAGCTCACGGGAAGCACCGTGGGATCCCTCGATGAGGGCGACCAGGTGGCGGTGGTGGAGCGGAGCGGCCTCTATCGGCGTGTCGAAACCCCGGACGGGCGCATCGGATGGCTCCACAAGATGACGCTCGGGGACGTGGTCGCCGCGCCCGCCGGGCCGGACGCCGAGGTCGACCCCGACGTCCTCATGGCCTACCTGGCGGCGCGCGGTCGCGGCTGACGGCCGGACCGGCGTCCAGCCTCGATCTCGCGGCGCAGGATCACGACGTGCTGGTGGGTGATGTTGGGGACGAATGCCCGCGGGTAGCCGTACGGGCGGAGCCGCGTGCCCGCCTGGTACCAGACGAGGTCGCCCTTGGGCACGAAGCCGACCCGTGATGCGCGCACGGCGAGGTCGGCGCCCGTGAAGCGATAGACCCCGTCGACGTAGGCGTCGCGCACGATGACCGCGGCATAACGGCCCGGCCGGAGCACCCGCACCAGCTCCTCGAAGACCCGTTCCATGGCGTCGAGGTACGCGTCGTGGGTCGGGGCGTTCGCCAGATCGGCCGGGTCGTCGGAGACCATGGCGTAGCCCGTGCGACGATTGGCGTGCGTCTCGGCCAGGCGGCCGCCGGCCATCGTGAGGGGCAGCTGGACGGTGTACGGCGGGTCGGCCGCGATGAAGTCGACGCTCGCGTCGGCGAGAGCGGGGAGAAGGGCGAGCGCGTCACCGACCCGCATCTCGCAGCCCGAAGGATCGAAGCCGCGCAGCCCGCCCGGATCGGCGCTGCCGAGGTCCGCGAGGAGCGGCCCCGCCCCGTCACGTTCCGCCGCGAGCGCGGCCGAAACCTCCGCGTAGATGGCCGCCCACGCGGGGTTGATCTCCAGGCCGATTGCCTGCCGGGGGCCGCGCGCGATCGCGGCCCCCAGGAGCGTGCCGCCCACGCCCGCGAAGGGGTCCAGCACGAGCTCGCCGGTCTTCGTGAAGAACTCGATGAGCCGGGCCATGAGGCGCGGCGGCTTGTTCGCGCCGTGCCGCTTCCGCGCCGCGTGCCCCAGCTCGGAGGGGTAGGCGGTCACGAGGAGCGACTTCGTGAAGTAGAGCCACTCCTCGCCGGTGAGCTCGTTCAGCTGGTTGGCCGGGTGGAGGTCGCGCGTCATGGGCGGGAGTATGCGCGACGGGCCCAGGGCGGTTGCCGCCCGCTGCCGCCCGTAGAATGACCGGCATGACGGCGAGTGGCGGGCTACCAGCTCGGTTCGTCGGGCGTGAGCGCGAGCTCGAGGCCATCATCGACGCGGCCGCCACCGCGGGGGCCGGCGCGGCGGGCACGGTCCTGGTCGAGGCGCCCTCGGGCATGGGCGCATCCCGTGTCATCGCGGAAGCCGTGGCACGCCTCACCGCGGCTGACGCCGGGTCACCGGGCACCGCCGTCCTGCGGGCCGACGGGCTTCCCGCCTGGCGCGGCGCCCCGTACGAGCCCTTCCGGGCCGCCCTGGACCGGTTCCTCGCCGACCGGGACCCGGGCGTCGTGGCCCGCCTCCTCGGTTCGGGCGCGGAGCTGCTCCTCCCGCTCCTCCCCGGAGTGGCGGCACGGCTCCCCGGCGTCCCCCAGGGACCCGCGAGCCGGGAGCGTCTCGGCGAGCGGATCAACGAGGCCGTGCGCAGCCTGCTCGTCCGCCTCGCCGCCGACGCTCCCGTGGTCGTCGTGGCCGAGGACATCCACGCGCTGGACGCCGCCTCGCGGTCGCTCCTCGCGTTCCTCGCCCGGACGCTCCGCGGGCGCCCGATCGCCATCCTGGGCTCCTATCAGCCCGATGCGCTCGGCCGCGGCCATCCGCTCCGCGCGACGCTCGATGCGATCGATGCCGGCCCGCGGCCCGCGCAGCGCGTGCCGCTGGCACCGCTCGACCGGGCGGCCCTTCGCGACCTGATCGCGGCCAACGAGGGCGACGCACCGTCGGCCCCCGTCGTGCTCCTCGTCGCCGACCGATCCGGCGGCAATCCGCTTGTCGCCGAGGAGGTCCTGGCGGCCCGTCGCGAGCTGACCGGTGCCTCGATGACGGTGCCGCTCGAGCAGCTCGTCGTGGCCAGGGCGGCCCGGCGGAGCCCGGAGTGCCGGAGGGTCCTGCGGATGCTCGCGGTGGCGGACGGACCGCTCCTTCCGGCGCAGCTGGCCGACGTGGTCGCCGCCTACGACGCCGAGATGGGGCGGCCCGCGCCGCAATCTGTGATGGCCCCCCGCACGCGCACCGGGGGCCTCGCGGCGGACCTGATGGCGGGGGTCGCGGAGGCCATCCACCATGGGTTCGTCGAGATGCTCCCCGGCGAGGTGGGCACGACCGATGCCGAGGCCCGCCTGTTCCGCGTCCGCCACGAGCTGCTGGCCTCGGCCCTCGAGGCCGACCTCCTGCCCGACTCGCGGCGGCGCATGCACGCTGCGGTCGCATCAGCGCTCGGCACGCACTCGGCCGAGGCAGGCCGGCATTGGCACCGCGCCCACGAGGCGGGACGAGAGCTGCTGGCGGAGATGCAGGCGGCCGCCGAGGCGGAGCGCGCCGGGGCGGCCGCCGACGCCAGCGCGCACCTCGAGCTCGCGATCGAGCTGATGGGTGCCCCGGTCACCGCGAGGGTGCCTTCGGCTTTCGAGGATCTTCACCTCCTGGTGCGGGCTGCGGAAGCGTGCTCGACCGCGGGCGACGTGGGCCGCGCGGTCGCCTTCCTCGAATCGGCGATCGCGCGCCACCCGGACGCGCACGACCGCCCAGCCCGGTCCGCGCTGACAGAACGGCTCGGCGCCTTCCGGTGGGCCGGCGGGGACCGGGACGGCGCGCTCGCGGCCTACGAGCGCGCGCTCGAGCTCCTGCCCCTCACGCCGAGCGTGGATCGGGCACGGGTCCTGGCGATGATCGCCCAGGTCCGGATGCTGGAGGGGTCCTACTCGGAGGGCGAGCGCCTCGCGGACGAGGCGGTCGCTGCGGCCGACGCCGTCGGCGCCGATGCGCGTGCGTGGCGCGGCCACGCGCTGTGCACGCAGGGCGTCATCGACGGGTGGCTCGGCCGGCCCGATCGCGGGGTCGCCCGCCTCGAGGAGGCGCTCGCGATCGCCGTCGACCTGGCGCGCCTCGACGACGCCTTCCGGGCCCGGGCGAACCTCACCAATGCGCTCGATCTGCGGGGCCAACGCGAGGAGGCGGTCGACGTGGCCCTGCGCGGCATCGAGGCGGCCAAGGCGGCCGGCCTGGAGGTCGTCCACGGGAACGTCCTGCGCGGCAACGCGGCTGACGCCCTCATCAGCCTGGGGCGCTGGCAGGAGGCACGCGAGCTCGCCGAGCGGGCGCTCGACTGGGCGCCGTCGGGCGTGCCCTTCGTGATCGCCGCGCTGGGCCTGGCAATCGTGGAGACCGAAACGGCCGCGGCCGACGCAGCCGCCCACCTCCTCGGCCGGCTCTTCCTCGAGATCGAGACCGTCCCGTACGTCGAGCTGGCCGTGCCCGTCTACCAGGCCGCCGCATCGTTTGCCCTCTGGCGCGGGGACGTCGCCGACGCATCGCGGGCCATCGACGAAGGGTGGGCGCGCGTCCGGCAGTCCGAGGAGTGGGCGCTCGCAGCCCGCCTGGCGGCGTCGGCGCTGGCCGTCGCCCGGGCCCGTGTGACGGCGGCCCAGGAGCGCCGGGACCTGGCGACCGTCGCCGCCACCCGCGCCTGGAGCGACGAGATCCTCGTCCAGGCGGCGCGGATGGTCGAGGCCTCCGGCGTCCCCGAGGACACGTGGGTCCGCCGCGAGGTCGACGCCGACCTCTCCACGGCGGCAGCCTCTGCGGCCCGGATCCGAGGGCATGACAGCCCGGCGGCCTGGGCCGACGTCGCCGCTCGATGGCGCGCCCTGCGACGGCCCTACGAGGTGGCCCACGCGCTGTTCTGCCAGGTCGAGGCCCATCTCGGGACGGCCGCGATCGCGGGGGCGCGCCGGGAGGGGCGCGACGATGCACGCGATCCGCTCCTGGAGGCGGCGGGGCTGGCGGTCGAGCTCGGGGCCATGCCGCTCCTGCGCGCGATCGCAGACCTGGCGGGTCGCGCCAGGATCGCCCTTCCCCCGGCGGCGATCGCCGCGCTGGAGGCGGCCTCGGCGAGATCGGCAGCGATGCTGGAACCGGCGCCCGCGCCGCACTGGGCCGGTTCCGCTCGCGCCGAGCCGCGTGGATCGGATCGCCAGACCGCCGCGTCGTTCGGGCTGAGCCCGCGCGAGCAGGGGGTCCTGGCCGAGATCGTCGCCGGCCGGACGAACCGCGAGATCGGCGAGCGGCTCTTCATCAGCGAGAAGACCGTCGGCGTCCACGTCGGGAACATCCTGGCCAAGCTCGGCGTCGGCGGGCGCGTGGAGGCGGCCACGGTCGCCCTCCGCCTTGGGCTGGTCGAGGACCTGGTGGAGAGCGCGAAGAAGCCCGGGCCGCATGGTCCGGGCCTCGTCGGCCGGCGACGCGGCGGCGCCGCCTAGGTTCGGGTCGCGGGGAGGGCTCCGCGGCCCCCCGCGTTGGACGCTAGAACTTCTTCGTCCAGAGCGGCGTGAAGAAGAACGCCAGGGCGGCGAACGTCACCGCGAGGCCGAAGAGACGGGCTTTGAGCTGGTCGTGCATGTCAGGTCTCCCAGGCGCGGTCTGCGCATTGTCGTGGCGGGGAGGGGTGGGCGGCCCTCTCGCGCCACTCGAGGGTCGCCGCTCTCGGCGCGTGCCCGGAACGTACGGGTCGCCGCGGGCGGCCGAACATGGGTCGTTGGTACCGGGTACCCACCTTGGGCCGGTACTTCTGGGCTACGGAGGCCGACGGGGTGGTGCGCTCCGGCACCGATCGGCCTCGCCCCGCCGAGGTGGAGGAGGGGGCCGGGCACGAGTCCCGGCCGTTCCGGACGGCGGCCGATGGCGGCCTCGCGCCAGCCGCGCTACAATCCACCGGCTCTGGTCAACGAGCACCTCGGTCGGGGCGTGGCGCAGCTTGGTAGCGCGCATCGTTCGGGACGATGAGGTCGGAGGTTCAAATCCTCTCGCCCCGACCATTCCATCCCGGTCTCGGATCTCGACGCGCACGCGGGCACCTCCGTGGGTGCCCCCAGCGAATCGGCCGTGACGGCGGACAGGCCCGACGTCACGTCACGCGCGCATCGTCCTCCGCGCCGCTTATCTGCCACTTATCTCGGCGATCGCGGCGACAGGACCCGAGATTGCGCGTGCGACCAAACTCACCCTTGCCTCCGGCTCCGGTCCCGGACCCACCTATCCCGCGTCACGCGGCCAGCCCGTCCGGGCCGACCGGGGTATCTAATCGCTCGGCTCGTCAACGGAGGGCATCGGCCTCCGCCAGCACCTCGGCCTCCGTCACGTCTGGGCCGCTCAGCGTCACGCCGTAGATCGTGCACCCGAGGCGGCCGCCGTCCCACCAGACCGAGATCGACCCCGACTCGGGCCAATCCGATTCGGCGACCCGGGCGCTCTGTCCGCGGGTGCTCGACTGGTGGCCCCACTCGCCGTCCAGTGCGCTCACGAGGTACACATCCAGCCTGCGCCGCGGCGCGGACAGCGTGGCGACCCGCGCCCAGGTCACTCGGGAACCACGGATCGCCCCAGGGCCATTGAGTTCACCGATCACGGACCCCGTGATGCTCCATTCCGGCCCGACCGGTCGGATGGCGGGCGCGGGACAGGCCTTCGTGAGCTCTGGGCCGAGCACGGCCCAGCCAAGGGAGACACCGAGGACGGCCGTCGTGGCGAGTCCAGCGAGGGCGCTGCCGATGATGAGCCGGCGCATGCTGGATCGACGCGAGTCGGGGACGAGTTGTTGCGCGCCTCCGGCCAACGGCTGGGTCGCTGTTGCCCGCGGCCAGCCTCCGACCTCCCCGGCTCGGGTCCCGGTCCTGCGATCCCTCCACGCCACCTCGGCCGAATCCGGGAGCCGGAGGCCACGGTCCGATCAGGGAGCCTGTCCACTTCGACCTTCGACCCGCAGTTCAGGCAGGTGTAGGGCCATTCGGCACGGCGGACGGCGGCAGGTGGACTCAGGGCAGGTCGTACCGTCGCCGCGATGATGCGAGTGCCACGACAGGCCGGCGCGTGAGGTCGACAAGCCCCGGGTCGTACAGTTGTTGGCTCGCGCACGGACTCCGGCCTCGGGCGACCGCAGCCCACGTGGCAGACGGAAAGGATCCGACGATGAGCACGGCTCAACCCCGGATGAGCATCGTCCTGGCGGCCTGGACGATTGTCCTGGCGTTGTCCCTGGTGCCCACCGTCATCGCGCAGGAGGTCTTGGGCCAAACGGTCTCCGCCGACCTGCGGGCCGGAAGCTCGGTCATCGTGATCGTGGCGGGCCTGGGGTTGACCCTGATCTGGACGTCGTTGCGGGCACTGCGTCCCCTCCTGCTGCTCTTCCTTGTCCTGCTGGGGGCGCAATGGTTCGTGTTCACGCAGGTGGGCCGCCTGCCCATCTTCCGGACCTGGCTGAACGATCCGTCGTTCGGGGTCTACATGCCGGCCGAGGTGCTGCTGAACCTGCTCGTGACGCTGGCGGTCATCGGCCTGCTGTTCGTCGTGAAGCGGGATCGTCGGGCCTTCTACCTCGCGAAGGGCGATCTGTCCGCCCCGGCCGAGCCCATTCGCTGGCTGCGCGTGAAGCCGGGCGACAGGTGGAACACGCTCGGACGCGATCTCACGGTCTTCATCAGCCTGGGCACGCTGGCGTTCCTGGTCATCTCCGGGCAACCCTCGGTCGACATCATCATCCGGGCCCTGCCGTTCCTGCCCGCCATCCTGCTGGCGGCGGCCCTGAATGCCTTCAACGAGGAGGTGACGTACAAGGCCTCGATCCTGTCGGTGCTGGTGGAGCCCGTGGGCTCGCGACAGGCGCTGCGTATGGCGGCGGCCTACTTCGGGATCGCCCATTTCTACGGCATCCCCTACGGCGTCATCGGGGTGATGCTGGCCTGGTTCCTGGGCTGGATCCTGGCGAGGTCCATGCTGGAGACACGCGGCCTCACCTGGGCGTGGTTCATCCACTTCGTGCAGGACCTGCTCATCTTCGGGTTCCTGGCGATCGGCGCGATCACGCCGGGGGGCAGCTGAGCGGCATACCAACTATGCGTTGCCGTCGCCTCGCCTCGCCACGTCGTCGGTCGGGGACTGACGTGGACAACCGTGCTGGCCTGGGATCAGGTGAGCACGGGCGAATCTACTGAGCACAGGCGAATCTACGCGATCTCCGACGCTCGGTGAACGCAGCTCGGAACGTTCGTGAGAGCTGGTCGGATCAGCGCGGCGTGGCGGTCGACAGCCCCATGAGCCTCGCCGCATCGGCCATCCGCTCGTCGTAGGTCACGATCGCCTCGAGATCGTCGCCGATGGCCATCGCCGTCGCGAGGTGGATGGCGTCGAGCGTGCGGAGCACCTGCGGTTCCAGGATGCCGGCCGCGTCCAGGATTCGATCGTCGATCCCGATGAGGTCGACGCGCCGCAGGCCCTCCCGGACCGTTGCCAGGGCATCCGGCCCCAGGTGGCGGACCGCGCGCAGGGATTCGGTGCGCAGCAGGGCCGACGACACGCGACGCGCAGCGCGGTTGGCCAGGAACGTGCGCACGGCTGCGGTTTCCGTCTCCTCGACGAGGAGTTTGACGAACGCCGAACTATCGAGGTAGAAGGCGCTCAATCGGACCGTCTCTCCGACACGAGCCGCGACGGCGCTGCGGCGCCTGGTGGGAGTCGGACGGGCACGAGGTCCAGGAGCTCGGCCTCCGCCCGACGCAACAGTCCCTCACGTTCCAACCGGGCCAGGCCGCTCGGCATCGTCCTCAGCAGAACGGCGACGGGACGCCCCCGGTCGGTGACCTCCACGGTCTCGCCCGCAGCCACCCGTCGCAGGATTGCACTCGCCTGACGTCGCAGCTCACGGACCCCAACACGCTCCATGTGCGACATGGTAGCACAACGTCCGCGCCGGATCGTGGGACGGTCGGCTGCCTGGCCGCCTGGCGGCGAACGACGGCGCCCGGATCGACGCGATGGCCGCTAGGGTCGCTGTGTCCCGTCGCCCCGACCGCGTCAGCGAGCTCGGGCCGTTCGGCCCCTTCGCATCCTGGAAGAGCATTGCCTCGAGTTTCACTTGGGGCGATGCTCTGATTCGGCGACCGGCAGGCCCGAGGTGCCGGTCACCACGGCGGGTGCGTCGCTAGGGCGTCTCCGTCTCCGCGATTCCAGGTGGATGGTCACGGCGAGGCTCCATGGCTATTCCTGGCATCGGCCTCTGCGCACACGCGGGAACTCTCCTCCTCTCCCGGCTGGGCCGCGGCGAGGCGCGCGGGCCGGCCACGCGATCGAGCTCGGGCTCGGCCCGACGTTTCTGTGGGAGGGGGCTCGGGGCGCCGCCGGTCGGGGAACCGGACCGGGCGGTCGCCGCCCGGCCCGGTTCAGTCCGGCTCGATGAGCGCGCGGGCGAGGCGGTTGTGGTCCTCGGCGACCCGCGGCAGGTCCAGCGTGACGAGCCGGCCCTCGCGGACGATCGGGCGCCCGTGCACGTACGTGAAGGCCGCCGGGGCGGGGGCGCACAGCACCACCGCCGCGACCGGGTCGTGCAGGGCGCCCGCAAAGGCGGGCTGCCGCACGTCCACGGCGAAGAAGTCCGCGCACATGCCCTGCGCCAGCGCTCCGATGTCATCGCGCCGGAGAACCGCAGCCCCACCGAGCGTGGCGATCTCGAGCGCCTCGCGCGCCCGCAATTGGACCGCCCCGCCCTCGAGCACGGCCGGGTCACGGCGCTGCCGTTCGGCCAGGCCGAGGCGCGCGAGCAGGAGCGCCTGGCGCGTCTCGGCAAGCATGTTCGAGCCGTCATTGCTGGCCGAGCCGTCGACGCCGAGCCCGACGCGGACGCCGGCTGCGATCATCCGCTGGAGTGGCGCGATCCCCGACGCGAGGCGCATGTTGCTGGTCGGGCAGTGCGCGACGCCCGAACCGGAGCGAGCGTACGCCTCGATCTCGGCGTCGTCGACGTGGACCGAGTGCGCGAACCACGTGTCGGGGCCCAGCCAGCCGAGCGTCTCCATGTAGGCGACCGGCTTGTATCCGACGGTCTCGAGGCAGAAGCGCTCCTCGTCCAGCGTCTCGGCAAGGTGCGTATGGAGCAGGACGCCAAGCGAACGCGCGAGTGTCGCCGTCTCGCGCATGAGGTCGCGGGTCACCGAGAAGGGCGAGCAGGGCGCCAGGGCGATCCGCAGCATTGCCCCGCGCGATGGGTCGTGGTAGCGCTCGACCAATCGTTGCGAGTCGCGAAGGATGAACGCTTCGTCCTCGACGCACCGATCGGGGGGCAGGCCGCCGCGCGACTCGCCGAGCGACATGCTTCCGCGCGTGGGATGGAAGCGCAGCCCCATCTCCGCGGCGGCCTCGATCGCGTCATCGAGGCGGCAGCCGTTCGGGTAGAGGTAGAGGTGGTCCGAGCTGGTGGTGCAGCCCGACAGGGCGAGCTCGGCGAGACCGACGATCGTCGACACGCGAACGGCTTCTGGGGTCAGGCGCGCCCACACCGGGTACAGCGACGTGAGCCAATGGAAGAGGTCCGCGTTCTGGGCAGCCGGGACCGCGCGGGTCAGGGTCTGGTACAGGTGATGGTGGGTGTTGACCAGGCCGGGCAGGACGACGTGCCCCCGCAGGTCGAGGACCTCGTCCGCTTCGACGGGCAGCTCCGCGGTCGGACCGACCTGCGTGATGATCCCGTCCCGCGCATGGAAACCGCCGCCGGCGATCTCCCGGCGCGCCGCGTCATGGGTGACCAGGACGTCGGCGTCGCGGACGAGCAGGGTGCTCATGAATCGCTCTCG
>Ga0315288_10012025_pt1 | contig 10886 bp, 14 predicted proteins | sample YL17G11_20_MG_FD_203454 | JGI IMG/M metagenome (GOLD analysis project Ga0315288, IMG submission 203454) | Sediment microbial communities from Yellowstone Lake, YNP, Wyoming, USA - YL17G11_20 | ecosystem: Environmental > Aquatic > Freshwater > Lake > Sediment | place: USA: Wyoming | collected...
TGGCGGCTGCCTCTCCGGGGTGCGGATGTTTGACAACCACCACGCTAGCCGGGCGGGCAGCCTCGCTGTCTCCGCTCCCGTGAGGAGCTGATCCTATGGTCGCGCTCGGGTACGTACGCAAATCCGTCATGAGCGACGACAGCAAGTCGCTCTCCCCCGCCGTCCAGGAGGAGCGCGTCCGCGCCCTCGCCGCGTCGCGCGGCGACCACGACATCGAGGTCCTGATGGACCTCGATGTCAGCGGCGCCAAGGTCGCGGAGCGCCCCTCCTACCTCCGCGTCGTCGAGGCGATCGAGTCCGGCGAGGCGCACGCCGTCTACGCCTACGACCTCAGCCGCCTCCACCGCAACACGAAGGAAGCGCTCCGCTTCTTCGAGATCGCCGAGGCGAACCGCGTCCCCGTCACCCTCGTCGAGGGCAACATCGACACGCGCGGCCCGACGGGCACGCTCATGCTGACCATCCTCGCGGCGATGAACGCGTGGACCTCGCAGTCCACGTCCGCCAAGATCAAGGCGTCTATGGCGATGAAGCGGGCGAACGGGGGCGCGCTCGGCGGCCGCGCGTACGGGACGCGCGACGGCGAGGACGCCGCCGCGGTCGTGGATGCGCTCCGCTCGACCGACTCGCTCCTCCGGGCGGCCCGCTTCCTCAACGCGAGCGGCCTCCCGACGCGCAACCGCGCATCACGCGGCTGGTCGCCGTCCGCAGTCCGGTCCGTCGTCCGCCGCGTCGCCCCCGAGCTCCTCCGCGACCCCGCCACGAGGGGCATCCGCGGCTCGTCGGGCGGCGAGCGGAAGCACCGCTTCGCGCGCCTCCTCCGGTGCGGGGTCTGCGGCGCGCTCCTCACCCCGTCGGTCGACCGGGGCGTCTCGGTCCGCTACTACTGCCACAACGCGTCGGTAACTCCCCACGGACGGAAGACCGTCACCGAGACGGCGGTCACGAAGGTGATCGTCGCCGAGGTCGAGCACCTCGACTGGGCGCGGGGAAAGCGCGTCAAGACGGGATCCGCCTCCGACGAGGCGCAGCTCGCGGACCTCGACGCGAAGCGCTCCCGCGTAGTCGAGTCGCACATCTCCGGGCTCATCGACAAGGCGTCGCGCGACGTGCGCCTGGCCGAGATCGCCGCGGCCGAGTCGAGGCTGTCCGCGATGCGGTGGATCCGGCGCATCAGCCTCCCGCCCGACGTGGAGCGCGACGACCCCTCCGAGGTCAACGCGTTCCTGCGCCGCCTCTTCACCCGCGTCACGGTCGACATGAGCCGGCCCGGGAGGCGCGGCATCCCGACGCCCGCGGCAGCGACGTTCGAGTGGCGCGACCCGTCGCTCCGGGCGGAGGCGGACGACGGCGAGGAAGGCGACACGTAGGACTCCCGCACGGGATCGAGGCCGCCGGAACGCTCGGCGGCCTCGATCCTTGCCCGCCTAAGAGGCGCCGGGGCGCACCCGGACGGCCGGGCGGCGGGAAGGCGCGTTACCCGTCGCCTCGCGGGTCCGGGCGCGGCGGGACCGTCCCGTCCGCGACCTGAGCGTACCTGTCGCGACGGCGGTCGTCGGTCGAGCGCGGGAGGCCAGTGACGCCCGTCGGGATCCTGCGCGCCAGCTCCCAGCCGTCGCGCGAGAGGCGCCAGCGTATGAGGCCCGTCTCGGGGTGCTCATACTTGACGAGTCGCCGCTCGCGGAGCGCGGCCAGCGCGTGGTTGAGCTCGTCGCGGAGGTAACTCCGGGGCGCGATGTCGAGGCGGGCCGCGACGTCTCCGGTGGTGGGTTTCACGACGGTCCCGTCTTCCCTGACCCACGTCGCCAGGCACGAGAGGACACGGTCCGAGAGGTTCGCCCTGTCGCCGTCGAGCCTGGTCCCGGCGCCGCGGTTCCCGATCGGGCTCACCGCTCCTCCTCCTCCCGCGCGGGGACGCGCTCGACGGGGCCGGAGCGGGAGCCCCGGCGCGTCTCCTCCGCGTGCCCGCTGAACGCGGACGCCATCGCCCCGTCGCTGCGCCCCGCGAAGGTCGCTCCGCACGAGCACGCGACGGAGCGGTCCTCCCCGAAGGTCGCGGACGCGATGATGTGGAGCACGCCCGACGCGACGCGCGCCGCCCTCGCCGCGGCGAAGCGGGCGGAGAGGCTGTTGTTCCGCTTCAGGATCTCGCGATTGCTGCCGTCCGGCTCGCCGTCCGGCTCGCCGCCCGGGCCGGGGTCCGGGCGGCTGAGCACCTCGCTCACGAGGTCGCGGTCGAGGGTCACGCCGGGTCCGAGACGGTGAGCCCGGAGAGGTGCGCCCCGAGCGGCTGCGGGACGCTCGTGCTCGTGCCCTCGCCCGTGATGCCGACCCCGGTCCGCCCATCCAGGTCGGCCGGCTCGGCGTACGGCACGCCCCGCCGCTGGGAGTCGACGAAGGCGACCATCTTGGAGTCGAGCGCCGCCGCCGCGGCGTCCGCGGCGACGTCGGAGCCGCTCTCCCCGACGGCCTTGGCCAGCGTCGCGCTCTCCCGGAGCGCGGCGGAGTAGGCCGCGCTGACGTCGCGATGGAACGCCGCCGTGACCACGCCCACGTCGTCGAGGTCCCGCGACGCCCTCGCCTTCGCCGGGTCGGCCGCGATCCGGTCGTAGGTGACGAGCGCCCAGACCTCATCGGCCTGGCGGTTGGGCATGAGCTCCGCGGACGCGCGGGCGAGGACCTCGGCCTCGTCCAGGTTCCCGAGCTCATACGCCCGGTTGCCCCGCGCGGCGAGGTCCGCGGCGTCGCTCCTCTGCGACGACGACGCCCTGGACGACTCGACGAGGCGGCCGATGCGCAGCTCGTTGGAGACGCGACGCGCCTCCTCGGCCGGGGTCCCGACGGAGTTGTCGTGGAGCCGCCGCCTCGCGTCGGCCTCCTCCTCCCTGGCCCACGCGGCGAGCGCCGCGCGCCCCTCGCCGCGGACCGCCCGAGCGGCGGCCGTCTTCTCGGACCGGAGCCGCGCCCTGTGGCCGGCGGGGAGGTGGTCCCACTCCGCGAGGAGCGACATCTCCGTCCCGAGCTTGTGGAGGTCCGCCTGGACCTGCTTGATGATGGCCCGGCCATCTCCGCTATACCTGGGCATGCTGCCCTCCGCTTGGTTTCCGGTGCAGGCGCGGGGCGCGCTTGGGTGTCGCCCCGTGTACCTCGCCGGCAGTGAAACGGCCCTCCTCTCTCCTGCGGCCCGGCGGATTGTCGCCCGCTCTCAGCGGGCGGCCGCGCCTGGAGCGCGACCGTCACGGGCTTCGGCTTCGAGCTCCTCGACGGAGACCCACCGGCCGGGGGCGGGAGGCGCGACGAAGTCCCGGTAGCCCGCGATGGCGTCGAGGACCGCGTACGCCGCCTTTCCAGCGCCGAGATCGTCGTTCGTGGCGTCGCACGTCGCGCAGCGCCCCGCGGGGTCGGACACCCCGTCCCAGCAGGCGCGGAGGGCGGCGGCGCCGAGCCCCGTCACGGACGCGACGATCCCGAGCCAGTCGCCCACGGCGGCCTCCCACGCCGCGTCCTCCTCCTCGCTGAACTCCCACACCTCGCCGGGGCGCCCCCTCCCGTCGTGGCCGCTCTCCCACGCGGGCGGCGCTGGCGCAGCGGCCGGCACGGCAGCAGGACTCGGACGCGCGCGCGCGAGGGGCCATCCCGTGACGTGGCCACTGGCGACGTGCCTCCTGAGCGCGTCGTAGCTCACGCCGCACTCGCGGCTGATCGACAAGAGCGACCGGCCGTGCAGGACGAGCCTGTCGACGTGCGCCTGGCGGTCGTGGTTGCAGATGCTGCAGTGGGGACTCACTCTCTCCTCCTCAGGGCGCGCTCGCGCCCGATTGGCGCCCGGAGGCGCCTCGTGGTTGGCGTTCGGAGCCGCCACTTGGCGTGTACCCCGAGCAGCGCAGTGGCTGCCCTGCAGGCGCGGTCGGGATCAGGAGCCCGCCAGCGCTGTACCCGCCTCGCGACCCGCTCGATCGCTCAGCGCCTCGCTGCGCGCCCACGGGGCCTCCCAGCGCCTCGCTCTCGGCGAAGGCGAGGGCGAACGCCGCTGCCCCGCTCGGCCCTTCCTCGGTTCCTCTCTCGCGCTCGACCCGGCCCGCGTTAGATGGGCGCCTTCCGCTAGGAAGACCGCCGTCTAACACGAGGGCGAGGCGAAGCGCGCGACGCTCCCCCGCTTCTTCGTGGGTGCCACCTATCTCGATACTCGCGTCGCCGCTCGGCCGTCGCTCGGGCGTGCGACCGTCGCACCCCCTCCTCAATGTGGAGCGTGCTCTATCGGGACACTCGGACCCTATACGGGGGTCCGTGTCCCGTTAGAGCAAACGAACGCTAACGGGACACGGTGTACGCGCATCGGGACACGATCGGGACAACATTAGGACAATCACGGGGCGTCCCCTATCGGGACACGACTTCGGGCGATGAGGGACGCCCCGAAGAGGCTCCACGTAGCGGGCCTCTTGCCGTCGGAGACGTACTCGTCGCGGCGGTTCAGAGCCCGCTTCACCGCTTCTTCCGTGACCGCGGGCCCGCCGTCCGCGTTGACCGCGCCGACGAGACCCTTGACGGTCTGAGGCCCGCCGAGGAGGACGTTCATGATGCGATCGCGCGTCTCGGCGCTCGCCTCGTGGAAGTCGAGCCGCTCGGGGAGCTCGCCGCGGACCCACGACCAGTCCACCTCGACGGGCGCGAACTCGCCGCGGCGGTTGGCCTTGCGGTTGGCCAGCACGCGCGGCTCCTCGTCGCCGCCCTTCCTCGTGATGCTCACCGTGTGGCGGACGTTGTTGTGCCAGAAGATGGACCCGAACGGCCACCGCGCGGAGTCGGCCGACTGCTTCGTCGTGTGGGCCAGCGAGAGCGTCGGGCGCCCGATGTCGTTGAGCGCCTTCTTGTACTTCGTGGCGGTCGCGGAGTCCTCCAGCTTCGAGTCGCCGATGGCGTACCCGATGGAGTCGACCACGACGTAGACCGGGGCCCCTCCGTGCGCCTCTGACGCCCGCCAAGCCTCGTCGCGCACGCGGTCGGCGTGGTCCCATATCGCGCCCGTCGCTTGGACGACGCGGAGCCGCCCGAGGTCGCCGCCGAAGCGCTTCACCCGCGGCGCCCACTCCATCACCGTGTTCTGCTCGTAGTCGAGGAGGAGGACGACCCACCCGAGGCCGACGAGGTCGGCGACCCACTGCGCCGCGACGACCCCCTTGCCCGTCCCGCCGTCCCCGAAGAGCACGGTGTAGTCGTGGGGCTCGAGGAAGCCGAGGAGGAGCGGCTCGGGCTTAACGAGCTCGATCTCGCTCGCCCACTCGGCGATGAACGCGTCGTCCGCGTCGGCCGACGGCGCCCACGGCGTCGCCCGGGCGTAGTGCTCGCGCATCGCCTCGACGCCGTAGCGCCGGATGAAGTCGGCGGCGTCCTCGTTGTCGCCCATCTCGTCCGGCCACGGCGGGGCGACGAGCACCTCGAAGGCGACCCGCGAGACGGCGATCCCGCACCGGTCCATGTGGTCATCCGCGCCCTTGTCCGGGGAGAGGACGACGCGGCGCTCGTAGAGGAACGCGGCGCCCGTGTCGTCGAGCGCGCCCGCCTTGCCCGTGACCGTGCAGACGGCGGGGATGCCGGCGGCGTTGAGGGCGATGGCGGGGCCGTGCCCCTCCGCGAGCACGACGCGGGTCTCCGGGTCGATGTCGTCCAGCGTCGCGAGGCCGCCGTGGAGGTGGGCCGGCGAGATGCCCCGCGCGCGGAGCGGGGGGATCCAGCGCCCGCCCACCTGGTCGGCCACGTGCTCGCCCGTGGGCGAGTACGCGGGACGCGGCACGGCGGTCGTCTCGGGCGTTCCTAGCGTCGCCCGGACGCGCCGGACGACTGGTACCGCCTCGACCGCGAGCGCCTCGACCACCCTCGCGTAGTCGGCGCCGCACGAGAAGCACGTGACCAGCACCTTCCCGTCCTTCTCGGTCAGGTGGAGCGGGTCCGACCCGCCGCAGCACGGGCAACCGGCGTGGATGTCGCGCTTCCCGGGAGCGGTCGTGTTCCAGCGCGCAACCTCGAGCCGGTCGAGGAACCATTGGAAGTCGTGCATGTCCACCTCTGCGTTGGGCTACCGCTCGGGCCGGGAGGTGGAGACCAGACCCGAGGCGGCGCCCGTCGAGCGACCGCCAGCAACTGCGGTCGAGGCCGATCCTACGCGGTCCGCGGCCTCTTGGACCACTCCGGCCGGCCACGGCGCGCGCTCGCCGCGTATCGTCCCGCCGCCGTCCACGGCCCCGCACGAAGGAGACTGAATGATCGCCACGTACCCGCCCGCCGCTCCGACCCGATCGCGGGCCGACCGTCCCGACCGGGCGTCCGTCCCCGTTGAGTACTTCCTCGACTTCATCGAGCGCGACCCGCTCACGAGCGACGCTGACCGGGCGTTCTTCCGGTCGCTCCTCATCGGCGAACTCCGCGCGAGCGCCAGTACGCCTTCTCGGCGCGCCTGACCGCGGCCGCCCGCTCGGGCGTCGTCTCCCCGTAGATCTTGAGGTCGCCGCAGTAGGCCCCATCCGGGAAGCGGCACGCCGTGGACAGGACGTCGTAGGCGTCCACGTCGAGCATGTGGACGTGGCCCGCGTGGCCGTGCCAGCACCTCTCGGCCGGCGGCGTCACCGCGACGCCGCCTTCTCGCGGCTCCTGCGCTCGGCGAGGGCCGCGTCCGCCTCGGCGCGCGTGCGCACCCGGCCCGGGCCAGGGCTCGGCGGGGCGGACGTGCGCGTCCTCAGCCGCGCCAGCGCCTCCGCCGCCCGCTCGTCGCGTCGCGCCCGGATGCGCTCGACGGCCAGGCAGTACTTCTCGACCCTGTCGTAGGTGATCCCGAGGGGGACGCGCCCGGACTCGTAGACCCCCGCGACCTCCGAGCTCGACGTGTAGATCGCGCGGGCGGTCTCCCCGACGGGGACGCCGTGCGCGACACGGAAGTCCGCGAGCTCGTTGCCGTTCCAGAGCGGGGTCCCTCGCGCGTTCGTCCCCAGCGGGACCGGTCGCGGCGGTCGTGCCATGTTCGCCTCCTTCGTTTCAGTACGCGGTCAACATACGCGTTCCCCGGGAAGGCGATGCATCTTGGCTCGGACCGAAGGCGCAAGCCGCAGATGAGCGGCGACCCCTACCCTCGTGGGCGGGCCGCGCCCCACGCCCAACGTCGTCTCAAGTCCGCGTGTAGACGTGGGTGGACGTCGGTCGCCGCCCCCGGCTCCGGCCAGCAGAGCGGCAGACCCTGCTTGGCGCGGACTAGCGTGGCTTGCAGCCGAGAGCGTCTCGTTGCGCCCGCAACCAGGAGAGCCGACTGGTTACAGCGGTCACACTCTGCTGACGCCACGCCGGCGGGAGAGCTTGGTCGCCTGTCGGGAACTTGCGTGTCGGGCCGTAGTAGGTCTCGACGAACCTGCGAAAGCCCCCCAACCAAAGCCCGACAGATCTCTCCCATTCCGTTTGCTCCGAGAAACCGGCCGAGGTTGGGAGGGCTTGGAGACTGCCCACTAAGCCTTCAGCGCCCGCTATCAGGTCCGTCAGGCGCTCGCAGTACTCCGGCCGCGCCTTCTCCCACACGTCTCGCGAGAGCTCCATCGCCAGCGGTGGACGACCCTCCGATGCGGGCGGCGGTGGCATCAGCGCCATCCTCGCCACGATCCGGTCGAGAACGGGGGAAGCGGGCTCGGGTGCCGGTCGCTCGCCGTCCCTCGGTTCAAAGCCAGGCTCGACGGGCACCTCCGCCGCGGGCTCATACAGCAGCCCGGCCAGTCCGAGTTGACCGTACTTCTGCTGTCCCCACGTTGAGTCTGGCGCCGGCTCCGAGTACTTGCCGTCGTGCGAGAGGCCGGCCCAGTTCTGGCGCCGATAGAGCCAAGTTATCGCGATGTCGACCGCTCTCCGGAGACGGTCGCCGTGCTCCCGCATGCCAGGCCGGTCGGGGCCTTCGGGAGCCAGGTAGACGGGGAGCCGGAACCGAAGGCGTGATCGGACCGCCCACGCCAGCCGTCCGCTTCTGTAGAGGAGGAACGCCCCCGTCAGCAACCCATGTGCCGCCAACGCGACAGAGGCGACGATGACGATCCAGTACAAAGCCCAAATCGCGGGCGCGTCTGCCGGCTTTGGCTGGTTCTGGTACAAGGCGAGAGCGACCCCGCCTCCCGTGACAACTGACGCCAGCGCCGAAACTGGCGAGCCCCGGTTCAGGCCAAGTCGAGCCAGCAGCCACGTCATGCGAGGCAGTCTACCGGGAGCGGACTCCGGCTCTAGGTCCTTCTTGCCAGTTGAGCCGCCGATAAGCCGCTCTCCCTACCCTCGCGGATGGGGCCGCGCTCCGCGCCCGAGCGGTCGATCTCGGGCTCGGCCCGACCAGCCCAGCCCGGGGCGACGCGGCTCGCTATCGCGGACCCATCGAGCAGGTTCCGATGGGAACGCGTGGTGACCGATTCGGGCGACTGGACTCTGGTCATGGAGTCCTCGCTGCAGGAGATTCGCTCTGCGCAGGGCACGCGGAGCGCAGTTCGAAGTTGCGTGCTGCGCGAGGTCGGAATCGCGAGGTGTTCACAATGACAGGCCAATCGCGCCCCACATGGGATCTGCCCGCGACAAGATGGGTAGGGCGGACGCTCGTCCAGCGACCCTATGACCGCTGGAAGGCATGGACCATTCCGTACTTCGTCGTCGGCGCGCCCCTGATCGGCTCCGCATTCCTTGCTGGGTTTGCCGCCGATGAGATCAACCACTACGTCGTGCATCCGGCGACTTGGGTATACAGGAGAGTCTTCCACTAGGGACCGTCGTCACCGAGCGTCCTCGTGCGGAGCCGGGTCGCCCCCACCTCGCGCCCGGACGGCCGATCTCGGGCTCGCCCGACCAGCCCAGTCCGGGGCGTCGCGGCCCTCAGGAAGACGGTGGCTCGTCAGCCTCCCTCGGCGGTGCTCGCGCTGGCGGCGAAGGTGCCGAGCCGCGCCGTGTTCTTGCCGCGATATTCCCGCCCAGCGGCGGTCCGAGCCCAGACAGCCTCGATGCCCTTCTCGTGATGCCAGTCGACTACCGGCTGCAGCTCGTGCGCCAACGAAACCGCCTCGCCCGCATCCAGCTTCTTGGGCAGAACCTGTTCGCCAAGCAGCGTCCGTACGTATGGGAGCGTCCCGAGCTCCCCGTCGTGGGAGGCAACCCCGACGCTCGTGACGACGACCGGGATCACCCCGACGTTTCTGACGTCGATGCCGAACATGGGCTTGCCCATGCCGACGGACGAGACGAGAGTGTGGATCGCACCTTCAACCTGAACGCGCGGTCGTCCCGCTCGCCATTGGAGCCAGGTCGAGACCACTAGGGCGATAACGCTCACGAGTGCCGCAACAGCGCTGATCGCTGCGGCAACGGCGGCTGCGGCCTCGGCGTTCATACGCGTAGCCTACCGCCGCCCAGTCGCGCTACGCCTCGCGATCGCCCGGAGCGGTCCCGAGGGCTCGCCCGACCAGCGCGCTCCGGGGCGACGCGGCCTATGGGCAGAGACCCGCTCGCTCAGGCGAGAGAGTCGACCCATCGGGAGAGGAGTCCCCTCACGTAGTCCTCGGCCCCTTCCAACGTCATTGGGTTCGGTGGGGGCGCCTTCCCAAGCACAGCGTGCCGCGCATCGTCGCCCACAGCCGAGTACGTGTTCGCGGTCTCTCGGAACCGGTCGATGTCTGCATCGCTTGTCCACCCATTAGTAACGAGACCCCTCGCGCCGTGATTAGCGTCCCGTATCGTCTCGAACGACTTCCAAAGGTTGAACCACGACAGGTCGGCGTTCAGAAAGTGCAGGGCAAGACGAAGGTGCTCGTCCTTCGCCTGCAAGCGAAGCAACCTGGCTTCCATCGGTTCGGGGATAACGCCGTCCACAACAATCGTCGGAGCAAACGCCTGTGCTCTAATCCGGATGGTTTCGGGGTGAACGAAAACGTCCGACGAGCCGTCCGGACGGGTGCGTCCGAGCGCTCCCGGGACCACGCGGACTCGCCCCTGCGCCGCGACAGCCGCAACGTCGGATAGCCGGACGAGCAGGTCGCACAGGGCGGGCCACGCATCCTCGTGGCTGAGCGCCGCCCCAACGGTTGAGGACCGCAGGCGCCATTCGCCTGGCTGCTCCTCGACGAGCGCGTGATCGGTCGAATGCATGCAGGCCTCACGGAGACGAGCGAGGTCTGGGTCGTCCCCACGGACGACGACATACCAGGGCGACTGCATATGGTCATTCTAGCAGCCGACCGCCTGCGGCTCACCAGCCCGCTCCGGGGCGTCGCGGCCCGGTATGCTGGTCAGCGAAGGCTCGACCACGCCGGCGGCTCGACATCGGGGAGGTGGGGGATGCGACGACTCACGCTGGTCCTGGCAATGGCCTTCTCCCTCGCGGCCTGCGGAGGCAGCGGCCCGGCGCCGAGCCCCGCCCCCGCCGCCTATGTGAGTGTCGTCTGCTCCGGCCGGGCGAAGTTACTGGGGTTGAAGCCCAAGATCGACCTCATGATCCAGGCCGTTGGGAGCTCAGACTTGGCCACCGCCAACTACTGGGCGGCGGAGATTGCTGATGGTCTGGACCCGCTGGTGGACCCGTTTGACACGGTACCGAAGTGGGCGCCGGGTGACGAGTTGGCCTCGGTCGTGGGCGTCATGGTCGCCGCCTCCTGGAACCTCGCCGATCGCATCCAGACCGCGAACAACTCCGGGGACACGAGCACAGTGATCGAAGACGTCAGTTTCTACTCCGACGTCGCCGCCGGGGGGTGGCCCAAGATGGGCACCGCCATGGCGACCGCTAGTGTCCTGAGTTGGAGATACGCACGCAATATCTCGCGAGGGATGCCAGGATCTGGTCGGCGGTCTTCACCCACACGTAGGGGCGGGGGTTCTCGTTCCAGGTG
>Ga0315288_10012027_pt1 | contig 10885 bp, 5 predicted proteins | sample YL17G11_20_MG_FD_203454 | JGI IMG/M metagenome (GOLD analysis project Ga0315288, IMG submission 203454) | Sediment microbial communities from Yellowstone Lake, YNP, Wyoming, USA - YL17G11_20 | ecosystem: Environmental > Aquatic > Freshwater > Lake > Sediment | place: USA: Wyoming | collected...
CGTATGCCACTCCCAGGTCGTATTCGAGCGCCAGGGTCGATTCCTCGTCGAGGTCGGGCAATTCGAGCGCGCGCTTGTACCACTTCACCGCGAGGGCTGGCATCCCTTTGTCCGTGAAGCAGACGGCGAGCAGGCTACAAGCCTGAAGGAAATTGGGCGGGGACTTGTCCTTCTGTGTCCCCTTCACCACCTTTTGAAACTCGCCAATCGCTTCGTCCAGCAAACCCATTTCACGGAAGGCCACACCCAGGTTGTAGTGCTTCTCGGGATCCTCCTCGGCCTCGGACCCCGCTGCGCCTTCGCCCAGTTCCTCCAGAAGCCCGCTGAAGAAAGAGGCGGCTGCACCGCCCGACGCAGCGCCCGGCGCGGGCTGTGCCTGAGCCGTCGGCTGGGCCGAGGGCGGTGGTGTCCGCTCTCCAAATCCCTCCAAACCAGCCTCCAGGTCGCCGACCAAGCTGCCCAGGAAGTCGCCGCCCGCAGCTGGGGCCTCGGCGCTCGGGGGGCCGGCCGCCACCGCCGCAGCCTCCGGAGGCGGAGGCGGGGGAGGGGGCTCGACCACTGGCGGAGGCACGACCGCCTCGACGGGCGCCGACGGAACTTCGGGGACCACCTCGGCTAGGGTTGGCCCTGCGAAAGTGCTGGGTAATTCCCACTCTGCGGCCGCGGCTTCCGCGGGTTCTGCGGCAGGTGGAGCAGCAACCTCGGCAGGTGCTGCCGCTGGCGCACCGGCTTGGGCCTCCACGCGCTGGCGGAGTTCGGCTACATAGGAGTTCCCCGGGGACTTCTCCTCCAGCGCTTGGACGGCGCTTCGCGCCTCGTCTAGTAAACCTTGGTCGAGATAGAAATCGATCTCTACCCGGGCCTCGTCGTAGTTGAAGGGAGCGCCTTCTTTTTCGACGACAGGAGTCTCCGGCCCGGCCAGCAAGGCTTCCATGTCGGCGGATAGCTCCACCCCCTCTGGCGGAGCGACGGGAGGCGGAGCACTCACCGGAGCTGACAGGTCCAAAGGAACCTCAGCCGGGGCTTCTTTCGGCGCCTCTTCCGGTGCGCTGACCGGGAATACCTCCGCGAGGTCGAATTCCATCGATACGGGTGGAGGAGCGGGAGGGGGAGGGGGCGGCGGAGCTTCCTCGGCCATCGGGGGGACCTCCGCACTGGGCACCCCGGTGGCAAGCTGCGTGGCCAGCTCCTGGTACTTCTTCGCACTAGCTAAGTCACCTTCCGTGGTGTAGACCCTTGCCAGCGCTTCGGCCGCTTGGCCGGCTCGCACGGGTTGGCTGCGGTGGCAGATCTCGAGGATGCGTCGATGGATGTCCGCCTGCTCGGGATAGACGGCCAGCACTTTTTCGAGCTCCCCGACGGCCTTGTCCATCAGACCATAACGAGAAAAGAGGTCGCTGTTCTCGAGCGCCTCCTTCACCATTTCCGCCTGCTCGGCCTCTGCCGCGGGCGGAGCTGGAGCGGCCTCCACCTCCGGAGGAATCTCCATCGCGACGCCCGCAAGCACCTCAGGCGAAGGAACCTCCACTTCCTTGCCTTGCTTCTCCAGGACCCCTTTCAGCAGGCGCTGGTATTCTTCGTTGCCGGGCGTGCGACCGACGAGCTCACAATAAACGGACTCGGCCTTTTCGAGAGCTCCCGACTGCTCGTAGGCGCGGCCAAGCGCTCCCAAGATTTCCGGCAGGGCAAACTCGTCGGCCGTCTCCTTCGAGATGCGATGAATCAACTCCAGCGTCGCGAGGTGGTCGGGGTTCTTCGCCCACACTTGGCGCAGGATCTCCATCATCGGGCCGGTTTCTTTCCGGTCAATCAGCGCGTCGGCCACTTCGCCGAGGAGTTTCACCGCGGCGTCCACGTTCCCCTTCTTGGTGCACAGCGCGGAAAACGAAGCCACAGGCGAGAAGTCGGCGGGGTTGGCATTAAAGACGTCCACCACCAGTTTTTCCGCCAGCTCCAGCTTCTGAGCTGCCAGGTAGGCCTCCAAGAGAATTTGCCGACCTGCGGCGCTGGTCTTCACCTCGGGCCTGGAATCGAGGATCTTTTCCACCTGCCCGTATTCCTGCTTGCTGAGCGCGAGGCGCGCCTCCAGGAGGCACGTTTGGCTACGCTTTCCACCCAGCTCCAGGGCCTTTTTCAGCGCCGGTTCGCCCCCCGCGAGATCGCCACCGCGAAAGGCGACTTCAGCCAATTCCAGGTAAGCGCTGGCGGCCTCGTCCTTCCGGCCCAACTGCTCGGCAAATTCGGCCAGCCGAAGGCGGAACGTTTTGTTTTCGGGATCCAGGGCAACGATCTTGCGGAAAATATCCAGAGCTTTGTCGGGTTGGTTCTTCTTCCTGTAGAACTCAACCGCTTGGGCGTATTGCTCTCGTGCGTCCCGGCCGAGCCCCTGAAGGACGTATAACTCGGCCAGCTTGTTGAAAGGTTCGACAGCGTTGGGATCGATCTTGCTGATCTTCTTGTACATGGCGATCGCCTTGACGGTAAATCCGTCCCTTACATAGGCGTCGGCCAGTTTGTGGAAATGCTTCAGGGCCTCGGGGACATTCTTGTCGCGGAAGTGAAGGTCGCCAATGTTGTTGAGCAGCGAGATGTCGGTGGGGTCCTTTTCCAGGATGAAGTTATATTGCTTAATCGCCTGCGCGATCTTTCCCTGACCGACAAGCTTCTCAGCCTCCTGCATCGCTTTGGCTTTATTAAAAGCCATTCACAGGCTCCACCGGCGGCCAAACTTTTTGACCAAGGGCGGTACGCTAGCACACAGCCTGATTGAAGTCAACGAATTCAGTCCACCTTCCCGCGTGTTTACGCCTCTCTAACCCTTTGGGTGAGTTGGAGTTGGCGCAACCCCCCGCGGGTTGCCTAAAGGCGCTGGCGACGGCCTCGCTCCTTGGGCGAGTTCTCGACAGGTTGCTTCGCCTCGCGCTTTCGCCTATAATCGGCAAACCCGCAAACGACAGGGTCCGACTTATGCCCGCGCATATCATCAAGAAATTGGAGGAGGAAATCCAGGCCCTGGAGTACGAGCTTAACCACGAGCTGCCCAAGGAGCTGAGGCGGGCGCGCGCCCTGGGCGATCTGAGCGAGAACGCCGAATTCATGATGGCTAAGCAGCGCCAGGACATCGTGGGGGCCCGGCTGGCGCAGCTTAGGAAGCGCCTCGCCGACCTCTCACTCATCAACATGAGCAACATCCCCAAGGACCGAGTGGCCTTCGGCTCCCGGGTGGTGCTCCACGACCTCGACCGCGACACCGAGGTCGAATACCGACTGGTTACCAGTGAAGAGGCTGACGTCAGCAAGGGCTTGATTTCGACTACCTCACCGATTGGGCGCGCCCTGATGGGCAAGAAAGCGGGAGACACCATCAAGGTGGTCACGCCCAATGGCATCCGTGAGTTCGAAGTCCGAGCCTTGCAGACTCTCCACGACGAAGTGTAGCGGCATCCGGCGGGAAGCGCGCCGATGGCACCGGCGTCCCGCCCAGAGCGAGTTACATGATTACGCGTCAGATCGGCGAAACCTGCAACCACCTGCTGCGGGCGATCGTGCGAGCCTTTGCCGCCACCGGCATCAATCCCAACGTTTTGACGGTCATCGGTTTTGCCATCAACCTGGTAGGGGCCTATCTGTTTGCCTACGGTTATTTTCGCTGGGCCGGCGGGGCAGTCTTCCTCGCCGGACTCTTCGACATGCTGGATGGTCGCGTGGCGCGCCTCACCAACCGGGTGACGCCCTTCGGTGGCTTCTTCGACTCGGTGCTGGATCGCTACTCTGACCTCTGCCTGATGATCGGTCTGCTGGTCTTTTATGGCCGCATCAACCGCTTCTGGTACGTCACCCTCGTGGCCATGGCCATGATTGGTTCGGTGATGGTGAGCTACGCGCGGGCGCGCGCGGAAAACCTCATCTCCACCTGCAAGGTGGGCTTCCTGGAGCGGCCGGAACGCATGGTGCTCATCATCATTGGCGCCATGTTCGACCGCATGGCGCCAGTGCTGTGGGTCATCGCCGTGCTGTCAACTCTCACCGTCATCCACCGCGTGGTCTACACCTGGCAGGAGAGCCGCCACCTCGCCAAGCAGTGACGAGACTCCCCCCCCGCCTGTCATCCTGAGGCAAGAGCGTGGTGGAGCGCTTGCCGCGCCCCGCTTCTGAAGTGCACTCTGCCGGTCACCTGCGGCGTCATCGCACCCATCGCAAAAAAAACAGGATGTCCGCCCCACCCGGCGCTGATGGCGACCCGGTTTAGTGAGCAACAGTTTGTCGTCTGACCTTTGATAATCATCGGCTTGACATTGCCTACTGGGAAGCCTACGCTCGTGGCAGTCCATCGCTTCAATTCGCTCTGAGGGAGGAACCTCCATGCGGCGTCTTACTATCTGGGCATGCGTGGGATTGGTGTGCGTGTTGGGGATTTCTGGAATTCGAGCGCAGGAGACGGCGCCGGCGGGCAGCGCTGCGGCAGCGAGCGTGCCGCGCCTGATCAAATTCAGCGGCGAACTTCGCGACCTGGCGGGCAAGCCGCTGACGGGTGTGGCAGACGCGCACTTCGCCATCTACCGCGCGCAGCAGGACGCGGCGCCGATCTGGGAGGAGACGCAAACGCTCCAGCTTGACGAGCAGGGGCGCTACTCGGTCCTGCTGGGCGCGATGCAAGCCGAAGGCTTGCCGGTGGAGTTATTCACCTCCGGCGAAGCGCGCTGGCTGGGCGTTGCCGCCGGGAAATTGCCCGAGCAGCCGCGGGTGCTGATGGTGAGTGTGCCTTACGCACTCAAGGCGGCGGACGCCGAGACGCTGGGCGGCAACCCGGCCTCGGCGTATGCGCTGAAGAACTCTTGCGGAACCGCGCCGCTGGCAGTGGCCTTGCCTGCAAGCGGTACAACGGTCGCGTCGTTGACCAACATGACGGGGACGCAGCCCAAGGCGGCGGTGAGCGCCAGCGCGACGGAGTTCACCGATACGACGACGGACCAGGTGGTCAAAGTCTTTCAGAACGGGTCCGGGTACGGGCTGTACGCTGTGGCGCGGAACAGTTCCGCGGTGTTTGGCAAGGCGCTGGGAACCTCGGCCATGACCTTTGGAGTGCGAGGGATGACGCTCAGCACGAGTGGAGCGGGCGTTTTTGGAGAGAGCACCTCCACGACCGGAGCAGGGTACGGGGTGCGCGGGCAGTCGGTGAGTGGCGCAGGGGGAGGCGTGCTGGGCGTCAACACCTCGCCCACGGGGGTCGCCTACGGAGTGCTGGGGATCACGGACAGCGCCGACGGCGCTGCCTTGGCGGCCCGGGCGCGAGCCACTACCGGCGCGGCCCTGGGGGTGCAAGCCATCACCTACAGCTCCAGCGGCACGGCAGTGTTCGCGCACGCGGCGGCCGCCAGCGGCCCCACCACGGGCGTCCTGGCCCGAGTGGGGAGTCCGGCAGGCACGGCGTTGGTTGTCGACAACTCGCGGGGCGGCAAGTTGGTCAGCGCCTGGAGCAACGGCGTGGAGAAGCTCACCGTGGACGGCTCCGGGAACCTCAACACAAGCGGTGACCTTACGGCCGCCGGGAACGGCATCTTTCTCGGTAACGTGGGGATTGGCACCTCCACACCGACGGAGAAGCTCCAGGTGATTGGCAACATCCGGATCGGCGGTACGGTGGGGGTGAACGGAGTCATCTTTCCCGACGGGACAAAGCTGATGTCGGCGCTGGGGCCATCGATCACGGTCGGGGATGCGATGAGTCTCGGGGGCGTGCCGGCAGCGCGGTACGCCCGGCGCGATACCACCAACACCTTCGACCGCAACCAGACGGTAAACGGCGACCTCACGGCGTACGGCGCCGTCACAGGGCGGCAATTTCAGGGCGACGGCTCGGGGCTGACAGTGAATGGCATCAGCATGACGGCGCTGCGGGAGAGGCTGCAAGCCCTTGAGGACATCGTGCAGACGTCAACTTCTCTTACCGGTGCCCAGGGCTCCTCGAAGTCACTTAGGAGCACTCCGCAGGCAGCGGTCGCCCCCACTCCGGAACTCGAAAGAGGCCGTGAAGCCGCGGAGGACAAGAAGCAGTGAACCGTGAGCAGTGGACAGTGAACAGCAACGGCCGAGTCTTCCCTCGTCAGATGGTTTTTCGAGGTGTGCGATGAAAAGGTTTGGAATCGTACTCGCAGTGGCCTTAGTGGGTCTTGTGGCCGGCCGGCTATGGGCCGCGCCGCAGGAGAGTTCCAGCGCGGCGGATTCTAAGGGCGCGGCCAGCGCCCCCAGCGTCCCGCGCCTGATCAAATTCAGCGGCGAACTTCGCGACCTGGCGGGCAAGCCGCTGACGGGCGTGGCAGACGCGCATTTCGCCATCTATAAGGACGAGGCCGACGCCGCCCCGCTCTGGCAGGAGACGCAGACTCTCCAACTCGACGAGCAAGGACGCTACACGGTGCTCCTGGGAGCGATGCAGGCCGAGGGACTGCCGGTCGAACTCTTCACCTCCGTCGAAGCGCGCTGGCTCGGCGTGCAAGTCGGGAATCTGCCCGAGCAGCCTCGCGTGCTGTTCGTCAGCGTGCCGTATGCGCTCAGGGCCGCGGACGCGGAAACGCTGGGCGGCAAGCCCGCCTCGGCCTATGCGCTCAACAGTTCCTCCGGAGCCGCGCCGCTGGCAGTGGCCTTGCCTGCAAGCGGCACAACCGCCACGACGGCCGGGTCGTTGACCAACCTGACGGGGACGCAACCCAAGGCGGCGGTGACCGCCGGCGCGACGGAGTTCGTCGACACCACTTCCGACCAGGTGGTTAGGGTGACGCAGGACGGCGAGGGCTTGGGGCTTTACGCTCTCTCCAGGAGCAGCACGGCGGTGCTCGCCAAGACGCTGGCCACCTCGGGGGAGATGTTCGCCGTGCGAGGGACGATCCTGAGCCCGGACGGCGCGGGAGTCTACGGCCAGAGCACCGCGACGACGGGCGCGGGCTATGGAGTCCGCGGGCAGTCGGTGAGTGACGGGGGCGCGGGCATCCTGGGCGTCAACACCTCGCCCACAGGGGTTGCCTATGGAGTGATAGGGATCACCGACAGCGCGGCGGGTGCGGCGCTGGTAGCTCGGGCGCGAGCCACTACCGGCGCGGCTCTGGGGCTGCAAGCCATCACCTACAGTCCCAGCGGCACGGCGGTGTTCGCGCAGGCGGGCGCGACCACCGGTTCCACGACGGGCCTCCTGGCGCGAGTGGGGAGCGCGGCGGGCACGGCGTTGGTTGTCGACAACTCGGGGGGCGGTAAGCTGGTCAGCGCCTGGAGCGACGGCGTCGAGAAGCTCACCGCGGACGGCAGCGGAAACCTCAGCACCAGCGGCGGTCTCAAAGCCGCCGGCAATGCCAGCTTTGGCGGCAACGTGGGGATTGGCGTCTCCACGCCCACGGAAAAGCTTCAGGTGGTTGGCAAGATCCGGATCGGCGGTGCGGTGGGAGTGAACGGAATCATCTTCCCCGACGGGACAAAGCAGACGTTGATCACGGATGCGAATGCGACGAGTCTGGGGGGCGTGCCGGCAGCGAACTACGCGCGGCTCGATACCACGAACACCTTCAGCGGACACCAGAAGACGCACGGACTCACGGTGAACGGCCTGTTAAGCGGGTCGCAATTTTATGGGAGTGGTTCGATGCTAACGGTGAGTGGCGACGTCATGGTGGCGCTGTTGACCAGGCTCGAGAGGCTCGAGAATGTTCTGCGGCCGTCGTATCCTAACGGCGCCTACTTGTGGTCGAGGGCCTATGGGAACGCAGAGGGCGCAGCGGGCTCTGGGGTGGCGGTGGACAACAACGGAAACATCATGGTGACGGGCGCGATGCTCGGTCCGGTGGACTTCGGCGGCGGGCCGCTGACCTATGCGGGCGGTAGTGACATCTTCGTGGCCAAATTTTCCGGCGTGGACGGTTCGCACCTGTGGTCCAAAGGCTTTGGGGGCGCCGAGGCCGATTATGGCTATCGGGTTGCCGTGGACGCGAGCGGCAATGTATTTGTGGCTGGCCGGTTCTCGGGCCCGGTGGACTTCGGCGGCGGGCCGCTCACCGGCACCTGGCGTGACATCTTCGTCGTCAAGCTCTCCGGAGCCGACGGCTCCCACCTGTGGTCGAAGGGCTTTGGGGGCTCGCATTTCGATTTCAGCCCCGGGATGGCGGTGGACACGAGCGGCAATGTTCTGGTCACAGGCATGTTCGTGGGCACGGTGGACTTCGGCGGCGGGCCGGTGACCAGCACTTCGCCCCAAGGTGACATCTTCGTGGCCAAGTTTTCCGGGGTGGACGGCTCCCACCTGTGGTCCAAGCACTTTGCGGGCGCCATCGGACCCACGCCCAGCCCTGTACTTAGTACAGCGTGGGGACTCGCCGTGGACGCGACCGGCAACGCGCTGGTGATAGGCAAGCACGACAGCCCGGTGGACTTCGGAGGTGGGCCTTTGACCACCCCAGGTGGCTTCGTGGTCAAGTTCTCCGGGGCGGATGGCTCACACCTTTGGTCGACGAGCATCGGCAACACCAGGGTCGAGGGGGTGGCTGTGGACGCAACGGGCAACCTCCTGGTGACAGGTCAGTTCGTGGGCTCGGTGGATATTGGCGGCGGGCCGCTGACCCCTGCGGGCGAATGCGCCATCTTCGTGGCCAAACTATCCGGGGCGCACGGCTCGCACATCTGGTCGAAAGGCTTCGGCACCACAGGCTGCACCTCCGATCAACAGCAGGTGGCCGTGGACGCGACCGGCAACGTGCTGACGACGGGCGACTTCAACACCGGGACGGTGGACTTCGGCGGCGGGCCAATGACGGGCGCAGCTAGTCTGAACATTTTTGTGGCCAAGTTCTCCGGGGTGGATGGCTCACACATCTGGTCGAAGGGCTTTGACGGCTCTGGCGGAGGCGGGGGGGTCGCCGTGGACGCGAGCGGCAACGTGCTGGTGACGGGTAGCTTCGGGGGCACGGTGGACTTCGGCGGCGGGCCGCTCACCAGCGCACCCTCTCAGGAAGAGCCGGGCTACTACCCTTCCGACATCTTCCTCCTCAAGCTGCACCCCTGAGAAGAGCTACCCGCTGAGGTTGAAAGGGCCCTTCGCACGACGTCGGCCGGACGGGTACGGTGTCAGTCCCCCGGCCGAGCGTCGTCCCACCTAGTGTTGGCTCATCTGCTGCTCTATGTCTTCGACCGTGCGCGGCAGGCGGCGAGTCAGCAATTCGCACCCGTCCTTCGTGATGAGGATCAGGTCCTCGATGCGCACGCCGATTTTCTCGTCGGGAATGTAGATGCCGGGTTCGATCGTCACCACCATGCCCGGCTGGAGTGGCTGGTTGTAGTCGAAGGGATCGTGCACGTTCAGTCCCACCGGGTGGCTGAGTCCGTGGATGAAGTACTGGCCCAGCGGCTGGCCGTGCAAATCCTTGCCGTGTGTGTTGATGTACTCGTAGGCGATTTCATGCAGCCCCTGCGGGCCTCGACGTCCGAGCAGCGCTCCGGGCTTCACGGCTGCCAGGGCGGCATTCGCCGCGCCTAGCACCACCTCGTAGAGCTCGCGCTGGCGCGGCGTGAAGCGCCCGCTGGCGGGCAGCGTGCGCGTGATGTCGCTCGAGTAGCCGCCGTAGGCGCCGGCCACGTCCATCACCACCACGTCGCCCTCCACCATCTGCTTCGAGTTCTGAGCGTAGTGCAGCACGGTGGAATAGAAGCCTGAGCCCACGATGGGCGGATAGCCCGGCCACTCGCAGCCCAGGCGTTCGAACTCGTACACCATGCGCGCCGCGACTTCGTACTCCCAGGCGCCCACGCGCACGGCCTGGAGCGCCGCCAGGTGCGCTTCGATCGACGCCTCCGTGGCCTTCCGGATGAGCGCGATTTCTCCCGGCGACTTCACCATGCGCAGGCGGGTCAGGATCGAGCGGAAGTCGCTGAAGCTGGCGAGCGGCGCCAGCTTCTTCAGGCGCGACAGCATCTCCGGCACGAAGCACTCTTCGCCGCTTTCCGGCTGCGGAGTTTGCTCGGTGTAAATCTTGTTGAAGGTTTTGAGCGCCTCCTGAAGCTCCGAGACGAAAAGCGTCACGCTCTTCACCGTGGGAAAGCCAGTGCGCGCGACCGCATCGGCATCATCGGGGCCGAGCTTCGGCCCGGTCCATCTCTCCTGCCGGTAGTCGCGCGCGGGGATGAAGAGAATCTCCTTGTCCAGCTCGACGGCTTGGTTCGCCCCTTTGGCGGCTTTCGGAACCAGGAGGAGCATCGCCTCCGGCTCGGTCCAACCGGTGAGATAGTAGAAGTTCTCGTTCTGACGAAAGGGCGTGGTGCTGACGCCGACGTCCTGGTCGCGGTAGCCGAAGAGCACCACGACGCCGTCGCCGCCCGTCTCCTTCAGCAGCCGCGCCCGCCGCTCGTGGAAGACGTTGAGCGGCTCGCGCTCCCAGGCAGCCGCCGAAACCGAAAGAATCGTCGCGAGCGCCGCGCCCGCCGCGAACCACCGCAGACCACGCCGGAGCATTGGCCTCATCCTTCTCCCCCCCTGAATCTGACCTCCTAGCATACAGCCGCCGTCAAGGGAGGGAGTTCTGGGGCTACGGCCGAGCGCTTGCGCCCGCAGGGTGGCACCACCGACGTCGATTTCCCCAATCGCTCCCCGCTCCCAGGCCTGATGCAGGCGATTCGAGAACACGCCAGGAGGTAACACACCAGTAACGTCACCGACAGTGACGAGGAAAGACTGACCTATCGCTTGCCCATTCAAGAAATGCCAGCGTGGGCGCGAATCTGCCTCAGGTTGTGGGGCATCCTGATAAGTGGTTGATATGCGGACACTTATCAGCTTTGCTGAGTTTCTCAACACTTGCTGATTCTAAACAACTTATCAGCTTTGTTTTCTTTTTCACAAAGTCAAATGATT
>Ga0315288_10012028_pt1 | contig 10885 bp, 7 predicted proteins | sample YL17G11_20_MG_FD_203454 | JGI IMG/M metagenome (GOLD analysis project Ga0315288, IMG submission 203454) | Sediment microbial communities from Yellowstone Lake, YNP, Wyoming, USA - YL17G11_20 | ecosystem: Environmental > Aquatic > Freshwater > Lake > Sediment | place: USA: Wyoming | collected...
TACACGCTGGAGGCCGGGCCGTATTCGGCCGTGAGCAAAATGGTGCTCATGAAATAGACAGCACGCGAGACGCCGCGGGACGGTCAAGGCCGTCCCGTGGCTCTCTCTATAGGGTTCTGGACGACCACTTCGACAAGTCGTGGATCGGCGGACGGGATAAGTGGATCCGTATGCGGGATCCGGAGGTGAAACGTGAAGCGTCTATGGCTACGCCGGCTCGCGGCGCTGGTGGTGCTGTGTACGGCGCCGGTGTTGTGGGCGGCGGAAACGGGTAAAATCGCCGGACGGGTAGTGGACGCGGCCAGCGGTGAGGCCGTTCCCAGCGTGAACATTGCGCTGGTCGGAACGACCATGGGCGCCACCACCAACGCCGACGGCGAGTATTTCATTCTCAACATCCCGGTCGGTGTCTACAACGTGCGCGTCACGTCTCTGGGGTATGAAACCCAGAATATCACCGGCGCGCAGGTGTTGCTGGACCAGACCTATGAGCTGAACCTCCGGCTCAAGGAAACGGTGCTGCAGGGGCGGGAGGTCACGGTGGTAGCCGAGCGCGACGTGGTGAAACGCGACGTGTCGGCCACCATACGTTCCATGTCTTCGACCGAGATCACCGAGTTGCCGGTGACCACCTATCAGGAAGCTCTGGGACGGACGGCGGGTGTCGTTCAGTCCGGGCCGGGCGTGCTGCACATCCGCGGCGGGCGCACCGATGAGATCCTCTTCTTGATTGACGGCCTTCAGGTCAAGGATCCGCAGTTCGCGGCCCGCGCGCTGGCAGTGCCGCAGGGCTCCATCGGCGAGATGCAGGTGCTCACGGCCGGCTTCAACGCCGAGTATGGCGAAGCGCAGTCGGCAGTCGTGAATCTGGTCATCAAGGAGGGGGATCCGGAATACCACGGCCGTGTCCAACACGTGATGGATTTCGACGGCGTGGCGAATTATCAGGATTACGATCAGACCGAAGCCAGCTTGTCGGGTCCGGAGCCGATCACCATGAAGCTCCTTCCGCGGTTGGGCTGGCGCATTCCCGGAAGCATGACGTTCTTCGGTTCGGGAACCGCTTTGGGGCGGAACACCACCTACAACGGCGTGTGGATTGACACCGACCGCTGGTACCGTCACCAGATGACGGACTTGTTCGGTCTCGACGTGCGCAAGAATATCAACAACGTGGCGTCCAACCTGAAACTCACCTATGCGCCCGACCCGAAGTACAAGTTCAGCTTCGGATGGAATCAGGCGGAGACGTGGGGCAATCCGTACGCGTTCCGGTCGTCGCGGCGCTTCCCGTGGGACTATACGCAGGACGAGATCTCACAGGGCGTGCACGCCTTGACCGACATTCAGGGCTTGAACAGCAACGCCAAGGATTATCCCAATCTGTTCTGGGACGACGTGAACCACAACGGTCGCTGGGATGCGGTCGAGCCGGCGATGGACGACGACGGCGACGGCCGCTACAACGAAGAGGCGCTGAACTGGGTGGACGATGACGGCGACGGCCTCATTGACGAAGACCTGCAACTCTACGAGTACAACGGCAACAATCACGCGCGCATCGACTTCGTGCGCGATCAGCAGTACCTGTTGTCGTTGAACCACAATATCAGCCAACGGACGTTCTACACGGTTCGGCTGAGTGTGTATGACGCCTATCGCACCCGGCGCGGCAACAACAAGCCGGCCAACGAGTACGGCGAAGCGTCCGAGCCTCATACCGACCTGCCCGACGCACAGGGGCGCTACAATCGCCGCTACGATCTGGGAGAGCCGTTTACCGACGTGGACGGCGACGGGATGTACGACTACAACAATCCCGGCAACCAGTATCCGGGCGTCAACGGGTTTGCGATTGCGGGCGACGGTCTGGCCGGGGCGACCGGTCAGTTGGTGCCGAGCTGGAACGAATTCGAGTCACGGACCTACACCCTCAAGACCGACGTCAGCAGCCAGCTCACGACCCGCCACTTGCTCAAGGGCGGCGTGGAGTTCAGCTACTACAACACGGCCGCCGAAGACCGCCCGTATCCCACCATCCTGAATTTGGGCGAGGGTATCTACACCGATGTCTACGAGTATCATCCCACGTCCGGCGCCCTCTACCTGCAGGACAAGATGGAGTACAAAGACATCATCGTCAATGCCGGACTGCGCGCCGACTACTGGGACGTGGGCAAGGGACTGGAGAATCCCAAAGCGCGGGAACCGGGGGGCGCCGCGAACTACGTGGACTACGAGCCGCCGGAGGCGAAAACGTATCTCTCGCCGCGGCTGGGCATCGCCTACAGCGTGACCGAGAAGGACGTCTTCCACTTCAACTACGGCTACTTCTACCAGCGCGGCCGGCAGGACTACTACTACACGGCCGTGAACCAGTTGCAGACCGGCGGGACGCCCATCATCGGCAACCCCGATCTCGATCCGATGAAGACCATTGCCTATGAACTCGGCGTCCGTCATCAGTTCGGCGCGGACTTCCTGCTCGACGTGTCCACCTACTACAAGGACATTAAGAACTGGATCAACACGGCCTCGCAGAACCAGCTCTACTACGATCTCTACGGGCGCACCATCGTAGGCTCTAACGCGGCCATCTACTACAACGCCGACTACGCCTCGGTGCGCGGCTTCGAGTTCAATCTCTCGAAAGACTACGGATCGAAGCTCGCGGGGCGGGCCACCTACACCATCGCCTGGGCGACGGGCAAGAATTCGTACGACAGCTGGTCGGACGTCACCCGTGGGAACTACATTGACCCCAAGCGCGAGACTCCGCTGGCGTGGGATCGCCGTCATCAGATCGTGCTCAATCTGGCCTACCACGATCCGTTGCGCGGCCGGCCGTTCACCACGAAGTGGCTGCTCAGCGGGTGGTCGGCCAATGTCATCAGTCAGTCCCTTTCCGGCCTGCCCTATACGCCGACCTACGGCAATGGCACCGACGTGTTCGGACAGGAGTTCTCGCGCCGCAGTCCGTGGCAATACACCACCGACCTCAACGTTTCGCGCGCATTCCAAGTTGGCAAGCTGAACATGCGGCTTCTGGTGGAGATTCGCAATCTCTTCAATACGCTCAACGTGCAGGGCTGGGATGCGGCGCCGAACACCATTGACACCTACGTGGGTGTCGATCCAGTCCGATGGCCAAACGGCCGTCCGGGTTATGTCAACGACAATGCCTCGCCGAACTACTGGGGTCCGAACGTATTACCGAGGGGACCGGCCAATCCTGATGCGTGGGATGCGCGCCGTCTCATCCGGGCCGGCCTGTCTGTGGAATTCTGAACCGCGAGGGGTCCATGAAACACACCTCCTTCTATTTCCGGGGTCTGTGGGCTGTGCTGGCGGCCATCGGCCTGCTGACGCTGACGGCTTCGGCGCGGACGGTGACCCAAAGGTCCGACCGCGCCGGCCAACGACTTGACGCCGCAGACCCTCTGGCCGTGCAAAGCCTGATCGCGCACGACATCGGCAACGTCCGCATGACCCTCACCAACTGGGGTGAAGGCGGAAATCCCGATGGCGTGGTCGGCTACAAGGGCTTCGAGTTTCCCATCAACAGCGGCAATGACTTTCTGTTCTCGTCGGGCATGTGGGTGGGGGCCATCGTCAACGGGGTGATGCACGTCAGCACCACCACCGACGGCGACAACGGAACCAACGAATTCTGGCCTGTTCACGTCGGCACCGTTCCTTCCAGCCGCGTGGCCAAGAGCGGCGATTGGTTCGTCACCTCCAAAAACTTCGCGACCTTCGCCGGCTTCGACTACATTTGGGGCGCAAAAGGAGTGGATGACGACGGCGACTGGACGGCCGCCGATCATCGCCCGAATCCCAATTACGACGACGGCCGCCCCACCGGCCGCCCGTCCGACAACTATGACGGCGGCAAGGGGCTGATCCACTTCAACGACGACGAGGACGGTCTGATTGACGAGGAAATCACCAACGGCCTTGACGACGACGGCGACGGCAAGATTGATGAAGACACCGACGCCAGCGGCGACGCCAACGGGGACGGCAATTGCAGCTACGATCCGGAGCGGCACATAGACGAAGATCCCGCCGGAGACATCTCCCACGACTACGTGGACAACGACTTCGACGGGCTGGTGGACATGGATGATTCCGACTATGACGGTGACGCCGTGCCCGGCTCGGACGATGACGACGGCGACGGACTGATGGACGAGGACGGCGTGGCGCGCGGAGCGCAGGAGTACTACTGTGTCTATCAGGACGACATCGAAGCGCGGTACGTGCGCTATCCCAACGATGCCCACACTCCTCTGAAGATTGAGATTCTTCAACGTTCGTATGCCTTCCCCGAGGCCTACGCAGCCGACTTCATTCTCATTGATTACCGCATCCGCAGCCGCAATCCTCTGCCGCTGGAGAATGTTTTCGTCGCCTTGTTCGCCGATGCGGACGTCGCGGCGGCGGGTGAAGGCGGCGACGCAGCTTCGGCCGATGACTACAACTTCTACGATGCCGCCAACGTGATGATGATTCAGGGAGACGATTCCGCCGACGGCGACGGCTTCGGGCCCGGCTACTTTGCCATGCGCGTGGTGCAGACGCCGGCCCCGCTCTCGGACCTGCGCGTGAACTTCCATAACTTCGACCGCCTGCTGGGTGGCGATCCGGAATTCGATCCCGCCAAGTACATCATGATTTCGTCGAGCGAGATCAGTCCTCAATCGGCGGCGCTCGGCGACGTGCGCTTTGTGCTCGGCTTCGGCCCCGATGCCACCAACGGCTTCCGGCTGGTCCCGGGCCAAGAGCTGCCCATCACGGTTGCCTACGTCACCGGAGGCGATCTGCCCACCACCCGCCGCAATGCCGAGTGGGCGCTGCGCATGTTCCTCAACGATTTCCAGGGCCCGTCGGCGCCCAGCACTCCCGAGTTTGCCCTTGACGTGTATGCGGACATGGTGCGCATTCGCTGGCTGCCCAACTCCGAAGCGTCGGTGGATGTGATCAGCCAGCGTGCCGATTTCGAGGGCTACACCATCGAGCGGTCCACCGATCAAATCCGCTGGCAGACCATCGCGTCCTATGACCGCATAGATCGGCTCGACACGCTCCATACCTACCCGTACCCGGATTTCCCGGATTCCTTAGTGGTGGTGGTGGATCCGAGTCGGCGCGAGTTCGAATGGCAGAACTACAATCTGGGCATGCCGCAGGATTGCACGTGGGTGGGAGAGGGTGCGGACCGTCATTTCGAGTATTACCGGGAAGATCGTGATCTGATTCCGGGCCACACCTACTACTATGCGGTGCGGGCCTTCGACAAGGGCGAGGTGGGGGCGGGCATCCTCTATTCGGGTCGCACGGGCAACGTGCAGACCGCGCTCATCGCCCGTCGCGCGGACACGGGCGCGCCCAACGATCTGTCGGGAGTGTATGTCTTCCCCAATCCCTACAAGGGCAGCCACGCGGGGGAGGAGGGCGGGCAAGTGAATCCCACCAAGGGACTCTTGGAATACCCGCGCAAGCTTTACTTCATGGGTCTGCCACCCGCGACGCGACCGGGCGACTGCGTCATCCGCATTTTCAGTCTGGGCGGCGACCATCTGGCGAGCCTGCAGCACACCAACGGAACCGAGTACGACCAGTGGGACATGATCACTCAGAACCGGCAGGAGATCGTCAGCGGGATCTACTACTACACCGTGGAGTACGGTTCAAAGCAGTTCATTGACAAATTTGTGGTGATCAAATGAACGAGACTGGACACAACTCCGGGCACTTCTGCCCGCGCCGGGGCGAACGTGCCGGCGTCCCGTGGGGCGCCGTGGCCGCCGTTCTCATCGCCGCAAGCCTATGGGCCTTCATGGGAGGCTGCGCCGATCCTCGCAGCAAGCCGCTGGCGCCGGCCTCTCCCGGATACACGGAGACCATCGTGCTCTGGAACGGTGCGGTGTCGGACAGCGAGAAGATTTCGGCGCCGTTCACGGTGGATCAGCCTCTCGCTCCCATCCGGCAATTGGGCGTGGACCACCCGGCGCGCCTCACTCTGGTGGCCTTCATTTCGCCGGACAGCAGCATCCAGCGGCGCGAGACCATCACCGGTGACTCGCTGCCCAAGCTCACCGACAGCCTGACCCTCTATCAGGCTACGGTCTTCGCGCGTGAGTTCTCCTTGGACAGCGCGCTCTTGGTGGACGAACTGGTACACCAAGACTCGACCTGCTGCGACACCACCGGCTTGGGGGCCTTAATCGAGCAATTGCAGGCGGATCTCATTGTCTGGACCGACAAATGGACGGCCGCTATGACGGACACCACGCGGCTGGGCCTCGAACGCGATTCGTTGGGGCATCTGTTAGACGACCGCTACCGGCTGGCCATCTGGATGGACGACGATACCACCACCCGCTACCCGCAGGCGGCCTTCGACACGTTGGGTTTCCTTGGTGGACAGGCCATCTATGCCGCGGCCACCGGCGACTCCACCACCGCTTTGCCGGGCATGAAGGGACGCGGCTTTGCGCTGAATCTCGACAAGTTCTCGGCGGCCGATCCGGTCAATCCGAGGCGCAGCCTCGAGGTGAACTGGACGCAGTGTTTCACGGGTCTGTCGCTGCCCTGCATGTCCCCCGGGGCGCATACCCTGCATGTGCTGGTAACCGGGCCGGGTTCCCGCGTCACCGGGACATTGGTGTTGGTCTACGAGGAGGTGACACCATGAGGCGAACACATCGCTGGTTGGGCCGCGCCCTGGCCGTGGCGCTGACGGTTTGCCTGTTGGCCGTGCCGGCGCGGGCACTGGAAAAGATCGGCACCACCAGCTTGCAGGTGCTGAAAATTGCGCAGGGAGTCCGTGGCATCGCCATGGGCAACGCCATGACCGCCACGGCGCGGGACGTGGAAGCGGTTTGGAGCAATCCCGGCGCGCTCACCGAGATCAAGGGCCAGCAAGCGCTCTTCTCCCAGATCAATATGCCGGCCGACGTCCATCTTAATTCGGTGGCCTTCGCGCGGCAGTGGGGGGATTACGGGGCCGTGTCGCTGCACGCCATTAATCTCTTCACCAACGACATGAAGGTGCGGACCTGGGAGCGCCCCGAGGGCACGGGCGAGTACTTCAACGCGTGGGATATGGCGGTCGGCATGGGCTATGCGCGCAAGCTGACGGATCGCTTCAGCCTTGGCGCCAACGTCCGCTACCTTCACAGCCGGCTCGAAGATGAAACCTATGACGGCGTGGCGGTGGACTTGGGCACGCTCTACAAGACCGACTTACGCTCCATGCGGCTGGGCATGGCCATTCAGAATCTGGGTCCCGACGTGAAGTATTCGGGGGCGTTTCTGGATTACCGCAACCGCATTCAGAACGACAACGTGCTGGTCGAGCAGAAGTATGAAGGAGCGAGTCTGCCGACCGTGTTCCGGCTGGGCGTGGCGTTCGATGTGTACGAGCTGCTCGGAATCGCGAAGCATCCCGACTACGCGGCCCAGTTTTCGGTGGAGATGAATCATCCCAACGACAACCGCGAGCGGCTCAACATCGGCGCGGAAGGCGGCTATCGCAATCAATTGTTCCTGCGGCTGGGCGGCAAATTCGCCTACGACGAGGAGAGCATCGCCGCCGGATTCGGCCTGCTGATTCCGGTGTTCGACGGCTACAAGGTCAAGTTCGACTACGCCTACTCGTACTGGGGCCGTCTGACCGAGGCGGTGAGCAAGATGGACGGCGCGGATCAGCTCAAGGGGCAACCGCACCGCTTCGCCATCGGACTGGAATGGTGATCAAGCCAGAGGAGTTCGACAAATGAAACACGTGAAAGTGTTGCTCGTGATGGCGGTCGGACTGGCCATCTGGCTTGCGGGCTGCGAGACCAAGAATCCGGGAAGCCCCGCGCCTAATCAGCGTCCGACCGTCGAACTTTCGGTCGCTCCGCAGGATTGCACGACCGTGGAGCACAACAAGCATCTGGGCTGGTGGGGAAACGATGCCGACGGTCAGGTGGTCGGCTATCACCTGTTGGTGGACGGCGTTCGCATTTCCTTCACCACCGCTACCGACACCACCATTGCCTTCGCGGCCCCGGTCACGGAGCAGGTCTATTGGCACACCTTTGCGGTGCTGGCGGAGGACAATGAGGGCCTGTTGTCGGACACGGCCCGCCGCCAGTTCTATGTGATCAACTGGGCGCCCACGGCCTCCTTTAATGCGGCCGGGTCCATCGCCGAAGGCGCCACCGTCGGTCACGCCTTCCGGGTGACGGTGCAGGCCACGGACACCAATGCGTCCTTCTCCTACTACAATCTGAGTCTGGACGACAGTCTCAGCGGCTGGATGGGCTGGCGCCGGGACTCGGCGTACCTGTTTGCCGCGCCGGAAATCATCGCGGATGTTGCGAATTTCCCGGAGGGGGTGCACGGCGTTCCCAACACGGCGCTGACCGCCGGGGCGCACACCCTTTTTGCGCGGGTGAAAGATGCGGGTGACGCCGAAAGCCCCGTTATTTCGCGGCACTTTACGGTGGCCGACGGGTTCCGGCCGGGCATGGACACGACCGTAACGGCGACCTACGGCGCTGACCGGTTCTACGCCGACGGGTCGGTGTATCTCTCCACCCGAACCGGGGTGGAGACGCGCGTGGAATTCTCCGCCTCGGCCGCGGCCTACAACGGCGAGATCAACGCCTACCGCTGGCGGCTGGGCGACGGCGAATGGAGCGATTGGAGCGCGGATCCGGTGGTGAGCATGACCGACGCCGAACCGAAGGACTACGACTTCAGCTTCATGGCGCGAGACGCGGCGGGCGGGTATAGCGATACCCTCCGCTACTTTATCCGCATCGTGCAGCAGACCCTGAGCGACAGCGTCATCGTGGTGGATGAGACGGCGGACGGGAACGGCAACCCCGGTTCGCCCAACGATGCGCAGGCCGATCAGTTCTACGCCAATGTCCTGCAGGGCTGGAACACCCGCCAGATTGACTACGCCTCGCACAAAGTCGGTCAGACCTCCTATGTGTCCCCCTATGACCTGCGCAACGCGGGTGTGATCGTGTGGCACGCCGACGATCAGGCCAACCTTCAGCTCGACGACAACACGCGAATTCTGGGCGACTTTCTGGATCGCGGCGGGCGTTTGGTCATCTCCGGCTGGGACGTGCTGGGCGCCTGGTCGGGAACGGCGGACTCCATCCTGTTCAGCAGCACGTCGTTCGGCCGGAAGTACCTGCGACTCTACGAAGGCCGTCGCAACGCGGCGCGCACGACGCTGGGATTCGACGGCAGCGGAGAGTTCCCGGGTTGCCGCATTGACAGCCTCAAGCTTCCGGTTTCCTTCCATGGTACATTGCTCAAGTGCTGGACATTCCAGCCCAGCGGCGAGTGTCTGATCATGGGCCGGCTGGCCGTCTCCGATTCCCTGACCAGCCGCTACTACGGCCGCCCGGCGGCCTACCTGTATTATCAGAGCTTCCGGGTGGCCACGTTCGGAGTGCCCCTCTACTTCTGCGTCGAGAGCGAAGTGCGCGCCTTGATGGACGTGGTCATGCCGTGGATGCTGCAGGGACTGCAGTAGCGTCTCGGTGGTGTTTGGTGTGTGAGGAACCCGCGCCGTTGGTCGCGGGTTCTTCTTTTACGGGGTGAGGCGAACCGAGGGGAGAACGCGCCTCCCACCGCCCACGTAAGATCAGACAAGGGAATATGTATGGATGCGCTGGACGCTATTTTCACTCGCAGGAGTGTCCGCCGGTACACCCCCCAGCCCGTGCCGGAGGACGTGTTGCGCACTCTGCTGGCGGCGGCCATGAACGCGCCGTCGGCGGGCAACGAACAACCGTGGCAGTTCGTCGTCATCACCGAGCGCGCCCTCATGGATGGGATTGCCGCGTATCATCCGCACGCGAAGATGCTGGCCGAGGCGCCGACGGCAGTGTTGGTGTGCGCGGACTTGCGCCGCCAGAAGCATGAGGGCAGCTGGGTGCTCGACTGCGCCGCCGCCACCGAGAATCTGCTGCTGGCCGCTCACGCCTGCGGTCTGGGTGCGGTGTGGGTGGGAATTCATCCGCGGCCGGAACGGGAAGCCAAGATGCGCGAACTTTGCGCGCTGCCGGAGTATGTGGTGCCCGTGTCTCTCATTCCCCTTGGCTATCCGGGTGAGACCTTGTCACCTGTGCGGCGCTTCGATCCGGAAAAAGTCCGACTTAACCACTGGTAACACCGCACCACTCCACGGACCTTCACCATGAAGACTCTTTTGCCCCCTTTTGTTCATGGCTTTCCCGCGCCCGCCGTGCTCATCGGCTGCGGCTCATTGGAAAAGCCCAATCTGATCACCTGTTCGTGGTTCGGGACGGTCTGTTCGGAACCACCGATGGTGAGTCTGGCGGTGCGCGAATCCCGTTACAGTCATCGTCTCATCCACGAGCGGCGGGCCTTCTCGGTGAACATTCCGCGTGTTTCCGACCTGAACGTGGTGGTGCACTGCGGAACGGTGTCCGGCGCTCACCATGACAAGTTTCGCGAGTTGGGGCTCACGGCCGTGCCCTGCCCGCCGCTGGAAGACACGCCCATGATCGCGGAATTCCATCTGTCCCTTGCTTGCCGCGTGCGACATGAGTTGGAATTGGGCTCGCATCATTTGTTTGTTGCCGAAGTCCTGGCCGTGCACGGCGAGGAGATTCCCGCTCACGCGGCCAACCGTCCGCACCTTCATGCGGACGAACAGATCGCTTATCTGGACGGAAAGTACTGGGCGCTTCATGAGGTTGCGCTCGCGAATGACCGCTGATCCGCTCTCATTTCAGATGTCCCGCGATGCGCGCCGCCGGGCTCGGCATTGGTTCTCGTATCCACAGCGCGACATGTGGATATGTGAATAACCACTTCTTAACCGTACCGGTCAAGCGACTGC
>Ga0315288_10012031_pt1 | contig 10883 bp, 7 predicted proteins | sample YL17G11_20_MG_FD_203454 | JGI IMG/M metagenome (GOLD analysis project Ga0315288, IMG submission 203454) | Sediment microbial communities from Yellowstone Lake, YNP, Wyoming, USA - YL17G11_20 | ecosystem: Environmental > Aquatic > Freshwater > Lake > Sediment | place: USA: Wyoming | collected...
CCCTGGGGATGGCGGGGGAGAACCTGTCCGGCGTGATCCACGCCATCGAGTTCCTGCGCGACGCGAACCTGGCGCTGATGGATAAGGGCAAGATGCCCAAGATCGGCAGGAAGGTGGCGGTAGTCGGCGGCGGCAATGCCGCCATCGACGCCGCGCGCACCGCTCTGCGCATGGGCGCTAAGGAAGTCCACGTCGTTTACCGGCGCACCCAGGAGGAGATGCCGGCGCAGGCCAAGGAGATCGCCGAGGCCGCCCACGAGGGCGTCCAGATGCACTTCCTGGCCGCCCCGAAGGAGATCGCCGGCGAGAAGAAGGTCGGCGGCCTGGTGTGCTATCAGATGGAACTGCGAGAGTTCGATCGCAGCGGCCGGCGCCGGCCAGTGCAGGTCGAAGGCGCCGAGTTCACGCTGGATGTCGACACCGTGATCGTCGCCATCGGGCAGTCGGTCGAAGGCGTGGTGGCCGATTCCTCCGTCGGAGTCGACCGCTGGGGCCAGATCGTCGTCGATCCGACCACCCTTGCCACCAGCATTCCGGGTGTCTACGCTGGCGGCGACGCGGTGACCGGGCCCAGCACCGTCATCGAGGCGGTGGCGCAGGGCCTGAAGGCGGCGCGGGCGATTGACGAGCAGGTGCGCGGCATCCCGGCCGAAGCGGTGGTGCTGGAGGACGAGCGCGGCGCGCTCGTCGAGGATGAGGAAGTGGCCGAGAAGCCGCGGGTAATGATGCCCGAGATGCTAGTGTGCGATCGCGTGAAGTGCTTCGCCGAGGTGGAATTGGGTTATTCACCCGAGGCCGCCCAGGAAGAGGCAAATCGCTGCCTCAAGTGCCATCTCGCCGTCCAGTAAGCAGGGAGGACACGATGAAGAGCGTTGATGATCTGAACAGACTCAGGGAGCGCGCCCGAAGCGCCCTCAACCTGCGCAACGGCGAGGCGGCGGCGCGGGTGGTAATCGCGATGGGCACGTGTGGCATTGCCGCGGGCGCCCGCGACGTGCTGCTGGCGGTAGTCGATGAGCTGTCGGCGCGGGGAATCACGGATGTCGTGGTGACCCAGAGCGGGTGTCGAGGCTTGTGCGAACGAGAGCCGATGATGGAAGTGCAGAAGCCAGGCCTACCCGTCGTCACCTACGGCGACCTCGACCCGGAGAAGGCGAGGACCATCATCGCCGAGCACATCGGGCAGGGCGCCATCGTGGAAGAGTGGGTCATCACCCAGGCCAGCCGGCCGAAGCCCAGCGCGTAAGCAAAGGAGATCCCGGTGGAGAAGATCACCCTTACCATAAACAACAGGCAGGTCGAGGCCGAGCCTGGGATGACCGTGCTCGAAGCGGCGCGGCAGGCCGGAGTCCATATCCCCACCCTCTGCTATCACCGCGACCTCGCGCCGGAGGGTCACTGCCGGGTCTGCCTGGTGGAGATCGAGGGCCAGCGCACGCTGCAGCCGGCCTGCAACTTCCCGGCCGCCAACGGCATGGAGGTCAGCACGCACTCGCACGCGGTGCGCGACGCGCGCCGGCTGGTCGTCGAGCTGCTGCTCTCCAATCACCCGAACGAGTGCCTCACCTGCGTCCGCAGCCGCAACTGTGAGTTGCAGGCCCTCGCCAAGGAAATGGGCATCCGCGAGACCCGGTTCGAGGGCGACCGCACGGTTAGCGAGGTGGATGAGAGCAGCTTCATCACCCGCGATAATGAGAAGTGCGTCCTCTGCCGCCGCTGCGTGAGAGTCTGCCAGGGCGTGCAGAGCGTGGCCGCCCTCTCCGCCGGAGAGCGGGGTTGGGAGACCGTGGTCGGCCCTGCCTTCGGGCGGGAGATGGCCGACGTGATCTGCGTCAACTGCGGCCAGTGCATCAACTACTGTCCGACCGGCGCGCTGCGGGAGAGGGACAGCATTCAGGGAGTGTGGACGGCGCTGCGCGATCCCGACAAGTTCGTCGTGGTGCAAACCGCGCCCGCCGTTCGGGTTGGCCTCGGTGAGGACATGGGCATGGCTCACGGGGCGCTGGTGACCGGCAAGATGGTGGCGGCCCTGCGCGAGCTAGGCTTCGATCGCATCTTCGATACCGATTTCACCGCCGACCTCACAATCATGGAGGAAGGGAACGAGCTGATCAAGCGGGTCTCCGAGGGTGGAGAGTTGCCGATCATCACCTCCTGCTGCCCGGGGTGGATCAAGTTCGCCGAGCATTTCTACCCGGACTTGCTCGACAATCTGTCCACCTGCAAGTCGCCGCAGCAGATGTTCGGCGCGATCGCGAAGACCTATTACGCCGAGAAGGCGGGCGTGGATCCGGCGAAGATGGTCGTGGTCTCGATCATGCCTTGCACGGCGAAGAAGTTCGAGTGCGAGAGACCCGAGATGAACTCCTCGGGCTACAAGGACGTGGATTTCGTGCTCACCACCAGGGAGCTGGCGCAGATGCTGCGCGAGTCGTCGGTCGATCTGTCGCAGTTGCCGGAAGAGGACTATGACGACCCCCTGGGGCAGTCGACGGGCGCGGCAGTGATCTTTGGGGCCACCGGCGGTGTGATGGAGGCCGCACTGCGCACGGCCTACGAGGTGATTACGGGCCAAACGCTGGACAACGTGGATTTCGAGGCGGTGCGCGGGCTAGAGGGCATCAAGGAGGCTACCATCCCTGTAGGCGATCTTCAGGTGAAGGTGGCGGTGACGCACACTCTGGGCAAGGCGCGCCAGTTACTCGACCAGATCCGGGCAGGCAAGTCGCCTTACCACTTCATCGAGGTGATGGCCTGCCCTGGCGGGTGCCTGGCGGGCGGGGGACAGCCGATCCCGGTGAACAACGAGATTCGTATGGCGCGGGCGAAGTCGATCTACCAGGCGGACGCGGAAATGCCGATCCGCAAGTCGCACGAGAGCCCGGTCATAAAGGTGATATACGAGGAGTTCCTGAAGGAGCCGCTCGGCCACAAGTCGCACGAGCTGCTGCACACCCACTACACTCCTCGCCCCGCGGAAGCGCCGCAGAAGCTACAGGAAGCCGAGGGCGGCAACGGGAAGAGCGCCACGGGGGCGGCCAAACCGGCGGCCGCCAAAGGCGCGTAGACTTCGGCAGTTGGCTGCGGCAGGAACCGGGGTGGATCATGTCGGTGATGTCAACGAAGGATGCGGTCGTCCCAGAGCTTGGGCTTGGGGCTGTTGAGGAGTTGCTGCGCCACCCCGTGGCGCTCGACGATTTCCGTCTGACTGACATACTTGCCAAAGCGCGGTCGCTGGCGGGCCTTGAGCTAGCCGAGGCGGCCGCGCTGCTGCAAGCCGGCCCCGAGGCGCGAGGGAGGATCTTCGCCGCCGCCCGAGAGGTCAAGGAGCGCATCTACGGCCGCCGCGTCGTCCTGTTCGCTCCCCTCTACGCCAGCAACGAGTGCGGGAACAACTGCCTCTACTGCGCGTTTCGGCGCGACAACCACGACCTGATCCGCAAGACGCTCACCCAGGAGGAGATCGCGGAGGAGATCCGCGTGCTCGAGGACATGGGGCACAAGCGGGTGCTGCTGGTGCTCGGCGAGAGCGGCGGCTCCGGCGTCGACTACGCAGTGAAGGCGATCGAGACGACCTATGCTACGCGTTCGGGTCGCGGCGAAATGCGCCGCGCAAATGCCAACATGGCGCCGCTCCCGGTCGAGGGATTCCGCGCACTCAAGGCGGCGGGCCTGGGCACCTACCAGTGCTTCCAGGAGACCTATCATCCCGACCAGTACCGCTACCTGCATCCCTCCGGACCGAAGGCGGACTACGACTGGCGGTTGGGCGTGTTCGACCGCGCTTTCGCGGGCGGCGTCGACGACATCGGGATGGGGGTGCTCTTCGGCCTCTACGACTACCGATTCGACCTGCTGGCGCTGCTGGCGCACGCGCGTTACCTCGATCAGCGGTATGGGATCGGCCCGCACACCATCTCCTTCCCGCGCATCGAGCCGGCGCAGAATGCGCCTGCCGCCGAGCATATCCCGTACCCGGTGCCGGATGAGGCGATGCCGCTGATCGTGGCGGTGATCCGCCTGGCCGTGCCCTACACCGGCATCATCATGAGCACGCGAGAGGCCCCGGACATGCGGCGCGGGTTGCTCGGGCTAGGCGTCTCGCAGATCTCGGCCGCGTCGCGGGTTTACCCTGGCGGTTACGCCGATGGTCGCCCGCACGTCGAGGAGGGCGAGCAGTTCTGTCTTGGTGACACGCGCCCGGTGGACGCCGTCATCCGCGATCTGTGCGAGCACGGCTGCCTGCCGAGCTTCTGCACCGCCTGCTATCGACTGGGGCGCACCGGCCACGATTTCATGGAGTTCGCCAAGCCAGGCGACATCCAGACCTTCTGCACGCCGAATGCCTTGCTGACGTTCCAGGAGTACCTGATCGACTATGCCAGTCCGGAAACCCGCGAGACGGGGGAACGGCTGGTGACGGAACTGCTTGGGGAGGTGACCCCCGCTTTGCGGCCAATGGTCGAGAAGCGCCTAGCGGAGATCAGGGCGGGGGAGAGAGATCTCTACCTGTGAATGCTGCAGCCAATCGGGTCCTAAGCAACCTAGCGGAGCGCCATTGCGCTACGCGGGATGAATTAGCGCTACTGCTGGGGGTGGGTGACCCCGAAGCAGCAGACCTGTTTGCCGCCGCCGACCGCGTGCGGGCCGACGCCGTCGGTGACGAAGTCCAGCTTCGCGCCCTGATCGAGTTCTCCAACCAGTGCCGCCGCAACTGCCTCTACTGCGGTCTGCGCCGGGACAATGCCTCGCTCTCGCGCTATCGCATGAGCGGGCAGGAGGTCATCGACACCGCGCGAACCGCGGCCGCGCTGGGCTATCGCACGGTGGTCTTGCAGTCCGGCGAAGATCAGCACTACGCGGTCGATCTCCTCGCGGCCTTGTTGCGCACCATCAAGGCGGAGAACGACCTTGCCATCACATTGTCCATCGGTGAGCGCAGCGAAGAGGAATACGCGCGGCTGCGGGAGGCCGGCGCGGATCGCTTCTTGCTGCGCATCGAGACCTCGTCGCCAGAGCTCTACCACCAACTGCACCCGAATTCGGACTGGCACGTGCGGTTGGAGTGCCTTCACTCCCTTCGGCGGCTCGGCTATCAGGTCGGCTCGGGGGTGATGATCGGCCTACCAGGGCAGACGCTTGAGATGCTAGCCGACGATCTGCTGTTCTTGCAGTCGCTCGACCTCGACATGATCGGCGTAGGTCCTTTCATCCCGAACCCCGCTACTCCGCTCGCGGGTGCGGCCGGCGGGACGCTCGGCCTGGCGTTGCGGTTCGTCGCCTGTCTACGGATGTTGTGCCCCACGGCCCTCATCCCGGCGACCACCGCGCTTGGCACGTTGCGCCCGACGGGACGCCAGCAGGCGCTCCAAGCCGGGGCGGACGTGCTCATGCCCAATGCCACGCCGATGGAGTATCGCGAGCGCTACCAGCTCTACCCCGGGAAGATCTGCACGGGCGAGGAAGCGGCCGAGTGCCGCCAATGCGTGGAGGCGATGATCTCCTCGCTGGGGCGGACGGTCGGGAATGGCTACGGCCACAGCCGGCGCGGGCTCGTGTCCGGAGCAGTGGCGAGTCAGCTATGACCACCAGGACCGAACACGATCTGCTCGGGGCGATGGAAGTGCCGGCCGATGCCTACTACGGCATTCACACGGCGCGGGCAATGGCGAACTTCCAGCTCTCCGGTCTGCGCTTGCACCCCGAGTTGATCCGCGCCATGGCGGTGGTGAAGAAGGCGGCTGCGCTCGCCAACCAGCGTACCGGGGCGCTCCCGGAGGCCAAGGCGCGCGCGATCTGCCAGGCCTGCGACGAGATCGCCGAAGGCCAGTGGCATGACCAGTTCCCCATCGATCCGTTCCAGGGCGGCGCGGGAACCTCCACCAATATGAACGCGAACGAGGTGATTGCGAACCGCGCCATCGAGATCATCGGCGGCGCGAAGGGCGATTACTCCATCATCCACCCGAATGACGATGCCAACCTCTCGCAGTCCACGAACGATGTCTACCCGACGGCGCTGAAACTAGCGGCGATCCGATTGCTGCTGCCCGTGATCGAGGACATGTCCCGCCTCCAGGGCGCGCTCCAGGAGAAGGAGGCGGAGTTCGCGAGCGTGCTCAAGGTGGGCCGCACCGAGATGCAGGACGCGGTGCCGATCACGCTGGGGCAGGAGTTCTCGGCCTGGGCGCAGGCAGTGCAGCGGGACTGGTGGCGGCTGCACGTGGTGGAGGAGAAGCTGCGCCAGATCAATCTCGGCGGCACCGCGGTGGGAACGGGCCTGAACGCCGATCGCAAGTACGTGCTCACCGCCGCGGATATCCTCCGCGACCTGGCCAATCTGGGTCTGGCGCGCGCCGAGAACATGATCGACCAGACACAGAATGCCGATGTTTTCGTCGAGGTTTCGGGGCTGCTGAAAACGGCGGCCGTGAACCTGGCGAAGATCGCTGCGGACCTGCGGCTGCTCTCCTCCGGACCGCGCGCCGGATTCGGAGAGATCGCCTTGCCGGAGAAGCAGGCCGGCTCTTCGATCATGCCAGGCAAGGTGAACCCCGTGATCACGGAGGCGGTGACGCAGATCGCCTACCAGGTGATGGGGAACGACCAGGTGATTATGCTGGCGGCGCAGGCGGGGCAGCTCGAGCTGAACGCCTTCCTCCCGTTGATCGCCCACAACCTGTTCCAGCAGCTCGACCTGCTGCATCGCGGCGTCACCATGTTCATCGACCACTGCATCTCCGGCATCCAGGCGAACCGCGACTTCTGCCGCCGACAGGTCGAGGAGAGCTTCGGCCTGGTGGTGGCGGTGGCGCCGTACGTCGGGTACGAACTCGCTTCGGAGGTCGCTCGGGAGGCGCATCAGACCGGCCGCGCGGTGAAGCAGGTGCTGCTCGACCGCGGCCTGTTCGACGAGGAAGAGCTGGATATCATCCTGGCGCCACAGGAGATGACCAAGCCCGGTATCCCTGGCGCCAAGAGGCTGAAGGAGCGAGGCCGCGCGCAACCTGCGCGCCCTCGGGAGCCGCAACATGACGCAGACGCTTAACGAAACCCCAACTGGCAGCCGTTTACACATCGCCATCTTTGGGCGGCGCAACGCGGGAAAGTCCAGCCTGATAAACGCGCTCACGAACCAGCAGGCCGCCATCGTCTCCGAGGTGGCCGGCACGACCACCGACCCGGTGCGCAAGGCGATGGAGATCCTGCCTATCGGCCCGGTGGTGATTATCGACACCGCGGGGATCGACGACACCGGCGCGCTGGGGGAGGCGAGGATCGCTCGCACGCTTCGCGTACTCGAGCAGACCGATCTCGCGCTGCTGGTGCTCGACCCGACGGTCGGGGCCGATGGCTACGAGGCGGACCTGGCGAAGCGGATCAGAGCGCGGGGGGCGCCGCTGGTCGCGGTGGTCAACAAGATCGACATCCACCCCGACGACGGGGAGATGGTGGCCTGGGCGCGGGAGGGCGGCATCCCCGTCGCCTCTGTCAGCGCGGTAACACGCGAGGGGATCGAGCAGCTCAAGCAGACCATGATCAGGAACGCGCCGCCATCCTGGGCGGAGCCGAGCATTCTGGGCGACTTGATCCGGCCTGGCGATACGGTGGTGATGTGCATTCCCATCGACAAGGCGGCCCCCAAAGGCAGGCTGATTCTCCCTCAGGTGATGGCGATTCGGGACGTGCTCGACCACGACGCCTGCGCGGTGATGGTGAAGGAGCGGGAACTGAAGCTCACCCTCGCCAACCTCAGCAAGCCGCCCAGGCTGGTGATCACGGATAGTCAGGCGCTTCTGAAGGCCGCCGCCGATACCCCCAAGGGGGTGCTGTTCACCTCCTTCTCAATCCTGTTTGCACGCTACAAAGGGGACCTGGAGGAGATGGTCCGCGGCGCCATGAGCATCGCTCGCCTCCAGCCAGGGGACAAGGTGCTGATCGCCGAGGCCTGCACCCACCATCGCCAGCCCGATGACATCGGCAAGGTGCAGATCCCTCGCTGGTTGCGGCAGATGGTGGGGGGCGACCTGGAGTTCCATTGGAGCTCGGGCGGGGATTTCCCGGCTGACCTGGACACGTACCAACTGGTAGTGCACTGCGGAGCCTGCATGATCAACCGGCAGGAGATGCTCTCCCGCATCAACCGCGCCCGGGAGGCCGGCGCGCCCATCGTGAACTACGGAGTGCTGCTGGCCACCGTACATGGACTGCTGCCGCGGGCGCTGGAACCGTTCCCCGCGGCGCGATCTCTCATCGATCAGGAAGAGGATTTGTGAGCACGAAGCGAACTGGGCAAGCCATCTCCGCAGCCTCCGCGCAGGCCGCGCCCGCTGCTACGGTTGCATCGGAGCGTCAGGTCCGCAGGCGCATGGCCGCCTGCGGCGATGTGCCGCGCGAGGTCTGTGAGCGATACCTCTCGGGTCTGCTGCGCGGGGCGCGCTCAGATAGGCTGGCGATGCGGCGAGTGGCGCGGCAGAACTGCGCGATCTTCCAGTGCATTGAGGAGCGAGGGCTGGTCTCGTGCCTTCAGTGTCGGGAGGGTTCGGCCGGATGCGTTTTCCACGAGCAACTAGACCGCATCTGTCCGGCGGAGGCGGGCCCCGACGAGTCGCAACCCTGGCGGCTGAAAGCCCACCCGGTAGAGGCGGCCGAGACCGCTGATACCGGCCGCCCGAAGCCGCAGGTCCCCGAGCGCTCTATCGCGCGCCTTCGCTGGTACCTGGCCGCGCTCCAGCAATTCCGGCGCGCGGGCATCGATGTGGTATCGTCGGCTGACATCGCGGCCAAGGTCGGGGTAAGCTCCTCACTGGTGCGAAGGGACCTGTGCTACTTCGGTCAGTTCGGCACTCCGAGCCTCGGCTACCATGTGGACGAGCTGTCGAATGAAGTGCTGGGGCTCTTCCGCGCCGATGACGAGCGCCGCGTGGCCTGGGTGGGCGCCGAGCGGCTGATTGGAGATCCGAGTGCGCTGCAACAGTTCGCCGAACACGACTGGCAGATTATCGCCGCTTTCGACCCCGACCCGGACCGAGTTGGCGTTCAGATCGGGAATCTCCAGGTGATGCACACCTCCGCCATCGAGCAGGTCACACGCAACCTCAGGGTCAATACGGCGGTGCTGGCAGTGCGCGAGTCGTCCGCTCAGGCGACGGCCGAACAGCTCGTGTCGGCCGGCGTCGACGCCATCCTGAACCTGACTCCGGTGCCGCTGGCGCTGCCGGCGCGAGTGGCGGTCCAGCAGGCTGATCTCGCCACCCAGCTCATGCTGCTCTCCTACTATGCGCGTCTCGCGAGGACGGCAGAGGACAAGTAGATGATCGGCGTCGTCACCACAATCGGTGAGAAGTGCCGCCGCTGCTATACCTGCGTAAGGCACTGCCCGGCAAAGGCAATCAAAGTCCAGGACGGCCAGGCGAAGGTGCTCCCCGAGCGCTGCGTCGGATGTGGGAACTGCATCCGGGTCTGCTCGCAGGGGGCGAAGACGGTCGACAGCCAGGCGCTGCCCATGACCGTCGACATGATCGCAGCCGGAGATCGCGTGATGGCCTGTCTGGCGCCATCATTCCCAGTAGCGTTCCCGGGGATCAGGCCCAGGCAGATCATCACCGGGCTGCGGCAACTGGGGTTCTCCGCGGTCATGGAAGTCGCTGTAGGGGCCGAACTCGTAGGTCGCGCCTACCGGAGACTGGTAGAAGAACACCCGGAAAAACGCCCTCTCATCACCTCGCCCTGCCCGGCTCTGGTCGGCTACATAGAGCGCTACCTGCCTGAGCTGCTCCCGGCGTTGGCGCCCGTGGTGTCCCCCATGATCGCTCTCGGGAGGCTGATCAAACAGCGCCTCGACCCTGGGGCCAAGGTGGTCTTCATCGGTCCTTGCGTCGCTAAGAAGGCGGAGGCCCGCGACCCGATGGTGGCAGGCGCGGTTGACGCGGTGCTGACATTCAAGGAACTGCGCGATTGGCTCGAAGGAGAAGGGGTCGACCTGCAATCCCTCCCCGAGGGTGAGTTCGATGGCCCAAGGCCCGAAGTCGGGCGCATATTCCCCGTTTCGGGTGGGCTGTTGCGCACCGCCACTCTTTCCTCCGACATCCTCAGGAACGACATCGTCGTCACTGAGGGAGTCGACCGCACCACCGAGCTGCTCCGCGACCTGGGCCGAGATGGCATCGACGCTCAGTTCTTCGACCTCCTGTTCTGCGAGGGGTGCATCAAGGGGCCGTTCGCCGCGGACCACACGAACACGGTCGCGCTCAAGCAGGCGGTGGCGAGGTACACGGCCGAGGAGGCGGCACGCACGGTTCCGTCGCCGCTGGATGAGTACGACGACCTCGATCTTTCTCGCGGCTTCACAGACGAGCACATCCCCGCCCCGATGCCGACGGAGGAGGAGATCCGGGCTATCCTCGCCCAGACGAACAAGATCAGCTCGGAGGACGAGTTGAATTGCGGCGCCTGCGGCTACCCATCTTGCCGGGACAAGGCCATCGCCGTCTACAACGGGTTGGCCGAGTCGGAGATGTGCCTGCCCTACCTCATCGACCAGCTTCAGCACACCATCGCCGAGCTGAACACCTCGCGGCGAGAGTTGCTCGAGGCCGAGGAACATCTGATCCACTCCGAGAAGCTCGCCTCCATGGGCCAGCTCGCGGCAGGCGTGGCGCACGAGATCAACAACCCCCTGGGAACGGTCTTGATCTACGCTCACATGCTGCTGAAGGAGATGAAAACGGAGGATCCGCGCCGCCAGGACCTCGAGATGATCACCCGGGAGGCCGACCGGTGCCGCAATATCGTGAGCGGCCTGCTGGACTTCTCGCGTCAGAACAAGCCGCTGAACCGCCTCACCGACGTGAACGCGCTGCTGGATGACACGCTTTCCCTGG
>Ga0315288_10012036_pt1 | contig 10881 bp, 9 predicted proteins | sample YL17G11_20_MG_FD_203454 | JGI IMG/M metagenome (GOLD analysis project Ga0315288, IMG submission 203454) | Sediment microbial communities from Yellowstone Lake, YNP, Wyoming, USA - YL17G11_20 | ecosystem: Environmental > Aquatic > Freshwater > Lake > Sediment | place: USA: Wyoming | collected...
CAGCTTTTTGTATAATCATCTTCGGACTCCTTTCAATTTGCTTAACTGCTTTGTTTGTAATTACTTACAGTATAAGCAACGGAGTCCACTTTTTATCAAATTTTACGTAAAATCGAAACTACACCCGCAATAACTCTGCCAAAAATTATGGAGGCGGGACAAGTTATTCTAACTATATCACTATCAGCAACTGTCTAATAACCAACAATACCGCAGGCAAAGGAGGAGGGTTAGCAAGTCCCCATCATGCCAAAATTGTCAACTGTACAATAGTTGGTAATAAATCGACTATAGAAGGCGCTGGTGGAGTATACTATGGAGATGGGAGTTACATTGTTAGCTCTATTGCGTGGGGTAATGCGCCTTATCAAGTAGATAAATATATTGCCCGTTATTATTGCTGCATTCAGGGTGGAGCCAGTGGCATCCATATTATCAATCGTGATCCGCGTTTTGTCAATCCAACCGAAGGCGATTATCATCTGTTGCCTGATTCGCCTTGCATAGAGCATGGCCATCCTGACTATACTCCTCTCCCAGATACGGACATTGATGGTTACCCGAGGATAATAGGTCGTGTTGTGGATATGGGCATATATGAATTTGTCTTTGATACGCCCCATATTGGAGTTCTAGCTTGGAGCGTTGCATTCAATGCCCTTCAGGACCGTGCCAATCCAGAACCTCAGATTCTGTCCATTTATAACGCGGGGACCGACAGCCTGAACTGGCACATTACAGAGAATTGTCAGTGGCTGCAAGTCAATCCAACATCGGGAATAACCACTACTGGGACAGATGAGCTTACTCTCACAGTAGACATCAGTGGTATGCCCTGGGGTGTGTATGACTGCAACCTGACTATTTCCGATCCTTGTGCGCCAAACAATCCACTGATTATTCCTATTAGTCTCCAGATTACCGGTCCCATCCTTTCTGTCAGTCCGGCCAGCTTCAACTTTCTGGCAAGTAAGGAAAACCCAACCCCAAGCAGCCAAACCCTTCACATACAAAACATAGGTGGGGGAACCCTCGGGTGGCAACTGACCGCAGATTGCAACTGGCTTTCAGTTTCCGACGCCAATGGCAGCTCCACCGGCGAGATCGACGAAGTCATTTTGACTGTTGGCGCAAATAGTTTGCCGACTGGGCGTTACACCTATGATCTGGTCGTCTCAGAAGACACGGCAAGTAACAACCCTATCACACTGTCCATAGGCTTGATTCTCTTTGCTCTGGATCCGATCAGACTTCAGACTATTCAAGATGCCATTGATGATGCTAATGACGGTGATGTCATAACCGTAGCAGATGGCATTTACGTAAGTAACGGTGCGGGCCTTGATTTTGCCGGAAAGTCTATTACTGTCAGGAGCAAAAACGGCCCCGAAGGATGCATCATTGACTGCAATTATTGCAGTAGGGGGTTCTACTTCCATTCAGGTGAAGATGTCAACTCTGTTGTTGATGGCTTCAGTATTGTTAATGGATATGCTGACTATGGGGCCGGAATTTACTGCCGCGATAGCAGCCCGACAATATTGAACTGCATAATCACGGACAATATTGCAAAATATGCAGGTAGCGGCATCTCATGCTGGGGCTGGGACAGCAGCTCGAGAATCAACAACTGTATAATCAGCGACAATTTTGTCCAACATAATAATAGTGCTTGCGCGATACAGCTTGCAAGTGGGGACGAGATGATCACAAACTCTGAAATCAGCGGTAACTATGGTGGGGGAAGTGCTGGGATAGGCATCTATGACAGTGCAATTGTAAGGAACTGTAATATCAGAAACAACGAAGGTCAAGGAATTCAGTTAGTCTGCAGCGAGTATCCCTCCATTGAGAATTGCATCATAAGCGGGAATCTTGGGGGGATATATCTGCTTGGGAATGGTAGTCGTTGTACGACTCTCAACCCTAAAATTACAAATTGCGTTATCATCGGAAACCGGTTCTACGGGCTTTATTGGACGGAAGAGTATCACAATGATTATCCGGCGCCCTTCGTAGAAAACTGCATTATTTGGGACAACTTGAATTATCAGGTTGTGGATGATTTCAACGCCTTGACCATGGTCTACAGCAATGTGGCGGGCGGTTGGCCTGGTGTAGGAAACATCGATGCTGATCCTTGCTTCGTCGAGCCAGGCTATTGGGATCCCAAGGGAACACTTGCTGATGCAAAGGACGATTTCTGGGTCGATGGCGACTACCACTTAAAGAGCCGAGGCTGGCGATGGGATGCCGGGCGCAGAACCTGGACGTGGGATACGGTTACAAGCCGGTGCATCGACGCCGGTGACCCCGATGCGCCCTTGCGTGAGGAACCGCTCTTTGTTCCGGTTGATCCCACGGGCTACTGGGGCGCGAACCTTCGCATCAATATGGGCGCTTATGGTGGGACCGCCGAGGCGAGCATCCCGCCCCACGGCTGGGTTGTCCGCACCGACTACAACAACGACGGCATCTTGAACTTCACCGACTTTGCCTACTGGTCGCCTCACGCTGATACCGGCAGCCAATCGGGTAGTGATCACAATCACCCTTACACGAATTTGGCGATTTTTGCAGAAAGCTGGCTGAATCAGACAGATTGGTTCACGACTCCATCTCCAGGTGTTCCTTTCCACATACCCGTACCCGGCCAGGCATCTGCCCCAAATCCTCCCGACGGAGCCGTCGGTATTCGTTTGGACCCTGTTTTAGGCTGGGAGCCTGGCGCCGGGGCGACTTCTCACAATGTATATTTTGGGACCAGCGACCCGCCCACATTCCAGGCAAGCACAACGGCCACGACATTTGCGCCCGGCAATCTATCCAAGAATAGCACCTACTATTGGCGAATCGACGAGGCCAATCCTTTTGGCAGAACCGCCGGGCCGGTCTGGATATTCACCACCGGGACAGGAGGAGGAAGGTAAGAGGCCCGTGGCGTAATCCCGGCTTCTGACTCCTTACTGTCTGTTCAGGTAACAGAGCACGCTTGTACCGCGTCTTATAGATCTCGCTGCTATAGGGTACTGAGATTGCTTCGTCGCTTCGCTCCTCGCAATGACAATTCGAGACTCTCAGGTGTCATTGCGAGCCCGCCGCAGGCGGACGTGGCAATCTCATAGCCGCAATACTTGTGAAACACGGTACTTGGTATGCTGATCGTTGAGACTGGGAAAAGCGGTTGTGTAATCTGCGGGGATTTACTATTCTACCTGGGAACGGCTTGGCCGGCTTGCCGGTCTGGGGCCGGTAGAAAGGAACTTCGCTATGGTAGCAATCGGGGTCTTTTTGCACGCCCTCGGCGGCTTTGCCGCGGGCAGCTTCTATATCCCCTTCAAGAAGGTCCGCAACTGGGCGTGGGAGAGCTACTGGCTGGCGGGCGGCGTGTTTTCCTGGATTATCGCGCCGTGGGTGGTGGCGTTTCTGGTTGTGCCGGGGCTGCTTTCGGTTCTAAGGCAAGCCTCTGCAGGCAGCATTTTCTGGACGTATTTCTTTGGCGTTATGTGGGGCGTGGGCGGGCTGACGTTCGGGCTGTCGATGCGCTATCTTGGGATGTCGCTCGGATACGCAATTGCGCTGGGGTTCTGTGCGGCGTTCGGGACGATTATCCCGCCGATATTCGAGGGCAAATTCGGCGACTTGCTCACGCATACATCGGGCCTGACGACGCTGGCGGGTGTCCTTGTCTGCCTCATCGGCATAGCAATCTGCGGGTGGGCGGGCGTCTCCAAGGAGAAGGAACTGTCCGACGAGAAGAAGAAAGAGAGCATAAGGGAATTCAACTTTGCAAAAGGGCTCTGGGTGGCGATATTCGCCGGGGTGATGAGCGCGTGTATGGCGTTCGCCATAGCGGCGGGCAAACCCGTCGCCGCCCTTGCCGGAGAACACGGGACGGCGTCTTTATGGGTCAATACGCCCGTTTTCATTTTTATACTCGCGGGCGGATTCACGACGAATTTCTTATGGTGCGTGCTCCTGAACATCAAGAACCGCACGGCCAAAGACTACATCGATAGCGGCAAGGCGCCGCTGCCGAGCAACTACTTCTTCTCGGCGCTGGCGGGGATTACGTGGTATCTGCAGTTTATGTTCTACGGGATGGGCAAGACGCGAATGGGCGAGTATGATTTCTCAAGCTGGACTATCCACATGGCGTTTATCATAGTCTTCAGCAATATATGGGGGCTGCTTTTCCACGAGTGGAAGGGTTCGAGCCGGCGCACCCATCAGATCATTCGCTTAGGTATAGTGGTGTTAATCGCCTCAACGGTTGTCGTCGGCCTGGGCAGCTATCTCAAATCGCAAGGCAGGTGAGCTGCGACGGGCGGCTATTGCAGGGTAAATCGCAGATGTCGAAGAAAGAGACAATGACCTCAAGGCAGCGTGTTGAAAAGGCCCTCAATCATGAGGTTCCCGACAGGGTGCCGATTGACTTAGGCGGATTCCAGACCGGCATTCACAAACGGGCGTGCATCGAGCTGCTCGATTATCTGGGCATTGAGGACGCCCCTGCAATCCTCGATCCGGTCCAGCAACTCGCCAAGCCGTGCGAAGAGCTGCTCGAGCGTTTTCACGTCGATATTCGCTACGTCTGCGCGCACGGCCCGGATAGTTTCAAGGGCGGTATTGAGCAGAACGTACGCGACGGCAGGGGCTGGCACGACCTGAAAGACGAGTTCGGAGTCGTCTGGTCGATGCCGGACGACCGGCAGCTCTATATGGACATCTCACATCATCCCCTGGCCGACGCGAAGATCGAAGACCTTGCGGATTACCCTTTTCCAAAAGGCGATGATCCCACGCGGTTCACCGGCGTCCGCGAGCAGGCGCTTGAGCTGCGCCGCAGTACGCCCTACGCCATATCAACAGGCATCGGCGGAGTGGTCTATGAGATTTGCTGGTATATGCGGGGCCTGGAGCGGTGGTTCATCGATATGATTGAGAACCCCGCCTTTTGCGAGGCGCTGCTCGATAAGACTCTGAAGTTCTGGCTGGATTACTTCACCGTGTTTATGGCGGAGGTGGGCGACATAATCGACGTCGTGATGATAGGCGACGACATCGGCGGGCAGGCAGGGCCTTTGTTCTCTCCGGATTTCTATCGCAGAATTGTAAAGCCACGCCAGAAGAGGCTTGTTCAGCATATTAAGTCTCTGACCGCCGCGAAGATATGGTACCATACCTGCGGCTCGGTGGCCCAGTTCATACCCGACCTGCTCGACAACGGCATCGACATCCTGAACCCTGTCCAAATCAGCGCCGAAAATATGGATCCGCGGCAATTGAAGGATAAATTCGGCGAGAGGCTTTGCTTCTGGGGCGGTGCAATCGATACGCAGCACGTCCTTCCAACCGCCTCGCCGAAGGAAATCAAAAAGCACGTGCGAAGAAATATCGAGATATTCAAGCAGGGCGGCGGCTACGTCTTTAACAACGTCCACAACATTCAGCTCGGCGTCCCGCCGGAGAACGTTACGGTCCTCTTCGACGCCGCCTACGAATATGGATTCTACTGAGGGCGACTCAAACATCGTCTTCCGATCTGGCGTATTGCACATCATGCGTAAAGCCTCCGAACGATCACCTAAGCAAAGAGAGTTAATTGACCGAGGCCTGTACCTCAGAAGCGCCGCCCTGGGGACATTCGGCTTCTGCACCCGCTCGGCGGTCGATAGCGAATTGCTCGCGCCGCAGTGGCTCGAATTGGTTGAAATCGACCTCGACCTGAACCGCCGCAGTCACCGGTTGCACGGCACGCGAATAGCGCATATCAGCGACCTTCACCACAGCAGCACCGTCGGCGGCGAGTACCTGCGCCGCTGCATCGAGCGCGTCAATCAGCTCAATGCGGATATAGTTGTGCTGACGGGCGATTACATCACTTATGACCTGTGGGGCAGGTACCGCAGGAAAGTTACAGCCCTGCTTGGGGGCATCCGAAGCCGATTCGGCACGTATGCCTGCCTGGGCAATCACGATTACGGCCTAAGCGCAATGTCGAGCCGAAGACGGGACTATCTGCTGGTCCGGCTCCTGCGGGGTATGAAGGCCAACGGAATTACCGTCCTGCGGAATGAATCGGCTGTCTTAGACATCAATGGCCACCCGCTGCGGCTGGTCGGACTGGGTGATTTACGGGTCGGCGACTTCCACCCAGCAAGGGCCTTTGCCGACATGTCGGACGACCATGTTACTATTGCCCTGGTGCACAATCCGCGGGGCGTCGAATACCTAAATGCGTTTGGGGTCGATGTTGTCTTCAGCGGGCACACGCACGGAAAGACATCGAGGTTCCCGCCCGAGCATGTGCTGAATTTCAAAGGCAGACGCTTCCACGCGGGTATGTACGACGTTGGAGACACGAAGCTCTACGTCAACCGCGGCCTCGGCCGCGTCGGAAGAATGCGATTCTACTCCAGACCCGAAATCACCGTCCTAACCCTGCGCTGAATGTCTGACTACTGATTTGACAATTCCTTCAGCGATTCATAGACCTTCAGGAACTTCTCCTCGCCTATACTCTTTCGCACGTCCGGGTCGAGCCATATCTCCGCAAGCCATTGCAGTAGCTCTTTGCTCGTGAGTTGGGTGCCGGGGCTTCCGCGTCCAAGCGCCTCACCCTGGCAACCTCGCTCCGCGCAATCACCGGCAAGCTGTGCAGCGGTCCATTTCCAGTGGGTGATAAGTATGCTCAAATCGCTCGCAGAGACTCTCCAATGCGCAATGGGGTTCTCCTCGGCGTGGTCTATATCGGCACAGGGATTCAAGGTCTCGTCATCGGCTGTCTTCTGCCAGTTGGCAATGACCAGACTCAAATCGCTGGCGGAGACCCTCCACTTCGCAAGCGGGTTCTCGCGATCCGTGTTGGCATCGCCGTCGCACTGGTAATCGCCCGCTGTGTAGTTGGGCGGTCCGGTATCGGATATATCCTCCCCCAGCACGGCGGAGCTACACCAGCAGTCCGGCCGACCCAGCAAAACCCAGTCGAAATAGTCCTTATGACAGTAGGGCAGACACCCCTCCTCTCCATCCCAGGCACACGCCAACACCCGTACGCAATCGATCACCCCGATGAAAGAAGGGTCGCCCGGAAGGTAACCTATGTATGCATCCGAGTAAACACCCATCCGCCCCGTCGAGACGGCGCTGTTTTTCAGTTCACCGTTGACATACACCTTGATGTTGGCGCCGTCATTTGTCCCAACCACCCAGGCCCATTCATTCCTTGCAATCGCGTCATCGGAGCGGGCGTAACAATCAGGATAGTCTAACCAGAAGCCTGGTCGGCATGCACCGCTTGCATCTATCTCCAAAAACAAGTCGTACCCAAACAAGTAGTCTGGCGATCCTTTGGTCTGCGAAAGAATGTCATAATGCTCGCCGCTGACCATTTCCAGTCCCGGCTTGACCCATGCCGATATGGTCACGCCGTCGCCGGTCAATGCCCCGACCGGATCCGAAAGCAGAACATAATCCCCGTCTCCGTCGAACTCGAGCGCCCCGTCGAGGAACCCCTCAACCCACTCAGGATTGCCGACGAGCGCGCCATCATTATCGCCGATCGAATCGTGTGCGATCGTCCCGCTGCCTTCGTCAAGACCCCAGTAGGCAATAGGTTCAAACGGCTGACAGGTCTTTTGAATCGGCCCCGACCCGAACATAATCGCAAGGGTAAGCTTAACCGAATCACCCTGCTGCCCGGCTGGCGCAAGCGTGCCCAAGCTCCAGCGCATCGCCCCTGCCGCTTCGCCAAAACTGTAAGTCTTGCCGTTGAGATTCCTGTCTTCAATATTCCAATGCGTCCCAGTCAGGTCCGGATCCGGGTCCCGGGGCGGCTTGCCTGCAGCGTGGCCTTCATAATAGCCATTCTCGAAGAAATCCGGCGGGACGGTGGAACTGAATCCGATCCAGTCCCGATGGTCCACGTACTCGTCCTTCTCCGGATCGTCCACATTGTTCCATTGCGTAATATCATACCGGAAATTTCCCGCGTATATAGACCCTTCCTTCCGGTGCACCTCGTCGTAGGGTACATAACCCTCGAGGGGGTCCTCGTGATCAGTATCGTCATAAACCGAATACACAACCGCGCTGCCTTCATCCGCCGGGTGCCCGTGAAGCATCTGATAGAACTCGAGATTCTCAATAGGGCTTTGTGTTATATTAGTGATCGTATAGGTGTGTAAAAGAACATATCGCTCGCTATAGACAAACGCATCGGCCCCAACGAGCCTCCCAAACGACAAGGGCGACCCACCTTCGCCTAAATCCACCATCTCATAGTCAATCGTAATCCGAACCTTTGCGTTCTTGATTCTGGAATACCCAGTGTCAAGCCCATCAACCGGATTGCTCTCATTATCCCATGAGACTGGACTATAATCTATCGTGAAGTCGCAGTACGTCTCCCAATTAGGGTATAGGAACTTGTCCGTCAACCACATAGCCTCGGAGCCTGTTGCGATGCCGTCATAGTAGATGGCCGCGCCCCATTCGCCGGACAGCATTTCGTGATAGCCAGGATGATTATGTCGCGGGGAAGGCCCCCACCAGAACTTGTCCGAGTAACCAGCCGTGTCTATAGCTTGACATTGCCAATACTCATTCGAGAGTCCAAGCGTTTCTGAGGAAGGCTCAACTGCCTCAGAAATCCGTGTCGCCCAAAGTCCCACAACGATTTGCATACCCAGAAGAATCCATTTCTCTCGCAATTGTCTTTTCTGCATGTCAATCAACTCCTTTCGTATTGTTGATGGCCGTTCGGCGAGAGCGATCTCGCCTCCTCAGAATCAATCCCGGCCCAAACCCGATCAACAGCAAGGTACTCGGCTCGGGAATCACATAGAGTGTCGTACCTGCCCAGCTTCGCTCATCTCTGATGGATAACTTGAAGGGCACTCCGTCGCGCCAGAACCCGGAAAGAACATCCCCGTCACGCTCGAAGCCGTACCCATATATATTGATCGCTGCGGAAGACCCCGCCATCAGTCGAGCAAGATGGAACTGGGATGGGAACGAATCCGGGATCACGCCAGCCCATAGATTCAAAGTCCCGCTGTCGATAATGCTGATGTCTATACTCTGTAAAGTCCCGCCGAATATATCAAGGACCCCGAAGTCGTGTATCTCCACGCGTGTCTCGATCGCCCCTCCAATCATTTGGACGCTTGCGTCGTCGAAGATTTCCACGACCGTGTATTCATCACCGTGCTGGATGACACCGTCACCGTAGAAATTGATCATCGTTGCCTTTGCATCCCCCGTCCCCAAGACTGACAATCCAGTCACAATAAGAATCGCTATCCTATACATAATAACAACCTCCCTTTCTTTGAATTCTTCCATGAGTTTACCCTTAACCCAACTTCCCTGCGAATTGCACGTTCTATTATACCATAATCACGCCCTGCAAACAAGCAGCGCCGTGAGTTCGGACACATGAACTTATCCGTCAGCCACATAGCCTCGGAACCTGTTGCGATCCCGTCATAGTAAATGCCCGCCGCCCATTCGCCTGTCAACATTTCGTGATGGTTCTCGCAGCTATGCCGAATAGATGGATACCAATAAGATATGTCGGCGTAGCCCGAGGCGTCCAATCTAATATACCAATATGGATTATTTAACTCGAATAACCAAACTCCTCCATTACTATAAGCTGTCCAGAAGAACAGTAATGTAGATATTACAATACATACAGTCAGTTTCATCCCCGAATGCGCGTTTTTCTTGACAAACATCTTATACCTCCTTGCATATAACCTCTTTTAGTTGTTACGCCGCTTGCGCGTCCTTAGAAGTAGCAAAGCCAACCCGACGAAGGTGAACGACGCAGGCTCGGGAATTACGTGAAGCGTCACCTGGTCATAAGTTGCGCCCCTCAGGTACATTGAAAACTCCGAACCATCGCCCCAATAACCTGATAACGTATGCCCCGCAGGCACGTCCATAACGTCGAAATTGTAACCATATATATTCACCGTCGGAGAAACCTCGGCCTGCAAATACAGGTTTATCGTTCCTCCGTACAGATTTGCAGTACTTGAGTCCTGAAGGTTGAACGAATCTACTACACCCTGGAAAAAATTGAATGTGCTTGAATCATTGACAATAACACCATGTACAAACCCGCCAAACATATACACCGTGGTATGAAATGGGTCTGTGTCATTGACAGTAACAATAAAATACTCATCCCCCTCTTGAATAACCCCATCGTGATAAAAATCACCGCTTGTCGCCCGGCCGTTCCACGGCCAGCAGACTGCCAATACAATAACCATAGTAATAGGTATCTTACACACGATAATAACCTCCCTTTCTTTGAATTCTTCCATGAGTTTACTCTTAACCCAACTTCCCTGCGAATTACACGGCCTATTATACCATATTCGCGCGCTGCAAACAATAAGCGCGGCCAAAGTCAATGAAGAATCTCTGTTGCCTCTCAAGTCGGCCCGGGCGGGTCAAACCGGCGCCAAGGCCACATTATCTTCATCTTACCCCCCCGCTGCGAATGTCAATACTTCAAGAGGATTTTTTCAACATTTTTCATCGAGATTGTTTTGGCGGGATATGGGCGATGCCCTATACAGAAGGCCCGAAATCCAACCTGTTTCTAATGTGAACTTCAGATTCGGCCGAAGGAATATTGGTTGGCTTTTTTTGGAAAAAAGGCTTGCATTAGTTCCGCTGCTTGGTATAATTTAGTTTATGCACGAGATTCGCACAATTCGTTGTTCATTTCAGGCCGGTCTGGGCCTTAGCCTGCTCCTGCGCCGGTAGGCGCAGCATACTCCCTCTACAAAAACCCGTTGTAACACCGTTTTTTTCGTAAATTCGTGGCATTTTTACCCTGCCTGAGGCATAATCAGCCGC
>Ga0315288_10012037_pt1 | contig 10881 bp, 11 predicted proteins | sample YL17G11_20_MG_FD_203454 | JGI IMG/M metagenome (GOLD analysis project Ga0315288, IMG submission 203454) | Sediment microbial communities from Yellowstone Lake, YNP, Wyoming, USA - YL17G11_20 | ecosystem: Environmental > Aquatic > Freshwater > Lake > Sediment | place: USA: Wyoming | collected...
GGCGGATTTACCTGATCTCGGTGGATGAGATCGAGACGCTGGAATAACACTAGAGCGCCACATAGCGCGGCGGGTCTCCTGACCCGCCGCGCGCGCGTTTTCTGGCCGCCGCAACGCACCTCCTGCGCGGTGGGTCGGGAGACCCACCGCGCACGGCGTCAAATGGCGCTGTAGTAATAACAACAGTTCCAAGTCTCAGGTTTCAGGTTCCAGGTCAAAAGACCAAGGCCACGGAGGGGAATCCCCCCGTCCGTGGCTTTGCTCTTGGATTTTCAGGTCCTGCTGCCACCGCCCATCAACCTGGAACTTGAGACCCGAACCCTGGAACTGTCTTCACCCCAAATGCACCCACCTCAGAAACCGCCGGACCACCTCCGTCGGGGCCATCTCGGCGGCGCCGAAGACGCCGCGCCAGAACACGTGCGACATCGTCTGGCTGAAACCGCCGTCGCCGACGCGTTTGCGGGGGATCCAACGGACCTTGTCGGGGTTCGCGAGGCCCCATTCAATGAAGGCCGAGACCTCGGCGATCATGCGGCGGCGGTGTTCCTCGTAATCGAGCATGATGGGCTGGCGCGCGCCAAGATTGCGCGCTCGCGCGGTGGGTCTCCTGACCCGCCGGGCAAACGCGCACTATTGCAGGGCTCCATTCTATTCGCGGGCCCGGCAGGAAGTCATGCAGATTTCCGGCCGCACCGCCCGGATCACAGCCGCTGGAAGAGGTCGGTATAATCGAAGCTCCGGCCGGGACAATCGGTCGGCTTCAACTGGCCGTGACCGTAGATGCGGCTGCGCGGAATGCCGTAGCGGGTCGCCAGGCATCGCACGAGGCGGGCGAGCGAATCCATCTGAGCCTCGGTCGGGTGGGTCACGTCGAAGTTGCCGACCAGGCAGATACCGATGCCGACGTCGTTGTACTCCGGATGGCCCGCCACCTTCGTGTGTGCCCCGTGCTTCTGCTTGGCCCAGCGGCTGCCGACTTCCACGGTCCCGTCGCCGCTCATGGTGCCGTTGCCAATGACGAAGTGGTAACCCAGTTCGTCCCAGCCTTTGGCACGGTGCATAGCGTCGAAGTGCGCCGCCGAACCGGTGGGCGTGGCGCTGTGGTGGACGACGATGAACTGCCACGGCCGCTCGGCGCCGCCGGGGATCCATCCGGCCTCGCTCCAGGCGGAGCGCCGCACCGGCGCCGGACTCACCGACGGGGCAGGCCGCCGCGCAGGAAGCGGCGCCGGGCTAATCGCCAAGGAAGCCCGCGGCCCGAAGAACGGCGGCGGGGGATCCTTGACCAGACGCACCTCGCGCTGACACCCGCCCGCCGACCAGAACACGGCAAGCGACACCAGTGCCGCCAGAATGCTGCGCATGAAGCCCCTCGCTCCGCCTTCACTGGGCCGCGCGGACCACGGCGCCGACTGCGAGCGGCCCACGAAGCCTCGCGCCGCTCATTATCGGACGTTCCCGCGCGCCATCTTGACGAAAACGTTCGGAATTCGCCGGCCATGCGCCGGCGCCTTTGCGCGGCGGGCAGCGCCGCCCGCCGGGCTCGCCCTATCAACAGTCTCAAGTGTAACGGACTGCTACCGCCGCGCCGGCAGCGACGTCCGGTACTCGTCGCGCTCCAGCCCGATCCTGGCCATCGGAATCTGCTTGAACCCCATCCCAAGCGCCGGCGACCCGGGTTTCAGCCGAAAATCCCCGCCGGCGGCATCCACGAAGAGCGGGTCCTTGTCGGTCAGGTTGTTAGCGACGCGGACCATCTCGGGCTTGGCATGCCAGATGATGTCGAGCCACTTGCCGCCCCACGAGATGTTGTTCTCGACGATGTTCCCCTCGGGCGGCACGCCGGCGGCGGCGGCGTAGTACTTGTCGAGTTCGGCCAGTTCGGGGTACTTCGTGCCGTACGGCGGCTGCTTCGGGTTCATCTCGTCCAGCCGCTTCTTCATCGTCTGGTAGACCTGGTTGTGCCAGACGGGCGACTTGTCGAGGCCGCGCCCGTCAATCTGGACCGCCGGCTGGCAATCGACGAAGACGTTGTTCTCGACCCGGTTGTGCCGCCCGCCGCCGATGAAGGCCGCGCGCTGGACCTTCTGAAAGACGTTGCCGACGATGGCCGCCCCGCCGGCGCAGTCGTCCATGTAGACGCCCATCGATCCCATGCCCACGCCGCCGGTGTCGTGGATGTAATTGTGGCGGATGATGTTGCCGAGGTACGTCCAGTCGCGGCCGGTGTAGATGGCCCCCACGTCGCCCGTCTCCAGGCACACGTGGTGAATCTCGTTGAACTCGATCAGGTGCTCGTTGCCGCCGAAGAGGATCGCACAGTGCGGGTGATCGTGAATCAGGTTGTGCGTGATGCTCACCCCCACGCCCTCCGCCAGCACGGCGGGCACGTAGCACTTGGACCATCGCCCGATGTGATGGAAGTGATTGTTGTGGACGCGGTGGCCCGAGGAGGCGAGGGTCTTGCGGTCGCCGCCGTGGGCTCGCACCCCCGCATCGCCGGTCTCTGAGATGTCGCAGGACACGACGGCGTGGTCCCGGCCGCCCTCGATGACCACGGCGTCGTCGCCGATGTTCCGCACGGTGCAGCCCGCCACGAGGTTGCTGCGCCCGCCCGTGATACGCACGCCTGCGCCGCGCGTGCATTCCAGCACCAGGCCCGACAGGCGGACGTGCTGGACGTCGCGCATCGAGACCATAGGCTGCTCGAGGACCGAGACGAGCGCCCTATTCTCGCTGATGGGTGCCGGCGGCCAGAAGTACAGGATGCCCGTCGCCCGGTCGAGGTACCACTCGCCGGGTTCGTCAAGTTCCTCCAGGACGTTCAGGAAGTAGAACCGCTGCCCGGCGCGGAAGCCGTACTGGCCGTGGGGCGGGGCGGTCTTAATCAGCCGGTTATCGAGATCAATGGATTCCACTTTCTCGTAGGAGTTCGCCCAGTCCCATGCCCAGTAGCCGTGGACCCACACGTCTTCGGTGGTCTTCCAGCGCCGCGGGCGGTCGCCCTCGTAGTGGAACCCGCCCGTGAGTTTGCCGATGGTGCCGCCGTGCTCATCGTTGCCGCCCTGCCCCTGGGGGATCGACTTGATGCGCACAAAATCGCCGTTCGGCCACCGGGCCACCGGCATGGGCCGGTCCCGGAAGAACAACTCCATGGCCGCCGGGACCACCGGCCGGCCGAACCCGCGCGAGCAGAACCGGCCGAAATCGCCGATGCCCTGCGCCTTGAGGTCCGCCTGCACCACCTTGCCGCGCGCCGGCTCGCAGAGCCGCGCAAGCACCGCCGCGTCGGTGACCGGCTTGAAGCCGGCGACCTCGCGGCCGCCCAGCAGGTGGACCTCGTCGCCCGGGCGCGCGCGGTACACGATGGGCGCGTCGGCCGCGCCGGAGTCCTGGGCCGCCAGTTCCAGGCCGGCCTTCAGGGGATAGGCGCCGCGGGCCACCCAGACCGTGACGCCCCCGGCGGCGAGGGGGCCGGATTCCTTGAGTTCGCGGATGGCATCGCGGGCACGCTGGATGGTGGCAAACGGGCCGGCCTCGGTGCCGGGATTGGAATCGTTGCCGTCCGCCGCCACGTACAGCGAGACGGCCGGCGCGGAGGCAGGCGCCGCCAAGGAGGCGAGAGAGAGAAGCACCGAAACCGCAACCAACAGAATCGCGAGTTTCATCGTTTCCCTCGATCCTCGGGTTGCATCGCCGTGCGATAAGCCCCTGCGGCGCGGCCCCTATCCTATCATGAAGTTACGCTGGCTGCAGCCGGTTCCTGGAAAAACGTCGAGGGAAACGCGCCGGCGCCTCACAGGGCGCTCGCGAAGCCCTGCCGCGCGGCACGGGCGGCGCGCAGGTGCGCCAGGAAACCGTCCAACTGGAAGGACCTGCCCGGGCAACGGGTGTCGCCGACCGTCCCGTGGCCGATGATGTGGGCGTCGTCGATGGCATACCGGGTCGAGAGGTAGTCAACCAGGCGGCAGAGCGCCGCCATCTGGGCCTCCGACGGGCGGCCCCGGTCGAAGTTCCCAACAAGGCAAATGCCGATACCGAAATAATTGTATTCTTCGTTATCTCCGACGCGGCAGTGGGCGCCGTGCTTCTGCTTCGGCCAGCGGCTGCCCACCTCGACCTCGCCGTCGCCGCTGCCGGTGGCGTTGCCGATCACGAAATGGTAGCCCAGTTCGTCCCAGTGCCGCCCGTTGCGGTGCCAGGCGTCGAACGAGGCCGCGCAGCCGCGGTCGCTCGCGCTGTGGTGGATGACGATCCACCGCCACGGGCGGGAATCGACGCCCGGTTCCCAGGCCGTCTCGTGATCCGGCAGGGCCGTCACCAGGAGCCGGGGCTCAGCGCGGCGGGGCGGTTCCGGCGGCGCCTTCGGCAAGACGCGGCTCGAAGGCCGGCACTCGATAGGCCGATACGTGAAGGTGTCTCGCGGCCCCGTGCGAGGCGGACCGCTGAGGATCGTCTGGCTTCCGGTGCATCCGGCGGCCGCCAGGACCAGCACGGCCGACGCCATCAACGATGCTGATATACGCATCGAGTCATCTCTCTCCCACCGTCCCTCCTGAAAGCGGGACGGAAAGCAGGCCGGCCGCATCGCGCCAGGCGCCGATGACGACGGTCGGCGTCTCCGGCCCTGCCGCCGGCGGCACGACCGCCGCCGACACGCCAAGGCGGCCGACGGCCTCGGCCAGGGCCGGCGCGACGACCACCGCCCCCCGCACGCGGGGCCACACCGACTTGAGGCCGTGGAGGCGCGGCGATTCCTCCACCGGCCGGATCCAGAACGCCGGCCCCGGCGGAACCTCCAACTCGGCCAGCCCCCGCCGGACCGCAGCATACCCGGCCGGTTCCGCGCGGACAAGATACACCGGGTCGCGCACGGCTGCAAGAGTCTTAAGGACGCCGAGCCTGTCGCGCACCACGGCGGGCGACGGTGACGGCGCGGCCTGCCCCGTCGGGACGATCGCCGCCGCGTCAACCCACACCACCGGGGTATCGGCCGGTTTGACCCAGATGGTCCCGCGGGCGTAAACGTCAAGGCGCGGACTCGTCTCGGGCAGGCCGGCCGTGTAGCCGTGGGGACCCGCGCCCAGGCCCGAGGGCCCGACCGCGGCAGAGAGGCCGTTTGCGGAAGTCCAGCCGAGGGCCGCCCAGCCGCCCTCGCACCGCATGGCAAGCCACGTGTCGGCGCCGACGGGCTTGCCGGTGTCGGCGTCTTCGAGCGCCGCCCGGAGGCGCGGGGCGGCGCCGCCGACCGCGGCGATGCCGTCGAACGCCGTCAGGCGGATCGGCAGCCGCTCGGGCACCGACTGCACCAAGATCACGCCGAGCGCAGCCGTCAGGCCGACGGTCATGCAGACAAGGAGAGCCAGTCCCACGTAGCGCCGCACGTCCGGATCCCTCGCTCCCCCGTGCACTCGGCCCGCAAGGGGGATTATCTTCGATGAGTCGGGCCGATGCAATGGTCTGGCCTGATACGGCAGCGCCACTTCCGCCGCTTTGCGCGGCCGCTCTCCTGAGCCGCCGCGCCCATTGCCGCTTACCATCGCCGTAATGCAGCGTTGTTGCGCGGCGGGTCGGGAGACCCGCCGCGCGAATCGCGGCGCCGTCGAGGAGCGGTCTACACGCCGATGTTGCCGATCGAGCGCAAACGCTCGATCCGCTCTTCAATGGGCGGGTGCGACGCCCACATGCCCGAGCCCCCAGCCCGCCGGCCGCGCGCCATCAGCGGCTCGACGATGTAGAGGTGGCTCGTGGCGCCGTTGGCGGAGGGCAGTTCCTGGGTATCGGCCGCCAGCACTTCGAGCGCGTGGGCCAGGCCCTCGGGGTAACGGGTCATCCGGGCCGCCGAGGCGTCGGCCAGGTACTCGCGCTGGCGCGAGACGGCCAACTGGATGAGTTTCGCGAAGATGGGGGCCAGGATGGCCAGGACAATCGCCACCAGGAATACGATGAGCATGATGGGGCCGCCGCCCCGCCCTCCGCTGCTGCGCCGCCCCCGGCCGTACAGGATGCTCCGCGTGCCGATGTCGGCCAGCAGGACCACCACGCCCACCAGGACGGCCATGAGCGTCATGAAGCGGATGTCGAAGTTCTTGACGTGCGAGAGTTCGTGGGCGATGACGCCCTGGAGTTCGTCGCGGCCCAGGCGCTCGCGCAGTCCGCGCGTCACGGCGATGTAGGCGTGGTCGGGGCTGCGGCCGGTGGCAAAGGCGTTCATCGCCTCGGTGTCGATCATGTAGATGCGGGGCATCGGCAGGCCCGACGCCAGCCTGAGTTCATCGACGACGTTGTAGAGTTGCGGATCCTCTTCGCGCGAGATCTCGCGCGCGCCGCTCAGGGCCAGGACCGCCGACGGGCCGGTGTAGTAGCCGATGAGCGCCATCACCAGCGAGACGACCAGGGCCAGCGCGATGCTCGGGATCGCCGCCCGCACGTCGCCGAAAATCGCCCACCCCAGGACGGCCCCCAGGACCACGATGAACAGGACGAAGATCACGACCAGGAGGACGCTATTGCGCTTGTTGGACGCCATGAGGCTTTCAAATTGGGCCATGGTTCACCCCCTACAGGCGCCCGTGCTCGTGAATCGTCTCGTACATCGCCACGATGTTCGCGGTAGGCGTGACGGGCTGGATGTTGTGGCACGGGGCGCATATCCACCGGGTGCCGGAGAAGATGCGGATGTTGTCGAGCACCTCGGCCCGCACGTCATTGGGCGTGCCGAACGGCAGCGTCCGCTGGTTGTCGACCGCCCCGTGGAAGATGAGTCTGTCGCCGAAGTCGCGCACCAGGCCCTCGCGCTCCATGCCGGGGCAGCGCCACTGGATGGGGTTCAGGATCTCGATGCCCGTCACGCCGATGAGGTCTGGGATGACCGCCCGCGCGGCCCCGTCGGTGTGATACATGATGTGTATGCCGTAACCGCGCGCCAGGTCGGCTATGCGTTTCTGGTTCGGCAGCAGGAACCGGCGAATCTCGCGCAGGCCCATCAGGAGGCCCTTCTGGCTCCCCAGGTCCTCGGCCACGAACGTGAGGTCGATGCGGCCCCTGCCGATCTCGAACAGCCGCGCGTTCAGGCGATAGTGATACTCGAAAAGGTGCCCGAGGATGGCGTCGGCGATCTCGGGCTCCACCAGGACGTCCATCAGCGACTGTTCCATGCCCCGCATGGCGCAGTAAAGGAGGAACGGCTCGTAAGAGCCGCAGTGCACGATGCGGTCGCCGGGTATGCGGCTGACCTGCTCGCGGAAGGCCTGCCAGTCGTGGTCCTCCGGGCTCGGCCACGCGAAGGCGTGCACGTCGCCCACGGTCTTGGCGCCGGCCAGCGGGTGCGTACCGAACTCGCTGTAGGTGCCCGTGCCGTAGTTGACGGTCGTGTGGCGGACGCCCCAGATGTCGGCGTCGGGGTCGTCGGGATGATGGTCAACGGTCCGCGGCGCGCCGATGTTGTGCACCCGGTCGATGTGCAACCTGCGCCAAAGGGCCTCGGCGTCGGCGCACTTGAGGTCCTTGAGTAGCCGCTCGGTGACCTCGCCGGTAGCCCAGTAGTCGGTCGGTATGCGGTCGGGCTTCTCGCCCGCCAAGAGGGCCAGCCATCGGTCGCGCGGGGTCATTGCCAAGGTAACGCCCTCCCCTTCCCGAGGGCCTTAGAACTTCACCTTCGGAACCTCGCGCATCGTGGCGTCTTCGATCTCGAAGAAGTCGGCGGGCTGGAATCCGAACATCCCCGCCACCATGTTCGCCGGGAACTGCTGCTGCCGCGTGTTGAAGGTCTGCACGGTGTCGTTGTAGTACTGCCGGGCGAAACTGATCTTGTTCTCGGTCGAAGACAGTTGCTCCTGGAGGGCCAGGAAGTTCTCGTTGGCCTTCAGGTTCGGATACGCCTCCGAAAGGGCGAACAGTTGCCGCAGGGCCCCGACGATCATGTTCTCGGCCGCCGCCTGGTCCTTGACAGTCGAGGCGTCGATGCCCGCCTGGCGGGCCTTGATGACCCGCTCAAGGGTGTCCTTCTCGTGACCGGCGTAGCCCTTGACCGTCTCGACGAGATTCGGTATCAGGTCGTAACGGCGCTTGAGTTGGACGTCGATCTGGCTCCAGGCGTTCTTGGCGGCATTGCGCAGGCCTACGAGGCCGTTGTAGATGACCACGAGCCACAGGCCGACGATGACGATAAGCCCGCCGATCGCCAGCACCACAATCAGCATCATTCCTCCAAGAGCCCAGGACATGATGTGCCTCCTTTCAGGGGCCGCCTGCCGGCGACCGGTTGACGAAGATTATACCGGCCCAATGGCGGCGAGCAAGCGCGATGCCCGCCGGGGGCAGCGCCTCAGGCCGCCAGGTACGCCGCCGCGTAGCACAGGATGGCGATGCCCATCGGCAAGGCGTGCCACCAGTCGCGCGGCGTCATGGCCACGATCCAAACAGTGTAGATGAGGTCAATTGCTGCGGCCAAGGCGATCAGAGGCCACGCCAGCGGACTGTCGTACCTCAGGAGCATCGCGGCCGCGAGGGCCAGCCCCAGGTTCAGGAACATCCCCAGGTGGGCCTCCATGAGGTTCAGGCGCAGGCGCCGCCGCCAGTAAAGGTCGCGCGGGTTGCAGCCCTCTACAATCCTGGGCAGCCCCAGGACGGGGTAAAGCACCGGCAGAACGGCCACGCTGACGGCCGCAGCCCAGACAAGGCTCTTTTCCATGGTTAAGCCCTCGTTCGTCCCATCGGTCGGGTAGCATGGCCCCCCGGCTATCCTCCCGCTTTGCGCGTATACTCGTGCAGCAGGCGGACGTAGAGGCGATATTCCTTGAGCGACACGCCCGGCGGCGTCTGGTGGTCCACGCTCGGAATGAAGCCGCCGGAGCGCATCACCCCGAGGAGCCGCTCGAACTCGGCCCGCATGGCCCCCTCGCCCCGCGTCATGACCATTTTATCATAGTGGCCGATCATCCGCAGGCGCGGATGGGCCGCCCGCAGGGCCGCCCCGTCGACCCCCGCCTGGCGCTCCAGCGGCAGAAACCCTTCGACGCCCACCGCCTCGAACCACGGCACCATGGCCGACACGTCGCCGTCGCTGTCGACGATGGGGATGATCTCCAACTCGCGCAACCGCGGCACCAGTTGGCGATAGTACGGCGCGATAAATGTCTCGAAGAGCCTGCCCGAGATCATCGGCCCGTTGTTGTACGACATGTCTTCGGCGAAGGTCATGAACGTCGGCCGGCAGACCTTGGCCAGCGTGTCCAGCAGGCGCAGGTGAAAGTCGACCAGGTCCTGGTTCATCCGGTGCATGAGGTCGGGTTGGTCGTAGAAGGCATACAGGTGGCCCTCGATGCCGAAGAGCGTCCGCGGGAACCAGAAGAACCCGTCGAGCGTTATCCACACGAGGGCCTTGCCGCGCCGCTGAAGGTCGGCCCACGGACGCAGGGCCTCGATGGCCTCGTCCTGCGGCGGATAGAGGTGCGGCCGCAGCGCCTCGTAGTCGCGGGCCTCGCGCACGAACCCCGCCCCGTGCCGCGGCGCCGGCGGGAACGTGGCCGCGCGCGACCCGAACCAGCACTGATAGTACGGGTCGAGTTTGAAGTGGCGGTACATCTCGTAGCGGTCCGAGGTTAGCAGGCCCTCGCCCCGCCACCGCTCGACGGTCTTGTCCCACCACGTGGCCCACTCGATGCAAGGCAGGCGATCCACGGGCTGGAAGTTCATAACGGCCCGAAATCGCTCGACGTGGTTCACCTTGGCCCTCCCGATGCGGATAACATAAGATGGCTCGCCACGCGCTGGCAAGTCTATACTTGGCGACCGCCTACTACAACAACGCCACTTGGCGCGGCGGGTCTCCTGACCCCCCGCGCCGTTGGCCGGTTGTCATCGCTGAAATGCGATGTTCTTGCGCGGCGGCTCAGGAGAGCCGCCGCGCACAATGCGAACGATGGCGCGCGCCTCACCATCTCCCCTCTTGCGTACGGGCGCGGCGGGGCGCATCATAATGGGTATATGAAGGAGGCCGCCATGAGACCGAATACTCCTGCCTCGCGCCACTTCCTGCCGCTCGCCCTGCTGGTGCCGCTGGTGATGCTCGTGCAGGCCGCGTGCCAGAACCCGACCGCCGTCACTGGAGAGGAGAAAGCCATGAACTTCTCGCTGACAAGCCCGGCCTTCAAGAACGATGAGCGCATCCCGAAACCGTACACCGGCGAGGGCGCCGACATGTCGCCGCCGCTGGAATGGACCGACCCGCCAGCCAGCACCAAGAGTCTCGCCCTCATCTGCGATGACCCCGACGCCCCCGTCGGCACGTGGGACCACTGGGTGCTCTGGAACCTGCCGGGCGAGACCCGCAAGTTGCCCGAGAACGTCGCCAAGACCGACACGCTACCCGACCTAGGCGGCGCCCGCCAGGGCAAGAACAGTTGGCCCAAGATCGGCTACAACGGTCCGATGCCGCCCAAGGGTCACGGCACGCACCACTACAACTTCGTCCTCTATGCCCTCGATGCGCCGCTCGACCTCAAGGCGGGGGCCAACAAGAAGGAACTCCTGGCGGCCATGAAGGGACACATCCTCGGCCAGGCCAAACTGACGGGGACGTACAGCAGGTAACTATGCCCCACAGGGAGTGGATCGTGGCGCTACCGCGGAGCGTTCTTGCTGCAGTTCTCTTCGCCATGCTCCTGGACGGCTGTAAGGGGGGCGCCTCGTACACGTCGCGGCAGGACACCGCATCCGAGGCGGACCTTGCGCGCGCCACGGCGGCCGAGATTCGGAAGGAGATCGGAGTTGCAGCGACGCCCCTTCCATCACAGGTCACGTGCGGAATTGAGATTCTGCCAAGCACTACCCTTAAGCATGTCTGGCCCTACGTCCAAACGCGATTCCAGAATCGCG
>Ga0315288_10012041_pt1 | contig 10880 bp, 19 predicted proteins | sample YL17G11_20_MG_FD_203454 | JGI IMG/M metagenome (GOLD analysis project Ga0315288, IMG submission 203454) | Sediment microbial communities from Yellowstone Lake, YNP, Wyoming, USA - YL17G11_20 | ecosystem: Environmental > Aquatic > Freshwater > Lake > Sediment | place: USA: Wyoming | collected...
CAGCTATAGCAGTACAGTCAGGTGAAGTTCGAACAGAAACTGTTGATGGCATCAATTTATTGACCATCGATGATCAATCACTTGATTCGTATCTTGACAAGAACATAACAGATCAGTTCGTTATAGCGATTGAGAATGATCTTGACGTCTTAGAAAAGATAAATGCAAGCGATGATACGCTTCAGTCAATAAAAGATCATATCGTATCAAATGTGGAACAAATGAAAAATATGTCACAACCAATTGCAGGAGCTCCTACACGTGGTTTTATGCCGCAAACAAGTAATATCAACTGGGAAAAACCTCTAGCAGCAGGCATAATAGATATCGTAGCACCTCATGCGTCAAATGATGCACTTGAAAAAGTTGCCGAGAACAAAATCACAAAAAATCAATCTATAATACTTGAGCGATGGCACAAGATTGCAGGGTTAATTTCATGAATCGATCAATAACAGTTATTTTATCTTGCTTGTTCATATCAACTAGTTGTGCTACATCTAATGAGAGTACTTTGCCTTTTTATGGTAATGATGCATCAATAGGCGGTTCATCAGGTGCATTAACTGCGGGAGGTTCTTCGGGTTATTCTTCAGGAGGATCAATTGTAAATTCTTCAGGCGGATCAGCTGGTGGATCTACAGGAATCTTAACAGGCGGATCAACTAGCACATTGTGTAGAGTACAATACTGTCCATCATCAGGTTCAGGTGTCAGCTGTTGTTTAAGCACTTCTGGGCCATGTGGAGTTGATTTTGGTATGGGCTGCACTTCAATTCCAAAAGACGGTGGTTAAATCATGAAACTCACTGAAAGACATCTTCGCAAGATCATTCGAGAGACAATCAGCGATACATCAGCCGAGCTTGATAAGCGAAATACACTTATTTCAATGTACTCAGATACGTACAAAGAGATATATGGCATCAGGCCGCATGGAGTAGACTTTTCAAGTTATACAAGTGCAGATATAAAAGAAGAGCTCGATGACTTGCGAAATAATGAAAGATATGAAGAGATAGGTAATGACAATGAAGATTACTAAAACACAACTTCTTAGAATTATCAAGGAAGAACAAGATGTAACATCAAAAGAACTCATAAAGAGTTATCTTGAAAAAGCAAAGAAAGCCGTCACAAAAGCACAGAGCTTTCTTAATGATGATGATCCGTCAAAAGAAGAACTTGAGCAAGCATGGACGCTAATAGATGCTGTGTATTCTGACTATATTTCTACGCTCGAATCAAAAAAGCGATCCAATCGTTCAAAAACATTGTCTGAGAGCTATACACGAATCACAGATACAGAAATGAAGGCTTGGAAAAATGGCGACTGGGGATTCGTATCAGAAGGAATTCAAGATCCAAAGGAGATGACTGCGCTGGATGCAGCGAAATTCATCTCATCACAGTCAGGCGATACTTCCTCACCTTCTGATATCATCGACTCAGAAACAGGAGAGATATATCTCACAGCAGGTGAACTGTATGGTTCATCAGATCTACACCCAGATGCAGATATTCGTTATGCTGATTTGCAAGCAAAATCAGCAGCTGCTGAAGAAGAAGAAGAGAAACAATGGACAGACGAGACTGCTAAATGGGATTCAGAAAAGCCTGGTTATCTCGAATTTGCAGAGCGAGAATATCTCCTCGCTGTTCATGACTTCGCTTCAGAATTTTCTAGTTGGTCTTCTGACATCGATCCTTCTGAAAAGCTTGACGCAGCACAAGACGTCGCGCCAGATGCCGCTTTAAGCTTCTTCTATAGATATCCTGAATGGACTGTATGGGCTAGACAGTTACATCTATCAAAGCAAGATATTCAATCTGCCGTCGCAGAAGCTATTCACGAAGTTATAATTACCAATTAATAAAAAGAAGATACTATGAAATTAACAATATCACAATTACGCAAAATCATTAGTGAGGCAATTGAAGCAAAGTCTGTCACTGAAGTAAAACCAACTACTAAAGAAAAACTCGACCCTCACCTCGTCACTAATGATGATTTCTCCGCCGCGAATAGGTCAATTTTAGATTTAATTGGTCTCGGTGGTGGTAACGATCAAGAGATAGTTGATAGGACAGTTCAGCGTCGCAAATTTGTAAATGCACTTCGTAAGGCTGGATACGATGGCTATGAAATAGAAAAAGCCTGGAGCGAAGCTTGCAATGACCAGGGAGTTGTTCCAAGCGGATCAGATACGCGAAACAATCCATGGGATTGATTGTCTAAATATGCTTCAATGGATTACAGCATAATGTGAAGCACTATAGCTGATCGCTTCATTTCTTTTTGTGCTTATTATGAATTGACCATGCAACGGCCCAGGGATTATCGATGTCAGGGTTTTTCTTGAGAGCCTTCACGAGTTTTTCATCGCCTGGCGGCGCAACTTCATCAATTTCATCCTCGTCTAATTTCATGAAACCATTTGATGAAATGATATTGTCATTGCATTCACAGTTTCCATCGATTGACATCATGCCACATTCTGGACAGACTTCAGGTTCATCACGAACGCCAATTGGTGCATCGCCCGCATAACTTCCAATAGGATCACCGAATCGTTCTTGAATAATGTTCGAAGTTGACTTCTTTTGCATGATGTTTTAAATATGCGTATTGTACTGCAATTTTCTGTATATTACTATTAAGCTGTTATGACAAAATGCAAACTTGACGACATGTTCAAACTTCGTGAGAAGTTTATGAAAGATCTTGCAGCAAAGAGGCCTGCTGTTCTGCAGGAATGGCCTGTTGATATCTCCAAGAAAGAGTCACAACAGATTGTCAGAGATACAGTTTTAAAGGGAGTCGAAGAAATTTTTGAAGCCATCACACATTGCCGTGGCTGGAAACCTCATCGTCTAACAGAAATAACAGAATTCGATCGAGATTCATTTCTTGAAGAATATGTTGATGCATTTAATTATTTCTTGTCTGTTTTGGTGATGCTGGGAGTATCACCAGAAGAATTTTTCGAAGCATATAAGAAAAAAGATGAAATTATCCATAACAGGCTACTTGGAGATTATTGATGATTGATTGGACAGAACTTTCTGCTGCACTCCGTCAGCAAAAGACATTTTCTGATATCTTTTTTGACTCTGAAGAAATTTCAATCAAAGAAAAAGAAGACATCCTGAAAACGTTTGTGCTTTCATTGCATTCTGAAGTAACTGGTATTACAGAGAGCGTCAATTACAAGGATCACAGACGTCAGTCAATTCCAATCGATAAACAGAAGATTCTTTACAAGACTGTCGATGTATATCGATATTTGTTGGCAATTCTTAATTTGCAAGGAATCGATTCTGATGAATTCTCAAAAGCACTTCAACAAAAGGATGATTTTCTTCATTACAGAAATAATCTAAAGAACAAATCTTGGTCCGGACAGCCTGTCATTCTATTTGATCTGGATGATGTTCTTTCTGAGTTTCGAACATGTTATTTGAAATTTATTCTTGATGAGACTGGCGTTCTACTAGACTCGGAAAGTCATGAATACTACATTGCAACAGAGATTAAAAATGCAGGCCTAGACAACGATTATTTGTTCAAAAAATTCATTGACAGCCATGGTTTTCTGAATTTAAGCATCAATTCAAAGTGGAATGATGTTCTAATGAGATTGAAAGAACAGGGCTGCTGGATTCAGATAATCACTTCTCGACCTGAATCAAATACGACAGCCTTCTATGACACGTATTCATGGCTTGTAAGACACAAGATTCCTGCTGACGGTGTTGCATTTTCATTTGAAAAATTCGCATGGTTGTCATCACAGCCATTCTATAGAACTGGAAATTTTATTGCAATTGACGATTCATCAAAGCATGCTGCAGAATATGCAAAGCATAATGTCGTTACAGTTGTTCCTCAAAAATCATACAACACTGAAGTAAAGCTACTTGAAAATGTTATTTGGACATCTCATGAAACAGATCCATTCTCAACAATTCTAGAATATATCAAAGCAAGAAGTTTGTAATCCGCCAACTGTGTGTCTATAATAGAGGTCTGGAGACATTATGCCCATCAATGATAAGCTACAAAAAGTTGAACTTCCAATGGTACTTAAGTTTGGTCAGAAGCCAAACACTCAATTTCACAACAATCTTGATGCATTAAAGATCGAATTGGTAGATGCTCCAACTCGACAGCAAGCATGGAATGTTGCATGGCATTATGTCAAGGCAACTTGGGCTGACAAACCTGATATCGATCCGCTGAACGGTGTTTCTGATCATGAGCTTTCAAAGAACTTAGAAGACGTGTTTGGCGGAAGAACACTACCAGCACCAATGGAATGTCTAGGATTTACGTTTCGTTTATCAGGCATGTCATTCCAGGAAGTAACACATATTCTGAGACACAGAGCCGGCACGTTTGCTGCACAGTGCACAGGCGACAGAGACCTGCGAGATGACGACGCCGTAATACCAGAGCCAGTTGAAAATTCCCCAGAATTTCTTGAAAGGTGGAAGAAGATTGTTGAGGACTCAAAGCAACTTTATTCTGACATGACAGATTCTAAGGTGGTATCAATGATGGATGCAAGACTCATCTTGCCAAAGTGCATGACTTCATTTTATTACATGCGCTTACCACTGAAGGAGCTAATTGGCTTTATCTATCAACGTAAAGACGTTGCAATTCAAACAGCTTCAGATAATATCATTGCAGTTCGTATGGCAGTCGAAACGGCGAAGGTGATTCCTGAGTTTACTTCAGTAATTGATTTTGATAAACCTGACATGCACTACGTGAAGACCTTTAGAATAAAGGATGGTGACAAGTGGATTTCAAGAGGAACTAATCTCTACTGGCCGGCAAGTAAGAATGATATTTTCGAGTATAATTCAGGTGACACAATCTATCAAAACACTCGCGAAGAACTTAATGGTACACATGGCAATGGTACTCAAAAGAAATTTATTGCAGCGTGGGATGAAGCAAACGCTGAATTCGATGATATAAAGTCCCGTCATGAAACATGGAAGAATGACGTCAACATAAATTCATAAGATTGATTATCATATGAACTCAGAATATTATGAGATAAAGAAGTCAGTTGACATAGGCCCTAATTATCGCAAGATTACTGTATGTCATCCTCGTGTAACAGCAGCTACTTTTTTCCTTTCTAGATGTGCTGTTTTGGACAAAGTCACTATTGCTGTTGCAGATTCACGCTTAGGAGAGTTTGATTGTGTAATCTCTCGTAAGAATCCGCTGTTTGAATGTGAACGAATAGAGAATGTAGGATTTCCTTCTCCCGGTATCACTGGTTTCAAGGAACCTGCACAAACTGCTAGAAAAGCACTTTTGATTGCAGGCGGAAGCGGCATCGGTCCGATTGCATATGCAGCAGCACATAGAACTAGTTTCAGACTTTATTCGTCAATAATCTTTTGCGGACGTACTGTGACAAGAGAAGCTGTATTTAATGCATTTCCACATCTCAGTTCACATTTGATTCATTTGTCGTGTTGGGACACAGAGAAGATCGGAAGACCAGATCTTTCATCTGCATCAAAAGGAGAGACTGTGCTTTTCGCCGGTCCGAATCAAATGATTGACCCGTGGTACAAATCGATGCTAGAATCTGTACATTTTAACGTGTGAGACTTCAATTAATGATATTCTTCCCATATTGTGTGTTGATACACACACATAAGATTGATATATTATGGATATAACACATATGCAACGGATCATTTCAAAGCTATCAAGACGATTTCGGTGGACATTTCATAACATTGTCGCACATCCTGTAAGTGAAATTCTATTTCAACTAAACTTATATGATGCCAGTGTATTTGTTCATGATTCTACGATACCAGCAAGTGAAAGAAACAATGATCACAATTGAAAAGTTAAAACAAGTTACAGTCATCTATGTGCACGGAAAGTGTCCAGACGGTCTTGCATCTGCAATGATATTGAAAGATGCATACAGAATGCTTGGAATGAACCCTAAAATAGAGTTTATCGTTCATGGAACATATGAGCACAAGAATGCAGGAATTGAACCTGGCTGTCCTATGTTTTGTGATATTGTGCCTAGTGAGTATGCACGACAATATGTCAGTTCGCATGAAGGAATTGTCTTAGATCATCATAAGGGTGCAGAAGACATTGTAAGATCATTTGGAAAATTGGGTATATTTGCAGATGAAAAACTGCAGCCTGGTGTCAGTGGTGCAGTGCTTGCATTCAACAATGTCTTCGCGCCTATATTTGATTTTAGCTTTGAAAGCAAAGCCAGTAAACATATACAGGAATCAGCTATACATAAGTTTGATTTAACAAGAAATTTCGCAATATGTGTAGGTGCTCGTGATACATGGCAAACACAATCGCAATATTTCAAACGAGGTCAGTATATCACGAAAATGCTGATGAGTAAACCAGCTTCGTGGTGGTTAGCTCCGCAAGGCAGTAGCCGAATCGCCGCCGGCGTGGATACACCGCTCTGGCCTGAGCCATTCCTGACAGAGCAGGAGATCGAGATTGGGTGTGCTCTATTTGAGAGTCATGAAGAGTCTGTCAGGCAGGCTGTTGAGCAGTGTGTCTATTCGATACTACCAAACGAAACTGAGTTATATGTGTTTCAGGAACAGGCATGCGGATTTAGATTGTGTTCAGATGTTGCAGAGGCATTGCTAGCAATTCGACCTGGAATGCATGGTATAGTTGCAGGTTTTAGTTACGTCGTTGATAAGCCGCATGATTATCCTCGGTTATTGTTTAGTTTGCGAGGCACAGGTGGATTTGATGTTGGAACATTTGCAAAAACGCATGGCGGCGGCGGGCACACAGCAGCTGCAGGATTTTCAGCTAGAATTGATGATAACAATTGTATAAATCCATACCAATTTATTGCAGAATCTCTACGATCATTTTTAGTGTAAAATAAGAAAGAAAAATATGAATAACTCTTCTAAAAGACTCTCGTGCTATACAGCAGCAGGCTGGTTTAATCCTACACAAGCAGAAGATCTTTCAAAAATTGAAAGCATTATCGATTCACGCGCCAGTTGGATTGATATCAAATCACCTCGAAGAATATTTGTGTGTCCTCCAAATGCACCAGATGATGTTCAAGAGGCAACTTTTCAAGGCAATCTTGAACACATCAGAAATGCTGATTTTATAGTTGCATCAACTGTTGGCCCTAAAGTTGACGTTGGCACAGTTTGGGAGTGTGGATATGCATTCGCTGTCAAGACGCCAATTGTGTATATTTGTGTCAATCTTCCTTCGTCGGCACGATTTAACCTTATGCTTGCAAAATCATCTATAAAAGTTTGTCTATCTTATGAACAGCTCGAGGATTATCTCGATCGTTGCAAGACTGCAGGAAAGATGCTTGTAGAACCTTATGATAAGGAGATTGAATGAGAAAAGTGCTTACAAAGAATAAGCTTGTTGAGCTATTATATCTTTTGATGCGAGATGCTGCACCTACTGGTGAAATCGTTAGAATAATTCGAATGATGACAGGACACCTTGACGATGATCAGACGAGTTATACAAGCAAAGAGCTTCAATCATATGCAATTCGTCTTGCTGAAGAATTGCTCGAAACACCAGAGATTGAATGATGACAACAACTCTTGATGATGACGTAAATGATGTAATAAAGAGTTTATCTAAATTTGTAAATAAAAAGCCTTCAAGTGAATTTGAAGACAAGAGAAAGAAGCGAATGCAAGAACTAGCAAATCAATTTCTTGAAAAGCTCGATGATGTTGTTGTGAACAAGGAGATCAAATGAGAGTTTATGTAACTGGCGGAAAAGGATTTTTGGCACGGAATCTTATTAGAACATTTCATGCAGCCGGTCATACTGTAATTACAGATGATGACATATCAATGAAAATTCGTATGGCATTTACGCCTCAAACAAATGAGATATGTGTTCATCGAAATTCAGAAGATGCATGGGCAAAACTGTTTAAGTCTTTTGAAATTGATGTCGTCGTCCATAATGCAGCTATCGTCGGAACAGATGTAGTTGCACTCGATCCTGTTACATCTGTGCTTACAAACATTCAAGGCACATATAATATCTGCAGAGCTGCAAATGCATCAGGAACTGCAGTTTGTTATCTTGGAACCACTGTGATTTATGATGTCGCAGAATATCAAGATAGCATGATAAAAGAGGATTCAAAGAAACGACCACTCACGTACTATGGCGTACAAAAGTTAGCCGGAGAAGGCGTTGTAATGTCCGTTGCAAAGAAATGGAATGTCATTCGTCCATTGTTTGCATTTGGCGGTGATGGCGACATGAATTCAATGATTGCGAAGGGAATATATGCAAAGCTGAAAAATAAGGAAAAGGTAGATATATTTCTGAATCCATCAAAGATCAAAGATTATCTCCATGCATCAGATTTCTGTGCTGCAGTTGTTCTTGCATGTTCTTCACCAGAAGGCTGGATGACAGACTGGAATGTTGCTGCAGAGACACCAATGGACGCAAGAGACGTTGCTTATATGCTTGATACAGTTTCAGGAGAGAATATCTCGTTATTGATCAAGTGGCATTCATCAGCAGACTATCTGGGAAATCACAGACTGTCATCTCAGAAAATTCGTGAAAACCTCGGGTGGAAACCAGCACTCGATTTATCAGAGGGTATTCAGCGAACTGTGGAGTGGATCCGCGATGCCGATAAGTCATATAATCCGCTTGCTTACTTGGAGGCAGCTGCTCGGCGCGGGACAGATTTATTACAACATTTTCCTCGTGTCTGAGATAGTTAATGCAGAGGATTATAGACAATGAAACTTACAGCAACACAGCTTAAAGCAATTATTAAAGAAGAGATTGAGAACAAATCAGCTGATTCGTGGTATAGACTTGAGAATGTAGATTCAATTAAAGCGCTTTTTGCTTCTCAAAAATTGAAATTACCACCCGGTGATTTGCGTGCACATTTGAGATCATTGAATTATAAGGAGTCTAGACGGCTTGATTCTGCTCTTGCGAATATTGAAAATGCTATTGAAAGAGTTGCAAATCTTATCTACGCGGCGAAGGCACATGCTGACGATACCGAGCGGGACACGCAACACTTCGACGATTGAGTATTCTAGATATCCAAATTGATGAAGTTGACTGGAACGTTAACTTTGGTGAAAATATAGACAATGAAACTTACAGCAACACAGCTTAAAGCAATTATTAAAGAAGAGATTGAGAACAAATCAGCCGGCAAATTGATCACAAAGATCGTCCCGCACGGCGTCTACTTTAACGATAAAGGACACGAGGTAGAAGTCGTATTCCTCATGGACGACGATGCAGCTTGGATCCTCCTCAAGAACGGCAAGCGCACTAATAAAGAGGACGGCACAGTGTCGGAACTCGCTGAGCTGCTCAAAGCCGGCAAGTTTGAGTTCGATCACAAGACAGGGTAAATCACAAGACAGGGTAAATACAAATGAAACTTACAGTCACACAACTTCGACAAATAATCAAAGAAGAGCTAACGATTAAAGAGAGTCTTTCATACTGCAATCCACGCGATATAATCGCAGCGCTTCAAACACTTTATATGTATTCTGATCCGAATGCAGGTACAGTTACTATTGATGATATCGCAGACAAACTTTCTGTTATGCCCTATGTAGTTCGTAATTTGCTATTGAGTGATCCTGAACTCGTGCGTATGTTTGATGTTGGTCTGAGAGATGAGACTGTTCGGCTACAGCCAGGTGCGTCAATGTAAGAGAACGAACCCTGAGATATTTGAGCGTGAAATCGCTTGAATTGAAGTTAAATCAATGATACGAAAGTACATTAAATTTGTCATTGCTGAAATCAAAAATGAATTTTGAATGTAAAATATAGACAATGAAACTTACAGTCACACAGCTTAAAGCAATTATTAAAGAAGAGATTGAGAACAAATAAGCCGGCAAGTTTGAGTTCGATCACAAGACAGGGTAAATACAAATGAAACTTACAGTCACACAACTTCGACAAATAATCAAAGAAGAGTTAACACTTAAAGAGAGTCTTTCATACTGCAAACCACGTGATGTAATCTCGGCGCTTCAAACGCTTTATATGTCTGCTGATCCGAATGCAGGTACAGTTACTATTGATGATATCGCAGACAAACTTTCTGTTATGCCCTATATAGTTCTTAGATTGTTATTGAGTGATCCTGAACTCGTGCGTATGTTTGATGTTGATCTGAGAGATGAGACTGTTCAGCTCGCACCAGGTGCGTCAATGCACGAGAACGAACCCTGAGATATCTAGCTCGATTCGACTCATGTAAAGCAGTCACAAAGTGTGAAATCGTATGTCATGGAAATTAATACTTAAGCGAGATTGCAATGCAATCAAATGGCTTACGATACAAGGAGATGTCATTAAGCTTGCTGCAGTATACATGGGCGGACCAAATAATGATCCGCACTGGCGAATTAGAAAAGCAGGAGAACATTTACGAAAAACACCATTGGGCACAGATGCCTGGGGTGCAGGCAGCAGCAACTGGGCTATTTTTGTTGATGAAAATTGGCTGGATAAATTTGCAAATGCTCCTGAAAAAATTCAAAAAGCAGCAGATCGCTTAATAAGTAGGACGACTGATGACAAGAAAGTCATTCGTCAAAAAGCAATTTTAAATCTTCCTGCAGATACTACAGATGTCGATAGCTTTTTGTTATTATGGGCTTCTAGAGAAGCAGAAGAATTTGAAGGACGAATCGCTTCACGATCAGAGAAGCTTAGGTTATTCAAGAAGCTCTATCATAAAGGCCCAGCTGGTTATAAGATCGGTCATGTGATTAGACCGTATTTCAAGCAAGATAATTCGAGTTTATTCACTTCGATGAG
>Ga0315288_10012042_pt1 | contig 10879 bp, 5 predicted proteins | sample YL17G11_20_MG_FD_203454 | JGI IMG/M metagenome (GOLD analysis project Ga0315288, IMG submission 203454) | Sediment microbial communities from Yellowstone Lake, YNP, Wyoming, USA - YL17G11_20 | ecosystem: Environmental > Aquatic > Freshwater > Lake > Sediment | place: USA: Wyoming | collected...
AAAAATTCCCATTAGAACCTGGTAAATGGGGATATTTGCCTTTAGCAATTCAAAAGTTTTTAAGAACTGACAATTCAAAATGTTATAAATCTGCGTCTGACACTACATTAAAATCTAATCATCCATGCGTTCTGAGATTAGGAGTACAACTTAATGAAAAACAATCATTTATTGCATGTATTGCTAGCGCATTTTCAGAAATTCTTGAAAATAATTTAATTCTTTCCATATCAGAAATGAAAAATAGAATAATAAATATAATTAATCTAGACAATTTTATAACATTTCAAAATGGAAATTTAATTCAAATGTTTGAAAATGATAACATTGATGTATTGTTAAGAACATATCAATCTACAAAACTTTATAAAAGCATTAATATGTCTGATAAAATACAAGTAGAATTTTTAAAACGCGTAATTAAATCATATGAAACATTTATTGATTTTTTAAAAGACGACAATGTCACAATAGATCATAAATATTTATGGGATATAATTAGTAATCCTAATCCAGAATTATTTGTAGATGGATTAAATCTAATTATTCTAGAACTTCCAAGAAATGATATCACTGACAACGTTAATTTATTGTGTCCTACAAATCATTATTCCGGAAATTTTTTTGATGTCAATAAGCCAAATCTCATATTACTTAAAATAGGTAACTATTATGAACCAATTTATTTATTAGAAGACCAAGAAAAAACATGGAATATCCAACGCACATTTAGACTTAAAAATAGTAAATTATTACCAAATTTAAGAAATACACTAGAAATTATTAAATCTAGTTATACCGGTAAATGTGCACCATTGGCAAGTTTGCCAAACATTTATAAATTTAAGACTAATATAGTTATTTCTGAAATTAAAAAAATATTAGAAAACATTAATTATTCTATTAAGAAACAAATAATGAATTTTAATGGCAAGGTAATTGGGATGATAGCAAAAAATACAACTGGAAATAAAGGATTTGTGCCTTGCTATCCATCTTCAGCAATTGAAGGGATTGATATAAAACTAATGGATGACAATGGAATATGGACAAATTTTGTTTCTACTGTAGATTTCTTGATGGAGTTGTCTAAAAAATCTAAAAAGAAAATACCTTGCATGCCAAAAATAAAAGTATTAGAAGGAGGATTAATTGTAGGACTATTAACTGAAACAAATCAATTTATAGCAACTAAAGAACCAGAAGAAAATGTAACAATGGTTGAAATGGAAGAAATAGAAAGTGATTATGTAAAAATTGATAATATGAAAGAAATTATTGGCCCCAACTTTATATCACCTGATATAGTTTCAACCACAACAGATGGAGTTGATACCAAACGCGTTAAAAGCATTAAGAGAATTAAATTAGAAAGCAATTTCTATAATGTTTTTAGAAACACAATTAGAGTAATGTTGGGACAATTCAAGCATAGAAAAATAAGAGAGAACATAGAAGAACTTATTAAAAATCCTTATTTATTATACTCAAATAAATTAAGAGAAATTACAGACAAACTTAGAAAATTAACAAAAAATTATATTACGTTTAGTAATTATCCAAATGAAATACTTGATGAATTAACTGAGATTACAAATTGTATGATAGATGAGAAATGTGAAGAAAAAAAATATTGCATGAGAAGTACGGATGGAATATGTAAATTAGTTATTTCTAAAAGAAATCTTATCAATAATCTAGACAATGAAACTACTTATTTTGTTAAAATGTCGGATGAATTAATTAGATATAGTAGAATTAAACATTTTATTTTTGAACCCAAGGCATTTCTCTCATTTTCAAATGTTAAATATAATTTAAGGGATGATGAAATAATATTATTACAATCATTATTAACGCAAGATTATTTTGATGATTTATACCCATCAAGCAAAAATCCATATTTAAAATATAATACACATGATACTGCAAATCCTATAATGTCACAGGCTTATGATAATGAAATTAATAGATTAGTTAAACGAACAGATGAAACACGGAACATTGATGAAATTAAATGTAGCGTAAACTCTAAACCAGAGATTGGTGGAAAACTCCGAGCTATATTTCCGAAAGACACCAATGAGATAGTATTTGGTAATGATCCTCCTTTATGCACATTTGATGTAATTGCAACAATAATCAATGACAATAATAAACAAATTAACGTAACAAAACAACAATTAAAAGAAGAATTGGTAATAGAATATGAAAAATATGATGAATATTTATTTGAAATTATAAATATATTAAAAAAACAAGGTAAACATTTTTCTGAACAAATTAAAGTAGGACAAATTGCTCTACAAGACATGATAATGAGTGAATCTTATTATGCAACAAATTTAGATATATGGGTACTATCTAAAAAATATAACATACCATTGATATTCTTGTCTGGCACAAAATTAATAGAAAATAATAAATATCTATTTGTTGCTAATGTAGTTGATGGTGACAAATATTATTTCATTAAATCCCCTGGAATAAATCCAGCCAAATTGCCAAAATATAGATTATTTATATTAAATGGAAATGCTAAAATACCAATTACATCTCTCACTGGCAAAACACAAGATATGATAAGAAGTCAAGAAAGTGAAGCCGATGTAGAAAATTTTATAAAAACATTTATTCAAAAAATGAAAAGGAAACCACAAAAACAAATAGAAAGATTAAAAATAATTGAGGTACAAAATCAACCAAAAAAAACAAAAAAAACAAAAAAAGTTAAATTAATTATAACTGATGAAATTGAAGAATAAATGAATAAATAATATTTATGATAATATATTATTTATTATGTAATAAATCTACCACCATTAATATAAGAAATGATGATATTATTTCCAATAAATGAATTTGAAAAAAATAATTCCAATATATTGAAATATCTTAATGAATTAAGCAAAACCTTTATGGTTTTTAAAGAAGACATAAATTCAGTAATTGCATTGTCAATTAAAATATTAATTAGATATATTGACATAGACAATTCTGGTTTTTTTTTAGAAAAAGACTTAATTAAATACTTTAAAATATCATCAATCACTTGTTTTTTGATTTCTTATAAATTTATTATTGATGACGATGATTTTAATTTTGAAATATTACAAAATTTTACAAATTACAAATTAAAACTTTTTTTAAATAAAGAAATAGAGATATTGAAATTTATAAATTACGAGATTTTAAACATTTCAAATGATACCATTTATGAATGATTTATAAAAAATAAATTTAATGTTAATTTTATTTTTTATTTTATTTTATTTAATTTTTATTTTATTTTATTTTTATTTTATTTTATTTTTATTTTATTTTTTAAAATCCAGGGTCATATTCATTGTCATCTCCAAGATTTATAACTTTAATATTAGCAATATTATTATCAATCACTATCTTGGCAGTGCTACAAGGAGCATTTGGGTCTTCCACATCAAAGTTTTCATCAATCATTTCAAGGACATCTCTATCCTGAATGCTATCATCAACTTTCTCAAGTGTAGACACCTGTTCCATATCAAGCAATACCTGAAATGCACTAGTACCAAAGAATCCTTCTTGTCCGCACATAACATTTGCCGATACACCACGCATTGGATCAAGCTCAGCGTGTTTAGCCGCACGAAAGAACATTTCAGGAGTTTCCTCAAACGATGCCTTAGCGATAGGTCCAATATTATCTTCATTAATGCCATGACGGAATATAGATGTCATCGCGTCACTTGTAGTCATTCTATCACAAAGCATGCTCAAATGATGATAATTTATATGAGATGAACTATCCTCAAATACTTCAGTGATTTCATTAAATATTGATTGACGGGCTGCTTCAATTCCCAAAATTTTGTGAACTTCACGAATATCATTTGTAACTGTTCTATTTACATCAATATAATCCAGTGCAAGAATATCAATGAGATTGGTTCCAACAGTATCAAGAACCCATGATTCAGCCTTTTTATAAACCCCATCTTCATTGTCTACATTGTCAATTAGTTTTCTCGGATTAACTTTATTAATATTCTTTACACCACGAAGAACAATGTTATCCAATAAATTATCTTGGAAATTTTGTAACATGTAAATTTCATCAGATTGGTCTAGAGGATTTATCTTATTTAATTGTTTTTTCTTACTTAAAATGTTATTCAACCGAATACGAAATACAAGTTTGTCAGAATTGTAATCAGAGAATACACAACTAATATCATCTTTCATAGAATTTTTAAGAGCAAAATGAATGTCATCCATTGTAATGCTTTTATCAAGCATTGCTTCAGTATTCAATTCTAGACGAACAACCCATTTAGATTTTTGTTTATCATCTCCTGTAATAGCTGTACCAAGACATTCATCAATTAAATTTTCAAATTCTTTATATTGTTGCATGGTATTTTTATCTTCATCAATAAGAGTATTCATATCATCTGGGTCAAAACAAATCTGAACAGAATCTACAAGACCACGTAGAGTTGTATGTTCTAATTTAGTCATAACTTTTTGAGCATTTTTTTGGTCGCGTTCTTCATTTTTTTTAAGATACACACTACAAGAAGGATTTTTAGGATTGGCCGAAAGAGACAATATTTCTTCAATTCTAGGAACGCCGCGAGTAACATTAGATTTACTAGCAACACCGGCAAAATGGAAAGTATTTAATGTCATTTGGGTAGTAGGTTCACCAATTGACTGAGCCGCAATCATGCCGACCATTTCACCGGGTGCTACAATTGCCTTATAATATTGAAGAGTAATAGTATCTAATAAAATCAGAATTGAATCACGATTAAAACGTTTTACCATAAGCAATTCTTTAGGAGATAAATAATAATAGTACAATGTTTTGAATAATTCAGTTGGAGCAGAATAATGAGATTTAGACAAAATCTGAAATCTTTCATCAATTAGATTAAACGCATCTAGTGGTGTAATATCAATCATTATATGAGTATTGAGCATTTGTTGTCCTTGTATATTTTCCATGATATGATTAAATGCTACCGGCACATTCACTTGTTTGCTATCTCTAAAATTAAATACATTTTTAACTATTTCTTCGCGCATTTTAATCATATAATCAATCATATCAGAACTACGCTCAATCAATTTATCATTTTGAGTGCGCAATTTTTTGCGAGCACTTTCTGTAAACAATGCTCCGTACAACATTGTATTAGTATCATCCGTTGGAAACTGATAATGAGCATAAATATCTTCAAGTGACATAGCAACAATCGGAATTGTCTGAGTTTCTACTTTTACAGTGTCAAAACCATCTTCACCATGAGAGAATTGCACAATTCGTCTCTTATTATTTCTAACTGTCATATCATATTCCATCTTCAAATCTTCCAACCCTTTAATAAGACGACGTTGAATATAACCAGTCTGACTTGTTTTAACAGCAGTATCAATAAGACCGACACGACCACCCATAGCATGAAAGAACAATTCATCTGGCTCAAGCCCAGAAATAAATGAACTCTCAACAAACCCACGAGCCTTTGGTGTATCATCAAACTTAGAGAAGTGAGGCAATGTTCTATTTTCAAAACCATAAGGAATGCGCTTTCCATCTACATTTTGTTGGCCAAGTGTAGCAATCATTTGGGAAATGTTAAGATCGCCACCTTTAGAACCAGCATTTACCATAATAACAAAACGATTTTCTTTTGATAAACTTTCACGCCCAATTTTACCCGCTTCTTCCGTAGCTTTATTTAATATATTATTAACTTGTGTTTCAAATTCTTGTTCATTTGTACGACCAGTTTTATTTTCAAAAATTCCCAAATGCGTTTGGTCAATTAAAGACTTTACTTCTTTCTTTTTATTTGTAATTGCATTTGCGATGGCTTCATTTGTTGAATCGTCAGCAATTAAATCGCTAATTCCAACACTAAATGATGCGGTTTTCATATATTCATTAACAATATTTTGTAAATTATCAATAAAATCAGCAGAAGCTTCAGCACCAAAATCGTTATAAATTCGCTGGATTAAACCTTTAGTACCATCGCCCAATACACCCTTTTCCATTTGTCCTCGCACATAATTTCCATTTATTATTTCTAAAATATTATTAGATGTTTTATAATCATCTGTATCTTTAAATCTCTTTGTTTTATAACGCATTGTAAGTGGTGGCATGATTTGAGAAATTATATCAAAACTGCTAACTGTACCCACTTTATTAATTATGTCATTTAATTTAACCATGTTAACTTTACTATAAGCCATTAATAAATTCATTGCTTGGCGCGATGTAAACAAAATATCTGGTCTAGTAATTCTATAAGCACCAAGAAGATTGTCTTGGAATAATCCAATAATTGATTTATTATTAGCAGGACTAATGATTTGATGAGGCACTGCTGCTAAATTTTTTAATTCTGCCTCAGACTCTTGATCCTGTGGCATGTGTAAATTCATTTCGTCTCCCGACGTACTCCCAGTGGTTTCCCATAGGGTCGGACTGTATCTTAAGCAAACTCCGGATGGCTAATCCTTCACAGTTCACCAACACCCGTTCAGTCTCTGAATGCCTTCCATAGTCTACCAAGCGACTTTAGGAAGTAACACTGCGGATTGCCCAATCTTTCAGAATTATTACCATTGGGTTCGGCTATTAACCGAGTTCCTCAATTACATTTCTGCTATTGAGTGGTATCTGAAAGCTCTAAGGGGTTTCCCGCATCAAGGTGTTTCGCCAAATTCTCTTTAAATATGAATTTGACTAGGAGGTAACACGCTTTTCGCGCCTCCTGTTTTTGACAGAGAGCATAATCAGTAACGATTATATGCGTTTATCAAAATCAGCATTGTAAGGTTTGGTACACGCAACATTCATGCGAAATGTGTCACCTACTGGCATCACACGAGCGATATGGCACATCATGCTCATTCGGTGAAGAGTTGGTTGACGATTGAATAAAATGCCATCTCCATCCATCATATGACGATGAACAATGTCACCATTTTCTAATTCAATTGATTTTCTATCAACATATCGCAAAGTAATACTTTCTCCATTTTTGCGTTCAAGAATTTTAGCTCCCGGATGCTCATCTGGCCCATTGTGTACAAGTTTCAATAGGAAATCCCGATTGTCATTATTTACCACTACCGGTTTGGTAATGTTTTTGGCAATTTTCATAGGAATTCCTAATTCTTTAATGGAAATATTTGGATCAGGCGTAATAACTGAACGAGCAGAGAAATCAACTCGCTTGCCCATCAGATTTCCGCGAACGCGTCCACCTTTACCATTAATGCGTTCTTTAATAGATTTCAAAGGTCTTCCAGAACGTTGCGAAACTGGGGCAGCGCCTGGAATATTATTGTCCACAATCGCGGCAATGAAATATTGCAACACGGTTGTCCAATCATCAACCACGTGAGCAGGAGCATTTTGTACAATTTTCTCTTGTAATACTTTATTAGCCTTAATAATATTAACAATGATATGACTAAGATCATCTTCACTTCGCTGTTGCGAGTCATGTTTAACTGACGGGCGAACTGCTGGAGGAGGTACTGCAAATACCTGACAAATCATCCAATCAGGGCGAGACCAAATAGGACTAAACCCCATGAATGAAACATCCTCATCTGAAATGCGTCTAAAGTTTTTTAGAACAATCTCAGGCGTAAGTTTAAGACTTAATTTATCCGAATCATCCGTAGAAATACCATTGATATCGTCCCATTCGGCAACAAGCGTAGCAAGACCTTCTTTTTTAATGTTTTTAGGTTGCTTACATCCACACCCATCTTCGGTATCTTCTCCACAACGCTTAATTTTGCTAGCAATATTGAATACAAATCCCCATCTTTCAGAAGGACTCATGTCAATGGCTTGCTTATACTTTTGTTTACTAATTAATATTTTACCACATTTGTAACAACAACATCTGGCTATCTTTATTATTGTGTTTAAATATTGGTGATAAAATACTGGTCTCGCCAATTCAATGTGGCCAAAATAACCCGGAGTATTCATATAGTCTAACCCATCAGTTGGGCAAATAAGACCAGGTTCTAATACTCCCATGCGCGGGTCAAACAATCCGCCAATCACAGGTTTATTATTAATGTAAGTATCACGGCTAGTTATTTCAGCAACAGAACCTTTTCTAATTTCTTCAGGAGATAAAATACTAAATTGAATTCCAATAATTTTAGCCGGAGTTTGTTTATTAATTCCACTTTTAGTGAGTTTGGACATTCTTCTTATATTATACTAACAATATTTAGATTCTTTTTAATTTCAATTTTTTATTTTTTTGATAAAAATTGAAATTGAAAAAGGCATATAAATAATAAACAACATATTGCCTAAGATGACTGATAACAGTTCTGCTAAAAAACACCAAATGAAACTACGTAATCAAAAATTAAATGACCTAAAAAATAAAAAATTGGTTGAAAAATCCAGTTCAGATAGTGAGACATCATTTGAAGAAGATGAAAGTTCTGGTTCTGAGTCTGAAATGAACATTAAAGAATATAGAACTTTACTTTCTCAAATATTCCCTTCTAAATATATATCAGACAAAGCAAAAAATACACCTATTCAAAATAAACAAAAAACAAAATCTACACCAAGCAAAATAAAATCTACACCAAATAAAATTAAAAATAAAAAAGAAGATGAAAGCGAAGATATTGAGGAAACAGAAGAAACTGAAGAAGAAGACGAATTATATAGCAAAAAACATCGCCGAGGAAAACAATTTAACATTATATTAACAATGGATAATTTGAAATGCACTGATGAAAGTGAAGAAGAAGATAGTGATTATGAATATGAAGATGATGAGGAAGACGAAGAGGAGGAAGATGAGGAATATGATGAAGACGAAGAGGAAGATGAAGATGAGGAAGAAACGGATGAAACAGTTAATTCATCTGATGAAGATAAATTAAAGGATAAATCAGATAATAATAAAAAATTAACTGATGAAGAAATTATTAATGAATTTAAAGAAATAGCAAAAAAACTTCAAAAATCTGGTAATAAAAATAGCAAGGTATTAAAAGAGCTTATTAATTCTACAAAAGAAAAAGAAAAAGAATTTAAACTTAGACAAAAGAAAGAGAATAAGAAGAAAAGTTTTAAAAATTGCAAACAGTTTAATAAATTATTACAAAATAAAAATGTGTTGAATGATAAGTCTTTCTTCCGAGAAAAACTTTCATACGAAGAACAGTGCAAAATTTTAAAAGAAATGGAAACTATTCAAAAAATTACTAGAATTGAAAAACCATATCGCATTGCACTGCTTGAATCAAACATTCCTCCATTATTTAAGTCATGTGCAATTCGGAAACTCAATCAACTTCGTTACATGGAACCTGGTACAGGCGAATATTATAAAATTAAAAATTGGATAGATACATTTATGCAAATTCCATTTGGAGTAAGACAAGATTTGCCAATTACGATTGAAGATGGTGTAGAAAAATGCCACGAATTCATGGATAATGCTAAACGTTGTCTTGATGAATCTGTTTTCGGGCTTAATGATGCAAAACTTCAAATCATGCAAATGGTTGGTCAGTGGATTTCTAACCCAGACGCAGTAGGAACTGCTATTGCTATTCATGGGCCAATGGGAACTGGAAAAACTACACTAGTAAAGGACGGCATTAGCAAGATTTTAAATCGCGAGTTTGCATTTATAGCCCTTGGTGGAGCGACTGATAGTAGTTTTCTAGAAGGTCATTCCTATACATATGAAGGAAGTACATGGGGTAAAATTATTGATATTCTAATTCAATGTAAATCAATGAATCCAATTATCTATTTTGATGAATTGGACAAAGTCAGTGATACCCCTAAGGGAGAAGAAATTATTGGAATTTTGACACATCTTACAGATTCTTCGCAGAACTCCAAATTTCATGATAAATATTTCTCAGAAGTTGACTTTGACCTAAGTAAATGTTTATTCATATTTAGTTATAATGATGAAAAAAAGGTGAATCCTATCTTGCGCGACCGCATGTACAGAATTAACACTTCTGGTTATGACAAAGAGAATAAAACTATAATTGCTAATGATTATTTGATGCCAACAATTATAAAACAAGTTAAATTTAAAGAAACTGATATAATCATTCCAACTGAAACAATTCAATATATTATTGAACATTACACCAATAATGAATGCGGTGTTAGAAACTTAAAGAGATGTATTGAAATTATTTACACCAAACTTAACTTATATAGACTCATGAAACCTAATACAAATTTGTTTGAAAAAGAAATGTCTTTGAAAATTGAATTTCCTCTTACAGTGACAGAAGATATTGTACAAAAACTCATAAAAAAAGAAGAAAAAGATAGTACTCCGTACGGAATGTACACTTAAATTGACTTAAAAATATTGTATTATATTAATCATAAAATTATGAATAATATAAATTTTTTTTTAAATTTGAAATTCAATCTTATAGACCAAATAAATGCTTGCGATAAATTAATTGAAAATTATTCAAATGCTGTTCAGACAACATCAAACATTGATGAAATTTTAATTTTAGAAAAATATTTAAAACTAATGAATGATAATATACCACATGTTAATAATCTTAAAAACTTATTAGAATTAACAGAAACACATATTAAAAATACATGTCAGCATCAAATGGAAGATGATTATATTGATATTAATTCTGAAAGTGTAATGTATATTTCATATTGCAAAATATGTGAATATACTAATTAAAATTCAGTAGGAAATGTTCTATTTCCACCGCGCTGATTTATATATTTCATCTGCTCTGGTGATATGCATGCACATCCAGTTGATGAAGAATAAAATGACGGGCAACAACTAGGTTTAAACGAATTGTCTGATAAAAGATC
>Ga0315288_10012046_pt1 | contig 10878 bp, 5 predicted proteins | sample YL17G11_20_MG_FD_203454 | JGI IMG/M metagenome (GOLD analysis project Ga0315288, IMG submission 203454) | Sediment microbial communities from Yellowstone Lake, YNP, Wyoming, USA - YL17G11_20 | ecosystem: Environmental > Aquatic > Freshwater > Lake > Sediment | place: USA: Wyoming | collected...
TGCTGTCCCCGAAGTTCCACGACCACGAGGTCGGGGTGTTGGTGGAGGAGTCGGTGAAGGCCACGTTCAGGGGTGCCGTCCCACTGGTCGGGGTACCTGAGAAAGCGGCCACCGGCGCTGGCGGGTTGACCGTGATGTAGTTGGTCTTTACCTCGTCATCGTACCCGCTGGCATTGGTCGCCCGCAGCGAGACGGTGTAGCTGCCCGCACTGTTGTAGGTGTGGCTCGGGTTCTGTGAGGTGCTCGTGCTGCTGTCCCCGAAGTTCCACGACCACGAGGTTGGGGTGTTGGTGGAGGAGTCGGTGAAGGCCACCGCCAACGGAACTGTACCGCTGGTGGGCGTGCCGGAGAAGTTGGCTACCGGAGTGCCGCCGCCACCAGAGACGGTGATGTAGCTATTCTTGGTGTTGATGTTCGAACCCGCGGCATTGGTCGCGGTCAGCGCGACGTTGTAGTTTCCGCCGCTAGTGTAGGTATGGCTCGGGTTACGGCTGGTCGAAGTCCCGCCGTCCCCGAAGGTCCAGGACCAGGAGGTCGGCGTGTTGGAGGAACAGTCGGTGAAGGTCACTGCGAGGGGCGCGGCGCCGGAGCGCGGGCTGCCCACGAACTCGGCGACCGGTGTGATCGCACCGGACTGCGCCAGCTCCAGCCGCCATCTCATCAGGTCAGAGGAGAGGGTGTAGGCGGTCGTGCCGTTCGGGCAGCCGCACAGCTCGAAGGCGAGCGCGCCGGCGCTGGTCATGTAGTTGGCGACGTTGGTGCTCTGCCAGGTCCACAGGGTGTCGGAGGTGCCTGGCAACCAGCCGCCCTGCATCTCAAAGGTAAGGTCGGCCCTGCGCACGTACGGCAGCCCGCCGCTCGGGGTCGAACTGCTGCTGCGCTTCGCGTCGTAGTCAATGGAGACCCGGGCGAGCTGACTCGGCGTGTAGGCGGTGGTAACGTAGTACCTGGCCGAGTAGCGCTTCGACGCGTCGGTCGGCTGGAGCACCATGTAGGAGCTGTCGTCCGCCTGAAGGTTCGTCAGACTGCCCGAGACGATGGCCGTGGGAGCATAGCTGTCGCTGTCCCACGAGCTCGGGTAGACGGTCACCTCCTGGACCACGCTGATGTAGTTGGTCTTGACCTCCGAGTCCTGACCCTGGGCGTTGGTGGCGGTCAGGCTGACGGTGTAGCTGCCCTGCGCCGAGTAGGTGTGACTCGGACTTTGGGACGTGGAGGCGCTGCCGTCTCCGAAAGTCCAGGCCCACGAGGTGGGACCGAGCACCGAGAGATCGGTGAACTGGACCGTGAGTGGGGAAGAACCTCTGGTCTTGTCGGACTTGAACCGCGCGGACGGCGCGGTGGCCGAACCGAGCATCAGCGCGAGATCGCGCCGGGCCGCGTCGTACGGCGCGTTGCTGTTCGACCAGTCCGGGACCCCCGGGGCGTTGTCCATGGTATGAGGCAGCAGGTCCTGGAGGAGGTTCTGCACCTGCGACCCCTTGCCCGCCTGCTCGGCCAGCCACATGTACTCCACGTCCTGCTCTCCCCGCCGGTACATCTTCATGCGGATGGAGGAGAGGGGGCCGGCGAACTGCCGGTTCTGGGCGGTGTAGACGTAGTCCTGGCCGGGGTAGAACATCGTGCCGTCGCCCATCCCATCGGTGTCCTGGCTGGGATAGTCGAAGACCAGCGGGTTGGTGAACACGTCAATGGTCGAGTTCGGGTTCGTCTCGTTGCTGTTTCGCCGGTAGTGGGTGCTCTCCCAGGTGAACCAGGTCGGGATGTTCCACTGATGGCCGATCCACGGCTTGATACGATAGGCGATGCTCCAGTCGTCGAGCACGTCCGCCGCCGTCTTGGGGCGATAGGCGGCGTAGGCCCACATCTCGTCTCCGCGCGCGATGGCCGCCAGCCGCAGGGGATCGGTGTAGTTCACGGTCGCCGTGCACCAGACGTCCACGGAGCCGAATAGTTGGCTGGTCGGCGTGACCGTCACGAGAACCGGGAGCCGATTCCCCGGCCCGGGGTTGTTGTGGACGTAGCCCGCCTCGGTCTGGATCTGGGCGTACTGGGCGGAGCCCGGCTCATCCGTCATGTAAAGGAAGTACTTCGCGTTGGGGGCGTGGGCGTCGAACCAGTTCACCCAGGCGTCCGATTCGGTCCGATACGTCGCCTGGCTCTGCCCCCACAGGCCTCCGTAGGTGTAGCAGGAGAAGATCTTGTTGCCGACGCCCTCTCCCGGCCCTGCGTAGTTCTGGGCCGAGGTGTAGGCCGTGCCGGTCAGCGTGGTGTCGAAACCGTTGTTGATCTCGTCCCAACTGCCGCTGCCAATGAGATCCAGCCGGTGGCGGTGCGCCATCCGCTCGTAGTTGAGCATCATCGCCCAATAGGCCGAGCCGGTGACATTGTGGCGCTCCGCAACGTTGTCGGTGCTGAAGAAGATCATGCTGTTATAGTGGTTGTCGTCGGAGAGCGTGCTCCCGTACACCTGCAAGGAGATCGGAATGGTCCGGTCGGTGACGCCGTTGAGCTTCACCGTGATGGTGCCGGTGTACGTCCCGGCCGGGAGCGTCCGGCCGATGTAGATGTCCACCCAGACGCCCTGGTTCTGGCTCGCCGTGATGGTGAACGGCGCGCCGCCCTTACCCGAGGCGGCCGAGAACGGAATCAGCGCGTCGGGGATCCACCCCGTCGTGAAGCCGCTGTTCTTGGGCGCCGCCGCCGCGCTCCAGTTGAGGTAGCCCGTGTTCGGGTCGCCGGACAGGGTGGTGACATTGAGGTAATGCTCGGTGAAGAGCTCCACCCCCATGCCAATGTAGTTGTTCGCGGCCAGCAGCGGATGGCTGCCGCGAATGGTGTTGGCGCCATTCGTAAGGTCAGAGACCTGAACATCCGCGTTTGTGGCGCCGGAACCATCGGCCTGCAGGATTAGCTGAAAGGCGACGATTTCGTTCCGGACGCCGAAGAGCGAGACGGAACTCCCGTTCCACACGGAGTTCCCGTTCTTCAGGGGGCTGGTGAGGTTGTCGCGGTAGATCTTCTCTCCGTCATCCACCGCCCACACCGAGGTGAATCCAGCCTGTGCACGCGTACAGACGGTCCCCATCGCCGCCAGTAACAGCGCCAGCAGTAATACCAGACGGCACGTACGACCCATGTGTTCCCTCCTGGGTTCTTACTGACATGAAATGCGTTGTTAGACCTCCCCTCCTGTTTCCTGTGCTTAACTCGAGATCACCTCCCCTCTCTGTCGCCCAGGCCCCGATCACGCCCTTGGGCGTCGCTGACCCGGCGTTCGGCCCAGCTTCTGCGGGCCGCACGACATAAGGATTCTAGCGCGCGGTCCGGCGCGTGTCATTGCACTAACGGCTCACAATCTTCTATAATCGGATTGACGGAGCGAGACGGGCGAGGAGGACGGGATGTCCGAGTGGCTGACTCAGGCCAGACTGGACTACCAGTGGCTCACCAAGGAATCCGTGTTTCGCCCTTGGGTGGAGTTCCATCCGGAACCTACGCCTCTTCTCGCGCACGTGCACGAAGGCCTGGAGCTCGGCGTAGTACTCTCCGGGCGAGAGGAGCATTGCTTTGCGGAGGCTGCGATCGAGGGCCGTCCTGGGGACGTGTGGCTCTGTTCGTCTTGGGAGCCGCACGCCTGGCGAGTCCTCGCCCCGCGTACCGAGATAGTCGTGTTGATGTTCCTCCCGGAGTTCCTGGGGGAGGAGACCATTGACGGGCGGCCCTGGCTGTCGCTGTTCGGTCCTCAGGCGCAATGGCGGCCGCAGACTCCAAGCGAGCAAGTAGGAGAGCAAGTCCTTGCCATTGGGGGGGAACTGCGCCAGGAGGCGTTGGCGCAGACTCGCGGCTGGGAGGACGCGGTCCGCCTTGGCGTCCTGCGGCTGCTGCTGACCCTGGGCCGCCATTGGGAGCCACCTGACGAGACCACGCAAGCTCGGGAGTCCCGGGCCGCCAACCTGAGCCGAATCATGCCGGCCCTGAATCTGCTTCGCGTCGATCCGGCCCGCCCCCTCGCGCTGTCCCAGGCGGCGGGCGCCTGCGGCTTGAGCCGTTCCCGGTTCACTCTGCTGTTCCGCCGCCTCATGGGGGTGAGCTTCGGGCAGTTCCATTTGCAGGCCAGGGTGGGGATCGCCGCGCGGCAATTGCTCGCCACCGATCTTCCTACCGACGAAATCGCCGAGCAGACCGGATTCGCGGGCGCCAGCCATCTTCACCGCGCGTTCGTGAAGCATCATGGCTGCACCCCCGGGCAGTACCGCAGACGGGGAGGCGAGGCTCCTCCGCCCCTCCGATCCTGACCCCACGGACTCGGGACGACGGGCAAGAGCATCTCGGGGCCCGGCGCGTGGCGCCGGCTAGTTCAGCGTCAGCTTGAGGCGCAGCAGGTCCGAGGAGATCGTGGGGATGGAGTGTGGGTATCACATCGGCTCGGGACACCGGTTTTCGGGCGGAGGTGGGCCCTGTTGACTTGAGAAACGAGAGCAGTGGAGCGACGGGGGTGGCCGGGATGGGGCTGGAATCCCGGAGTCGGTACCCCGTGTGGATGTCAAATGGGCCTGGGACACCACTGGGGCGGCCCAGACGGGTTCTGCCGCCCTACGGGTGGCGGCCTGACGGGGGACGGCACGCGCATGACGGCCGTGGGGATGCTTCGTGGTGGGACGGGAGCGCGGATTCGATTCCCGCTCGGTAGAGCAAGACGACCCATCCGCGAACTCGGCCCCCTCGTCCGCACTCGGAGAGTGTTTGCCCTTGGGTGCAGTTCCCTCCACCCTCCTCCCCCGTGACGGGTACCCCGCTTCCAACCTGCGACCTCGCTTGTCCGGTAGGGGATCGGGCCGGGCACGAAATCGGAAACTGCCCAGAGGGCACGTGGGAGCCATCAGATGGGGAACTGGCGTGGCTGGGAGTAGCGATAGCAGGCAATGGATCAGCTCTGGTCGCAGGTTGGGTTCGAGGTAGCAGATAATAGCTCGTTTGCTCACCCTGACCCCGATACCAACCTGCGACCTAGCGGCGTTTTCGGGTCGGCGGGGCGGGTCTCAATCGTAGCCTGGCCTCCTCCCACATTGCGTCCAGGGCTCTCCCAAGGGCTTCAAAAGGCAATTCCCACACCCACCGCCTGGTGCGCATCTTCTCTAAGGCTGCGCTTCGCGCCCCCGCTACCATGATTAGAGAAGAACCGCCCCCCTCCGGGGCGGTTCTCTTTTGTGCGTATCGGGTGCCGACGTTCCGTAGTCGAAGAGAAGATTTCGCGCGTGACGCCCCGCTGGAGCCATCCTCAGGCGAATCCGCGTGTATGGGATGGTATCGGGTGCCACCGCCCGGGTCAGGTCCGAGATCCCCGTCCAGTGCGGGCACCGCGTAGAGATAGGCCGTCCCGGTCCGCGAGGCGGGGTCGAACTCGATCTCCCGCACGAACGCGCGCAAGAAGGTGCGCTTTTCCTCCACCGTTCCGTGCTGCGCGAGGCGCGCCACCTGCGGGGCCAGCGCCAGAGCGGCCTGGGCGAGTTCCGCGGCCTGGCTGTTCCGGCCCTGGCGCTCGAGGAGCGCCTCCTCCTGCTGCTTCAACTCCACCACCTCGTCCTTGAGCTTGGCGAGTCTCCGGTCCACGTAGTCCCGGTTGGTGGCCGTGATGTTGTCTAGCAGGTTCTCGATGCTGGCCTCGATATCGGCCTGACGTTGGCGCACGGTGGCCAGTTCCGAGGCGTCGAACCGGTCGCCGCCCGCGACCTCCTGCGCGATCATCTCCCGCAGCTTCTGCTCGGCCTCGCGCTCCAAATAGCCGCGCACGATGTGCGCGATCTGGGCGAACACCCACTCCTCCACCTCCTCTTTGGGCAGCACATGCCGCTGACAGCAGGCCTTGCCCTTGGTGACATACCCTCCGCAGGCATAGCCCAGGGTCTTCACCGCGCTGCCATCATTCCGCTTGCGGCCTTTGTTCGTGGTGTACCCCTGCCAGGTATGCCCGCAGTGGAGACAGCGAACCAGGCCGGTGAGCAGGAAGGGGGAATGAGCGCCGTGGCCGGTCCGGTAGCTGTGTTCGGAGGGATCGCGCTTGCGGGATTCCCGCTTAGTCCCGGCCGCCTGGAAGAGGGTGCGGGAGATCAGCGCGGGATGGGCGTCCTTGCTCACCACCCAGTCCTCGGGCCGGTTGTGCTCCGGGCCGCTGCCAGGGAGGCCCTTGAGCGGCACCGCCCGGCCGCCCTGGATGCGGTGAAACTTCGCGAAGCTGTGACGGTTCCATACGAAGTCGCCGGTGTAGGCCGGGTTCATGAGCATGTCCCGGATGGTGGTCATGGCCCAGCCGTCTCGGTGTTGCGGCGACCATTTCCCACCGCGCGGCGACGGCACCCCCTGCTGGTTGAGCCGGTCCGCGATCCCCTTGAAGCCCAGGCCTTCGGTGACATACCAAGAAAAGATGTCCCGCACCACCTGCACCCGCGCGGGGGTGCTGGGCACCAGACGGCAGCGGTCTCGCTTGGAGAGGGTCAGCGACTCACCACGGGGCACCACGCGCGTGACATTGCCATCTTCGTCCAGGAGCTGCTTGTTGAGGTCGTCGTCGTAACGCACCGTCATCAGGAACCGGCCATCCAGCGCGGAGTACGCCAGGTCGTAGCCGTAGGGGGGCATACCCCCCGACCACCAGCCCTCCCCGCTGCGCGAGAGCAGGCCCCGGATGGTCACCTTGCTGAGCTCCCGCGACTCATTGCGAGCCTGCCACTGCTTCACGGGGCGGATCAGGTCGTCGGTATCGTCGCCGTTGAAGCCCTCGGAGGTGTAGACCACCTCCACCCCGGCCTTCCGCAGTTGGAACCGGAAGAAGCCGGCCTCGTCGTTGTCCAGGCGGCCGAAGCGCTTCACATCATAGACCAGCACGTGGCGGAACGGGCAGCCGGAGGCCGTCGCGTCGGCAATCAACTGCAGAAAGGCCTTCCGCTCATCGCTGGTGGTGCCGGAAATAGCATCGTCTACATACCAGTCCAGCACCTCGAAGTCATGCTCCGCGGCATAGCGTTCAATGGCCTGGCGCTGGTCGCCGATGGACTGCTCCTGGCGGTCGGTGGAGCGGCGAAGGTAGCCGACCGCGGGCCGGTAGCCGGTGAGTCTGTCTGCTACGATCACGGCACATCCTCCCCTGGGTTCGGATTCGGGGTGCATTCATCGCTTCCGGGCGGCGAAGAGTCAAGGGAAACCTGCTCGCCCAAGTGGGCCCGAGCGGCCCGTACCGACCAGGCCGCGAGGAGACGGAGGGCGTCGGCAATTCGGTCTGGCTCCTGCCCGGTGGGCAGAACGACCGTCACCTCGAGTGCAATGTCCTGAGGCATTGGCGCGCGATCATCGCGTGGGGTTGTCGAAGCGCTACTTGCTCGCATGTCAGTGCATCCGCCCCGGTCCGCCGCCCCAGATGATCCTGGCCAGCGCCCCGCTCTCGGCGACCACGGGGAGCGTGATGAGGCTGACGCAGTACGAAAGAAACGAAATATACGAAGGAAGGCGGCACTGCCTGGGGTTAGTTCGTTTCATTCGTTTCTTTCGTAGGCTGAGACTGCGCCTGCTGGCCCGGCCGCACCGCATACCACCGCTCCGCCGGACGCCCGCCGGTGTCGAGTTCAGGAAGGCATACCGCCAGGCCTGCTTGCAACAGAACGGCCAGTGCCCGCGCGATGTCCGCCGCGGCGCGATTGCCTTTGAACAGGTGGTTGATCTGAGTTCGCGTCAGGTCATTCTCCGCCTGACGCAGTGCCCGCAGAATGGTGTCGGCCACTGGATCGCCTAAGGCATCGCCGAAGATGAACCGGGCTGAGTCCTCGCAGTATCGCCAGACCGCGAGGGCCGACGCCAGGTGCGGATCGTCTCTCGGGAGAGCCCGATCCCTTCCTCGGCGGCGAGCAGCTCCGCGAAGTGAGAGTCGTTGAAATCGAAGTAGCGTTCTTTCGAGAGCGCCAGCACCCGGGTGCGGAGGGAGGCGTCCGACTGATTCACCGGAGCCCGGCCCCGGTTGCCATGCACCAGTCCGGGCAGACCCCCCGCCGCCACCTTCGCCTTGAGTCGTAGCGCCTGCCGATAGCTCACACCCAGGGCCTCCGTCACTTCGCGGAGGGTGAGCTTCTCGTTCACGACCTTCTGGAGCAGCTCATAGCGTCTGATGTCCCGTTGACTCACGTACAGCCCCTTGTGTTCCATGCGGTCTCTGTACCGCAGGTTTCTTACCAAGGTGACACTTTCGCTCTGCAGTTAGTAGGTGACAGAATCGCTTTGCATGTACACCCCCAGGATTCGGGGGGGGAATGTGCCACGCCGTGGGGTGATAATAGAGAGGGACCCGCCGGGGCGGGTCCCTCTGGCCTCCTGTCACTGACAACGTCGCCCCGAACCCGGTGCTACCAGTTGGGATCGATCTTGTAGACGCGGTTGGTGTTGCGGATCACAGTGCCGCAGTTGATCACCAGGTTCCCACTGGCGTCATAGCTGGTGGCGACCGCGCCGCCGTTGATCAACTCCGTCACGGTGACGCTCGGATAGGTGGGCCAGCCCATCTCCGTGCTGTTGACGGTGATGGTGGTGGAGGCGCGGCTGGTGGCGCGCAGGACGAAGTAGACGTTCCCGCCCGGCTCCGGGCCGTGGCGCTCCAGGAGCATCGCGGTGCTGCTGGTGCGCGCGTTGGTGATCGGCTGCCAGCCCGCCGCGGTGCACACGTTCAGGATCGGCATGTACTTGCTGTAGAGGGTGCGATACGATTCCCAGCTCGACCCATCGGCGAAGCCGGGGTAGGCGCCATACGGCATCAGCTCGAGAATCGCGCTCTCGCTCCGCGCGTTATTCAAATAGGAGATCGGCTTCTGGCCGGCGATCTGTCGCATCACCCGGTTGTGATGCAGATAGCCTGTCCGGAAGTCCTCATCGGCGATCATGTCGAGGTAAGGGGCGCACCCCGCCAGCTCGAAGACGGTCGAGCCCTCCACATTGTCGCCGGCATTGGCCATTACCACTCGGTTCTCGAGCGCCATCTGGGCATGGGTGTATTCCAGGTATTCCACGTTCGAGAAGGTGGCGCACATCGCCGGAGTGCCGAGGACGTGGTCAATGATCAGGTTGTAGTCATAGTAGGCGTAGTGCTGCGTGGTGTAGTTCTTCACGATGGTCCAGCCGCTCCACCAGTTGCCGAGCGAGTCGAGATAGAGGCCGTCGTTCACATCCCCAGGGCCCTGCGGGTCCTGTCCCCAGTCGCGGTACCACAGCCAGTAGGCCACGCTCTGTGCGCGGTTGCGGGAGGGCTGGCCCTTGAAGGTGAAGCTGCGCCAGTTGGGGATCTCCGGGTCCGGGTTGGTGATGTACCGCGAGCTGACGCCCTCGCCCCAGTCGGGGTCGTCCCACATTGATTCGTCCGGACCGATGTAGGTTTGGTCGGGATGGCGGGCGGTGCACAGGATTGCAGTCTGCGCCGCTTCCGCAGTGGGGATGCCCTTGCCATAGGGGGCCAGCCCCCAGTTATCCGGAATGTCCAGCGCCTTCTGCTCCAGCGCCGACCCGTCCCAGGTATGGAGGATGTGCTGGCACCACGGCTCCGCGTATTTGCAGGAGTAGATGCCGTTATCCAAGGCCCATTGGGTGTTCCAATGGTCCGTCTCATAGTACTGAATGGCGAAGTCCGCCGGGTTGTTCGGGTAGTTCCCGTACTCGTCCATCCAGTTGCCGTCCAGCGAGGTTTTCGCGAACCAGGCTGGGAAAAACCCGTAGTAGCGCGCGACCGCGCTCCGTTGGCCCCAATCCGGATTGTGTTTGTAGAACACGAAGTGGAAGTCCGCGGTGTTGGGGTGCTTAGTGGTGAGCGCGCTCGTCCCGAGCTCAAACTCGATGGAGAACCCGCTCTTGTAGTAGTACATTAGCGCGTAAGCCTGCGGCGGGGAGAACAACGGGGCGAGGGTGAGCCCCATCTTGGGACTGGTGGTCTTGGTGATACTCCCCCAGGGGTTGTCGGAGAGCTGCTTGTGCCTGGCCTGCTGGAAGGCGTACCCGTTGAAGAACCAGTTCCTGGAGTCCACGGTTTGGGTGGCCCCGATGTCGTTGTGCCAGGACCAGTTCTTGGCATCCACGGGAACGCGGAAGTACACCACGAAGATCCGGTCATTGCCGCTCGGATTGGTGACGGTGCCGTCCACCTTGATATACGGTCCGCCGCCGGTCAGGAGGAGGTTGAAGTTCAGGCCTTGCGCGCTGCCGACGAGGCGGGCGTTGGCCCCCTCCTGCGTGGCCGTGCCGAGGATGGAGGTGGCGGCGAAATAGTACTTCCGATCTCCGGGGATCTGGCTGCTCCCCGAGTGCCCCTCCCACGGCTCCACGCGAAAGCCGCCGGGGTAGGAGTTCTGCGGAATCGAGTTGCCATCTACCGACAGAGAATTCCAGGACCCGTCGTTGTTCAGGGTCAGTACCATCCCGTCATTCGTGGCGACTGTCACCACCGCCGCCGCCTGGTCTCCCCATAAGCAGATCAGGCTCAGTCCGAGCAGACATGAAACCAGTAACCAGCGTGTGCCCATCCACTCTCTCCTTCTCTGTATCTTGCCGCAGTTTCGAGACGTCAAGGCAGTGATCGCTAAGATCCTCAGCATGCGCCCTTCTCCAAACTCGTCAGGTGTTCTTGCCCGCGCCTTTCCTAGCCCAGGCACCGGTTGCTTTCGCCTCTTTCTCGGCCTCTCACCTCCTCATCTTGCTCTTCGAAATGGGTCCATTCTTGTCCTGATTCTATCCGCCTTCTTGGAGCTGGTCTATTGACGCACGTGACAGGTAGAGGTATCTTTCCGCCATGCGAAGGCGAGGCCGTACATCTCAGGCAGCCGAGCAAGGCGCACGGCTGGTTGATGTGCCGCA
>Ga0315288_10012047_pt1 | contig 10877 bp, 18 predicted proteins | sample YL17G11_20_MG_FD_203454 | JGI IMG/M metagenome (GOLD analysis project Ga0315288, IMG submission 203454) | Sediment microbial communities from Yellowstone Lake, YNP, Wyoming, USA - YL17G11_20 | ecosystem: Environmental > Aquatic > Freshwater > Lake > Sediment | place: USA: Wyoming | collected...
CTTGTCATCAGGATCAACCTCATCCTCTTCTTTTGTTTCCTCTTCCTCTGTTTCCTCTTTCTTTTTAGGAGCGAACCGGTACTCTGGTTTAATTTCCTCTTCCTTTTCTTCTTTTTCTTCCTTTTTTTCCTCTAAGACAGTTTTGAATGTCGTTTTCTGTTCATCAGTCAATTCCTCCACGTGTTCTTTGAGGAAAGCTGTATGCTCCTCTGTAAGTTCTTCGGGGGCAATTGCGACTACTTCTTCTAAATTGAGTTCATCTGCCATATTATTTTTTCCCCTCTAAAATTAAACAGGCTTGTCCGGCAACAAGGGGAGCAAACATTTCAGCTGTATTGGTTTTAATCTTCGCAATTTGCTCGGCTGATAACTCAACCTCATCCATAGTCCATACCTTGACTGATAGCTGATAAAGTTCCATCTTTTCATCGGCTGTGGGTTGTTTGCCATCTTTTTGGGTGTAGTTTAACGCGCTGATAATAACAGAGCGTAACAAAACAGGTTTCTTATTCTCCATCAGGGGACTGCCTTCGTAGTCGTTTAGGGGTTGTAAGACGTTGATTTTCATAGTCATCCGTTTTTCGGTTAATTACTATACTTTAAGTATAACAAGACTCATTTGCTGTTGTCAAGTTTTCTTTCTTCTTTAATTTCTTCTGCGGTTGCATAGGGGTCATGACCGGGTGCAACACTCTCCGTAGAGGTAAAATCCTTCATCATTTTATGTGGCAGATCCAATAACCCCTGTTGAAACTTCAGTTTAGCCCGGCGCAAATCAATTTCTTCTTTGGTTTCACCCTCTATACCATCCTCTAATTGTTTCCGGACAATATCAATGTTGTAATTCAGGATCATCTCCACTTGTTTCCAGCCGGGATTAGTAAGTAGCGACTTGAAATTGGCTACTGCCGCTTCTTTATCTTCTTTGGTGGGAAAGAGTTTGTCTATCATTGTATTGTATTTGATGTCTGGCTAGGCATCATTGGTTTCATCTTTGGTTGATTAGGCGTTGGCATCTTATTCGTTCCGGGTTGCTGAAATGCGGTAGTTATCGGTTCTTCCGGGAACAACTCTGGATTCACTTTTTTAATTGATAATGCTCGTTTGTGTGCCTCTATGTGCGCCATTGTAGCGTTAGTATCCTTAGCCTTTGAATGTATCTCTAAATGCGTGTTGTGATCGTCCTCGGCTCTGATAGTAGCTACCTTATCCTCGTTTAGTACATCATTCTCATCTTCGGCTATCCGTTCGTCAATCGTGGGAGGGAATAGGCGTTCCAATTCATCTTTCTTCATGCCGTTTAACTTCCCCAATCTCTTAAGTCCATATCTTTTGTTTGTATTCTCATCTTGAAAGGCTAGAGTGAAATAATTAGTCAATGCCATTCGTTCCTCTAGTTGTTTGGCTCGACTGATAACCTGACTCTCAATCTTCACATCCGGATCTAATCTAGGAGTGATGATGTCTTTTTTCGTAAGTGGTCGCCACTTTGCGCCGAAAGCACCGACTAATCGGACAACCTTTTCGTCAATCTTCTCCTTAAAGTTTTCCTTATACATTCTGTACCATTGAAGCCAAAATTCTTTTTCGCTCCAACCGAAGATCTTAGCGCTTAATGAATAGCGAGTATCGGTATTGGAGGCAATTAAATTAGTTTCTCCAAGTGGTCTGTCTGCCTGTGATTGCATACCCATTTTAATATCAGGAGTTGCAGTCGCCTTTTGTCCGGAAATATCAAGAGTCGTGTAAATGAAGTTCAATAAGGCCATATCAGGATGCGCTTTCTGTAGAGGAGCAATCGCCGCTCTGACATCCCCCTCGTTGACCGGAATGAATTTGTTGATATTAAAATCTAAATCGTGGCGGTTCGTGATTCTATTCTGGTCAAATACATAGGACGGGTAAAGATCTGATTCCATCATCTTTAATCCTAAATTCTGTGCAATCGCTCTGGCTCTTTGTTTATCTTCAATCAAATCCGGTACTGAAGTTCCATCCCAGTCGTGAGAAGTCGGATACAAAGGTCTGTCAATTACCGGCCATAGATCGCTGACTTTGCCTATCTCTTTAACTCCGATAATCTTTTTAGCTTCATTCGTGAGCCAACACTTCACTTTTTTGATCGTGTCGCCTTCCTTGAAATGCGTGTACCATTCCAGAACATCATATTGAGCATTAGTTGCAAGTCCGGCTTCACCTTTATTCTTTTGATTCTCTCTTCCCTGTGCCGCATCCCTTTCTTCTTTGGATCTTTCCATGAGTGATCTGGTTGATTTTCCGTATTTAATGTTCTCAAAATCCAATTCCTTAAACATATTCGTATTGGTTTCAATCTGATCCCTAGTCATCCTAAGTTCCCTACCAAAGAATCTAGCGGCATTTTTAGCAAGAAGCGTACCGTTTATTGAAGTTGCTAGGGGATCTCTTAAAAAGGTTGTCGGATCAATGACTTCCGGTACTGGTAGAAAGATATTCTTTTTAGGATTTCTGATGTATTCCTGAAATGATAATATCCCTCTGCCAAAAAAGACTGCATCCCAAATCCAATCATAATCAGTCATGTACTTCTTCATCTCGTCATAGTCGTAATCTGCCAAAGCATCTAAGTTCTCGGCTGTTTCCTCATCTCCCTCTTCCCGGCCAGCCCATTCACTCGTTAGTCTATCCATATAAAGTGAAGCAATAACTGTCTGACAAACTGTAAATAGGGTAGTGTCGCCAACCGCGTCTTGATCTCGCTTCTGGTTGTTATACAACCTCATCCGGGCAAGCCATGTAGTAATCTTACCTTGAAGATGATCGTAACCTAAAAGATATTCGGCATTTACTTGCGCCTGTAAACCTTCATAGCGTGTTTCTCCATCGGTTGCGATGATCGATTTGTCTATTTTATCCATATTATTTTTTTAGAACCTTTTTATAAGTCTTTTCCTCCCCACTTACTGATTTCCCTCCACCTTTAGGGATACAAAAATGGATATAATGAGTTGCACTTAACCTCTTAGTGCGGATTTTTCCTCCTGATTTTCTACAATTTTCAAATGCTAAAGGCATATTAATTCGGCAAGTTTTTGCTTACCCCCTCAAAATCTTTTGCTAATGCTTTGTCTTTCTTTTCCATTTTATCACCACGAAGTGTACTAATACTTGCTTGTGCGCCGGCAATTAAGAGATTCATGCCACATTTAACCTGATACTTGGTTATTCTTTTACCTTCGGGAACAGTGAAAACCATATAGTTTGTATAAACTTGACCCTTGAAAACAACAATATACTCAAATATCTCCTTATCAATCTGCCGGATATACACCATTGAACCTTTGTAGGGAGCGGCAAAGAGAGTCGTGATCCTGCCTTTGATTTTGTGGGGCTTTAGTTCCATATATTAATTATATCATTATGGTTTTACCAACTTCAATTTTATACATCGTTCCCTGACATTTATACTCACCTTCTTACAAATAACTAGGATTATAAAACATATATTCCTGTTTTACTCTTTGCGGAGATGACCTGGCATATATCATAGTTGTTCTATGCTTGGCATATTGACTGAGTTAAATGGTTAATTCTTCTTTAACAACCTTGCTTATTTCTGCCCTAGCCACTTTTGCGTTGTAATCCATCTCGGTTCTAACGACTTCTCGCCAAGTGGCGACTACTCCTGAATCTAATTGTTTTTGTGTTGTCATATTAGTTATTTAATTGTTATTGTTCTGCTTCCTAAAGTATCAATTTGATAATGGATGCCTGCGGTTTCTATTAAGGCATCTCCAGCATAAGCGTCTCCCGTTGCCGCTACTCTCGTTAGTGTAAACATAAATTGGCCTCCTATCTTAAAGGTTGTTCCTGTAATAGCCGCAAAGTCAGTTCTGTAAGTTCGGTATTGCGTGTCTATGGCGGTATCAGGTGAGTCAAAAACTGTAGCTGCCGCTAAGGTAACTCCATCTCTTGAAACAATATAGTTTAATCTCCATTGGACATTATCTGTTCCCGTTGGTGCCGCAATTCCTTGCCAATGAACGTGGAAAATTAAATCTGTTCCTTCTTTGTAGTCGTGTTGTAATTCAAATCCTCCATGAACTCTCTCGTCTTCGGCAAAGGCGTAGGTTTCAATGGTAGTGTCAGTTCCACCCGTGCTTCTAAAAGTGTCCACTCCAGGAGCTGATGCGGCTGGTTTGGCAAGTAAATAACCCGCCATATTTATATCTTGATAAACGGGAACGTCAAGCACAAGTGTTTTATCAGCCCCACAATCAATTTGTAAATCAGAAGGTGCGACTATTGATGTATCTATTCTTCCAACAGTTCCGGTATATTGGATTGTCATATCTTCTCCAGTTCCTAACTTGATTAAGTTTCCGTCTGTCGTAAGTTGGAAATTCCCCGTTACTTCAAGTTTCTCCCCAGGCGCCGTCGTCCCGATGCCGACGTTGCCGCTGCTATCTATTCTCATTCTCTCTGCTATTGTTCCGGCAGTTCCGGTAGCAAATACTAAACCAGTTTCTCCTACCGATCCTTCCGATTCTGCCTGAATGTAAGCCGCAATACCGTGACTTGATGTATCCTGATTTTCAAATTCTATTCTTCCGATAATGGCATCATCTGTCGGGGCTGTATCTTTCCGGGTAAGTCTGAATGTCGCACCGGTAACATATTCAACATGAAGTCTGGCATCGGGTTCTGTTACACCAAGACCTAAGTTCCCCAGATAATCCAATCGCATTGTTTCTGCCGTAGCACCTGCAACCCCTGTACTGAATCTCCAACCTGTTTCTCCGGTTGTACCCTCTCCTATGGCTTCTAACTTTGCACAAACACCCGGAGCATCGGTATCTTTCCCTTCGGCTTCAATGCGAGCCACAATATCATCCGTTCCTATCGTAACATCGTTTCTTTCCATCCGGAAAACTGCTGTCGCGTTATTAACTGCAATATGCAACACACTATCCGGAGAGTAAGTTCCTATGCCGACATTGGTATTAAAACAAAAAGCGTTAGTGGATTGCGTGTAAGTAAAAACATTCGTTTGAGTAGGAGTAGCAACAACTAAGATATAACTGTCCAAAAGTAAATCTCCTGCTGAATTATCGTACAGTCTGTAATCGGTATAAATATCCGTCATCCAACCAGTACCCCGCTGTAAACTTATCCCTGCAATCAGATGATCGGTGGAAGTTACCTGAAGATATGACGCTCCTGTGTGGGATATTTCTAAATCGTCAGTTAGCGGATCGTTGGAACAATTTAATCTAAGATACCTAGAATCCAGTAATCCTAATGATGGCGGCGTGATGTATTCCATAATTTATTCCCATACACATAACTCAATAACAACTCCGGCGGTGGTTGATGCCAAATAGAGAGTCTTTCCGGATATGTCTTTCCTATCGGAAAAGAAATCCGATCCTGCTGGGAGAGTCAAATACGGATCTGCTGAACCGGCTACCTTGCCTGTAACCCATGCGAAGCGAACATCAAAAAGTGTTCTGCATCGGAATCGTAACTCTTTCGTACCGGAAGGAAGCAACTGTGAATACTCTGTATTGGCTACAGTTAGTGTGATGTTATAACTTGTCGGTCTTGTTGAAATGTCGGACATATTATTGTCCGGCTAATGCTTCGGCTTTTGCCTTTTCAAAATCTTCTGCCTCTAATTGTGTAGCATCAACCGGTTTATTTCCTAATGGCTTAATGCTGTGCATCTCAAAATCGCCCTCAATCTTGACTTGATCGTTTCTCAAGCTAAGATCTTTCCGGTTGCGCTTGCCGACCATCTCAACTTTCATCACGATATAGTATTCCTGTCCTACTTCCCAATTAACCAGATCGGGGAGATCTATCTCACGAAGAGTAAACTGCGGTAATTGTCTTTCACCTTGCATCGGCATTGTTGATTCGTACATAGTGTTCCTCCTAAATCATTATAACATTTTACCTACCGGTGATTTCAAGGATTATGCCTTCTTTCTCATCAATTAAAATGCTTTCGTTAGACTCCAGCCTAATTAATATCCCGTTGGCCTTATGGATAGTAAACTTCCCGAAGCTGTATTGTCTAAGAGTTTTCAATAAATGGGCTTCTCTGGCGGTTATCTCTGCCTTCAAGGTCTTTTCTGCTTTGTGTGGTTCAAATGTTTCAGACATAGGTTGAATAAGGATCTAAATTAGGCGGTCTGACATTGATCGTTTGTATTTGTGTCATCGCCGGCGGTTCTTCTGATCGGGCAAAGGTCATCGCCAAACTATCTGCCACATCCGGACTATCAATTCCATTTCTCAACATATCCTCTTTACTCATAATCTGTAACTTCCCTGAAGGGTTCACTTTATATTTTACACTAGCCAACTGCACCCAATCTTTATCAGGTAGGAGTTTTCCACCATGTAACACCCATTCCCTTGCTCTCCAGTACATTTCTGCCCGGAGATTAAAAAACCTGTCATTGACCGGACTATCCCCACCGTTAATGCCAACAACCCAATCCTTCATTGACTTCAGTTTATCGTATGCTCCCCGACCTATCCCCACTTTATCCACAAAAATATCCCTATCTTTTACTCTAAGTTCTGTCGCCGTTTCCAATACCTGCCCGGCGAAGCGCATGGTATCCGTTTCATTCTTCTTATAAATCTTCTTGGCTAAATTAAACCCTCTGACCACCATAACACTATAATTCCTGCCCCCTCCGGCTACATCGCATCCTAATCGTTTCGTACCGAACATCTGATCCTCTTCATTGGCAAAGGCTCGTTCAACCTCACTTTCAGTAAGAAGCGGTATCCAGCCTTTTTCGTCAATCATTCCCTCATCCGGAAACTTGCAGTCGTAGAGAATATCAAACATGGACTCTTCCCTCATTTCGTCAATAAACTCCGGTGTAAATCTACCTTCGGATAAGGCTCGCTTGTAGTCAATGAAAATCTTGTAATAGCGATCACTCATCCATGTCCGTAAGAAATGATTGCGGTTAAAAGGATTCCCGATCTTCATTAAGAAATTATCCTTGTGTCCACCTAACATACGCATAACTGTCGCCTGTAGTACATCCGGTATCAATGCCGATTCATCTTCTATTACCTGACCAGCGCCAAATCCCATCAATGATTTACTAACCTCTACTACTCTTGTCGCATCTGCGGAGAACACCCTTACCTCGCCTCTTTTTTTGTAACTTAATCTATCCTGACTTTTTTTCATCCTAAGTCTATCAAGTGGTGTTTCAATGTCTAACTGGCTTCGGATTGCCGGATTATTCAAAGAAAACATGGTTACATATTCCATAATAATTCTGGCTTTTTCTTTCGTTCCCGCGACAATCGCCCACTTTTCGGGGAAAGTAGAAGCTCTGATTGCTAATCCGGCACCAGCCGCCAAACTCTTGCCAAATTGGGTGGCCGCAATTGTTTCTATTCTCTTTAATCCATCCGGGGATTGCCGGTTAATAATACAGTCTATAATTTCTATCTGACCGTCAGCCCATTTAACTAACTCGCCGGTGTCATCCCTTAACTGGAATCTCTTTAATAATTCAACAGTTTTATCTATCATTTTTTCACCAGTTTCTTAATGCCTTCAAAAAATGCCTCAATCTCTTCTTTGTGTCCTTCATCCTTTTTGTCGGTGGCATACGAACCATGAACCTTGAACACTTGATCGGTTGCCCGGAGTCTGTTTTCTTCTTTACCTTCAATCATTATTTCGGTTACAACCTTCTTTGCGGAATCCTCATCAAATCCTAACCGTTTTAATTCCTTTTTGAAGCCCTTACTTTTGAACACTCTTTTTGGAGATTTTGCTACACCTTTACCGTAACCAGCGTTTACCAACATTACTTTGGCGGTGTCGTGATTCTTTCCTTGAAGATTGTCAACAACAGCCTTTGCGATCTTTTGCTGTTTGAGGGTAGTGGACTTCCGGTTATTCCGTTTGGTCATATAAATTCATTATAACAAACCGTAGAGGCGAAAATAAAATCCACCAGTCTATATTACAAACCGGTGGATCTTCTTTAATGGTAACACGACCCCACCAAATCGTTTCTAAGGGCTTCCGGGGGATGAAGTGTTTACTGTATCCTCTTACTTTGAGGCTATCGCCCTTTTTTTGCTTTCATCCAGATACTTACCTATAATATAAACCTTTATGTCAAATAATCAACTGCCTAAATTTAATACATTCACTTTCATTTTTTCAACCAATCTTTAATTAGTTTCTGTAATTCTTCGTCGCACTTCTTACAGAGGAAACTCATATATGGCCCAAAAATAAGATGTCTTTTCTTATTGCATTTCATACAAGCATTTGGCATAGCTATTAACATTTTTTTCTATCTTTAAGTTTGAACGATAATAAAAATCCTTCTATCCCCATCCGCAAATTAAGGGCATCTTCTTGATTCATTCCCGCATTATTCTCTTGTAAAGAAACATACTTATCTATATGGTTTTCCAGTTCTTTTATAAAGTCCGCCCTGCCTTTCTGATAACTTTTAGGTAAATCCTTGCTTCTTTCTATATATCCTTGGTTCATGCCGTGAGTAAAACCGTCTGCTCTGGCTTGGATAAGGGCTTGGTTTATCCAGTTCCACCCATCTACTTTTGCAAAACGAAAACCTTTATCAAAAGCGTTCCACTCCTTCTTAAACTTGCTATACTCAACAGGAACATCAGTGTCGTGATAACCTAACTTAAACCACTCCTCTTCAAACTCCTTCTTCTCTCTCTGGTTGTGGTTCATAATAATTTAGGTCTACATTTTTTAAGACTCTTTTGAATTGAAATTATATTCTTACAATCAATATCAAAGTATTTTCTTGGTTCACCACAGTACATACACTTGTCAGCAGGTTCTTTATCAAATTCTTCATATCCGTATCTACAACCCTCTAAGGCACACCTTTTCCATATCTTGCCATTGAGTTTAAGGTATTCGTTAGTAACATAACTTATTAGGTTTTCTTCTATCTTCTTCTGGTTAGTCATTTTCTTTACCATCCTTATTTCTTCTTTGTTTTATAAGCCATTTAATTAAAAAGCTACCCCATCAACTAACCAAAACATTTTTTCTAAGTATTTTCGTTGTAAAATTTCTACTCTAATCTTTTTAGCTTTATTTTGCCACTCTTTTAAGCATTTATTATTTCCACAATAACCATGTTCTATTTTGTCATAATCGCCAGTATTTTCATCAATAAACCACATAGTTTTTACGATTGGCTTTCCACAAATCCAACAAGTTATCTTTTTCATTTCTTTGTTTCTTTCTTGTGAGATAGATTTTTAATTTTAACCGCCAAACTAGTAAGCCTACTTGTAGGTTGTCCTTCTTTGTTGGCAATTAGTAGTTCTTCTACGATTAACATTTCTATCTCTTTCTCTAATTGTTTCCTTTGTTCCTCTACTGCGGAGTGGAGAAGGTCATCAAGTTTTTCATTCAAATGTCCAACGCTCCATTGTTTACACCCGACAATTATATCTACCTTAATTTCTTTCGCTGTCTTTTTCAACTGTGTGTCCATTTTCATTATTTCTAATTGATACTTAACTCTTGTTTGTTGAGAGTCATTTTTGTTTCCTTTCAACCGTTACTATGGTGTCGTTGTGTTCTCTCCCGTGTGCTACAAGTAAAATCTCCTCTATCTCAAATCCCCTTTTAAGACCAAGGCCATTACTATTCCAACCAAACGAAATTACTATCCCCCCGGGTTTTACTGCTGTTGCCAATTCATTCTTAATGTCCGACCAGAAACTATTACTTTCCTTTTGTGTCATTGAAATACCAAGATTTTCGTAGCACTCTTTGAGTTGCCGGAGAGAATATGGGGGGTCAAATAAAATCCCATCATATTGTTCAGGTAAACCCTTAGCAAACTCCAAAGCGTCTAAATGGTAGGTTGTCGGCATTTTCGGATTAAGGTCATTTGTTATTTGTGCCGGACTATTCTCTCCCGCAAAAGGGTCAACCCATTTCCCCCGGGGAAACATTGGCTCACCTACATACCTCATAATCAAACTCTTAATAGGTTTTATCTTAAAAGTCCATTTGTTAGGCATACTCCAAATCCTGTCCATCGTTATCTTTTTCTTTCTTTGGTTATCTGTCATTTTCTTCATCAAGGCACTTCCTACAAAACCATCCAAAATTCTGGGGTAAAGCCCCGATACTTTCTTGATATTTCCCATTAGCTGTTTGGATTGTGGCTGGTTTGTCGCAATAAGTACAAGTTGGATTCTTTAGATGTTTTGGTGTAACAAATACCCTCAAAAGTCCATCCTCATCTATTTGGATTGTTCTGATATTTGTATTGTCGCTAGACACGGTAAAAGTACGAACCCTAAACTTTGGATATTTAGTATAGTCAAAAACCTCAACTTTGTTTAATTTTGGATAATCTTTATCTGTCATATTTAATCCTTATTCTTGCCCACCTACTTAAGATGAGCAAAGTAATTACTTAACTGGTAAATACTTTTGCTTGACTTCCTTAATCCATTTTTCAGTTTCTTCTTCAGTTTCATTGAATCTTTTAGCAATCTCTTTTACTTCTAACTCTCTACATTCAGAACTTAACACGGCAGAATTAGGATTGTTGTTCACAATATCATCTCGCATATCAATATAACCAAGTTCTGTTTTTAGTTTCGGGTAACTTGGCGTTTCCCCTATGGTAAATACCATTCCTGTCTTTATTTCATTAAACTTCATATTTTATTCACCCCTTTTATTCTTGCCTAATCTCTCCAAGGCTTATTCGTGTAACATAGGACTTCTGATGTTACGGTAATGATACACGTACTAAGTCCTTATTCTTGCCTAATCTCTTAAAGATTTGTCATGGTCGGGGAGCGTCTCAACACCCAGGATTGCCCTAGTT